>Ga0209648_10003005_pt1 | contig 14092 bp, 13 predicted proteins | sample GraSoi2013_115cm_FD_185830 | JGI IMG/M metagenome (GOLD analysis project Ga0209648, IMG submission 185830) | Grasslands soil microbial communities from the Angelo Coastal Reserve, California, USA - Sample 9_17_2013_115cm (SPAdes) (version 2) | ecosystem: Environmental > Terrestrial > Soil >...
CGCGGAGGCCACCCGGTCGCCCCGGCGTGCTCCCCTCCTCGATCAGACGCCGTAAGCCCTGGATGGCGGCGCCGTAGATCGGCTCGCCGCCGAGCACCATCTTGAAGCCGTTGAACTGGGGCGGATTGTGCGACCCAGTGACCTGGACCCCGGCGTCGACGTTCAAGACGTGAGTGGCGAAATAGAGTGCCGGGGTCGGGAGCTCACCGACGTCCAGGGCCACGCCGCCCACGGCCTCGATCCCCGACAGCACGGCCTGCGCGAAGCCGGCACCCGAGGGGCGGTTGTCGCGCCCCACGGCAATGCGCGGCGCCCGGGCGAGTTTCTCCCAGCCGAGCGTCGCTACTGCCTGCCCGATGGCGCGCGCCACCTCGGGCGTGAGCTGGTCGCCCACGGTGCCGCGGATGTCATACTCGCGAAAAATCGTGGCGGGAAGCTTCACGGGCCCGCCCACGCTCAGCGGCCGGTGGGCGCCGCCGCGGCAGACGGTGCGGGCGCGGCCAGCGCGCTGCCCCTCGCCAGGTCGAGCAGGCGGTTCGGACGCACCCCCAGGGCGAGCAGGCCCGCGATCGACACCGCCACGGCCGCCCCGGCAAGCCGGCCGAGGCGGATCCCGGCGTGCGCGGCCGCAGATGGCGCGGGCTGCATGTACATGGCCATGATCACTGGGAGATATTAGCCCGCCGAGACCACGCTCGTAAGGACGAGAATCGCCGCTAGCACGAACTGGCCGGCCCACGTGGCGGCGACCAGGATGTACCACTTGCCGATGAACCCCGCGGTCCCCGGGAACCCGAGCAGGGACAGCATGCAGACGGCGAGCCCGAACGCGAGCCAGGGACGCCGCTCGGCCAGACCCGCGAGATCGTCGATCCGCACGTCGCGCTCCCCCGCGCGCCCGGTCGCGGCAACGATGGCGAAGGCGGCGAGCGACACCAGCGAGTAGGCGACGAGATAGAACACCAGCGCCCCCGACCCGGCGCGCGTCCCGGTCGCGACGGCCACGAGCAGGTAGCCGGCGTGCGCGACGGACGAGTAGGCGAGCATCCGCTTCAACGTCCGCTGGGCCAGCGCGATCAGGTTCCCGACCACCATCGTCGTCACCGCCAGCCCCCACACGACCTGGTGCCACACCGCGACCCCGCTGAACGCGTCGTTCAAGATGCGCACCAGCGCCGCGAACGCCGCGGCCTTCACCGCCGTCGCCATATAGCCCGTGATCGGCGTCGGCGCCCCGTCGTACACATCGGGCGCCCACATGTGAAACGGCACGGCCGCCACCTTGAACCCGAAGCCGACGAGCAGCAATCCCAGCCCGATCAGGAGCATGGGGTTCTGCTCGAGCCCGCCGGCGCGGATCGCGGTGCCGATCTGGGTCAGGTTCGTCGTCCCCGTGGCCCCGTACACGAGCGCGATCCCGTACAGCAGGAAGCCGGACGCGAACGCGCCTAGGAGGAAATACTTGAGCGCGGCCTCGGCGGCGGCCGCGCTCTTACGGTTGATTCCGGCCAGCACGTACACCGCGACCGACATCAGCTCGAGGGCGAGAAACACGACCATCAGGTCCGCTCCGCCGATCATGAGCATCATGCCCAGCGTGGCGAAGAGGAGCAGCACGTAGTACTCCGGGGCGAGCAGCGTTTCGCGCTCGAGGTAGGCGAACGACACGAGCACCGTGACCGCGGCCGTGCCGAGGACGATCCCGTCCGTTACGAAACGGAAGTCGTCGAGCGCGATCATGGCGGGAGCACCCCCGGCGCGCGCCCGCTGCCACCACAGCCACCCCACGGCCGCACCCGCGGCGGCGAGCCCGGCGAGGCTCAGCCCGCCAGCGAGGCGCAGGTCGGACGCGCTCCGGTGGCGCCACGCGACCACGAGCAGCAACACCAGCGCCGCGGCGGTCAACACGAGCTCGGGCAGGAGGGCCCACACGAGGTCGCCGTAGCGCGCCAGATCGAGCGTCATCGGGCCGCCCGGAACACCGCGGCGTCGAGCCGGACGGACTGAATGAGCTGCAGGGCGGCTGGCGCGGTGCGGCGGAGGATCGGCTTCGGGTACACGCCGATCCACACGATGCAGACGAGCAGCGGCACCAGCACCGCCAGCTCGCGCGCTGACAGGTCGGTGAGCTGCTCGTTCGCGCCCTTGTCGAGCGGGTTGTAGATCACCCGCTGCAGCGCGGGCAAGAGGTACATCGCCGCGATGATCACCCCGGTCGTGGCGACCATGGTCGCCCGAGGGTAGGTGCGGAACGCCCCGATCAGGACGAGAAACTCCCCGACAAACCCGTTCGTTGCCGGGAGGCCGATCGACGAGAGCGACACGAGCGTGAGCGCCGCCGCGAGCAGCGGCACCACCTTGGCGATGCCCCCGAACGCCGCGATCAACCGCGAGTGGCGCCGCTCATACAGCATGCCCACCAGGAAGAACAGCGCGCCGGTCGAAATCCCGTGGCTGATCATGATCAGGAGGGCGCCCTGCACGCTCTGCAGCGTGAGCGCCCAGATGCCCAGCATCACGAAGCCGAGATGGGCGACCGAGGAGTAGGCGACCAGCTTCTTGAAGTCGGGCTGGACCATCGCCACGAGGCCGCCGTATACGATCCCGACGAGGGCCAGGCCCACGACGCCCGCCTGAATCGCCGGGTGCAGCGCCACGGCCGGGAAGAACGGCAGCGCGAACCGCAGGAAGCCGTATGTCCCCATCTTCAAGAGGATCCCGGCGAGCAGCACCGAGCCCGCCGTGGGCGCCTCGACATGGGCGTCCGGGAGCCAGGTGTGGAACGGGACCAACGGCACCTTGATCGCGAACGCCAGGAAGAAGGCGCCGAACAGCCAGAAGGCGGCGGGCCCGAGGCCGCCCCGCCCGCTCAAGGACGCGGTCAAGTACGCGTACGAGAACGAGTACTGGCCAGTGTTCCGGCCCACGAGGTAGACCAGGACGAGGATGGCGAGCAGCATCAGGAGCGAGCCGAAGAACGTGTAGACGAAGAACTTGAGGGCCGCGTACAGGCGGCGCTCCCCGCCCCACACCCCGATGATGAAGTACATCGGGATGAGCATGACCTCCCACATGACGTAGAAGAAGAACAGGTCGAGGGCGACGAACACCCCGATCATGCCCGACGTGAGGACGAGCAGCAGGGCGTAGAAGCCGCGCTGCCGCGTGGTGATATAGCGGTAGCTGCCGAGCACCGAGAGCGGCACCAGGAACGCCGTCAGGAGCACCATGAAGAGGGAGATCCCGTCTACACCGACGGTGTAGCGGATGCCCCACGCCGGGATCCAGGGCAGATCGAGCACGCACTGCATGCCCGCCACGGGCTGGAACGTCCACCACAACGGGACCGCGATCGCGAACTCGACCACGCTCGCCGCCAGGGCGACGTGTTTGGCCCAGCGCTCCGGGCCGAGCAGCACGAGCGCGCTCGCCACTACCGGCCAGGCGAGCAGCGCGGTCAGGACGCCGTGCTCGTACACGGCTAGCGCACCGCCGAGACCAACACCACCAAGACGCCGACGACGAACACGACCACGTACACGCCGACTTCACCGGTCTGGAGCCGGCTCCCCACCCAGCCCAAGACGCGCGCCAGCACGGCCGAGCCGTTCACGAGCAACCGGTCCACGAGGCGCACGTCCACCACTTTCCAGAAGACCTCGCGCGAGACCCACACCACCGGGCGCACGATGACCGCGTCGTACAGCTCGTCCACGTACCACTTCTTCCACAGGAATCGGCCGAGCCCTCGCTCCGGGGGCGCGAGGCGCGCGGGGACGAGCGCCGCCGGGTTCAAGAGCTTGAGCGCGCCAACGATCCCGAGCGCCGCCACGAGCACGGCGCTGCCCACCAGCGCCCATTCCGTCGCCGCCGCCAGCTCCACCCCCCCCCCCGCGCCGTCCCCGCGGGCGAGGCGCGTCACCGGCTCGAGCCAGCGCTCCAGCCGGGCGGCGCCACCGAACAAGGTGGGCACGTTGAGCGCCCCGCCCACCACCGTCAGGACGCCAAGCACGAGCAGCGGGCCCGTCATCCCCCACGGCGCCTCATGCAGCTGCGTCCGCTCGCGCTCACCCGTCCGGTTCGGCCCGTGGAACGTGTAGAGCATGAGGCGCGTCATGTAGAAGGCCGTGAGCAGCGCGGCGGCCATTCCCATGCCCCAGAACACATACCAAATGGGTCGGGCAGCGCCGTGGGCGAAGGCCGCCGTGAGGATCGCGTCCTTCGAGAAGAAGCCCGCAAGCGGCGGGATCCCGGCGATGGCGAGCGTCGCGATCCACATGAGCGCCGCCGTCCACGGCAGGTAGTGCGCGAGGCCGCCCATGTTGCGCATGTCCTGGGCGTCGTCGTGCGCGTGGGTCAGGTGGTAGGCGCGGTGCATCGCGTGGATCACGCTGCCCGAGCCGAGAAACAAGAGCGCCTTGAAGAACGCGTGGGTCGTCAGGTGAAAGATGCCCGCCGCGTAGGCGCCGGTGCCGACGCCGAGAAACATGTACCCGAGCTGCGAGATGGTGGAATACGCGAGCACGCGCTTGATGTCCCACTGCTTGAGCGCGATGGTCGCGGCAAACAGCGCCGTCAGCGCCCCGACCCCTGCCACCGCTGCGCTCGCCAGCGGCGACAGCGCGAACAGCACGCCGCAGCGGGCCACGAGATAGACGCCGGCCGTCACCATCGTGGCCGCATGGATCAACGCGGACACCGGAGTTGGGCCCTGCATCGCGTCGGGGAGCCACACGTACAGCGGGATCTGGGCCGACTTGCCGGTCGCCCCGAGGAACAGGAACAAGGTGACCGCCGTGATGACCGGCCCACCGGCGACAAAGACGGCCCCGGCCTTGGTGAACACGTCGCTATAGTCGAGCGAGCCGGTCTGGCGGAAGATGAGGAACATCGCGACCAGGAATCCGAAGTCGCCGATCCGGTTCACGATGAACGCCTTCTTGCCCGCATCGGCGTTGACTTGCTCGGTGAACCAGAAGCCGATCAACAGGTAGGAGCAGAGTCCGACCCCCTCCCACCCGACGAACATGACCGGGAAACTCGCGCCCAACACGAGCGTCAGCATGAAGAACACGAACAGATTCAGATACGCGAAGTAGCGCGCGTACCCGGGGTCCTCGCGCATGTAGCCGACGCTGAACAGGTGGATGAGCGCGCCGACGCCGGTCACCACAAGGATCATCACCGCCGACAGCTGGTCGAGCTGGAGCGCGAAGTCGACCTGGAGATCGCGGGCGGGGAGCCACTCCCAGTAGCGGAACACCAGCGGGGCCGCGGGCGCGAGCGCCGTGTATTGGGCCACGGCAAGCGCCGCGGCCAGGAAGGCGAGCACCAGGACCCCGACGCCTACCAGGGACACGGTGCGCTTCGCGCCCGGCGCGGCGAGCGCCAGCGTGCCGTTCAGCACGAAGCCGGCGAGCGGCAGCGCCGGCACGAGCCACAGCGCGGAGAGCGGCGCGAGCGCCATCAGCCCTTCAACAGGTTGATGTACCGCAGATCGACCGTCTGACGATGCCGGTAGGTGGCGAGGATGATGGCCAGCCCGACGGCGGCCTCGGCCGCGGCGACCGCCATCACGAAGAACACGAAGATCTGGCCGGCGACGCAGCGCGCCTCGGCCAGCGCGACGAAGGTCAGGTTCACGGCGTTGAGCATCAGCTCCACGCACATGAGGATGACGATCGCGTTGCGCCGCAACAGCACGCCGAAGACGCCCAGCGCGAACAGGATCGCCGACACCGCGAGCGACGGCCCGAGCAGCGTCACAGCTTGCGCTTGGCGAGCACTACCGCGCCCACGATCGCCGCGAGGAGCAGCAGGCTGGTGAGCTCGAATGGCACGAGGTACGCCGTGAAGAGCGGCCGCGCGAGGGCCGGGATGATCCCTACCCCGGCCGCCGCGCGCGGCGCCACCACCGCCCCCGCTGCGGGCCCGAGCGCGGGCAGGGAGCCGGGTTGGCGCAGCGCGAGCAGCTGGACGAGGAGCAGGCCCGCGAGCAGGACCCCGAGCCCCAGGCCGATGGGCCCCTTCAGATCGGTCGGCCCCCCCCGGCCCAGGTTCAACAACATGATGACGAACAGGAACAGCACCATGATGGCGCCCGCGTAGACCAGCACCTGCAGCACCGCGAGGAACTGGGCGTCGAGCAGCACGAACAGCGCGGCCAGCGAGAACAGCGTGACCACGAGCCAGAGGGCACTCGCGACGGGATTGCGGCGCGTGACGCACGCCGTCGCACTCACGATCGCGAGCCCCGCGAAGCCACCGAACAGGAGCCGCGTGGCGTCGATCACTACTCGCCCTTCGGGTCGGAAGGGTCCCACAGCGTCGAGACGGGATGGGTTTGGGCGCTCAACCGCTCGAGATCGTACACGAACCGGTCGCGCGCGTACTCGGAGTTCTCATAGTGCACGCCGACGTGGATCGCCTCCTCGGGGCACACCTCCTGGCAGTAGCCGCAGAAGATGCAGCGGAACTCGTCGATCTCGTAGATGAGCGGGTAGCGGTTCCCGTCCTCGTCCTCTCCGGGCACGAGCTTGATGCAGTTCGCCGGGCAGATCTGGGGGCAGAGGCCGCAGGCGACACACTTGGCGCGCCCCTGCGCGTCGGTGAGCATGCGGTGCGTGCCGCGCCAGCGCGGGGAGATCGTCCAGTCCTTGCTGCTCTTCTCCTCGGGGTACTGCATCGTGACCTTGGGGCGCCACAGGTGACTGAACGTCAAAGCCATGCCCCGCAGCGTGGCGCGCAGATAGGAGACTTGCGCCCCGGGCCGCCGCACCACCTTGATGCCGATCGCCATCAGACGCGCTCCTCCGCCACCGAACCGGCGACGATGCGGCCACGGTCGAGCACGAAGAACAGCGGGACCGCGAGCAGCAGGTTCAATCCGAACAACGCCAACGCGAAGCGCTGGTCGTAGCTCCACCCCAACCGGTCGTGCAGCACCCAGATGGCGGTCGCCAGCACGACGAGATAGACGAGCGCCAAGGGCAGCATCACCTTCCAGCCTAGCGCCATCAGTTGATCGTAGCGGAAGCGGGGCAACGTCCAACGCACCCAGATGTAGACGAACAGGAAGCCCAGGACCTTCAGGGAAAACACCGCGAGCGTCGCCAGCGTCTTGAGGATCGTCCACGGCGGCGTGTTGTCCCACGTCGTGAACGGGATGTCCCAGCCCCCGAAGAACAGCGTCGTCATAAGCGCCGAGGCCGTGACCATGTTGGCGTACTCGGCGATGTAGAACATCGAGAATTTCATCGCGCTGTACTCGGTGTGATAGCCCGCGATCAGCTCGGCCTCGGCCTCGGGGAGATCGAACGGCAGGCGGTTGGTCTCGGCGAAGGCGGCCACGATGAAGATGAAGAAGGCGAGCCCGAGCGGGAACACGTTCCAAGTGATGAGCGAGGTCGACTGGCGCGCGACGATGTCCGTGAGGGTGACGTTGCCGGCTAGGAGCAGCACGGCAACCGTGCTCATCCCCATCGCGATCTCGTAGGAGATCATCTGCGCGCCCGCCCGCAGGCCGCCGAGCAGCGAGTACTTGTTGTTCGACGACCAGCCGGCCAGCACGATGCCGTACACGCCGAGGGAGCCGAGCGCGAGGATATAGAGAAAGCCCACCGGCAGGTTCGCGACCACCATGTCGACGTCGCCCCAGGGGGTGGGCAGGGGGGCGGCAAAGGGAATCACCGCGAACGTGAGGAGCGCCGGGATGAACGCGATCGCCGGCGCCAGCAGGAACAGCGCCTTGTCGGCCTGGGCGGGGAGGGTCTCTTCCTTGATCAAGTTCTTCAGCCCGTCCGCCGCGGGCTGCAGCAGCCCTTGCGGGCCCACGCGGTTCGGGCCGAGCCGGTCCTGCATCCAGGCGCAGATGCGGCGCTCGGCGAGCGTTAAGAGCGCCACGCCCGTCATGATCGCCGTGAAGACCGCCACGATCTTGATGACGGAACTGACGAGAAAGAAGACGGTCATACGCCGACCGGCGCCGCGGCTGGTCGTCCGCCGAACCCGAGCCGCTCGTAGCCCATGCCCCGGAACGCGTCGACCGAGCGGGCGAGGCGCGCGAACGCGTCGGCGGCGGTCGCGACCGGCGCGCCATGCCCGAGCGCCGCGCCCAACTCGGCGAACACCCACCAGGCGGGCCGGGCCATGCCCGGGGCCGGCTTCGCCTGGGAGTAGCGCTGCACCCGACCGTCCCGGTTCACAAAGGTGCCGTCTTCCTCGGCGATGTTCGCGATCGGCAGCACGACGGCAGCGTCGCGCGCCCCCTCGGGAAGCACGGTGCCGACGTAGATCAGCACCCCCTCGCACCGCACCGCGATGTCCGGCTCGTCGAGTACCAACACGATGGCCGCGCGCTCGGCGGCCTCGAGCGCGGCGCTGTAGCCACGGCCGTAGCCGAGCAGCTCGGCGCCCTTGGCGTTCGGCGCCCGCTCCGCGCGCAGCGCGAGCCCCGGCACGCCGGCGAGCGGCGCCTCCTCGCCCATCACGACCTGGAACGCGCCGGTCCACTCGTGGCCGCGGAACAGCTCGCGCGCCAGGAACAACGCCTCGGTCGAGACCTTCGCGGACACGAGCGCGACCGCGCGGGAGCCGGCGCCGCGCACCAGCGTCGCCACGCGCGCCACCGCTTCGTCCCAGTCGGTGGCGTGCAGCTCGTTGCCCCGGCGGACCAGCGGCGCCTCGATACGGTCGCCCCGGTTCATCCAGCGGTAGTTCATCCGGCCGTGATCGCAGATGAAGTAGCGGTTCACTTCCAGGTTGGACCGCGGCCGCACGCGCACCACGACGTTGTCGCGCGTATCGAGGGCGACGTTGCACCCTTGTGAACAGCCGGTGCAGATCGACGCCGTCTTGTCGAGCTCCCAGGCGCGCGCCTTGTGCAGGAAATCCTTGGACAGGAGCGAGCCCACCGGGCAGAGATCCACCACGTTGCCCGCCCACGGATGATCGAGGCGCCCCTCGGCGTGGATCCCGATGTAGGCCCGGTCGCCGCGCTCCGAGACGTTCAAGACGGGCTCCTTGGCCACATCCTCCATGAAGCGCACGCATCGGGTACACAGAATGCAGCGGTTGGGCACGTACAGGACGTCGGGCCCGAAGTCCTCGACCGGGTTGAACCGCTTCGCGTAGTCCGGGCTGTAGCGCGTCGCGGACCGACCCTCCTGAAACGTGAAGTCCTGCAGCTCGCACTCCCCCGCCTGGTCGCAGATCGGGCAATCGAGCGGGTGGTTGATGAGCAGCAGCTCGAGCACGCCGCGGCGGGCGGCCTTCGCCGCCTGAGCCTGCGTGTGCACCGCCATGCCCTCGGCCACCTGGGTGGCGCAGGCGATCTGCAGCTTCGGCGCCTGCTCGATCTCGACGAGGCACATGCGGCACAGCCCCGCGACGGGGAGGCCGGGGTGGTAGCAATAGTGCGGCACGAGGACGCCCGCCTGCTTCGCGGCCTCGATCACGAGCGTGCCCTTGGGCACGCGTACCGGGACGCCGTCGATGGTCAGTGAGACGAGCTCGTCGGGCATGGCGGCGGCTCCGCTAGGCCACCATCACGGGCTTGCGACGGCCCGCGATGTAGGCTTCGAACTCGCTCTTGAACTTCTTGATGCCGGACACGACCGGCGCGGCGCACGAATCCGAGAGCACACAGATCGTCTTGCCGGTCATGTTCTCCGACAGATCGAGCAGCAGGTCTAGATCGGCGAGCGTGCCCTGCCCTGCGAGGATGCGCTCGAGGATCTTGGTCGTCCAGGCCGTCCCCTCGCGACACTGCGTGCATTGGGCGCAGGATTCATGCGCGTAGAAGCGGGCGAGCCGCATGATCTGGTAGACCATGTCGGTCGAATCGTCGAACACGATCACGCCCCCCGAGCCGAGCATCGAGCCGCGCTCGACCACACCCTCGTAATCGAGCAGACAGCTCTCGGTCTCCGCGCGGTCCAGGATCGGCACCGACGAGCCGCCGGGAATGCACGCCTTGAGGGTGCGGCCGGGCCGCATCCCGCCGCACAGCTCGTACACGAGGTCCTTGAGTGGGAAGCCCATGGTGACCTCGTAGTTGCCGGGCTGCTGCACGTGACCGCACACGGAGAAGAGCTTCGTGCCCGTGCTCTTCGGCGAGGACAGCGACAGCCCCTTATACCAGGCGGCCCCGTTGGTGAGGATGTGGGGGACGGCCGCGAGGGTCTCCACGTTGTTGATCGTGGTGGGCAGGCCGAACAGGCCGGCCGCGGCGGGAAAGGGCGGCTTGATCCGCGGGTTGCCGCGCTTCCCCTCGATCGAGTTCATGAGCGCGGTCTCTTCGCCGCAGATGTAGGCTCCCGCGCCGCGGTGCAGGTAGATCTGGATGTCGCCGAACACCTTCGCCGCGCGCGCTTCGGTGAGAGCTTTCTCCATCGCCGCCCATGGCTCGGTGAATTCGCCGCGGATATAGATGTAGGCGACTTCGGCTTGGATCGCGTGCGCGGCGATGGCCGTGCCTTCGAGCAGCGCGTGTGGCGTCCACCGCATGATCTCGCGGTCCTTGAACGTGCCCGGCTCCGATTCGTCTGCGTTCACGCACAGATAGTGGGGCTTCTTCTTCTCGCGCGGCATGAAGGACCATTTGAGCCCGGTCGGGAACCCGGCGCCGCCGCGGCCCCGCAGCCCCGATTCCTTGACGGTCTCGATCAGCTTCGCCGGCTCCGTCGCGAGTGCCCGCTCGAGCGCCCGGTAGCCGCCCCGCTTCACCCAGCCCTTGTAGCTCTTCGCGTCGGCTTCGCCGAAATGCTTCGACAGGACGACGGTTTCCTTGGGGTGCGGCTTGTGGGGGTACCCCATTACTGGTATCGGCTCACGAGCTGCGGCACCGTCTCGGGTGTGACACTCTCGATGAAGTCGTCGTCCACGAGCACCGGGGTCGCGAAGCCGCAGGCCCCGAGGCACTCGACCTCGACGACCGTCCACTTGCCGTCGGGGCTCGTGGCCCCGAGCTCCTTGGCGCCGGTCGCGTCCAGGAGCGCTCGCACCACGGCTTCGGCGCCGCAGATGTTGCAGGGCGAGGTGGTGCACACCTGCACGAAGTGCTTCCCCACCGGATGCTGGTGGTACATCGTGTAGAAGGTGACGACGCCCTTGACGTAGGCGGGCGTGAGCCCGAGCACCTCGGCGACCTCGGCCATGTTGCGGTCCGAGATCCAGCCACGCGCCTCCTGCACGAGCCACAGCGCCGGCAGCAGGGCCGCCTGCCGCGTGGGGTAGCGGGTCAGGATCTCGTTGAGCCGCTCGAGCGTCTTGTCCGCGAAGACGGGTCGATACTCCTCGATGCCCGCCCCGGGTGGCGGCTGCGCGCCGACACTCATCGATCTACCTCGCCCATCACGATGTCGACCGACGCGTTGATCGCGATCAGGTCACTCAAGAGGTGTCCGGTCGCCATCTGGGGCAGCGCGGAGAGGTTGATGAACGACGGCGGTCGAATCCGCCAGCGCACCGGCTTGGCCGTGCCGTCGGAGACGAGGTAGGTGCCGAGTTCGCCCTTGGGGTTCTCGATGCCGACGTAGGCCTCGCCCACCGGCGCCTTCACGCCCTCCATGACCTGCTTGAAGTGGTAGATCATCGCCTCCATGTCGCTCATGGCGCGTGACTTGGGAGGCAGGATGACGCGGGGGTCGGCCACGTTGAGCGGGCCGTCCGGCAGCCGATCGAGCGCCTGTGCGAGGATGCGGTTCGCCTGGTGGCACTCCTCGAGCCGGACCAGATAGCGGTCGTATACGTCGCCGTGCTCGCCCACCACGACGTCGAAGTCGTAGGTCTCATAGCCCAGGTACGGCTTGTCCTTGCGCACGTCGTACGCCACCCCGCTGGCGCGCAACATCGGCCCCGACAGCGAGTGGTTGATCGCTTGCGCCGCGGTCAGCGCCCCGACGCCCTGCGTGCGGCCCACCCACACCGCGTTGCGGGTGAGCACGCGGTCGAGCTCGGCGAGCGTCTTCGGGAAGGTCGCGACGAAGTGGCGCAGCCCGGTGACGAACGCGTCGGTCACGTCGGCCATCATCCCGCCCACCCGCGTGACACTGGTCGTGAGACGCGCCCCGGTCCACATCTCCTGGAGGTTGTAGATGCGCTCGCGCTCCTGGAACGCCCACAGGAACGGCGTGAACGCGCCGAGGTCGATCGAGGTCGTCCCCAGCCAGACCATGTGGGAGATGATGCGGCTCATCTCGCACGCGATCACGCGCAGGACGGTGCAGCGCGGCGTGATCTCCAGACCCATGAGCTGCTCGACCGCAAGGGCGAACCCGACGTTGTTCGCCATCGGCGACAGATAGTCGGTCCGATCGGTGAGCGGAATGATCTGATTGTAATGCCGATACTCGCCCAGCTTCTCGAAGCCCGAGTGGAGGTAGCCGACGTGCGGGATCACGCGCACGACGGTCTCGCCGTCGAGCTCGACCACGAGCCGCAGCACGCCGTGCGTCGCGGGATGCTGCGGACCGATGTTGACGAGCATGTGCTCGCCGGCGAGCTCCGGCTCCGCGGCCTCCGGAGCGGCGCCCGCGGGACCGCCGACGCCGAGCGGTACCCGCACCGGCGCGCCGTGCGGGTCGAGCCCAGGCGTCGCGAGCTCGAGCTCGACCGTGCGCTTGCTCATTCCGAGTGGGGCAGCGTGCCGCGCTCGCCGCGGCGCAGCCGCTCCTTCATGTCGGCGGGGAGCTCGTCGTACGCGTCGGCAATCGAGAGCTCCTCCATCGAGTAGTGGGCCTCGGGATGGGCGGCAAGCGCCTGGCGCACTTGCTCGGCGCGACTGAAGCGGCCCCGCAACGGGAAGTCCTTGCGCAGCGGATGCCCCTCGGCGTAGGTCTCCCACATCAGGATGCGCCGCAGATCGGGATGCCCCCGGAAGCTGATGCCGAACATGTCGTACACTTCGCGCTCGAGCCAATCGGCGCCGCGCCACAGCGGAACGACCGAGTCGAGCGTCAACTCTCCGCGCGGGTCGAGCTCGATCTTGATGCGGAGGTCGACCCGCCGCGCGAGCGAGCGCAGAAAATACACCACTTCGAGCGGCCGCTCGCGGTCGCGGTATTCGACCGCCGTGACGTCGACCAGGTAGTCGTACGCCTGTCCGGGCGTGTCCCGGAGCCAGGCCATCACGGCGGAGAGACTCGCCCGCGCCACGTACACGATGGTGTCGCCCGAGGCCTCGGCGGCGCGGCCGATCGCGTTGCCGAAGGTCGCTCGCAGCGCGTCGACGGATGGGTTCACTCCGACCGGAATTGGTGGACGGAGTTCCCGAACGGCTCGGAGATCTCGTTGATCTGGTCGGGGGGCAGGCGCAGGCCGCGCTCGTCCAGCACCGCCTCGTCCCGGCGCGGGACGCCGTCGAACAGCGACTCGCCCTTGATCTTCTTGTGCAACAACAGGACGCCGTACAACAGCCCTTCGGGGCGCGGCGGACAGCCGGGGACATAGACATCGACGGGAACGATCGTGTCGATCCCCTGCACCATCGCGTAGTTGTCGAAGATCCCGCCCGTCGATGCGCACGCCCCCATGGAGATGACCCACTTGGGCTGCGGCATCTGATCGTAGATGCGCCGGATCACGGGCGCCAGCTTGAACGGCAGCCGGCCGGCGCAGATCAGGACGTCCGCCTGGCGCGGCGAGAACGCCTGGCGCTCCATGCCGAAGCGGGCGAAATCGTAGCGGCTCGCGGCCGTGGCCATGAACTCGATCGCGCAACAGGCGGTGCCGAACGGCATCGGCCAGAGCGAGTTGGCGCGGGACGCGTTGACCGCCCAGTCGACCAGGTCCTGGACGCGAGCGAGCAGGTAGTTGGGGCTCTGACCTGCGACATCCTTGGTCTCCAACACGCGCTTCATGTGCCGCTGCCCTCCGGTGCACCGTAGGCTTCGGTCGCGTGGTCCCTTATTCCCATTGCAACGCCCCGCGCTTCCAGACATACACGTAGCCGACGGCGAGGACGAACATGAACACCGCCATCTCCGCCAAGAGGAACCCGGTCCCGGGCCCGGCCTCGGGCCCGCCGCCCCAGTAGATCACGGCCCATGGGATCAGGAACACCGTTTCGATATCAAAAATGATGAACATCATC
>Ga0209648_10003007_pt1 | contig 14085 bp, 13 predicted proteins | sample GraSoi2013_115cm_FD_185830 | JGI IMG/M metagenome (GOLD analysis project Ga0209648, IMG submission 185830) | Grasslands soil microbial communities from the Angelo Coastal Reserve, California, USA - Sample 9_17_2013_115cm (SPAdes) (version 2) | ecosystem: Environmental > Terrestrial > Soil >...
TAATTGTTTGGGGCAAAAAAGTGATGATAAACGCACTTTCATCATGCTAATAAAGCATACTAGCCTGGAGGCGGGGTTGTCAATTGGGATAGACGCTATTGTCGCGGGCCTCACCCCCTGGCCCCCTCTCCATCTTTGATGGAGAGGGGGAAGAGGTGCTGGCGAATGAGCGCCTGTGGCTGCTTGCGGGCAGATAGGGCGCAACTGTGGCGCGTTTGCGCCGTATTTTTTCAAAATAGGGCGCAACTGTGGCGCATTTGCGCCCTATTTTTTTGGTTTTTTCCCTTGCCTGTTGACGCAAGGTGTAGAGGCAGATGAGACGGTGTTCAAAGGTGTGCAAATTATGCATATCACGCTCGTTTTAGCAGGCTTTTCGCATTGCAGGTGGTTGTACCACACGAATGGAGAGGGAGTTGCACCTCTCTTCTCCTACGTATTCTTTACCAGCTCTGAGAAGTGGCTCACCCCCGTCATAGCTCGTAATTACTACAGCCGCACTTAGGGCTCGAAACGGCTGCAATGGTCTACGTCTATTAGGGGGAACGAGCGGGCGACCATCAAGGCCCTCCCGTCCCCGCTCCACCACCCTCGCCCCTACGGATGTTGATGAGCTTTTTGTTCGGTTGATGCCCATTGGGCGGGCCCTTGTGGTCCCTGCACGTGCCCTAATACTTACGCATTATTGGCTCCATCGCCCGCAATACTTTATAGCGCGTGTTCCCTCCCACCTCTTCAACGGTTTTAAAACAGGCTCGCAGCGTTGGTTCGTACTTCAGAAAGCGATTTGCAACCAGGTAGAAGCGTCCGCGCGGTCGCAGCACCTGGGCAGCTTCGCGGATAAAGCGCTCGGCGATCCCGGTGGTTTGTATGCCCGCGAGGTGAAAGGGAGGGTTGGTTACGACCAGGTCAAAACGCTGCGCCCGTACAGCCTGGACACCATGGCTGGGCAACACCTGCACGTTAGCCAGGCCGCTCTGTTCCACCGTGCGGCGTGCCATCTCCACCGAAGCCAGGCTGGCATCGAGCATCGTCACCTGGCCTTTGCTCGCCAAACGCGCAACGTGTATGCCTATAAAACCTGCTCCGCAGCCAATATCCAGGGCAACGTCTGTTACACGTACCTCCAGCGCCTCTATCAGGAGGCGCGTCCCCTCGTCTAGCTTGCCCTCCGCGAAGACGGCGGGCACCAGTGAGATCTGGCTGGCATCCGTTCGTCTGGTTTCTTCGTCCATCTTGTGAGAGTAGAGCACGCGCTGTCCCTTGCTGATCTGTAGAGTCTCGACATTGCCAAAGAGTGCCTGCATACGCTTTGCCATGGACAGCACACCCCGATCCTTGGCTCCTACAACATAGAGACGCCCGCCAGCTTTGAGCGCATAACCGGCTACCTGTAGTCCATAGATCAGCCAGGCATTGCTTGGCTGGTATAACATATTCATGACAGCTACATCAATCGTCGCAGCCGCTTCGTGTAAAGTATACTCGTGGAAAGGAACATGCCTGTAGCGACTCAACGAGTTGCGTCCGCCCGGCCTGGTATTTTCTCGCTCGAGCGCGGAATATGCCGATTGTAGTAAAGCGATGTTATCTTCGGCAAGTAGTAGCTCGCCGGCGACGACCTGTTGCGCGGCCTGTGGCACGAACGGATCTGCCGCTGAGTTGAGGATCAAGACCCGATCATCGATAGCAAGCTGTACAGTATCACCGAGTAAAGAAGAATGGAGCATAAACATGGCCCTCTATATCGATAGTGCGTTTCTCCATGATATCATGAATGTCGCGCAAACGGTGCCCTTGGCGGGCGTGACCACCAACCCGACAATATTACTGGCAGCACGAGAACGCGGCCAGGACCTGAGCCCACAGGGCGTGCTTGACGCATTACTGCGTAATGTAGCCGGTACTATTTTCATGCAGCCTGGAGCAAGCGGGGAAGAGGAGATGTATGCAGAGGCACTTGTATACATCCAGGCTGCACCCGGTCGCGTGATCCCCAAGATTCCCATGACACATACCGGTATGCGTGTAGCACGTCGGCTGAAGGAGCAACAACAGCGTATCACATTCACGGCAGTGACTTCTGTGGCCCAGGCCTATAGCGCTGCAATGGTCGGGGCAGAGTTCATTATCCCGTACTATGGACGCCTGGAACGTTCAGGTATCGATGCCAGCGAGCGTATAGCCGAGATGGCTGATCTGCTGCACAACGCCCATCTGCCCACGCGCATTCTGGCAGCGAGTATCAAATCGCCTGAAGATGCCACTCGCGCCCTGCTTGCCGGCGCTCATGACCTGACGGTCGCTCCGCAGGTGTTGATGGACATGGTAACGGACCCCTTGACAGAAGAGGCTATCGAGCGTTTTACGCAAGACTGGCAAATGCTGAACGAACTGTAATTATTTTCTTTTCCCGGCCAGGTGAAATGTGAAAAAATCGTCATAGTGCGCCTATCTTTTTCACAGGTTTGTAAGGAAGGCGTGGTATAGTTGCACTGTGATCAGGAAAGATAATCCTGAGACGTGGAGGGAGTTCTCATTGGGACCAGGGTGGATACATAGCAAGGGTAGCATACTTGCATTAGCAGTCCTGGGGAGATAGCTGGATAGGGGGTAAGTATCCTGGCTATCTGCAAGAAGTTAAGTGGGGGTGGAAGCCCGAGGGGTACGTTCCCTCGGGCTTTTTTTCTTGCCTGCGCCTTTGACCACGCTTCTAGCAGGGCATGACCTCATGCCTTAGCGACGTTTCCGAGCAATTGACAGCAATCTTGACAGCAATGAGCGAATGCATATAGTGTTTTTTCGGGCAGCAAAAATGGGTATCCAACTGGATACCCACTTGCACTTTCTTCCGGTGCGCTCAACATTTACCTAAGGCACAACCAAAGGAGAAGCGACTACTTCAGCCACCTCTACCTCATTGTGTTCAAACCAAATGGGCTCTTGTATGTGTATTCCTTCCAGAGCGACGAGGTAAAAGCAAAACAGCTCTTCTGCCTCATCAGCTATCGTATTGACCGTTTGGACGGTGCCTTTAAGCCCTCTGAAGGGACCATAACTGGTCACATCGACTAGACTGCCTACTGGCAAGACACTGGTCTGCACAGTATGTTGTACTCCTTTCTCATGAACCAGATGCCCTCAGCGCTCTGCATCCGGCTGTTCATCCCTGACAGGAGAAGCACTTCTCATGATACAAGAGGCCTCATTTCCGCACCCTTTGAAAGTTGCATAGGTCATTCTAGAACATTACATGCAAGGCATGTCAAACTCAGCTATATAAATGCTTAACTTGTTAGCTGGGGAAAAGTGAGGAGCCTCATCGAGGTCATGGCTCACAAGCAAGTGTATAGCCGACGCCCGGGACGGTGAGAATGTAGGTCGGCTTCCCCGGGTCCGGCTCCACCTTCTGGCGTAAATGGCGAATATGTGCCTTGATCAAGCAAGTATCTCCATCGTTGCCGAACCCCCAGACGTGCGAAACAATCTGGCTGGCCGTACAGACATGATTCGCATTGACAGCCAGCAAATGCAGGAGCTTACTCTCTATAGGGGTGAGGCGGGCCTTTCTCCCATCCACGAGGACCTCGTTATGCAGCGAATCGACGCGAATGGGGCCAACGATGATGATGGAAGAAGGACTCTGCGCGAGGGTGGAACGCCCTCTCCGGCTCAGGGCATGGATACGCGCTAACAGTTGTGTGGGAAAGAAAGGTTTGCGTAAATAATCGTCTGCACCGGATTCTAAACAGCGCACCTCATCCTGCACATCCTTGCCATCGGTGATCACGAACACCAGCGCATCATGCTGGTATCGCATCTCCCGGCACAGCGCTAACGCATCCACATCCTTCAAGGCCGTGTCCAACAAGACGAGGTCTGGCTGCCGTTCCTCCCACTCGAGCTTTGCACGCTCTGCTGTATAGGCCCGGTAGACCTCATACCCCAGCGTTTTTAGCCAGCTCGTGAGCATTTCTACTAAATCACGATCAGGATCAACGACCAGTAGTTTCATTGTTCTCCCCCTCGCACCATGTGACCAGGTTACCGCCAGTCTCTCTCATAAGGATATCGCTGAAGTCAACGTCTGTTGTCCGTTTTGCGCTCTTTTCAAACTGAGCAAGCACAAGGTCGATCCATACTCAAAAAAGTAGCAGTAAGATTTGCCTAATACTTACCCTCTACCGCATGCGGATACAGAGACCCACAAAAGCACAAGAGATCCCATTTAGCGAATCAAAAGTCCCCATTGTATTCCATTCAGTGGTACGAAGAAACTTGCAACAGGTAACACACCAACCAATGCCTCTTTTCGTCTAGTTTAAGGTTGAGAGAAACTATACAATACAAATGGTCGCTATAATCTGATAGTATAGCGGTTGTTCACAGCTTGCCACTAGCAGGGAGAGGCACATTCTCCCCTTGCCAGGTCCCTGAAGAACCGACAAAGAAGCAGAGAGGAAATAATAGATGGAAGTTTCTTCCATCCTGAACTGGGTCATCGCTATCAGTCTTATTGGCATGGTGTTTGGCTACTTCGTGCTCGTTCTGAGCACACAGCGCCACAATCCCGTCTCCTGGATTGGTCTGACTGCTATGGGTCTCATCGCCACCGTAGCTGCTGTTGGTCTGGTCCTTGCACAAGTGCATTCCGTCGATGTTGTCAGGAGTGGTGGCTTTCTTTGGATTCTCTTTGCTATTATGGTTATCCAGCTTATCCCTCAGTGGACGATGACGAAGATGCAGAGCCGAAGCCAGCGTCTCTTCCGCCGCATCCACACTGGTATCTTTGTCGTATTTACGCTTGGTTTACTGGCTAGCCTCATTTTCCACTGGTAGCCCGTCCATCACCTTGTCGCCTCTGTTCTTTCGTTCCCAAACAGCTCGACAATATCCCCAGAGCTAGAAGCAGTCTCACACACGCAAAGTCCCTTCTAGTCTGGGTTCAGACTCCAGAGAGACTTAAAATCCTCATTACACTACTTCAGGGTCGGTGGTGCAATGGATTCTGTGCAGAATGTCTTTTTCATTTATGCCATAGTAGGATTGCAAGCACAAAACGTATGTTGCATTTCTGGTGCATCATTGGGTAAGCACCGTGAAATCCTGACTATCTACTTGTAAATGCGCACGTTGTTTACTGGAGTGAAACCCTGACTACATGCCTACATGAGAGGAAGGAGTACAGAGGCACTCACTTACCAAAATAACGTTGTGTAAAGGTGGCGATGAAGCTGATTTCGATCAACAGGCCCACGACAGCTTCAATAGCAGCGATTTCCACTACCTGATTGTGGAGTGATGTCTCACTACTCAGGCTAGGAAAGAATCCACGCCCATGAAACGACATGAGACTAAAAACTAAGGCATCTGGGAATGGAGGAAGATGCCCAAAGGCAAAATAAGCTACAGCAAAACCAATTATTACAAAGAGGTACCAGAGGACAGTACGTCCTGGACGGTATCCATAGCCTGCGATGAGATCAAGGAACCCTGAGAAGAGGTAGGAACCCACCTTCCATTGTCTCCATTGTCGGCGGAGCACAATACGCTGAAGTCGCTGCGCACGGTAGGCGAAGCGTGCCGCCTCCTCATGCAATCCCTGTGTTTGCAAGGCCACAGCCAATTGGCGATTGGCCCGAACCGCTGTCTGGTATTCAGACAGACGCACTGCTTTCACTTTCTTTCCCCCATCAGGTCTCTTCTTCTGTCGTGCCTCACGCTCATCGCCAAGCACAGCCACTTGCGACCAATCGACCACAGCGAGGTTGGTATCTCCCCATTGTACATCAGCGAATCGAGGGCCAATACGCTGCTTATCACCTAGAATGACCTCTCTAAGGTCAACTCCCTCTAGCCGTGCCCCGCTGAGGTCGGCTCCCTCTAGCTGCGCTTTGCTGAGGTCGACTCCCTTTAGCCGCGCCCTGCTGAGGTCGGCTCCCTCTAGCTGCGCCTCGCTAAGGTTGACTCCCTCTAGCTGTGCTTCGATAAGGTAAGCTCCCTCTAGCTGTGCTTCGATGAGGATGGCTCCCTTTAGCTGGGCTCTGCTGAGGTCGGCACCCGCTAGTTGTGCTTCGATAAGGCGAGCACCCTCTAACTGTGCTCCGATGAGGCTGGCACCCGCTAGCTGGGCTTTGATAAGGCGAGCACCCTCTAACTGTGCCTCGATGAGGCTGGCACCCACTAGCTGGGCTCCGCTGAGCTCGGCTCCCTTTAGCTGGGCCCTGCGGAGGTAAGCTCCCTTTAGCCGGGCCTCCATGAGATTGGCACCCGCTAGTTGGGCCTCCATGAGGATGGCTCCCTCTAGCTGTGCTTCGATGAGACTGGCTCCCGCTAGCTGAGCCCTGCGGAGGTAAGCTCCCTTTAGCCGGGCCTCCATGAGATTGGCACCCGCTAGTTGGGCCTCCATGAGGATGGCTCCCTCTAGCTGTGCTTCGATGAGACTGGCTCCCGCTAGCTGGGCTCTGCTGAGATTGGCTCCCGCTAGCTGAGCCCTGTAGAGGTCGGCTCTCCCTAGCTGTGCCCCGCTGAGGTTGGCTCTCCCTAGCTGTGCCCCGCTGAGATTGGCTCCCGCTAGCTGAGCCCCGATGAGGTTGGCTTCCTCTAGCTGTGCCAGGTAGAGCTTGGCTCCTCTCATGAGGACGACCGCTGAGCTGCGTTGCTCTTCAGTTGCCTTCAGCCATTCATCGGATGTTAGCCCACCACGTAGGCGCGTGAGCGGAAGCTCATGCAGATTAGCTTCTTGCAGATCAGCACCGCGCACGTCTAGCCCTTCACATACCCTTTCCTTTTCATCGCTCCGCTTTACAGGCCCACCATCGTGCGTTGCCAGCAGCCATTCTACATCAGCACGATCTAGCTTCATCCCCTTGAAAGGGTAGATGCCCTTTTCAATGTCAGGAACAAGCGCACGACACTTTTCAAGCTCCGCTTGACGCTCTGGACGAATCTCCGGCTCAGTACGCCAGGGCTGGTCCTGTTTTTGCCAGTAGGCAAGCCACGCAGCACGGTCATCTCTTGAGGGACGTATTGATGGCAGGGACGATTGCTCACTTTGCCCACTCACCTGCTTCTGTTCGCCCCTGGCAACAGTCGGACGTTTTGATGTACGACGTGCATTCGGTCTCTGCTGACTCATAGCGTGCCTCTCTGTTCTCCACCGTATTGACAGTCCTCATTTTAGCTCATCTACCACCGTATTGCATCCTCTCTCCTACTTGATTAGGACGGTGAAAACTCGCCTCTTACCAAATACCGGCATATACCAAGCGCTCTACTAACAGCAAAGTTAGCGAATTGATCTTCGTGCCTCATTATCTTATGGACCTTTATACAATTACTCTAAAAAGCAATTAGCCAACATCGTCAATCTTGATAGCAGTCACAGTTTTTCCACTTCCATTATCGCCTTTCCCGAGAGAAAATCCGTGTTGACCTTCCCCACGCTCATTTGTGGAGGAAGTGGCATCAATGTCGTCCCTGGCTCATGTGAAGCCTACGGCGACGTTCGCCTATTACCTGGTACATCGCCAGAGGAGATCAAGCGTCTCATCACAGAGCAACTGGAACGCTTCTCCATTCCCAACTCCCAGCTTGATGATCTGCTCGTAGTCCCGGCAGCCGAGACACACCCGCAAGCGGAAGTCGTGCAGACGCTGGCAGCAGCAGTAGAAGCGATCACTGGCATACAACCACAGGTAAAGGGAAGTGGACCAGCTTGCGATGGGTGGATGTTCATCACGCGAGGTATTCCCACCGTCTGTGGATACGGTGTTGCCTACGGTGGAGTACATGGAGCCGATGAGTGGGTAGATGTGGAGAGCTTACACAGCACTACAGAAGTCTATGCTCATACCATTCTGCATTTCCTGGAAAACAAGTCGTTATACGGGTAATGGCTTGCCATTTTATGGCTTTTCATAGATATAAGATGGGCTGAAAATGCTTATCTGCATAGCAGACCTTCAGAACGAGAGTATCCACATCGCGACCAACAATCTTCACTTCTAACATAGGCTACACTCCTTTCAACAATAAAAGGAAAGCTTTTTGCTGGGCTATCCTTTACATGCTCTATATAATGGATTCAATGAGAGTATCCTCTATTTGCCCGAAAAGATTACTCAAACTGAGTCCTTGAAGTGGATGAAAGCAAAGGAGCAGTAATGTATAGCGCAGAGCCTTTAGTTAATGTGCCAGGGAATGAACACACGACAATATGGCGATACATGGATTTCACTAAGCTTGTTTCACTTCTAGAGAAGAGAGCTTTGTACTTTGCCAGATCCGACAGATTTTCTGATAAATTCGAAGGAGCAACTCCAAAACCCAGTATTAAAGCTAGAGAGGCTTCAGTGTTAGAGAGCGGAACTCCCCTCATCGAAGAGGTTTCGAAGGGATGGTCTCAAGCGAGTCGAGAAATACGTAAATGGATGTTTCTAAACTGTTGGCATATGAACAGTTACGAATCTGTGGCGATGTGGCAGCTATATGTGCAGAAAAGTGAAGGCATTGCTATCAGGTCAACATTTGCTAGATTAAGAGATAGTCTGTCATCTCCTTATGACCTACGCATAGGTATGATTAAGTACATTGATTACAGCACGACAATAATACCCTTTGGTAATGGTTTTAACACTTTCTTTTGCAAAAGACTGAGTTTCGAGTATGAACATGAACTCCGAGCTGTTATCTTTAAACCAAGTGTAACAAACGATATACCTCCGGGTTTATATATTCCTTGCGAATTAAATATTTTGATTGACGAAATTTTTGTATCACCTGATTCACCAGATTGGTTTAAAGAATTGGTCAGTTCTATCTTGGAAAAGTATAGTTTGGACAGAGAAGTAAAACGATCTAACTTAGATGAGGATCCTCTGTTTTAGAATTGCCTCAAAACTCATCGATCTATTTAGAGAGGCGAGGTTTACTAGCCCGCGCTCGAAGGGGGACAATACCGATACTATTGAGACGGCGCAGATGTTAAAATAGAGGAGAGACATATCATGGTCAAACCAATAGCCCGAATTCAACCAAAAAGCCTATATGGAGCAAATAATGAAACCTCTGACCATTAACCAAATTTTTTTCTGCATCCTCCAATAGCACCCCCAAAATCGCGTGAGGCGGCCTGGGAAGCCAATCAAGTAATACAGAAAGTCTCAGCTTTTTTGCCGTCAGAAAGTCCCAAAGCACAAAGGATTACACATCTGTATCCGTGGAGGTTTTCTGCGGAGCCTCATCGAGGTCATGGCTTACAAGTGTATAGCCGACGCCAGGGATGGTGAGAATGTAGGTCGGATTACTGGGATCCGGCTCAACCTTCTGGCGTAAGTGGCGGATATACACTTTGACCAAGCCATTATCTTCATCGTTGCTGAACCCCCAGACGTGGGAACCAATCTGGCTAGCGGTACAGACCTTATTCGCATTCACAGCCAGAAAATGCAGAACCTTGGCTTCAACTGGGGTTAGACGGGCCTTTCTCCCATCCACGATGACCTCGTGGTAAAGCGAATCGAAGCGGATGGGGCCAATTGTTATGATGGAAGAAGGACGCGGTGCACGAGTAGAGCGTCCTCTTCGAGCCAGTTGCTGGATGTGTGCCAGGAGTTGATCGGAAGGATAGGGCTTACGTAGGTAGTCATCAGCACCGGATTCCAACCAAATTGCTTCATGCCGGGGATCCTGGTCGTCAGTGGTAACTAACACCAGCGCATCATGCTCACCTTGCATATCCCGGCACATTTTCAGAGCGTCTACGTCCCTGAGATTGGTATCCAAAATCACAAGGTCAGGCTGCTGTTCCCCCCACGCGATCTTCGCCTGCTCCCCCGTATATGCACGATGGACTTCATACCCAGCTGTCTTTAGCCAGCTCGTCAGCATTTCGACCAAATCACGATCAGTATCAACGACCAGTATTCTCATTTTTATCCTCCCTAGCACCATGTGACCAGGTTACCGCCAGTTTCTCTCATAAGAGAGATCGCTGAAGTCATCGTATTTTGTCTGTTTTGCGCTCTTTTCAAACTGAGCAAGCACAAGGTCGATCCATACTAAAAAAGTATCAGTAAGATTTGCCCAATACTTACCCTCTACCGCATGCGGATACAGAGACCCACAAAAGCACAATAGCTCCCATGTAGCGAATCAAAAGTCCCAATTTTATTCCATTCAGTGGTACGAAGAAACTTGCAACAGGTAACACACCAACCAATGCCTCTTTTCGTCTAGTTTAAGGTTGAGAGAAACTACACAATACAAATCGTCGCTATAATCTGATATTATATCTCCTGACAGGCAACAGAAAAGCCTTAGTAAAATCCAAATGCGGAAGAGCCAAACAATCGGTATAGCATCAGTATGACTCTGGGCTTGAAATGAGGATACGTAAGAAACGCCTCAGCGCATAGAAGACAAGGAAGTAGACTCCCATCGCAATGAGTGTTGACCATTCAACGATATTAACCGCGTGAGTCCCCAACTTCATACCGGGCACGATATTCTTAAATGGAAAGAGTGGGATAAAGGTCAAGACATTTATGAAGCCCATACACAAGTTGCTTGGATCTGCTCCAATTAATTTCAATAGAAAGCTCAAAAGCAATGTTACCCCCAATACCACCTGGAACCAGAGGATATAGTCGTTGAGTTTCCCAATGGCAAATTTGATAGTAAGAGCCTCCTCAATTCGGATAGCAGTAGCCTCCTCGTATGCAGTTACGACAGCCTTATTTACACTCTTTTGGCTAGCTTGAATAAATTCCTTTTCTCTCGCACTGATGGCATCTGGGCGCAGCGTTACCCAATCTTGAGCCTCCGCTAGGAATACTCCTTGCAATAATTCATCTTTGTCTCGGCCGCTATTCTCCCATCGAGGCAACCTGCTCCGCAATTCCTCTTGCCAGGTACGGAATTTGCGATCACTATCTATCCACTCACGTAAGCGCTCCCATCTCCTTATCAAAGCCTCGTGCACGACCTCGACGGTTTCTTGCCCAGTTGCCTCATTTCGTCCAGTTACCACCAGGTGGGCAGTGGCGAGGTGCTCAATGAGATTCCAGTTCTCTTCCCCCAACTCGGTGCGTGTCGCACGGCGGCGAATATCTGCTGTCTCTTCACCAGGACGCACCAATTGGATGAAGATTTGCTGTGCCCGCTTCTTTCCTTCCTCGCTAAGTCCAGCATGGACCTTCTCGGCATATGCAACGAGCGCTTGTTCCACGCCACCAAGTTCATTGTAAGCAGTATGAGTGAGTTTGCCCTCGTGTTGTTTCTCCCACAGCAGAGTCAGCGTGAACTCCAGCAACGGCAGGTTTCCAGGTTCCTGGATTACCGCGTCAAGAATACGCTCAGTCAGTCCGTTTTCAATCTTCACATTTAGTTTCTGAGCTGGCTTTATAATTGTATGTTGCAGTTCCTGATAGGTCATAGGACCAAGCTTCAAATCGGCATTCTGCAACGCATCAGCAAATGGACGGTAGGCTAGAGTATGTTCGAAAAAGTCTGCTCGCAGTGTAATGACTAAATTGAAGTCAGAAGTAAGTTGGTGAGATGCTACTTGGACTGCTGCTAGTAGCCGATCCTGAAAATGCTGACGCTGCTCTACCTCACGACAAAGAGAGTACAATTCCTCAAACTGATCGGCAATTAGAAGAAAATGAGTACTAGAGTGTTTCTGTAAGACACGGTCCACCACATCATGCAAGGCAAAGTCATCTTGCTGGAGAAGCCTAGTCAGTTTGTCGATTGCGTCCAACCGATCAATCTCACCCATCTGGGGATCTAAGAGAGGTTCGAGTGCAGCAGCCAGTGCACGAAAGGGATAATCGCCGGGATGGAACGAGGCGACCAACCAGCCTCTCTGGAGTCGAATTTGGGGAAGGAGGCCAGCGAACACCACAGAGGACTTGCCACTACCCGAGGAGCCTATCATCGCGACAAGAGGCTTTCTGCGTACAGCTTCCACCAATTGTCCTACAGCAGTTTCTCGTCCAAAGAAGAACGGAGCATCCTGCTCCTGAAAAGCAGACAAACCTCGGTATGGACTGGGGCCCAGTTGGGGCCAGACTTTGATCAACTGCGTGGTAGGAATCATATAAGCAACTTTAACACTCGCTTGTTTATCGGATGCAACAACCATCCCGACTACACCCTTTAACTTTTCATCCCATACCGGTGTACCACTGAAGCCCGGCATCACACGATAGCCTGTCTCCTTGACACCTTCAATCTGTACCCAGCCATTAGCCAACTTGCTTTTCAATACGCCATCTGTCCATTCACCTTCGTTGTGCTCATCAGGAAAGCCATAGGCCCGAAATGGATGATCCCAATAATCGTCTGTTGATACTAGATGTGCAGATTGAGCAGTGTCCGGTGGTGGCACCTCCAGTGCCAGGACAGCGATGTCCTCTTCATTCTGAGAGAAAGTAGATTCGAGCTGGACGGGATACCAGCAAACCACATGCGCAGAGAATAACTTTCCCGATTCGATCCCAGGAAAGTCTACATGGATATTACCAACAGGGATCTCTAAGCAGCTGGACGAAACGCCTAATGCTTGAGCTACTACATGGGCACAGGTAAGTACATATTTTTCAGATACTAGGAAACCAGCTCCAGCAAGTATATTTTCTTCCTTCAAAAAGATACGGACGATTGATGTGTCAAGTTGAAGAGTCATAATAATCCCTGTGTGTTAGCACTAAAGATCTTCCGAGCCTACTATTACGTATCTTCCTTCGTATGCCGCGTCCACCTCATCGTCACTTTGTAGTTGGTCCCCGCACTCACAGAGCCAATATATATACCGACATCTGCATTGAAATTGAAGCCAAATTCCATTTCAACCTCATTTGGCTGCTTACTTAAGCCCTGTAGTTTGGTAATTACTTTTTCAGTTGCAAAGCATGCCGTGTTAAGCGCCTCATCAAAGGGGACTTTAGCCTTGACCTTCTGAAGCATTTCACCAAGGCGGCCCGCACGTTCAGTACCGACCTCCGATTCTGACTCGTTTGCTTCTATCCAGATGCTTTTGCCATCTCCCAGATCAAATTCTACTAGACGCCTCATAGCCATCCTCCTTTCAATATTTCTCTCATTATATAGCATGAGTCATGCTGAGAACAGTCCTATTATCCAATTAAGAGAAGATTTTGCTAGTCTCCCGAAAAAGTTGATGATGTGCTCTATATACTTAAAGACAGCCGAACCACTCTACTAGCGTGCGTGCGCTTGCTATTCGGGAGAAGCGGCTGGGAGCCGAGCACCCCGACACAGCACAAAGCCTTAATAACCTGGCAGAACTCTACAGGAGCCAGGGCAAGTACGAGCAAGCCGAGCCGCTCTACCAGCGAGCCCTGGCCATCATAGAAAAGGTGCTTGGCCCTGAGCACTCCGACACAGTAAGAGTAAAAGAGAACTATAGTAACCTGCTCCAGCAGATCAAACGCAGGCAAGAGCAACCAGGCCAAAAATAGCCCTTGCAGCAGAGATGTACCAGCAAAAGCAGAAAAATCCACAGGATAATATGGCTTTGCACCAGAGCAAAAAAGCCGAAGCAGCCAAAAAAGCGGGCTAAAGGGTATAGCCAACCACCGAATAATTCGCTATTGTCTCTCCTGAGCAAGTGTCGCTCATCCAGCTACCAGGGCTTTGCTGCTTCTAACTTGAACAGGCAAATAGCTTGCCATTTAGAAGATCTCACACATGAACATAACTTGAAATCAATCGAAAGAGCCTGCCAGGAATGCTTCTCATTGCGAACCGCCCTGATATCGAGATGACAGCAAAGTTGACAGCAAAACTGGCGGACTTTTATTCACAACGACGAACGCCGGCGAACAAACTCGCGCGAGACGAGGCTCGCCTGGCCGCTCGAAACAGCCCCTATAAGAAACGACAAGAGTATGGTATAATTAGCTATTATTCATCCCTGGCTAACAGCCACAATCGGGAGGCCTATGCCTTGGGCAATAACTATACGTCGGGTTCTGGAACGTCGGGTAATAGTAGTTCGTTTGTAAGTCGTCGCGAAATGCGTGCAACTAATACCACCGGGGCATTGCCTGTAATAAGTAC
>Ga0209648_10003008_pt1 | contig 14085 bp, 10 predicted proteins | sample GraSoi2013_115cm_FD_185830 | JGI IMG/M metagenome (GOLD analysis project Ga0209648, IMG submission 185830) | Grasslands soil microbial communities from the Angelo Coastal Reserve, California, USA - Sample 9_17_2013_115cm (SPAdes) (version 2) | ecosystem: Environmental > Terrestrial > Soil >...
GCGCTCAACGTGGAAAAGGTCACCGTCGAGTTGTTGATCTTGTCGAAGTCCGTCAAGGGAGTTGCGTTGCCGGCTTTATCCTGCCAGGTCTGGAAGTGCATGGTTTCGCTGGGGCCGATGCTCAGCAGGATGCGCAAGACTTCCAGATTGGTGACGTGCTGTGCCAACGTTGGATAAAGACTGGTGCCACCCACCTCAATGAAGGCGAAGTGGAATCCCGCCGTGAAGGCGATGGCTTTGAGATGGTCGGTGAACGTTGACTGCGTGGGATCGCTGAGATTAATGACGCTTCCGTTCGTGTCATCGTTACTTCTTGGGATGGCGGTATGCTTTCCGAGGTTCAGACTGGGAACCGCCTGAGCAAATTTTGCCATGGGATCAAAATCCGGATTCGTGATGCTCCGATACCTCGACCAAAAACTTGTATCAATGGTGAGCTGGGTCAGATTGGTAAGGCGCCCAATCTGCTGTGCCCCATCAGCCTTGCTGCTGGGGAGAACGCTGAAATGGGAGAGGTCAGCGGAGCCCACGCCTTTCGATTCCAGGTAATTCTTAAGAAACCTGGCGTGGCTGATCTCGTCGTCGGTATTGTCGTGGATGTATTGCGGCATGTCCCCATCGAGCAGTTGGAGCGCCTGAGTATAAGCTGCGTTGCCGCTTGTCAGTCCCGTGAACTCGTTATCCTGGGTACCACCGAGTTCGGCGTACTGCCGCCAAAGGTCTTCTTCCACCTGCTCAAGGGCCTGCAAAAACCTGAGGATCGCGATGTCTCCCTTGGTGATTGGTGGGCCGTCGTCGTCCTCCTGGCCGAATGCAAAGTCTTTACCGGCCAGCAGTCCGGCACCCACAGTTGCCGCGCCCGCTACTGTTCCATTCTTCAAGAATGAGCGCCGCGTGCTGCCCTTTGAAAACATATTCCCTTCTTTCTTCATCGGTCTTTCCCCTTTGCGATTGGACTTTTGAACCTCACCAAGTTGGCTTGGGCATCAAATCAGTTCGGCCCGACCCCGAAACCGGACCGCGGCTCGTGTCATTCAAAATCGTCCACCTGACCGTCCCTCAAGTTGCAGGTCAGTCCGCTGCGCAGCGGTGGAAGGGGAGCCTGCGGGCCGAGCGCTGGCCTCCTTTTCCCGGACGGTGAGCAACACCCTGTCACTTCCGTCAAAGTGCTCTGCGACCTTAGATGCCAAGAATTGGCGCGGGAATAAATCAGGGAGAGAACAAGTCTTTATCGACGTACAGACCACTCGGACAAAGAAACTTACGAGAAAAGGTCAATCTAAAACGATTAGGACCGGCAGGCAACCCCGCGTCGGGGCCGGGCGAGCCGCTGTGAAGGACCAATGAACGACATTCAGAGTGCAGCCCTAGTAATGCGTTTCGGCACTTTTGAAGTCAATTTCCAGTCGCGCGAACTTCGCAAGCATGGCATGCGTATCCGGTTGGAAGAAAAGCCCTTCCAAATTCTGGAAATGCTACTCGAACGTGCCGGACAAGTGGTCACCCGGAAAGCGCTACGCGAAAGACTTTGGCCGGATACGTATGTGGGCTACGAGCACGGGCTGAACACCGCGGTTAACAAACTTCGCGATCTGCTGGGAGACTCCGCAAGGAGTCCCCGTTTCGTCGAAACGCTACCCCGGCTCGGCTATCGATTCATAGCCCCGGTGATCAAGCCAGAGAAGGACATAACGGCGGCCAAGAAAATGCTCCTCGTGCTTCCCTTCGAGAACATCAGTGGCAGTAGCGAGCAGGAATACTTTGCCGACGGCCTGACGGAAGAGATGATTTCGCACCTGGGACAGCTCAACCCTAAACGGCTGGGGGTGATCGCGCGAACTTCTGCCATCCAATACAAGGCCACGAAGAAATCCGTTGGAGAAATCGCCGCGGAGTTGAACGTCGACTGCGTGCTGGAGGGAAGCGTCCGGTGCGACGGGCGGCGTGTTCGCATCACAGGCCAATTGATCGAGGCGCGGGACCAAACCCACTTGTGGTCGGCCACGTATGACCGCGACTTGCGTGACGTTCTCGATGTTCAAACAGATGTAGCCCGCCAGATCGGAAAGGCGCTGGAGCCCGAATTACTCTCCGACTAGGGCGCCGCTGCCTCGACGTTCCAGCCCTCTACCACCAGTTCGGGTGTCGCACCAAGCAGTGAAGCTGAATCAAATCTCGCGGTGACGGACTTTTTCTCGCCCGGCAGCAGAGAGAAATAGTTGTCGCTCCAGAAAATGGGCGTGACGTCATCCCCGCCTTTGCCGCGTGTCAACCTCGAATGCACCATGAAAGCAACGCTGTCACTCTTGTTCTCAGCGATAACTATGAAAGAGGGATTCCTTCCACTAAAGTCCAGCCCCCTCGTGATAGACACTTTTGCGATGGGGAGGCTGTTCAGCCCGGTGAGGTCGCCGAATTCTTTCTGTGGCGTGTAGACGGTGTCGGTTCTCTTGGCCCAGTCGAGTACGTCCGGTTTTGTCGACAACCAATAGAAATTGTCGCTGACCAGCTTTCCAGTTGAGTCATGGAGCTCGAGCTTCAGGAAATAAGTCGGCGTTAAACCATCCGGATTGGGAAGGTCGAACGCCTTGGTGCTGCTGTCCGCTTCCAAATCCAGGGTTGCCTCGCGCGAACCTTTTTCTTTCGCATCCACGCTGTAGATTTTTGCGCTGACTTTCATTCCTTTGAGCGGCTCGTATGTTCCGTTGATCACCGCGACGGAGTTGTCGTCGTAGGAATACTGCACATGAACCGGTTCACAAGCCTTTTTCGTGCCGAAATATCCTCCCGCCGGCACAAGGTAGTAGTCGTAGAGATGCCAGATCAGCGAAGGCCACGCGTTGTTCAGCATCCACTGAATCACGCCCGTGGAAGTGTACTTGTTCCGCGCGTAGGCCTCGAACATCGCACGCTGGCCGTCGTAGGTCATTGCTTGCGCCTTGCGCTCGTAATCATCGAGCGACGACGCCTGCCCGTAGCGCCGGTTCAACCCATCGGTAAAAACATTGACCGTCGTGAAGCGCTCGCCGCCTGCGTGATAATTCCAAACGTCGTCGATCGGCCAGACATGATCCTTCGGAATGAATTTCTCCAGCGATTCGCGCGGCGGAATCGCCGGCCCCGGGCTTGTCTCCGTGTTGTAGCCATAAGCGCCGCCGGCCTGCGTGTCGGCCAGCCAGTACACCGGAGGCACATACTCGTAGGGGCCAGTCATCTTTACGCCTGATTCTCCGCTGACCGCTGCCTTCTGTTCCGAAGCGGATGAGACGATTGGATTCGGCCATTCCAGCTCTTTCTCGATGTCCAAATACATTCTTTCGACGTTTGCCGGCGGTGGGTTGTCGCTGCCGTTTAGCCACACGAAGACGCCTGGATGATTTCGCAGCCGCATGATTTGGTCACGCAGCGAAGCCGCCGCAACTCTGTTCTGATCGCCGTTCCAATTGTTCCAGCGCTCCCAGGCATCGCAGCACGTCCAACCCGGCATGACCAGAATCCCCTGCCGGTCTGTCTTCTCAAAGAATTCGTCGCGATCCAGCCGCCCTTCCAGGCGGATGGTATTCATGCCCATGTCCCGCACGTATGCCAGATCCGCATCCAGCCGCTCCGACGACCACCGGAAAAGAAGATCCGGGGCCCAAGCCGCGCCACGGATCAACACCTTTCTTCCGTTGACCTTGAACAAGCGGTGTCCCTTGTCTGTCAGTTCCGAAGTAACCTCGCGTATTCCAAATGTCACGCTTGCCGCGTCTGAAACCTTCTTGCCAATCTCGAACGACAGTTTCGCCGCATAAAGGTTCGGCGTCCCCATTTGATAGGGCCACCACAAACGCGGATGCGCCAGCTTCAGCTTTGCGAATTGCTCCGGCGTAAATTTCACGATCCTCGATTCCCCGCCGCCCAGCTCCACTGGCTGCTGCAGTTCTATCCCATCGAATTCCGCTCGCAGCACGCCTTTCACGGGTTCGTTTGAAACGTTGCGCACTTCTCCGCTGATGGTCAGCTCGGCGGTTTTGTATTCCGCATCCAGCTTGGAGGCTACGAACGGATTCCGCACCGCCACATTTCCGCTCGACCTCAGAAAGACTTCCTTCCAAATCCCCATATCCTTGTCGGGCGGAGTCGGATTCCAATCCACCCAGGTAATCCCCAGGTCATATTTTCCCGGCGCGAACACCTCGGCGGCGATCGCATTCGCCTTTCCCTGCTGCAAAAACTTGCTCACGTCGAATTCATAGGAGCGGTAGGTGCCTGCTACATCGTTTGCATCGGCAACTTTGTGCCCGTTGATCCAGATGTTCGCCCTATAGTTGATGCCCAGAAAATTCAGCCACTCCGCTTTCTTCGCCTCTCCTGTGGGAAGAGCGAACTCTGTGCGATACCACCACGAACAACGAAAAGGGCTATCCTCCGGCATGTCCTGATTGGCAAAAAGATTTTTGTCGGAATAATTCATCCCCGGAAAAGACTTCAAGTTTGTTCCATAATTTGGATCCGGATAAGTCTTGTCCGTCACGAGTGCCCCGACCACCGTTGCTGGAATGTCTGCCTTGTGCCACCCCTTCGCGTCGAAACCAACTGAGGAGATTTGTTCGCCTGTTGCCGCAACCTCGCACGAAGACTGAATCTGCCAATTCTTGTGAAGATAGATCCTTGCAGGCTGGGTTTCCGTGGCACCGGCAACAAACACAGGAAGCATCAGTGAGATGATCGCCCCTCCCAACAAGTGGGCTGAGAATTTCCGCCAATGTGGCATAGAACTCCCCGATGAGATTCGAGACTCGAATGGCAATCGGCCGCTGTTTCGTTTGCGAGAAAACCGGCGCACACGATATTAAACCGTTTCAATGGCAGCATTGAACATTTTTTTTGAGATCAGAGGAGCGAACGGAGGCGCTTCAAGGGCAAGGATAAAGACCGATGATTTTTGGCAAACGCGAGCCGCAGTGAGGTCGCGCGGAGGCACGTCACGACCTCACCACTGACTCTTCCCCTTAGGAACAACCTGTGAAGTCCAGCTCCGCTGCAGTCGTGGTGGCTCCCGGCGTAACCTTCAGCGGCATGGCCGTCGCATCTTTACTTGTGGTTTGAGACGACGGTGAGCACATCGCGGCGTCGGACGTGGGGTTTGTCGCATCCGCTTCGACCGTGTACAGAACGTCGCCTGTCGCCGGCGACGTAATTGTGGTCTTGCCCGCGGAGAATGTGCCTATGGCCGGATTGCTCGCCGGAACGACCAATGAATAGCTTCCGCAGAAGGCGCCCTTGGGGGCTCCCGTTGGGCACGACGTGCTCGAAGTCACCATAACGTCCGCCGCATTCGACTTCGCGAAAAGCGGAACGGTGAACGTGTGGCTTGTGCTCGATACCGTCACGCTCTGCAGCGCGCTAATGTCCGCGTCGATGCTCGCTCCTGTTGTTCCATTAATCGCCGTGATCGTCCCCTGGATCGTTCCTGGCCCGGTCGAAGCGCCGGCCGTCGCTGGCGTCTCTGCGACGAGAGGGACTGTGCCGAGGTTCGTTCCTCCAACAACGTTCAGCACCACGGTAACGTTGTACGCCGTGCCCGACGAGGTAAGGGCGTCTGACACGACATCAAACACCGCGCCCATGGCGAGCGGGCAGAAACCGAAGTGACCGGTCGCATCCGTCAGCTCCTGCATAACGATGCGATCCGTGCCGGAACTGTCTGCGAATTGCAGCGTAACGATAGCTCCGGCGATGGGTTGGGACGTAACACTATCCACGATCTGACCGCTGATCCCCGTCTTGTTGGGGCTCACCACGCCGGCGGTGAGCGCCGGCTTCAAACGGAAATCTCCGTTGCCTTCCATGAGGATGGAGGCGCAAGTGTTGAAATCGATGTTCAAATCCACGGACTGTCCAGCAGCCACGTGGATTGGGCCTCCCATGATTTGCCCGGGTGGAATCTTCAGACCCGTGTTCGCCTCACTGCTCAAATTCAGGGTATGCGCCGTCCCGCTTGTGTCCACGACGCAATTGAAGACGTCCCCCCCAAGCTGCTTGAAACATGCGTTGCTGTCGTTCGACGGCGCTGGCCCGGTCGGTGCGGCGTTTGCGAGCAAAATCAAACGAATCTGCTGGTAATCACCTGCGGGCAAGGAGGTCGACCCAAGTTGCTCAAGCAGGCACTGCCCGTTGGCCGGCAGATGCAGAAGGTCGACTTGCATAGGAGCAGCAACCAGCTGTGGGGCGAGTTCCTGCCAACCCGAAGACGTATCGTCCGCGGTCGCGCTGATATGCGCCTGAATCGAGCGAATCGTCACGAATACGCTGGTAAATGTACCGCCGGGCGCGGCCGTACCTCCGGCAGGAGCGGGAGTAGTGCCAGAGCTAGCCGCCGCACAGGAGGGCGGGTCGCTCATGGACACGTTTATCGTGCCCATGCTTGAGCTTGGCATCGTGGGAGTATTCCCGCCGCAGCCGATGGTCATCAGAGCCACCCCTGCCATCGCTAAAATCAGCAGAAAATGAGGATTTGGACGTTCCTTGAAACGGAGCAAGACGTTGGAGATCATAGGAGCCTCCGCATACGGAAGATGAACTTGATTGTTGGCGGCCCGGTGCGGGACAGAATGCAGCGGGGGGTGACCATCCGGGGCGGATACAAACGGTCAGTACTAAAACTGCTAAGAGTCTCTAACCCCCGTGCAATTTACTGGGCAGCCTTCCCCGATTTTTACGCAGCAATCCCTTAGCCTATTGTCATATTTTTCTAAAGCGCGACCGCATTGTGTCTTAGGTTAAATCGGTCCCCATGACATCGGCCGATGGCTGCGTCAAAACTACGACCTCCTGTGTAAATTTGGGAGGCGAATTTGCCGACGCAATAATCCGAGATTGCTGGGTGGCGGTTCATCAACCCGCATTGCTACGGTCCTGTGAACTCTTAGGGGGATGCGCTAGCGTGGTCCCGGAGGAGGGGGTCGAACCCACACGGTACTAAGTACCACTGGATTTTGAGTCCAGCGCGTCTGCCAGTTCCGCCACTCCGGGATATCAATTCCAAAATAGCACGCCTGCGGTCCGCGCTCAAGGCGTCCCGTCACTTCACAGTGGCTCGTTATTCCCGGTGACTTTAGAACGAAACTCTGGCGCTCAACTGGATTTCGCAACCTGGCGTAATCGCCATGGTGATCGTTCCGAACTGCAGTGTATTCGAGGGGCGCTTGGGCGTGCCCAGGTTCATTTTGCTTATCTACTCGGTTCGCATGTCTCGGATTTTTTCCACAGCCCTCGGTTGGACTCCCCTACACCCAAGCTGTACTCTGTAGGGCCCGTTCGGCAGGGGTCTCCGCGCAGCGAAGACATCCGGGCGGATTTCCGAGGCTGTACATGGCTACTGTCACGCCCCTTCCCTCCAGTCCGCACACGGAGCATCGGGGCCTGTCCTTTTGGATGGACCGCGTCATCAAGGAGCTGGAAAACGTCCGCTCGTCCCCCGACACGGACGCCGTCCATGACCTGCGTGTGGCCATTCGCCGTTGCCGCTCCGTCGCGGCCGCGATGGGGGAGGTGGACCCCGATCCCGCCTGGACGGCAATGCGCAAGGTTGCGCGCAAACTCTTCCGCGGGCTCGGCGCACTTCGCGATGCGCAAGTCATAGACCAGTGGGTAAAGAAACTCGCTCCCGAAACTGACCCCGTCCGCGCGCATCTGCAAACTGCGTTCGAATCGAACGAATCGAATCTGCAAGCGAGCGTGTTACGACTGGCCGGCAAATTCGATCAAAAATCCTGGAGGCGCCTCGAGCGCACTCTGCGCCAGCGCTCGCGACTCGTACCCATCGGGAGTCTCGCCGCCGAATGTCTCGCGCTCGAGCGATTCGAAAGCGCCAGGGAGCTTCACGCCAAGGCCCTGCGTACCAAGAAACCCAAGCCCTGGCACGCGCTGCGCATTGGACTGAAGCGTTTCCGCTACACCGTCGAAAGTTTGCTTCCCGAGCACTATGCCGCCTGGAGCGACAACCTCAAGCGCCTCCAAGACATGCTCGGCGAGATTCACGATCTCGATGTGCTCGCCGAAGTCGTCAAGAAGTCGGACTTCCACGAAACCGAAGACTCTCTCAAACTCTGGCAGGAATTCATCCAGCGCGAACGCAACGAACGTATTGAGACCTATCGGCAGCTGACTCTCGGCAAGACCAGCCTCTGGAACCTCTGGCGTTCCGGACTGCCCACGAACGGCCGCGTCGAGGCCGCGGCTCTGGCCCGCTTACGCGCCACTGCCCGCGCCGTTGATCCGCATGTGCGCCGCACTTCACAAATTTCACGGGTGGCGGTCGCCCTCTTCGACGCTTTTAAGCGGGCGCATTCCGCACCCGCATTCGCCGACGTGGGTATTTGTCGCGTGTTGCTTGCTGCGGCTCGCTTGCATTGCGTTGGCGATGCGGATGCCCACAAGTCGCCCCAAAAAGCCGCGCGCAAATTCCTTCTTGGTCTGCCCGTTCCTCCTGGTTGGAGCAACGAAGATTGGGAGCTGCTCGCTCTTGCGGTCCGTTACCATCGCGGCGCCGAACCCCGCGCGAAGGATGGTCCTTTTTCCAAGCTTTCGGCGGAGCAGCAGAGCAGCGTCCGCGCCTTGGCCGGCGTCTTGCGTTTGGCGCGCGCGCTTCGCAAGTGCGGTGTCGCGAGCGGCGCGGGTTTCCGCGCTGAAAAATCTGCAGATGCTGTCGTATTGCGTGTTCCCGGCCTGCGCGATGATATAGAGACCGCCGCGCGCCTTGCCGCAGGCAAGCATCTCTTGGAAGAGTATCTGCGCATGCCATTGATCGTGAAAGCTGCCGCGAAGACGGAAAAAGTCGTCCCCTTGGCGCCCCGGCAAGTTGCGGAATTCTCGGTCGCTTCTGATTGAACAAAAATTACGCGCCAGAATTGTGAGCTTATTTTCCCGCGCGGCGCAGCAGCTTCGGAGTCGCCAGCCACACAAGTTCGCCGATGGGCGGCGAGAGTCGCTTGAGTTCCACGAAAGCCACCCCCGCTTTTTTCAACGCCGTCAGATGTTTTTTCGACCCGAGCGCCGTCGCGATAACGTCGTCGAGCTGCGGTGCATGCCCAAACAGAAAGACTGCGGACGCCTGCTTCGCCTTCGCAAGCTCACGAAAAAGCTGCGAAGGCTCCGCTCCTGGCAGCAACAAGTCCGTCCGCCGGATTTTCTGCTTGGTGTATTCGAGCGCGCTCGCAAAAATTTCCGCCGTCTGCGCCGCGCGCACGTACGGACTTGTCAGGAACAGTTCGCCCGTCACTCCGAGCGCCGCCACGCCTTTCGCCACCTGTTTGGCCTTCTCGACCCCTTCTTCGGTCAAATACCTTTCCGGGTCGGCGGGGCACGTTGGATCTTCGCGGTCAATCGCGATTCCGTGTCGAACGATATAGAGCTGCATCCTCTTCTCCTTCGAATCAATGAATCGCCGGCAACCTGCGGTTCGTCAGTTCCAAGCCATCCACTACGCCGGCGCCCGCCGGAAATAGAGCCTTACGTGGAACTCTTTTTCAAACAGTTCCGCGCTGCGATTGGCGTCCCTCAAATCTTCCGCTGCATCGCCATGCGCGTGCACCTGAAGACCGACCGCTCCGTGCTGGAAGGAAGCGCGGATCTTTATGACCCGCTGCCGATGTGAATGATCGAGCCCCTCGGCGATTCGCAGAATCGCCGCAAGCCTCCGCGTGATGAGTTTGTCCTTGTTGTTCAGCGAAGAATAGGCGGTGTGATGTCCGGCAGGCTCCGACTTTCGATTGTGATAGCGCACCAGCGCCGCCGCGACGGCTCGGTCGCGGCCTTCCAGCCCCGGGATATCGCCATTCAGCGCGAGGTATTCCCCGTGTTTGTGATGCCCGCGGTGGCTGATCATGTGCCCGGTATCGTGCAGAAGCGCCCCTGCCTCCAGCAGCACTCGCGAATGCGCCGGCATATGATGGACCGGCTGCAATTGATCGAACAGTTGAATGCTCAGCTCTCGCACGTGTTCCGCGTGCTGCTGCTCATATCCAAGCCGCCGCGCAAAACTGCGCGTGCCCACGAGCAACTGCCGCGCCGCGGCGTTATACCGGTGCGGCTCCTTGCGCGAGAACGCTTCCCGCGCAATCTCTTGCAGCAGCCCTTCGCGCACGCCGACGCCGGGGATGGTAAACGATCGCAGGTTCAAGTAGCGGCCCAGCGTGATGAGCGTGAGCGCCGCAATTCCCATCACATCCGCGCGGTCTCGCCGCACCGCATAGGTCTTCATGCGCTCGCGCACGTCCCGCTCAAGGATGTCGGGCAACCGCTCGCGCAAAAGCGACAGCTCCAGTGTTGGCAATCCGTGTTGGCGGGGACCGGGCGCAACGATCGCAAGCGTTTCTGCGTTACCGCCCAGCGCCGCTGCGACACTCTCGCCCAACATCGGCCGCGGCGTCAATTTCGATTCCAGCAATGCTCGCACGTATCGCCTTACCTGTTCTTCCTGTGCCGGTCGAACCACTCCAGGAAGATTCAGCGTGGTCATCAGCCGCACGCTACCCACGGGCAATTGTGCAGTTTGTTCCACGCTGTGGTCTTTCAGGATGGTGACTTCCAGACTCCCTCCGCCCAAGTCCGCGATGCACCGCGGCTGCGCCTCTGGTCCAAGCGCAGCCAGTACTGCTTCCCTGCCCAGCCGCGATTCCTCTGCGGCATTGATGACTTCCAGTATGATTCCTGATTTCTGCTTTATGCGGCGGACGAACGCTTCGCGGTTTCTTGCTTCGCGCGTGGCGCTGGTCGCAACCGCGCGGTAGCGCGTTACTCCGAATTCATCCATGACTTCATGAAAATGGCGGAATGCTTTTATCGCCTTTTTGAAAACCTCTTCGCTGAATTGGGGACGCGAGAAAACACCTTCCCCCAATCGCAGGGAATAGCGTTCGCTGTGCAGCGGTTCGATATCCAGCGCGGAGTAGGCGCGCGCCACGGACAAGCGCACTGCGTTGGAACCGGCGTCGATGGCGGCGATATGAACCGGCTCGGACATTCCCGATTCTACCGCCAGAGATGGGCTAGTGCGGCGGAAGGAGTGTACTTCGTTGCGCGAATTCCCAATTGCTCGCCGATGCGCTGGCGCAACTGCTTGTTCACCACGGGAACGCTGGCCTCGCCGTCCAGTTCGAGGAAGTTGTGCTTCTTGGCCATGACTTCGAATTCGCGTTTGATCATCGTCTGATAGCGGATAAAAGACCAGTACAGATCGTGCGAAAGCGACATATCCCGCCCGGCCTCCCAATAACTGATGGCCTGCGCTTTCTTGAATTCGCGCCCGAAGGCCGTCTCCGGCCGCACGTTCAGCCAGAACGTCAGGTGCGGACGCAGCGACATCGCGTAAAGCCCGCTCATATAGTCGCGATTGATGCCGCGCACCACGCCGCGCGCGATCAGCGTGAAAATAAACCGGTCCGCCAGCACGATGGTGCCGGATCGCAGCGCCGGCAGGATGCGGTGCTCCACCTGATCGAAAAAGTCCGTCGCGTACATCAGCGCCAGCGTCAGCCGCGTCGCCGCGTTCTTGGCCAGCAGTTCATCGATGTCGCGGCCCACCAGATTCGAACGGCGCAAGCCGCTCGTCTGCACCGCGAATCCCTCGGATTCCAGCCACTCCTGAAGTAAAGCAATCTGCGTCGACCGTCCCGACCCGTCCATGCCTTCAATCACGATCAGGCTGCCGGTAATTTCGCTCGGATCAACTCCGACCAGCGGCTCGCCAAAAAAATATTGCGACGAAGCCTCTTCGGTCACTGCCGCCGGTTTCGCCGGAGCCGCCGGTGGCGGCGCTGCGGGTGTTTCCGTAGGTGTAATCGCCGTTGCTGTTTTCTCTTTTTCCTGGTCCGGCATGATCATTCCGGTTCCTGAACGCCAGGAGCGAAGCGCTTGAGTTCGATTTTTGAAGCCACGATATCGCGCATCTGTTTTTGCAGCTTGTTCACGGGCAGCGTGCCGTCCAGCACCACGAAATTGTCGGTGTCCACCATCTTGTCGTACTCCTCCAGAATCCGCGCCTGGAACAGCCGGAAACTCTCCGCGCGGTCGTACGACATTCCCAGGTCCATGCCTGCTTCGTAATATTTCAGTTTCGGACGCCCGCTCAGGATGCGATGCACCGCCACGTCCAGCGGCGCGCGAAAATAAAACGTAATGTCCGGAATCGGAGCGAAGCGGTACAGATTTCGCAGCCAGCGCGCCGGGCAGCCTCGCGCCGCATCCCGCGCAAACGCCGTATAAATGTAGCGATCGGCAAGGACCAGGTAGTCGCCCTGGAGCAACGGCATGATCTGGCGTTCGCAGCGGTCGGCAAAATCCGCGGCGTGCAGCAGGGAAAACGTCGTCGGAGTCAGCAAGCGCCGCTGTTTCCCGCGCCGCGTCGCGGATTTCACCAGCGGCGAGGAGTTCCACTCCGTGAAATGCAGCCGGTATCCGCCGATTTCCAGCCACCGCTTGAGCAGATAGAGCTGCGTGCTTTTCCCCGACCCGTCCGTTCCTTCCACCACAATCAATGCGCCCGGATACGCGCGGCTGGGAACGGGCTTGCCCGGCTGCGGAAGGGTGGATTTCGCCGGCTCCGTCCGCGGCGCCTTTTGTACAACGTCTTGTGTTTCCGTCATCTTATTTGAGCGAGGCTCGTCTGCTCAGCACAGTAATCCTTCATTGTTACAGTGGCATTACATCACACGCGGCCACTCCCGGCAAAGCAGCAGCCGGCATTTAGAAAACCGTGAGCTTGATGTGCAGGAATTTCTTTGGATTCTGCCGGAAGTCCCCCATCAACAGGCGCATGTCCCCGGTCAATCCAGCTAGGTTGTCGTACAACTTCGGGTCAGAGAAGAGTTTCCCCACCGTCGTCGTGTTGTCATTCAATTTCGCGGACGCGTTCGCCAGGTTCGAACTCGTATCGCGCAACTTGTTGTAGAGGGTATCGTCCGTGGCCAGTTTCCCGAGCGATCCCTTTCCGGCGCGCACGTCCCCGATCACCGCGTTGCCATTCGTGAACGCCTGCTTCGCCTGGTCGTAGAGCGTCGGATCATACATCAGTTTTCCTATCGTCCCCTTCTGCGCCCGCACGTCGGCCAGAATCACGTTCACGTTGTCCAAGCCCTTGTCCACCTTCGTGTACATCTCATCCGAAGTGACGAGTTTTCCAAGCGTTCCCTGGCCCTCCTGAACATTCGTAACCATCGTGTCGCCCTTTGCCAGGATGTTTTTCAGGTGGTTGTAGGCCTGCTCGTCCGTCAACAACTTGCCTAGCGAACCCTTCCCCTGCTGCACTCCATTGATGAGATCCTGCACGTCTGACGACAATGCGGTGAGGTTGCCCAGCAACTCCGCGCTCCTCTCCACCACTTCTTTCATGGCCTTCTCTTCCGTCCCGGGGATCTCTGCGTCTTCTTTCAATCGCGTTCCGGTGAGACCGCGTGTGACGTATACGTAACGATTGCCCAACAACCCTTCCGTCACCAGGCTGGCCGTGGAATCCGTCAGAATGTCATCCTGATAGCGCCTGTCGACGCGCATCACTACTTCGATGTTTTTGTTCTTCTGCGGCGTCTTGCCCGCGGTTCGCGGCAACAGCCGGATGGATTCCACGTTTCCGACCTCCACTCCGTCCACGCGCACCGGCGCTCCATTCGACAAACCCGCCACTTCCGGCAGATAGGTCTTCAGCCGGTATTTCGGCCCCAGGAATCTCGCTCCCGTCACATAAAAAATTCCCGCCGCGAGCACGAAAAGACCAACCAGAACGAAGAGGCCAACGCGCAATTCCGTCCATGTGAGTTGTTTTCGATTCGCCATCGCTGCTTCCCTCCTTCGCTACCGTGAAAACAGACTACTCTAAAATCAAACCAGAAAACGCTTCAGATAAGGGTCTTCGGAATTGGCGATCTCTCCGGGTTCGCCTTCAAAATAGATGCCGCCGTCCCGGTAGACCAGGAACCGCGTTCTGGCCGCGTTCGCGGCCTCCGCGGCGTCCCCATTCTGAGTGTTGGGAACCACCCGCTTTGTTCCCGGGTCGAAATGAAAATTCGCCAGCGCAAATCCGTCCTGCAAGCGGTGCGTCGCGAG
>Ga0209648_10003010_pt1 | contig 14080 bp, 9 predicted proteins | sample GraSoi2013_115cm_FD_185830 | JGI IMG/M metagenome (GOLD analysis project Ga0209648, IMG submission 185830) | Grasslands soil microbial communities from the Angelo Coastal Reserve, California, USA - Sample 9_17_2013_115cm (SPAdes) (version 2) | ecosystem: Environmental > Terrestrial > Soil >...
GTGAGCCATGGATGTATCCAGTTTTTATGCGCGTCAAATGCGCAGGTGGTGGCGGCTTTCTCTTTTTGAGAAAGTCATTCTTGTCAATAGCCTGATGCTTATTGGACTGGCGCTGGCAGGTCTTTGGGTAACCAGTCATAATCTGGAGGCCCATCATTACCTGATCGATACCAGTTTTATCGTCTTTGCGACATTGCTGAGTTTGCTGATCAATGTATTACTACTGCGTGCGAGCTTTCGTCCTCTTTTTAGCTTATTGCGTACAATCCGGGCGGTGAGCGCTGGTGAAATGGATACGCGCGCAGCAGATAGGCCATCCGACTCAGAAATTGGTGAACTCGCGCGTGCTTTCAACACTATGCTTGACCAGTTAGAGAAGGCCAGACGGGAACAGGCGATGTTAATATTACAGGCGCAAGAAGAGGAGCGCCGCCGCCTCGCACGCGAACTACACGATGAGAGCAGCCAGAATCTCACAGCGCTCCTGATCCATACAGAAATTCTTAACCAAACTCTCCAGGGAACGATTGTCGCAGAAGATGCACGCGCACGACTACGTGGAGAGTTGCAGTACCTGACACAATTGACTCAAGGCACGCTGGAAAACATTCGCACCCTGGCTCTGCAACTGCGACCTGGTGTCCTGGATGATCTTGGTTTGCTTGCGGCGTTGCGCTGGTTAGCCGAGGATAGCCGCAAGCGTCTACAGTTACCTGCAGAATTAAAGCTGGAAGGTTTAGAGGATATCTTAAGAGAGCATCATCGCCCCGAACTCTACGAGACGACGCTATTTCGCATTGCCCAGGAGTGTCTCACCAATGCAGCGCGCCACGCCCATGCACAAAAAGTGGTTATCTCACTGCGATATGACCAGCAGGATATGCACTTACAAGTTTGTGATGATGGTCGTGGTTATGATCCCTCTCATCAACGTGTGGGAATAGGGATCTCAGGAATGCGCGAACGAGTAGCTCTACTGGGAGGCAAAATTAGTATTCGGTCTGAGCCAGGGCAAGGCACAAAAGTAGAGGTCAGCTTGCCTGTGTCTATGGCGTGCACAAAGGACGCTGCATATGCCTGGTGAATCCGGTTCTACTTCTCCTATTCGTGTGCTGCTGGCCGATGATCACGATATCCTGCGGCAAGGTCTTAAGATGCTGCTCAGCTTACAACAAGAGATGCAGGTTGTAGGGGAGGCACGCACCGGGCGGGAAGCAGTAGAAATGGCCCAGGAACTTCAGCCGGATGTGGTAGTGATGGATATTACGATGCCTGAAATGGACGGACTGGAGGCCTGCCGGATTATTCACAACCAGCAGCCAGCAACGCAGGTGCTATTCTTGACGATGCATGAAAGCGAGGAGTATTTTCTACAATCGCTGCGCATGGGCGCGGCGGGGTACCTGGTAAAGAAGGCTGCGCCCACCGAGCTGCAGATGGCAATTTGCGAAGTAGCACGCGGCGGCGCATTTCTCTATCCGGGCCTGGCAAAGGCGCTCATTCGCGCATACGTGGAAGATGCAGCAGCACCTGCATCTCCAGTTCAGGCTTCAAACCTGGCTCAAGAGCTACAGGTTTTGACCCCGCGCGAATTAGAGGTATTGAGGCTGGTAGCTGAAGGGCGCACAAACCAGGAAATCGCTGACCAGTTAGTGTTGAGTATCAAAACAGTACAGGCCCACCGGGCTAACGTAATGGAAAAGCTCGGCATGCACGATATTACAAAACTGGTGCGTTTTGCTGTGCGGCATGGACTGATTCCGCTGGCAGAAAATGATAATTGACAATACAATAGAGTCAGGCTGCACGGTACAGTATAGTGCACATTGATTGAAGCAGAAACCTGATGGAGGTATGGCCCTGGCATTTTGTTTGGAATTGATAGGGTAAGCCTCCTTAGAGCACTCATAGAACGAAGAAGTCTGTTTAGAACTGGATAAAGTGCATGATATCTTTTCTACATAGATTAACAACGAGACGTTTCATACTACTAGCTTTGCCGCTAGCAATATTCCTGACACTATTGTTTCCTGCCGTGGCAAGCGCCCATGCCATCTTGCTGCGCTCCGACCCTGCCAAAGATTCCATATTGAGTATTGCTCCCAAGCAGGTGCGTATGTGGTTCAGCGAAGCTCTGAATCCAGCTTTCAGCACTGCAGTGGTGGTCAACGGCGAAAACAAGCGCGTCGATAATCAGGATGCCCACGTCTCACCTAATGACCAGACAGAGATGGATCTCTCGCTCCAGCCTAACCTGCCGCCAGCAGTCTATATCGTGATCTACCGTACAGATTCCGCCGTCGATGGCCATATCCTCAGAGGTTCTTTTATTTTCAGTGTTGCTGAGCCAAACGGTACCGTCCCTACTTTAAGCCCGGGCGCGAATCCTGGAGCGAATGTGCTTGGCGGCAATCTCACTGGGCTTTCTAGCGGGCAACTCGATGGGCCGACGATTTTTAATCTGATCATGGTTACGCTTGTTGAACTGGGGGCAGTTTTCTGGGTAGGAGCGCAGCTCTGGGCCAACTTCGTGCTCTCGTTCTCGGCAGAAGCACACGCGGAAGAGAAGCCGATCAATGAAGGAGTGCAGCGACGTTTCGAGCGGCGTTTTTCGCTTCCTACCCTGGTCGTACTCCTGCTCGCGAATGTCGGCGTGCTGGTGGGGCAAGCGCTCAATCTTACAGGTGGCAATCTGGGATCAGCTTTATCACCTTCTTTACTCGGAGAGCTGGCTACCAGCGGGCGTTTCGGCACATACTGGCTAATGCGTGAGTTTATCATCATCGTGGCAATGGTACTGGTGCTGTATACTCTATTAAGCAAGCAACGTCCGCGCCTGGTCAACACGTTGCTGCCACTGGCGAATCTGCTGCTCGGCTCAGTCCTGTTCATAGCTATTACGATGTCCGGCCACGCGGCAGCCGTGAGCGCCAATATTGTGGGGTATGCCATTGTGGTAGACTGGCTGCATTTACTGGCGGCGGCGCTGTGGGTAGGCGGCATGTTCTCTATTACAACCACTTACCTGCCGGTGCTGCGGCGCAAGCCAATCCCGGAACAAGCACGTTCATTGACTACTGTGCTGCCCTACTTCTCTCCACTGGCGATAGCTGGCGTACTTATTATGGCAGTAACAGGGCCATTCAACGCCACATTTCACCTGACCTCGTGGGGGCAGTTTCTTAGCACAGCCTATGGACGGACACTGCTGGTTAAAATCCTGCTGGTAGGCGGGCTGCTCCTGACCAGCGCATACCATGTTGGATTGCTGCGTTCACGCCTGAAAAAGGAATATAAGAAGTACAGCTACGTGGTTGAACGTTTAAACGCTGCGCAGGCGGTAGAGGTAGCAGAGCAGGATCGTACGCCGCTGCTTGCTGCACAACAGGCAGCGACAACGACCGCGGAACCAGGCCGCGCAACAAAGATGGTCGCGCAACAGGTGAAACTGCGCGAGGGACGCTTGACAAAAAAGACACGGCGTCTCTCTACGGTATTGCGCTGGGAACCGCTGCTGGGCGCGGGCGTCATCGTTTGTGTCGGCCTGCTGAATGTTTATGGAGGCACTCTAGCACCTTCCGGGACAGCACAACAGCAGCAGCAAACAGGGAGCAAACCCCAGCCGTTTACTGCATCAGTACGGACAACTGACAATAAGTTTACGGCTACACTGACGGTCAATCCTAATCGTTTTGGCACCAACGTGTTTACAGTGAGCGTGGTAGACAATAGCACAGGTAAGGCTGATACAAACATAGGTGTTTCGCTCTACACGACGATGCTCGATATGGATATGGGGACCGACACGGTAAATTTGCTACCTGATGGCAAGGGCCATTTCAGCGCGAGTGGCGATTTAGCTATGGCCGGTAACTGGGAGATACGCATCCAGATACGTACTCCTGATAATACGCTGCACGAGGCAAAGGTTCACCTGTTGACGCCATTCTAAGGGAGGGTATATGTAATGGTTCGCACTTTCTGCAAATCCAGATTCGCGTTGCTTTTTGCGCGTACTATGCTAGTAAGTTTGGTCGCGCTGCTGATTGTTGCCTGTAGCGATAACCCTACTGGCCCTCAGGCAGCGGCGAGTCCGACAGCGCCCGTCAATGGTTTTGGCGTTGCAGCCAATCATGTGCATTCTTTGCTTGTATTCCCATCACACGTGTTAATCCTGGCAACGCATTACGGGCTTTTTCGATCACAAGACGATGGCGCTTCCTGGCAGGAGGTGGCTGGTGGCCCTCATCAACTCATGGATGGGCTAATGACATATGCGCTGGTGGCCAGCCCGCTCAATCCACAGAGGCTCTACGTACTGACATTGCCAGCAGTCATTCCTTACGCGGGGCCTGTTGGACTCTATACCAGCGCTGACGAGGGGCGCACCTGGAAGCTCTCCATCCCTGCAGCCAGCCTGACCTCCAAGAGCATCTTCGTGGTCGCGCCCGGTAACGAAACTCCTGACGAGGTTTATGTATATGTGCCGGATCTTGGACCCCTGGGCCTGGAAATCAGCCTGGACAATGGGCAACACTTCTCTAAAACAGGCACACTCCCCTTTGGTTCCATCTTTGGCCTGCTTGCAATCCCAGGCGTACCGGGGCACGTAATAGCCTATGGAAGCGATGGTATGGCGAGCAGCACAGATGGGGGGATTCACTGGCAGGTATACAATACTATCAACGGTGGCATCGATGATATGACCACTGCCGGACCTCATAGCCCGATCTATGCGTCAGGTGATGCAGGTATCTACTCCTCGCTCGATGGCGGCAAGACCTTTAAGCTGGTGTACACGCAGGCTTCTTTTACCTCGCTCGCCGTCTCGCCGGTACAGCCACAGATGGTCTACGGCAAGACTGGAACGAGCACCTACCGCAGCAACGATGGCGGTCATAGCTGGAATGCCCTGCCACATATTAGCGGTAACCTGGCAGTGCTGGCAGTCGATCCTACGAATGCCGCTGATGTCTTTCTCTCGCTCTCCTACCCGACAGAACTTTATCGCCTCAACCAGAATAGCAGTGGATGGTTGTCGCTCACACCGCAAGCATAACAGCTGGTAGCGAAGGATTCTCGACGATGAAGATAGTAAATATGTATAGGCGGGGTGCCTTAGTAGTGTGCACACTTGCTCTGCTGCTGTTGCTTTTTCCTGGTCCGCAACAGGCATATGCCGATGGTGGGGCGCCTAACCTGGCTTATGTGGTGGGCGGATCAAATGGCATCAGTGTAATAGATATAGGACAACAAAAAGTTACGGGTACATTTGCCCTGGGTGGCGATCCTCGTACAGTCTACCTTAGCCTGGACGGGCGCTTTCTGTACATCACTCAACCGGCATTGGGACGGGTAACTATGCTCTCCGCTAAAACAGGGCAGACGATTTGCAGCGCAAAAAACGTGCCGGGACAACCTTCGCTGCTGGCGTTTGATCCGGGAATAAATACCCTTTACACCGCAGGCAACGGCGCAGCAGTTGTTACCGCGATCGACTCGACGAGCTGCGCAATCAAGCAAACGATCAAGACCAATGGCCCGGTCTATGGCCTGGCCGTGGCCGTGGTAGGATCGGGGGTTTCGGGAGGCACCGGTAACCAGTTGTGGGTCACCGATGCTACTTCACTTGAGGTTTTTACCCATACAGGGCTGCTTACCAGTATCCCTATACCAGGTGGGCCGCAATACATTACCATTCCTCCAGGTTTTACAGCGTATGTAACAACACGCCAGGGGAGCGTTTATGCTGTAGACCTCGCTACACATAAGCTTTCTCCTCCGCTCTTCAGCGGCGGGTCATTCGGCCCGATGGATTATAACGCATTCACAAGCGAGGTCTACATTCCCGACATGCAGAACAAGCTGGTCGATGTACTTAGCCCGATAGACTCAGGGACGAGCAAGCTCCCTCACGAACCAGCTTATACGATTCGCCTTGGCGTTGCGCCACAGTCGATTGCGATTACCAGCGATGGAGCACTAGGTTTTATCGCACTTGCCGGAGGACACGTGGCTATGCTGGATATTCAGGGCAAGCAGATTGTCAACACGATCTTCGTTGGTGGCAACCCGCAGTTTATCATCACGGGCCTTTACCCGCCTCTGATCGGCACCACTCCGCAGCAGGCATCTATCTGGGGAACGGTAATCAACGTCGCGGCCTATGTGCTGGTGGTTGCGCTCCTGATAGTGCCGATTGTACTATTCGGCAGGTATGCACGTGCTGGCGCTGCTCGTAAGAAGAAAGAGAAGTGACCTTATTCACGCGTGGTAATCGCCAGAATTTCGGGAGCCCTTTCAAGTATGCGTGGGGCTACCAGGCGAGTCACCAACTGGTGAAAGGCAATGCCGTAAGCCAGGGATAGAGGTATGGTAATGCTCCATATCCATTCCACCTGGAAGTAATAAGGTAACCACAATGCCAGCGCAACCGGGATCAGCAAAATCGCCGTCACTATGAGCATTAAGAGCGACATCACTGCGCGTAAACACCCTGCTTGCGAAGTTTGACCTGTTACACGAAAGCCTCGCTGCATCTGGCGCACATACTGCGGGAAGTAGACCGAGGTGAAGTTGCCGCAGCCCAGTGTGACTCCCATGCCAGCTAACCCGACGACGAGCACAGGCAGCGCAAGATTCCAATTTTGAGTAAAAAATGCCCCCAGGGCGATGAGCACAAGCAACTCTACTAAGCCCAGAGCAAACACCGCGAGATTCTTGCCCCAGAGAATGCGTTGAGGCGGGACCGGGAACAGGAAGAGCGTGGTGAGGCTCTCGCGCTCTAAGCCGAGCGTATTGAGCGAAAGTGTCAGTAGGAACAGTAGCACAACCGCGGGCGCGATGAACAGCACGTAGCTACTGCCGCCGAAGCGCGAGGAGCTGGGATTAAGCAGCGGCCCTACTAGAAAAATGGCTACATAGATCACCGATTGAAACATCATGGCTTTGAGCTGCGGATCACGCCAGAAGTACTTTAGATCTTTGCGGGTAATAGCAGTGACCTGCGGGGATAGGATACGTCCCCAGATGCTCTCGCTCGTGTCAGCAGGCCGAGCACCAGCGCTACCAGCCGGAATTCCGGGCTGCTGACGGCGTTGAGCACGAACGCGGGGTGAGCCACTAACCTCAGGCCTGCTGAGACTGCGTTCCAGTACGATCTGCCAGAGGTACAGCACGAGCAGACCTACGACCAGCAGCACGCCTAACCAGGCTAAGCTGGCGCCCCAATTCCCCTGTATGGCCAGCAGGATCGATCGCGCTGCAACGCCCGAAGGCAGCCATTGCAGGTAAGGAGAATAACTGCCACTCTGTAGACTTTCAGTGAAGTGCAGAAATCTCGTACCGCCGAAGACGAACTGCTGCAAAAGATAAAAGGACGAACCAAAAAGGGCCAGAATGATGATGCTGAGATCGCGGAAACGGCGACTCTGCAAGGTGCTCATGAAGATTGCCAGCACTAACTGGCTAACGCCCACAACCAGCATGTAGAAGATGAGCATGGTGAAGAAAGCCAGAATAGCCACAGGCACAGACACGGCCCAGCCAGCAATGACGGCAGCGAGTACAAGCACAAGGCCCAGGGTCGGGATATCGAGCAGCGTCGAGAATAACAGGCTCGCCATCAACTCTGCCCGCGTGAGCGGAAAGAGGGTCAACTTCGAGACATCCAGCCCCTCGTTGCCTGTAAATTCTAATAAGGGCAGCACAATCCAGACGAGGAGCACTCCTGTCAGTACCAGGTATAATACCTCCGAATTGGCAGGAGGAGTGAGGTTACGATAGGCAAAGAATGTAGCCACACCAATTGAACCACCGATCCATAGCACAACCAGCAGCAGCACAATGGCCCCCACCAGGCTAGCTGGCCTGCGAGAGAATCCACGAGTGAGGGTTTTCCAGCGCAGCCAGAGAAGCCAGCGCAATTTATCAGCGTGTATGGTCATGATTATTTCTCTCCCTCTTACTCCAGCCAGTTCAGATTGTGGGCTTCTTCGGTGGCGCCAATGACGTTGAGGAAGATGTCCTCAAGCGTTGCATCTTTATTCTCCCCGCTCGCTTTCTCGCGCAACTCTTTTAGCGAACCCTCGGCTACCAGAACACCCTGATTGATAATGCCGACGCGGGTGGAGAGGCGTTCCACTACTTCCAGAATATGTGAAGAGAAGAAGACGGTGGTACCGTGCTGTGTCAGGTCGTGCAGGATTTCCCGTGTGGTGCGGGAACTGACGGGATCGATGCCTTCGAACGGCTCATCCAGGAAGAGCACCTGGGGACGATGGATGAGGGCAGCGGCCAGTGCAATCTTCTTACGCATACCCACTGAGTAATCCACGATCAGTTTATTGGCATCCTCAGTAAGTGTCAGGATGTGGAGTAGGTCTTCCGCTCTACGCCTGATGTCGACCTCCGGCAGGCCATACATGTGCCCGGCGAAAAGTAAAAACTCCCTGCCACTCAGCCGCTCATAGAGATTCAGGTATTCGGGAAGTACGCCCATCAAAGCACGAGCTTGCAGGGGGTCTTGCCATACATTGACCCCTCCGACGTATGCTGTTCCGGCTGTAGGACGCAAAAGACCGGTAAGCATTTTTATGGTTGTCGATTTCCCGGCTCCATTAGGACCGAGAAAGCCGTAGAACTCCCCGCGCTGCACAGTCAGGTTGAGATGATTTACTGCTGCTTTCTGTCCAAAAACGCGCAGCAAATCGTGGGTTTCGATGGCAAGCGACTTATTTGTATAGGCTGAAGGCATAGGTCGCGGGATTACCGGACTTGTGAAAGGTGATATGTTATGCTCTGGAGACATAAGCGTTTTTCTCCCCATTCTCTAAACCTTGCAATACTCTTGTTCCAGGTTAATTGATATAGCCTTACCATCCCAGTACCTGGTTGTCAAGGTTCTAGACGCAATAATAGCCTATGAATCCAACCATACCAATTATCAGGTGGCGTAAGTGATAATGCGGGTAAAGCAGTGAAAGAGTACTAATTCAGCCACTCGCCCGGGGCACTGTTGCGGACGTGCACGCTGCTATCTCGCTGTTTCAAAACTTGCGCATCGTGTGACATACGTTCCCGCACCTGAGATACGGAAGTACGGTGCCAGTAGGCCGCGGGAAATAAACCGATCCCAAGAGCGATGGCCGCTCCAAATTCAGTGCGAGTGAAAGGCAGACTTGACGGCAGATGGAAAGGAATGTGGGTAAGTATATGGAGGCGAAGCAACAACACAAATACAAAAAGGATCAGTTCGAACAGGCCAGCAGCAGTATAAGACAAGATTTCAGCGATACGCCTTTTGCGAAAGATTACAGCAAAAACTGCATTCGCTATGCATAATGAGGCAGTGATTACAAGCGTGAGGTAAATCAAAATAGTTGTCAATGGGTGCCTCCGATTGGGTCTTAGCTATGCGTCAGTTTCAGATTTGAGAAGGCAACTTCGGTCCCCTTCAGGTTAACCAGCATTCCGACTCCGCCACTTGAAAACGAGCCATCTTGAACAGTTCCAACCTGCTTCCCATTTACAATTAACGTAAAAGTCTTGCCATCCGCTATGATTTTGAAGGTATTGATACTTTTTGGCCCTTGCCCTTCGTGAAATTCGCTGTTAAAAGCATGATGCCAGAGTTCAGTCCAGGGATTGGCACCCGATCGCTGGCTGTCGTCGTACTTCCAGAACTGATACTCTCCACCTGGTTTGTTCAAGATTTCGAAGGTATAGAACGTGGTAATCGCTTTGCCATTGTTGTTCTGTACACCGGCATGGATAATCATACCGAACTCGTTATTGATCGATGTATCGTCCCCTTTGATCTCTTCCATCGTTAAAGTATAGACAAAGTGTCCGCTCAACGTCAGACCCGGCAGCATAGCGGGCGCCTCCCTGGCTGGATCGTTATTAGTGATATGGTACGCTCCATCTACGAATGCATACGTCATTGAGCCACTGGTGGAAACAGGCCAATTATGGATATTCTGACTTAAAGAATCCGAGAGAATGATATTGGCATTGACTGTTGCGACGGCCTGCGCAGTGAAAGTAGCTTGCACATCAGGAGTTCCGGCGACAGATGTGCTTTTGGGGGTATTGCCAGCCGAACTCGAGCGCATATGTGCAAACCAGATCGTTGAGGTGCCAAATACTAACAGGGCAACCATAAGCAACCCGATGATCTTCAAGCGCTTTTGCAGGCGAGATCTCGTACTTGCTCGAGTAGATGGCTCTTGCGGATCAGTGGAAAGCACGGGCAGCAATCCTGTCATATAGCGACCAGGTTGACCAGCAACAGGCACACTGACGATTTTTGCAGGGCCTGTCAATTTAACAATAGTGCCCGAGGTTCCCTGTTCAGCGGATGAAGGTGGTAATATATCCGAGGTATGCGTGGCCAGCGACAAGGATGTATCTTGCACAGGCGTGGTTGGACCAGTCACTTGCAGAGAGGGCGTCGACTGCTCTATTTCCATTGGTTGTTCCGAGTGCAGTGCATGCTTTTTAAAGGTAGCTACTATAGCGGGCGATGGGGATGATGCAGTGGCAGTGGTAGACCAGGCATGAGAGGGTGTTCTCGCGGCCTGCTCGCTCTTGACTGCTGGTGCTGTGTCCTGGCGCTTCTTTGGATCAAAGAGGCCTGCACCGGTCAGGCCACTCGACAAAGTTGCACCGGGTTGCTGTGCGTGCTTTCTCCCGGTATCAGCGGTGGCCAGGGCTAAACGAAAGGCAGTGGCCATGTCCCGGGCATGGATATAACGGTCCTCGGGGCGCTTTGCCAATGCTCGCATCATCACCTGTTCTGCTGTAATGGGCAACCCCACGCGCCTTACACCGGGTGAGGGTGGGGGTTCCTGGAGATGTTTTTTGGCTACTTCCATGAGCGACTCTCCCCGGAAAGGCGCGCTTCCTGTGACCATGTGATACAGTACGGCGCCAAACGAATAGAGGTCTGATCTCTTGTCTACTTCTTTTCCCATGACCTGTTCCGGGGAGAGGTAATCCAGCATTCCTACCGTGAACCGGCGTATGCGTGCTGCGACCTCCTCTGAGATGACCTTTGTTACTGCAAAATCTGTAAGCACCAGTCTGTCGTCGTGGGTGACCAGAATATTGGCAGGTTTGATATCCCGGTGGATCACACCACGCTGATGCGCGTAATCTAATGCAGTTGCTAACTGCTCCATATGGTGCATGACGTTGGGGAAAGGTAGCATTCCCTGGAGCGTTAGCACGTTGCGCAGTGTTTCGCCAGCTACATAAGGCATGACGAGGTAGACGAAACCGTCATACTCGCCATAGTCATGTACCGGTAGAATGTGGGGGTGGTCCAGCGCGGCAACCGCGTCCATCTCATGCCGGAAGCGCACCAGAAAATCCATGTACGGCAGAGGTTCCAGGGTGGATGCTCCTAAAAATACTTTGACAGCAACCTGACCCTGGTCGTAGGCGCGTGTCTGTTGAGCCAGGTATACCGCACCCATACTACCCCGGCCAATTACTTTTAGGAGCCTACAATTTCCCAGCACTTTTCCGACTAAAGCTTGAGCATTCATCTAGACCTACCTCCCATTGCTGCTTATCAGCGCTGCTTAGAGAATTCCCCATGATCTTATCTTAGTCATAACGAGGTAGGTCTGACAATGTATTCTGCTTGAAGGCGGGACTAAGGTAATGGTCTCTCAATTGTTAGTGAGCACCATATTGGAGAATGCAACCTCGGTACCTTTCAGGTTGACCAGCATACCAACGGTGCCGCTTGAGAACGAGCTATCCTTGGCGCTTCCTACAGTTTTCCCATTGACAGTAAAGGTAAAGGTGCTGCCATTGGCAAAGATTTTGATGGTGTTGATAGCGTTAGAGCCATGTCCCTGGTGAAACTCATGCCCAAACGCTTGATACCAGACCTCTGTCCAGGGGTTGGCCGATGGTCCTTTGCTATTATCGTACTTGTAGAATCTGTACTGCCCGTCAGCGGAATTGACTACTTCAAAGGTATAGAAGGTGTTAATGGCCTGCTTCCCTTTGGTCTGCTGGCTATAGCGCATAATCATGCCAAAAGAGTTGTTGATGCTGTTATCATCCCCCTGGATTTCTTTCATCGTCAACGTATAGCCAATGGAACCGCCAGGAAGAGTTTCTTCCAAAACAACGGCAATACCGCTATCTCCGTTGTTGGTAACATGGTAAGCTCCATCCTTAAATACGTAGACCTTTGTGCCACTGGTGGAAATGGGGAAATTGTGGATATTCGTGGCCAAGGGATCTGAGAGAATAATATGTGATAGTGCAATAGCCGTAGCTTTCGCAGCCATAGTAGCCTGCGCATTGGGAGTCGTCGCTACTCCGGCCGGCACGGTTGCTGTAGGTGTAGAGGATGGCTGCCTGCTATGCGTTCGCAGGTACAAAATGCCTAGAGTGCTACCAAGGAGGAGTATGACCATAACCACTGCCAGCGCTATTTTCTGAAGCTTTGTTGTGTTAGCTGCCGGGGGAGGCGATTGCGGATTTGGGAGCACCGGTAGTAATCCAGTAATGTACTGGCCCGGTTGGCCTGCAACAGGCACCTGTACAACTTTCACGGGTCCCGTCAGCTTGATCGTGCCAGTGCTGGTCTGTTCGTAATTCGGTACAGTCAAAGAGCCCGTCGTGATTTTCAGCGAAGGTGACATTTGGGGCGGGACAGTCGGCTGAACACCGGTTGACGAGGCAGGCATGCCATTACCCATGAAGGTGTTGAGCGAAGGAGACATTTCATTGAATCCCGGCTGACGCATTGCTGGCTGCGTACCCGTAGCTGTTGGCAACGCCTCGCCAGGAGTATTTGGATTATTGGCCGTCGCTGCTGGAAGTTCGCCGCTACCAACTTTAGGAAACATGCCTGTTCGAGAAAGCAGGCCAGTAGAGCGGGTTGGGGCATTGGCAACAGGAAGCGTGCCTGTTTGCCATTTGGGATCGAAGAGCCCGCGAGGAGCGAACAATCCTGAAGAAGTGAGACCGCTCGCGTTTGATGACGCAAATGACCCAGTTTGAGCGGTTTGTTGTTGCACCTCGGGTGCTTGCACGGCCAGGCGGAAGGCCATTGCAAGTCCTTGCGCATACGTATATCGATCTGCCGGACGCTTCGCCAAAGCTTTTAATATGACCTGTTCAGCCGCGAAAGGCAAACCGGGGCGGTACTGGCGAGGAGAGGGAGGCTGCACGTGCAACTGCTGTGCTGCTATCTGCATAGGTGTCTCTCCCTGGAACGGCGTCGTCCCGGTCAGCATCTGATAGAGAATAATGCCCAGTGAATACTGATCTGCATGTCCATCTACCTCTATGCCCATTACCTGTTCTGGGGACATATAGTCGGGTGTTCCCACCGGCGCACCGGCTCCTGTCAGGCGCACGCGCGCTACCTGTCCTTCGGAGATGACCTTGACCAGCCCAAAATCGGTGAGTAATAATCGTCCTTCGGGAGTGAGTAAAATATTAGCGGGCTTGATGTCACGGTGAATGACCCCACGCGAGTGAGCAAAATCCAGCGCAGCGGCCAGTTGCTCGAGGTAATTGACTACGGTGGGGAGCGCCAACGCACCCTCGCGTTCCATCACATCACGTAGTGTACCGCCGCTCACGTAGGGCATGACAAGGTAGGCCAGGCCATCACGCTCGCCATATTCGTAAACGGGCATAATATTTGGGTGTTCCAACGAGGCAGCAGCGTCGGTCTCACGCCGAAAGCGTTCCAGGAAAGCTGCCAGGTGGTGTGGTTTCAACGTGGTTGCCGGTAACAATACCTTTACGGCCACTTGACGGCGAGGTCGAGATTGTTGAGCCAGGTACACTGCTCCCATGCCTCCCTGCCCTACCAGTTGTTGAAGTGTACAGGTGCCCAGTACCGACCCTATCAATGCTTCAGCGTTCATCAAAAACTCTACCTCTTCTTTTGTGATGTGTCTATCTCGTGCCCGTCTATCCATCTGCAAACGTGTTTTACCAATTGAGATATCCCTTCGCTTGTACATGTTAGTCAATTTCCTCGCTTCTGGCAATGCACGAGCCTCATTAGCATGACCAAAGTAATGGTAACCGGTGAATA
>Ga0209648_10003011_pt1 | contig 14077 bp, 11 predicted proteins | sample GraSoi2013_115cm_FD_185830 | JGI IMG/M metagenome (GOLD analysis project Ga0209648, IMG submission 185830) | Grasslands soil microbial communities from the Angelo Coastal Reserve, California, USA - Sample 9_17_2013_115cm (SPAdes) (version 2) | ecosystem: Environmental > Terrestrial > Soil >...
ATCCCTTTAGCGGGAAAGAGCGCAGCGCCTCGGCGAAGCCGACGCGCGATGAGGGAAAACCGGCAGGTTTTTCCTCATAAATTACGTGATGGCTGGGCGGGCCCAGTCTTCTTCGGTCAGGCTGCCGAGCGCGGGGTTGAAGCAGGCGTCGAACGCCTCCTTCAGCGTCTGCGGCGTGAGCCGCGGCGGCTCCTGCCGGTAGTTGGCCAGGTCGACCAGTCGGGCGATGAGCGCGCGCGGGTGAGATCCGCGCAGCGGCTTCTTGCCGTAGAGGTTGTTGAGGAGATAACCGATTGCCTTCTCGTCGAACGACACGCCCTGGCGGTCGCACTCGTAGCGCAGGATGCGGCCGAAGGCTTCAGGCGACGGATTGCTAACGCCGATCTTGTACGCCATGCGGCGGAGGAAGGCTTCGTCAACCAGCTCGGTGGGCGAGAGGTTGGTGGAAAAGACGATCTGGCACAGGAACGGCAGCTCGATCTTGCGGCCCGAGGCGGAGAGGTCGAGGTAGTCGACCTTCTTCTCCATCGGCACGATGAACCGGTTGAGGAGCCGCATCGGCGGCACTTCCTGGCGCCCGAAGTCGTCGATGACGAAGACGCCGGCGTTGGCCTTCCACTGCAGGGGGGCCTCGTAATACCGGTTGGATGAGTCGTACGTGAGATCCAGCTGCACCAGCTTGAGCTCGCCGCCGGCGACGACCACGGGCCGCTCGACCTTGACCAGCCGCCGGTCGATCGGCTGAGGGCCGTCGGCGATCTTGTGGTAGACGGGGTCGATGACCCGGATGATCTCGTCGCCGACCGCGACCGCATGCGGGATCTCGACCGGAGCCCCCATCAGCAGCGCCATACGCTCGGTGATGGTGCTCTTGCCGTTGCCAGGTGCACCGAAGATGAAGAGCGAGGCGCGCGACACCATGGCGCCGCCAATCTGGTCGATCACGTGCTGCTCGAGCTCCAGGGTGCCAAGCGCCTTCTTCAAAGAGGCGTCGGTGACGTTGGCCTTGCCCGTGGACTGCGAGCGGATGAGGGTGAGGTAGTCGTCGAAGTTGATCGGGCACGGCCCGAGGTAGCGGGTCTGCACGGCGGACATCTCCGCCGCACGCTGCCGGCCGGCGCTCGAAACGGTGTAGCTCATGCGGACCGGGATCGGCCGGCCTTCCAGGCCGGGCTCGTTGGAGAAGCCCATCGTGTCCATGAGCTGGCTCTTCTGGAACTCCTCGATCAGCGGCTGGAGGGTCTCGAACGGAAGCCCGAGCCTGGTCTCGATCGCGGCGCCGCTCAACTGATCGGCGAAGGCCAACGTCCGCAGGAGGAGGCTCGCGACCAGGTCCCTTCGGACGTGCAAATCCTCGAGCTTCTTGGGGGCTTCGATCGCGCCTGTCTGCATCGCCGCGCAAATATACCAACCCGCGTCACCGATCAACGCCCCTGATACGGAGGGGACGCCGCCCGTAAAATCCAGATCGCCGGTGCCGGAATACGCAGCCCTTGACCTCGAGACGACCGGTCTCGACCCGGCCCGTGACCGAGTCATCGAGGTCGGCGCGGTCGCTTTCACACCCGAGGGCGTCATGGCGTCCATGGAGCGCCTCGTCGACCCTGGGCGATCTGTGCCCGAGCCGGTGCTTCGCTTGACGGGCATCAAGGCCGAGGAATTGCGGGGAGCCGGTACGCAGGAGACAGCGCTGGCGGAGCTGGGTGAGTTCCTGCGCGGCCGCCAGCCCGTCGGCCACGGCGCCCGGCTCGACGTCGACTTTCTCACAGCCGCCGGCCATTGGGACGAGGCCACCGAGATCCTCGACACGCTCGACCTCGCTCGCATCCTGATGCCCACGGCTCCCAGTCACAGCCTCCCGATCCTGGCGGCAGACCTCGGCTTCTCGCAGCCGAGACCCCATCGCGCGCTGGACGATGCCGACGCTACACGCCAGCTCCTGATGCGCCTGCGTGACGAGGCCGCCTCCCTCGACGAGAACCTCAAGGAGTCGATGCTTGCGCTGGTCGCGCCCTATGCCTGGCCGGTCGCGCGGTTTTTCGCCGACGCATTGACCGCATCGAATCCCGACACGACGCCGGCTTCCGCGGTGCGGGTGCAGACCCACCGCGAGGCGAAGCCAGGTCTGCCGCCCGACGACCCGGACCTGGTGGCGGCTTTGCTCGGCCCAGAGGGTCCGCTCGCGGGCGTGCTCCCCGGCTATGAGCACCGCGAGCCACAGCTCCAGATGCTGCTCGCCGTCGCCCAGATCCAGGCTCGCGGCGGGAGCCTGCTCGTCGAGGCGGGCACCGGCACGGGCAAGAGCCTTGCCTATCTCGTGCCGTCCATCGCCCGCGCCGTGCGCCATGGGGAGCGCGTGGTCGTGTCGACGGACACCCACACGCTGCAGGAGCAGCTGATGGGCAAGGACCTGCCGGGCCTGCGTGAGTGGCTGCCCTGGGACTTCAAAGCGTGCCTCCTCAAGGGCCGTTCCAACTACGTGTCGCTGCGGCGGTGGCGCCGCTATCTCGGCGAGCCGTGCCAGGACTCCGACGACCTTCGCTTCAAGCTCAAAGTCCTCTTGTGGCTCCACAGCACTGAGAGCGGCGACCGTTCTGAGCTCCGGCTCCACGGCCGCGAGGAGGTGTTCTGGGCGCGCATCGCATCCGACCCGATGGACTGCGTCGGCATCCACTGCACCAAAGAGGACTGCTATGTGCACAGAGCCCGCGCTGAGGCCGAAGCGGCAGACCTCGTGGTGGTCAACCACGCCTTGCTGCTGGCCGACGCCGAGATCGGCGGCGGCCTGCTGCCCGAGTTCGATCATCTCGTGATCGACGAGGCCCACCACCTGGAGGACGCGGCCACGCGCGGCCTGCGCCAGGAGGTCGACGGGCCGGGGCTGCAAGCATTGCTCGAACGGTTGGGAGGAGGCGCACAGGCGAGCCTGCTCGCGGAACTCCGACGCCAGCCGCACCTGGGCGCGTCTGATGAAGCCTTCGCCGAAGCCGCGCCCCTGACGCTGGCCGCAGCCGAGCGCGTGCGCGAGCTCTTCGCATCGGCGGTCAGCTGGGTCGCAAGCCGCCTCAGCGATTCGGAACGGCGCGAGGAGTCGCTGCGCCTGACCCCGCCCCTGCGCGAGGACGAAGGCTGGGAGAGCGTCCGGCTCGAGGCGGAGAACGCGACCACCTCGCTGGCGGCGCTGGACGGCGTGCTTCGGCGCGCGGTGGGCGGTGCCCGCGAATGGCTGGGTGGATTGGAACCCGACCAGGGCGTGCGCGAGCTCGAGATCATCCGCGGCCGGCTCCAGGGCGCCGCGACCCTGCTGGGAGAGGCGCTGCTCGAACCCGATGCCAACCGCGTTTACTGGTTCACCCTCGCCACCCGCAGCGAAAACCTCGTCCTGAGGGCGGCGCCCATCAACGTCGGCACGCTGCTGCGCGAGCGCGTTTACTCGGAGCGCCGGTCGACGGTTTTCACGTCGGCGACCCTGGCGGTGGGCGGGACCTTCGATTACTTCCGCTCCCGCATCGGCCTTGGACCACAGGCTGAAGAGCTCATCCTGCCCTCGCCGTTCGACTTTCTCCACCAGGCCCTCGTCTGCCTGCCGACCGACCTGCCCGGGCCCGAGCATGAGGACTTCGACCGCGGCGTGGAGCAGATCGTGGCCGCGCTCGCGCGCCGGGTGGGCGGCAGGACGCTCGTGCTGTTCACGTCGCACCGCCAGCTCCGCGAAGTCCACGCGGCCCTGAAACAGCGGGTGGACCTCGACGACGTGCTCATCCTGGCGCAGGGCATCGACGGCCAGCGCCGGCCCCTGCTGAAAGCGTTCGAGGAGGCGGAGCGGCCGCTCTTGCTCGGCACCTCCAGCTTCTGGGAGGGCATCGACGTGCCCGGCGAGCGATTGAGCTGCGTGGTCATGGTCCGGCTTCCGTTCCCGGTGCCGACGGATCCCGTGTACGCGGCTCGGGCGGAGCGAGTGCGCGATGGCTTCACGCAGCTGGCCCTCCCGCAAGCGGCGCTGCGACTGAAGCAGGGATTCGGGCGGCTCATCCGCCGGTCGAGCGACCGCGGGGCGGTCGTCATCCTCGACAACCGGATCCTCGGCCGCGATTACGGCCAAGCGTTCCTCGACGTGCTGCCGCCGGCCTCGAGATTCGTGGGCTTGTCGGCCGAAATTGCAGACCGGGTCGGTGAGTGGTTGGAGGATTGAGCCGTTTGTTCGTCGTTGCCACACCGATCGGGAACCTCGAAGACGTGACCGCGCGGGCGGTCAGGATCCTCGGCGCGGTGAGCGCGATCGCGGCGGAGGACACACGCATAACGTCGCGGCTGCTCGCGCGCCACGGCATCCGTAAGCCGCTGATCAGCTATCGCGCGCCGGTGGAGCGACGTGGTCTGCCGCGCGTCATGTCGGCCCTCGACGAAGGTGACGTCGCTCTGGTGAGCGACGCGGGCTCGCCCACGCTGTCCGACCCGGGCCAGGCGCTGGTGGAGGCCGCGTGGGCCGCGGGGCACACCGTGGTGCCGATCCCAGGCGCGAGCGCGATCACCGCGGCGCTATCGGTGGCGGGGTATGCGGGACCTGGCTTCACATTCCTCGGTTATCTGCCGCGCAAGCCGGGCGAGATGCGCCGGCTTCTGGCCGGCATAGCCGGCGACCCACGTCCCGCGGTCGCATTCGAGTCGCCCTACCGCGTGCGCAAATCGCTCGCACTCGTGGCCGAGGTTTTGCCCGAGCGTCACCTGACGGTGGCGCGCGAGCTCACGAAACTCCACGAGCAGGTGCTGCGCGGGCTCGCCGGGGAAGTGCTGGCAGCGCTGGGCGACCCGCCGCGTGGCGAGTTTACCCTTGTCATCTCCGGTGCCCGAAACAAAGCCTGAAAGACGAACGGTCCTGGTGGCGCCCGCATGGCCCTATGCCAACGGCCCTCGCCACATCGGCCACGTGGCCGGCTTTGCCGTGCCTGCCGACGTCCTCGCGCGCTTCGAGCGATTGCGTGGCTCGCGCGTGCTGATGGCGAGCGGGACCGACGAGCACGGCACTCCGATCACCTATGAATCCGACAAGCAGGGCGTGCCGCCGCGTGAGTTCGTCGACAACAACAGCGCGTTGATCGTCGAGGACCTTCGCCGGCTGGGGATGACGTACGACATCTTCACGCGCACGACGACCGCCAACCACTATCGCGTCACCCAGGACCTGTTCCTCAAGCTTTATGAGAAGGGCTACCTGGTCAAGAAGACGCAGATGGGCGCGTTCGATCCGGCCAGCGGCCGCACGCTTCCGGACCGCTACATCGAGGGCAAGTGCCCGATCTGCGGTTTTGCCGAAGCGCGCGGCGATCAATGCGACAACTGCGGCAATCAGCTCGACCCCATCGACCTGATCGATCCACACCAGCGGGGCAGCGACGCGCCGGTCGAGTTTCGGGAGACCGAGCATTTCTTCTTCGACCTGCCTCAGTTTGGCGACCAGCTCAAGCAATGGATCGAACAGCACGACGACTGGCGCCCGAATGTACGCAAGTACTCGCTCGAATTCGTCCGCAACCTCAAGCCACGGGCGATCACCCGCGACCTGGATTGGGGAGTCCCCGTGCCGCTTCCAGGTTGGGAGGACAACCCCCACAAGAAGATCTATGTCTGGTTCGACGCGGTCATCGGATATCTTTCCGCCTCCATCGAGTGGGCGGCGGCGCGCGGCGAGCCGGACTCGTGGAAAGACTGGTGGCAGAACGACGACGCGTGGCATTACTACGTGATGGGCAAAGACAACATCACGTTTCACACGGTGCTGTGGCCGGCCATCCTCATGGGCGCCGGCGACCTGAAGCTGCCGGACGAGATCGTCGCCAGCGAGTACCTGAACATGAGCGGCAAGAAGTTCTCGACCAGCCGCGGGCAGGTCATCTACGTGCGCGACGTGCTCGAGCGCTACGACGCGGACGCTCTGCGCTACTACCTCATGATCGCCGGACCCGAGAACCAGGACACCGACTTCACCTGGTCGGAGTTCGTGCGGCGGAACAACGATGAGCTGGTCGCAACCTGGGGCAACCTGGTCCACCGCACGCTCGGCGCCGTGCCGGAACCGCAGCCGCTGACCGAGGCTGACCAGGCGCTCATCAGCGAGATCGAAGAGGCCCTGGACCAGGTCGCGTCGCAACTCGGCCAGGCGCGATTTCAAGTGGCTCTCAAATATGCGATGACGATGGCCGCGAAGGTCAACGTCTACCTCGGCACCGAGCAGCCGTGGCACATCATCAAGACCGATCGCGAGAGGGCCGGCACCGTGCTGTACGTGGCGCTCCGGTGCGTAGACAACCTCAAGACGATGCTCACGCCGTTCTTGCCTTTCTCCTCCCAGCGGCTTCACCGCATGCTGGGCTACGAGGACGTGATCGCTCCGCAACCGCACGTCCGCGAATTCGCCGAGGGGGGTGCGACGAGAACTGGCTCCGCCAGGCTCGGCGCCCTCAGGGGGGATGCCCCCCCTCAAAATGTCGGCGACAAGCACCTGGTCCTGACGGGTACTTACGAGAGCATCGACCGCTGGCAGCCCTCGAAGCTTGCAGCCGGCACCGTGCTGCCGGCTCCCGAGGCGCTCTTCAAGCGGCTGGATGAAGTAGTCGAAGGGGAGTCGCCCGCATCTTCGTAGACACGCATCTCCATCTCGAAGAGCTGGGCGACGCTGGCGAGGTGGTGGAGGCGGCGGTCGGCGCCGGAGTCACGCGCATGATCGCGATGGGCGTCGACGTCGAGCACAGCCGGCGAGCACTCGCCCTCGCTCACCAATTTCCGGAAGTGTTCGCTGGCATCGGGCATTACCCGACGGAAACGGAGGCGCCGGACATGGCTGCGTTGCGCCTGCTCGCAACCGACGAGCGCGCCGTGGCGATCGGCGAGGTCGGCCTCGACTTCGTGGACTCGAATGGGCCGCCGCGGGAGGTCCAGGAGGCTCGCCTTGATGAACTGTTCGCGCTCGCGGTCGACCTCGACCTGCCGGTGTCGATCCACAATCGCGGCGCCGCCGACGAAGTCTGGGCCGCCATCACCGCACATCCAGGCTTGCGCGGAGCCATGCATTACTTCGCGCTCGAATGGGACTGGGCCGAACGGTTTCTGGAGCTGGACTTCTATCTGTCGTTCGCCGGTCTGGTCACCCGGCCCAGCCGGCATGCGCTGCGCGAAGTGGTCACGCGCTGCCCCGCGGATCGGCTTCTCCTGGAAACCGACTCGCCGTATGGCAACGCGCACAAGCGAATGGGCGTGCCGAACCGGCCCGCCTTCCTGCTCGACACCGCGACCCTCGTCGCCGAGCTGCGCGGGATCGGCCTCGAGGAGCTGGGGGAAATCGAGCGCGCCAACGCGCTTGCCCTGTTCCAGAAGATGACGTGATCGACCCAGCGGACTCGCATCAGCTCGACGGCCTGCTGCGCCGCCATCGAATCGAGCTGAAGCACGGCCTCGGTCAGAATTTCCTGACCGACCCGTCGGTGCGCGACGCCGTTGCCGAAGCCGCGGACATCACACCCGACGACGAGGTGCTCGAGGTTGGTGCCGGCGTGGGAACGCTCACGGTGGCTCTCGCTCCCCGATCGCGCCGGCTCGTTGCGGTCGAGCTGGACGGCCGGCTGATCCCAGCGCTGCGGGAATCGCTCGCCGGTCACGACCACGTCGAGGTCGTGCGGGCGGACATCCTGCGCTTCAACATCCGCTCCGCGTTTCCCGCTGGAAACGAGATCGTCGTGGGCAACATCCCTTACAACCTGACGGGAGCGTTGATCCGCAAGCTCCTCGACGAGTGGCCGCGACCGCGCCGGCTGTCGCTGGTCGTGCAGAAGGAGGTCGCGGACCGATGGACTGCGTCGAGCGGGGCCAGCCTCTCGACTGTGGCCGTGCAGGTTTTCGCAGCAGCGCGGATGCAGTTCACGATTCCCGCGGCCGCCTTCACGCCGCCGCCACGCGTGGACTCGGCGCTGGTGCGGCTGGACGTGCGCGAGCGGCCCGCCGTTGAGGTCGATGACATCCAATCCTTCTTCCGGTTCGTCGAGGCGGTCTTTCAGGGTCGCCGGAAGCAGCTGGGCGGAACGTTGGGCCGGATCAGCGGCACCAGCAGCACAGAAGCGCGGACGCGCCTTCACACAGCAGGGATCGATCCTGAGCGCCGCCCACAGACCCTCACTCTGGCTGAGTGGGAAACCGTCTACCGAGTCTTCAATCCCGAACCGCCTCGCTAAGCTCTGACGGCGGTGGAAGAACCGATCCGGTTTCCGGTCGAGGCGCCAGGCGGCTTTCGGGCGGTCCTGAGGTTCACCGCCTTCAGGAACATCTGGTTCGCGCAGCTCGCCGCCCAGCTCGCGGACAAGTTCCTTCTCTTCTCGCTGATCATTCTGGCCTTCAAGATCTCCGGCGGCAGCACGCCGGTCGCGATCACGCTGCTGACGTACACGGTGCCTGCGGTCCTGTTTGCGCCCCCGGCGGGCGTCATCGCGGATCGCATGAACCGCAAGCAGATCATGATGTGGTCGAACTTCGGTCGCGCCGCGGCGGTCGCGCTGATCCCGCTCGCGGCCCTCGTCCCCGGGCTGAGGAACGACTTCCTGCACCTGCTCCTGATCACGCTCGTTTTCTCCACGGTCGGGCAGCTGTTCGCGCCGGCGGAAGCAGCGGTGATTCCGACCATCCTTCCTCGCTCGGCGCTGATCACCGCCAACTCGATGGCACTCCTGACGATGGTGCTCACGCTCGTGGTCGGCGGCGCGCTGGCGCCGATCCTGTCGCGCATCGACCTCTACACGCCCTACTGGATGGCGGCCGTGTTGCTCACCGTCGCGGGCGCGCTGATCTTCGCGTCGGAGATCCCGCCCTTGCCGCCCACGAAAGAGCCACCGGTGGCGGAGAGTCGCAGCAGATTCCGCCGGATGGTGGCCGACATCAAAGAAGGCCTCGATGCGCTGCGCGCCTCGCGCGGTCTGCTGCTCGCGTTCGCTCAGGTGAGCATCGCCGTGCTCGTCCTCTTCATGCTCTTTGCGCTGGCGCCCGCGTACGTCAGCCGCGTGATCGGAATTGCCCCCCAGGACTCTTACGTGATCCTCGGGCCCGCCACGATAGGAGCCATCCTGAGCGCTGTCGTCCTGGGTCAGTTTCTCCGCAACGTGGAACGCTCCCGCGTCCTGATCGGATCTCTGGTGGCCAACGGCCTCACCTTGCTGGCGCTCGCCGCCGTGCCGCAGGCCATGGCGCAGGTGCCGGACCTCCACGTCCACGCCCGCATCACCGGTGCGGTGTTCAGCCTCCTGCTCGGGATCGAGTTCGGGGCGATCATGATCCCCGCCGTCACGTATCTGATGGAGAGCACGAGTGACGAGATCCGGGGCCGGATCTTCGCGCTCCTCTACATGGTGATCAACGGGGTGACTGCCATCCCCGTGCTGGCAGCGGCCGCGCTCTCAGACCTCATTGGCACGGCGCATGTGATCGGCGGACTGGGGGTCCTCCTGGTCGTGGGGGGTGTGGCGATCGCTACGGTCGGGCGGCGCGCCTTCGAGCCAGCAAAGCGATGACGACGAGCAGCACCACGACGACCAGGCCGCCGATCCCGATGTCGCGGATGACCGTGGCGATCAAGGCAAGGTTGCTGCCGAGGAGGTAGCCGGCCACGCCGACGGCGGTCGCCCAGACGAGGCCGCCGAGGGCGCTCAACAGCTGGAAGCGCCAGAACGGCATGTGAGCCATCCCGGCAAGCATCGATCCCCAGGTCCGCAGTCCGAGGATGAAGCGCGCGGCCAACACTGCTTTGTCGCCATGGCGGACGAAGAACAACTCGGCGCGCGCGATGTGCTCGGGCCGGATCCGGAACATGTGCCCGAAGCGTTCGACGAACGGCCTGCCGCCGCGGTGCCCGAGGTAGTAGCCGATGTCGGCGCCCGCTACGGAGCCGAAGAAGCCGAAAACGATGACGAGCACGATGCTGTGGTTTCGAGCCGCCGCCCATGCGGCCGCGGCGAGCAACAGGGCCTCGCCGGGAAAAGGCACGCCGGCGCTTTCGATGAGGATGCCGAGCCCGGCCGCGGGGTATCCGAGCGCGTCGACGATCGCAGTCGGGTTCATGGGGAGTGGGGCGGGAGCAGTTGCAAGCCGCTCATATACTGACGGCCTCATGGCCGACTACGGCGATCACGAGTCGAGCGACGATCCGCTTCACATCCTGCGGCACTCGACGGCGCACCTGCTCGCCGCCGCCGTCATGGAGCTGTACCCGGACGCGAAATACGGAATTGGGCCGCCGGTCCAGGACGGCTTCTACTACGACTTTGCCTTCAGCAAGCCCATCTCGGAGTCGGACCTCGGCGCGATCGAGTCACGCATGCGCCGGCTCGCGCAGGAGGACCGGCCTTTCATCAGGGAGATAGTCTCGCGGCAGCAGGCCCTCGACGAGTTCCGCGCGAGAGGCCAGGACTACAAGCTCGAGCTCATCAACGACAAGGTCGAAGGCGATGAGGTCAGCCTTTACCGAACGGGCGACTTCGTCGACCTCTGCCGGGGGCCGCACGTGCGCTCGACCAAGGATCTCAAGTTCTTCAAGCTCCTGCGCGTCGCGGGCGCTTACTGGCGTGGCGACGAGAAGCGGCCGCAGCTGACACGCATCTACGGAACGGCGTGGCCTACGGCCAAAGAGCTCGAGGAGCACCTGAAGTTCCTCGAGGAGGCCGAGAAGCGCGACCACAAGAAGCTGGGCAAGGATTTGAAGCTCTTCATGGTCGACGAGCGCGTCGGTCCCGGACTTCCGATCTGGTTGCCGGCCGGAGCCACAGTCCGCCGCGAGCTCGAGCGCTTCATCGTGGACGAGGAACTCGCTCGCGGCTACCAGCACGTCAGGAGTCCCGATGTCGCGCGGCTCGACCTGTACCGGCAGAGCGGCCACGCCCAGCTGTATGCCGACTACATGTACCCGCCCATGAAGTTTGAAGACGGCGAAGAGCTCGAGCTCCGACCTGTGAACTGCCCGCATCACATCGTGATCTTCCAATCCGAGCTGCGGAGCTACCGCGAGCTGCCGATGCGAATCGCCGAGATCGGCAACAACTGGCGGTATGAACGTTCGGGCACGCTCAGCGGAATGAATCGGGTTCGAGCCTTCGCGCTCAACGATGCGCACATTTTCTGCACCCCGGATCAGCTCATGGATGAGGTCAAGGGTTCGATCGAGCTCGCGTTGTATTTCTCCAAGGTCCTTGGCATCGATGAGTTTTCGTATCGGCTGTCGGCGCGCGACCACGTCAAGGAGAAGTGGCTGGGGACCGAGGAGCAGTGGCAGCTGGCGCAGGCGGCGCTCAGCGAAGCGCTCGAGTCGATGGGCCAGCAATATGAGATCGGCGTCGGAGAGGCGGCGTTCTACGGGCCCAAGATCGACTTCCAGGTCCGCGATGCACACCGCCGCGAATTCACAAACTCGACCGTCCAGGTCGACTTCCAGCTCCCGGAGCGCTTCGACCTGGAGTATGTGGCGGAGGACGGGTCACGCCGGCGGCCGGTGATGGTTCATCGAGGCGCCGCCGGTTCGATGGAAAGGCTGTTCAGCTATCTGATCGAGCGCTACGCGGGCGCGTTTCCGACGTGGCTCCATCCGGTCCAGGTGATCGTCATCCCGATCACCGATGCCGAGCGCGAATACGCGCGCCGAGTGGCCGCGCGCCTGCGCGATGCCAGGCTGCGATTTGAGGTCGACGATCGATCAGAGCGGATGCAGCGCAAGATCCGCGACGCGCAGGCGCGCAAGGTTCCGTATATGGCTGTCCTCGGCGGCCGGGAGGCTGAGTCGGGCCACGTGAACGTTCGCGACCGCTCGGGCAATCAGACCGACGAACCGCTGGAAGAGTTCGTGCAGCGCGTGGCGCAGGAGGTCGCCGAGCGGAGGCGCTGAGCGTCAGCTGAAGAGCTCGATCTCGAACGTGGTGCTGACAGGTTGCTTGTGCACCGTGACCACTCCGTATGTGAGCGCGCGGGACCTCAGTCGAAAGTTGATGATGGCGCCCCCGGGATCCTCTGAATATCGCGTGTACATCCAATCGCCCAAATCGAGGCGGTGCCGGAAAAAGCTGTTGACGCTGTCGAAGCTCTCAGCCGAGCTCAGCCGCATCCGGCAGCTCCCGGTGTCGCCCTGCACCGGCATTTCGAACGACTGATCGACCTCGAGAACGGTGGTCTTGGGGAAGGTCGGGAAGTCGGACGGCAGGCACCCGAGGCCCGTCCGGCCCAATTGAATCTGCTGGTACGCCAGAATGGCTGCGACCGCGACCAGTACCACCAGAAGCGAGCTAGTGCTGGTGAGCCACCAGACCATCAGCTTTCTGCGACGGACCACGGCCGGATGCCGAGCAGGCACGACCGGCACCCACGTCGTGCCATCCCATCGCCACCGCCCGTCAAGCGAAAGCTGTCCTCTGTGAATCAGATTCTCTGAGCCGCTCATGGCTCCTTATAACGCGATATGCCGGCGGCGGCCCCGCTGATCTAGCTGTCGAACTGGATCCTGATCTCCGTCTGCTGTCCTTTACCGAGTAGCTGGACCAGCCCAAATGCTTGGGGCCGAGACACCCGGTGGAACTGGATCTGCCCAAACTTGGGCAGGTTGGCAATCACCGTCCAATCGCCCGTCCTGAGCTTTTCATCGTAGAAAGCGGTGACGGTCGCGACGTCGTCAGTCGACTCCAGCGTCATGCGGCATGATTTCGAGTCGCCATGCCCGACACCTGTCCCAACATAGGTGACGGAGCTCACGACCCTCGCCCCCGGGTAGCTCGGGAAATCGGAGGGCAGGCAGGCGAAGTTTGTACTCGAGATCGAATGGGCGATCGAGTAGATGCCGTAACCGGCGCCGACCAGTCCAATCACCAGTAGTAGTGCGCATCCGCCGGCCAGCCACCAGATCCACGGCCTGGTGCGCGGCCGCGCGATGGGCTGCCGCAGGGGTTGACCGACGAGCGGCACCCACCGCACGCCATCCCAGCGCCACATTCCATCCGGCGATATCTGTCCTGGTTGGACCGGTGGCTGCACTGCCATGGCCCCATTGTGAGCCTGGGGCTAGAGGCCGCCTGGCAGGCGGCCGGCGCACGTCCCCTGCGCGGCGACCGGCACCACCGCCCCAGTCGTGACATTGCCGATACGAGGCTGCTGCTGCACGTCACCGCCCGAGATCACGTGGGTCGAATCGATCCAACCGCACGCCTGCATGCTCAGCGTCTTGGTGGCGCCCTGGAACTTCGTGGTGGAACCCGTCACCAGCGCCACGACCTGACCGTCCGGAGAGACGTATGCCGGCGTGGCACCGTTGATGGCAACGGTGCCGAGGACACCCGCGGTCCAGCCGAGCCTACGGAGAGTGGTGTAACCCGCCGTGACTTCGCAGGCTGCGCCTGCCGGCGATGGCGCGCCGGTGATAACGCAATCGGGCCCTCCAAGGGTGTAGCGCCGGACAGCTGTAGCCGGATCGACCACGTGCAGCTCTAGAGGCCCGCAGCAGAAAAGTCCTCCGCCCTGCGAGCAGGAAGGCACCTTGGCAACGACAAGATTGTCGGTTCCGTGCCAGCCGATCGGCCACAGTCCAAACGCGCCGGTGGAATTGAAGATGTCGACGTGGTTGGTGCCGCCATTGAGGTCCTCGACGTACAGCCGGATCGATACGCCTGACGCGGTGAAGTCGCTCACGACCACCGCGATCCGCTGATCGTCTGGACTGACCGCGAACATGCTCCGGCGTCCGCCGCCCACAGGCACCGTGGTCGCCCGACCTGTCTCACCTTGCACGGTCATGAAGCGCACGACACCCTGCGCGTCCATGTAATACGCGCGGTCGTCGCTGGTGCTGATGGGGAGCGGGAGCACTGCCGCCGCGGCATCGCCGCAAGTGACCGCGGTGGGGCTGCTGGGCTGCGCCGACCCCACCACTTTGCCTCCGGCAGCGATGATGCTCACCGTGTACGTATCGCCCGACGGTTGGGTCGACAGCACTGCGAAGGCGCCGGTCAGGGGCACGGGTGATGCGGCGGGCGAAACGGGCGGCGACGCTGCTGCGGTCGCGGGCGGTGAG
>Ga0209648_10003013_pt1 | contig 14076 bp, 11 predicted proteins | sample GraSoi2013_115cm_FD_185830 | JGI IMG/M metagenome (GOLD analysis project Ga0209648, IMG submission 185830) | Grasslands soil microbial communities from the Angelo Coastal Reserve, California, USA - Sample 9_17_2013_115cm (SPAdes) (version 2) | ecosystem: Environmental > Terrestrial > Soil >...
GCGATCGCGGCTTCGAAGTTGCCCGCAAAATGTTCGCTTGGGCCCGCACCGAACTCGCTGGCGCGTACTTGATTCCACCCTTCAAGCGCTATGAAGAAATCGTCGAGATTCTCTAGCGCGGCTATGGGCTTGTTTTCTGCGGCGCCACGGTGCTCGTGTGGTCGTGAATGATCTTCCATCCATCCGGGAAGCGTTGCCAAACCAGGGTAAACACGCCTCCGAGGTCATCTTTCTCGCGCTTCAAATGCCAGCGGCCCAGGACGAGCGCTGCCTCCGGCCCCAAAAACCGAAACTCCAACTCCGAAAAATCCAACTGTCCCATCGTGGCCTGATCGGGGTAGTTCTTCCTGTATCTTGCCAGCACGCCCTCCCAGCCGTGCGCCACGCCGCTGGTCCCGGAAAACGTCAACTCCGGCGAACGCCAATATCCCACCAGAAACGCCTCCACGTCGCCGCGGTTCCACGCGCTTTGCTGCTCGCTTAAGACCTTGCTGATGGCTTCCCGGTCGGCCTTGCGCTCATCGGTGGGTATGGCCAGCAGTCGCCCTTGGACGAAGAGGAGAACACCCACCGCCGTTGCAAGTGCCATTAATGCCCCGTGAGGAATCTTTCGCATGCCCGCTCTCCTTTGTAAACCGTTGTGTACAGGGAGGATAGGCGAGGGACCGCCTCCCCGGCAAGCCTTCCTTGCCGACGCCGCACTTTCCCGTAAGCCGAATGATTCCAGAGGGTTACATCCGATAGTTCCAGCGCGCTGGTACTTCGGTGCTATTGGTATCTATTTTCCTGCCTGCCAGAATCCCTTTAGAGGCTGAGGGATGTATAGCGCCATGCTACTCGCGATCTCCATCGTAGCCCTGTCCCAGTTCGCCCTCTACTATTGGCGGGCGGTCCTGGCGGGCGTTGCAGCCCAGCCGGTTTCTGACCGGGTGCTGGTTGCTGCCCAAGTGGAAAATGGGCGTCTTACGCCAAAGCATTTCCCGACCTTGGCCGGCCTGCATGACTTGACGCCCGATCTCTATCCCAATCACAGCGGATTAGGTTTGGTACGCCTCTATTACCGGATTATCGGAGGCCTCGACGCGTTCCTTGGCAAGAAGATTCCTGCGCTGGCCGCCTGGAGTGAGAGCGAGCGCATCATCTGCGCCCGCTACGCCGCCGTCCAGGTGGATCGCCGCCTGCAGGCCAACCTCGACCTCGCGGCCTCGCTGCGCTCCTGCTGATTCAGCCGCTACACTCACTCGCAATAACCTCAATTTGGTTCCGCGACCGTTAATACGCCCAGCGCAGCAGCACGCCCCCCGTCGTGTACCCCGCGCCCACGGTGACAATCAACACCAAGTCGCCCTTGTGCAGGCGGCCCTGTTCCACGGCGTCGCGCAACCCCAGGGGAATCGTCCCTGCCGTGGTGTTCCCATACCGGTCGATGTTCACCATCACTTTGGAATCTTCGATGCCCAGGCGCTCCTGCATCGCTCGAATAATGCGCAGGTTGGCCTGATGGGGCACCAGCAACTTCAGATCGTCCTTTGTGAAGCCATTTTTCTCGAGTAAATGCGCTGACATCTCCGCCATGCGGCGCACGGCGTACTTGAACACCTGAGAACCTTCCTGGTGGACATAGTGCATACGCTTCTCGACGGTATCCTGGCTGGAGGGATGGAGCGACCCTCCGCCCGGCATGTAGAGAAATGCTCCCCCCGAGCCATCCACGTCGTGCTCGAAATCGAGGATGCCTTCGTTCGGGCTTGCGGCTTCGACCATCACTGCCCCCGCGCCATCTCCGAACAACACGCACGTCGCGCGATCCTTGTAGTCCAGAACGGAAGTCATGGTATCGCTGCCGATGACCAGCACTTTCTTGTGCGTGCCCGCTCCGACGAACTGGGCTCCGACCGTCAGGGCGTAGGCGAAGCCGGAGCAGGCCGCGGAGAGGTCGAAGCCCCAAGCCTTCTTCGCGCCGATGCGCTCCTGCACCAGGCAGGCGGTGGCGGGAAAAAACATGTCCGGGGTAACACTGGCGAGCACGATCAGGTCGATCTCCGCGGGATCCGTGTTGGTTTGCGCGAGTACCGCCTTCGCGGCTTCCGTGGCCATGTGCGAGGTGGCCGTGCCCTCTTCCACGATGTGGCGTTCCCGGATGCCGGTGCGCGTGCGGATCCATTCGTCGTTGGTCGCGACGATTTTCTCCAGGTCCGCGTTGGTCATCACCTTTGGCGGAACGTAGCCAGCAACACCGGAGATTTTTGCCGCGATGGGGTGGGACATAACGCTCCTCGCAAATTGTTTCCCGAAGCAAAAGAACCTGAATTTTATGCGATTGCGCCGTGGCGTTACAAGGCGCAGTCGGGTGCTCTTCAGAATCGCAGGAGGTAGCTCAATTTGATGAAGAACAGCCGGCTCGTGGAATTGTTTGGCGCGCCCTGTGCCGTTACAAAAGGTGAAGCCCCGGGATGCAGCGTGAGGTCGCTGTAACCATTGTTATAGCCAAGATACACGGCCGTTCCGGGATGCAGCAGATATGTCAAAAGCACATCGGTCGTAAATTGCTTAGTGGGCGCGATGGGCCCTCCGTCGAAACTGCCGAGGTTGGTCTGCAGATCCAGCAGGCTGGTGTTGGCGATTGTGGCGTTGTAGTCCAGAATCAGCCGCAGCGACAATTCTTTCGTGAACTGGTAATTCAGCTTCGCGCGATTCAAGTAATTATTGAAAACGCTTTGCCCGGGCGAAAACGGCGGGGTTACCCAGCCTGCGCGCGTTCCCAAGCGGTAATAAATCAGCGTCTCATCAAATCGGAAGCGCGCGGAAGGCCGCAGCGTCAGCCCGAAATTCACGCGCCTCGTGTTTGCCAAGAATGGCAAAAGACCGGGAGCCGGAAAAAAATTCTCTCCGATTCCCTGCGTGTACCGCGCGGAGAAGGAGATCCAGTTATACGGCTGCGTGGACACCAGGAATGACGTGCTGTGCTTGCGGAACCCGATATTGTCGAACAGTTCGTAGGCCTCCCCGCGACTGATGTTGATGGTCGTCTGCTTGGTGAAATCGACTTGAAAGCCGAGCGCCGCGCTCCAGTCCTGCAAAATATTGTTGTGATTCCAGTCCACGGTCTCACTGACGCTGGGCCCGAAGTCGATGATCTTGCTTTTATTCGGCCTCCAGAAATAGCCGCCGAACGCGAAGTTTTGCCGGATGTCGATACGATTGACGAATCCCAGTTCGGTGCAGAAATTTGGCGAGAAATCGTTGTAGATGGTGGAAAAACTGACATGCCGTCCGCTGTACGATGCGTCGATCCACAGCGCGTTGCCCTGCTGTGAACCCACCCCTTTCGAGAAATCCGCAAACGACAAACAATCGAATCCTGCATTGAGGTTTTGCCGCGTCCACGTGTGCACGGCTTGAACATCCACGACCCAGTTCTTTGAAAATTTCAAACGTGCGTCGAGCGAAGCCACGCGATTGCTGGTGTCCGCAAAATCGCGGCTCGAAAAAAAACCGCCAAAGTAGGACTGATTGCCGAACTCACGTGTAATTCGTACCACGCCGTCCGCCGCCCGCGTATTGTAAGGACCGCTAGTGAATCCCTGTCCCGGCTGGCGGTCGTCGATGACCAGGGCGCCGAGCGTCCACTTTCCCAGCTTTCCTGTCATGCGGCTGCCGAACTGGGGGTCGGCGATTTGGCGGGGAAAAAAGAGATTGACCGGGGTCATGAAAAATCCGGCGTTCTCGATGAAGAAAGGCCGCTTCTCCGGGAAAAAAACAGCGAATCGCTGGTTGATGGTGACCTGCGGGTCGTCCGATTCCACCTGGCTGAAATCCGGATTCAGGGTGACGTCGAACGTCAACGAATCCCTGGCGACAAATTTCGCGTCGAGCCCGGCGCGATGCTCGAATTTATCCACGAACCCAGGAGGACCGCCGCTCGGTTGATTCAGGAAGTGATCATTGGCGAGCAGTCCGTACGGAATGAGCTGAATGTTGCGTCCCGGCGACACATTTTCCAAGCCGCCCACCGGCGCAAATTGCTGCGTGAGCCCTTCGACGCGCTGGGTCACGTACGGCCAGTAGTCGTATTCACTTTTCCGAAGAATCACGCGATACAGCGCCACTCCCCAGGTCTGCTCCGGAGCGCTGGAGAACCGCAGGCTCTTGAATGGAATCGAAAAGAAGACAATGTAGCCGTCGCTGGTGACTCGACCCGCGTTATCCCACAACGTGTCGAAGCTGAAGTCGTACCCTTGCCCTTCGGTGTAGATCGCATCGGTCTGCACCCCGAGGGGATTCGAGAAAAAATAATACGCGCGGTGAAAATCCCGATAGGTGTCCAGCAGCAGGCCCACGCCGTCGTCCTGATCGGTGGCCTCGCGCTTGGAAAGATGCGCTCGGACCATGCCCGCTTCATCATGGCAAACAAAGGCGACATAGAGATTCTTGTTGTCGTAGGAGAGGTAAGCGGTTGTGGGCTCCGTCGCAGGCGTACCGTCGCCGGGAGAGTTCTGGCGGAAATCTGTAACCGTAAGTTCGGCTTCGCGCGGATGGTTTTCCAGGAAATCTTGCAGTTTGGGCGCGTGATGCACATGTGGGATCTTCGAAAGCGGAATCTTTGCCTCATTTGGAGGGGGTGCCACCGTGGCCTGCGCGGAGACACGCGTCGCCGCGGCGCAAAGGACGAGAATCCCAAGGAAACAATTCCGGATGACGGGCCCCATTTGGGATGTCTTTATATAACGTATAATAGAACCTCCTGCAACAGTAATAGTTGTACTGCGTCGAATCGTCGGAGCCGGATTTTCAATTTGAATTTTCCTTGGGATTCGGATCAACCCGAATAAAAGAAGAACCAAGGGCAGTCGAGGGAGAAGTATTTGTGAAGAGTTTTCCGACGAGCGGGCGCCGCCGGTTATGGAACGAGAATCGAGAGAGGGTATGGGTCGCAAGTGCAGCAAACCTCCAGAGTTCTGACGCGTGAAGAGAATACATTTGCTTTACGCGACGGGTATGCCCATCATCGGATACTTTCAATGCGAAAAAGGGAATTCCGGGTCGAATCGCCTCCGCACGGACTGTCTGCCAGCTCACAGAGCACGGCGCCGGAAGCAGAAGAATCATGAAGGATGCGGCGGAAAAAAAGCGCCTCTGGCAATCGCTCCCAGCGATTACACTCCTGGCTTTGGCAGTGCGACTCATCTTCGTCGCCTTGCTCTACCGCGCTACGTGGAACGATTTCCGAGACCACTTATTATTCGGCTTTGAAATCGGGCGAATCGCGCGCTCGATCGCCGCGGGACATGGGTACAGCGATCCTTTTCTCGCCGAAACCGGGCCGACCGCCTGGATGACGCCCTTATATTCCTACCTGCTTGCCGGCGTCTTCAAGCTATTCGGGATTTACAGCAAGACTTCCGCTCTCGTCATCCTAGGCTTGAACGGCTTGTTTTCCTCGCTGCTTTGCATTCCGGTATTCTTCATCGCACAACGCAGTTTTGGGAGGAGCGTGGCCGTGGTGGCCTCCTGGATGTGGGCACTGCTGCCTTACTCCATTTATATTTCGAGTTCCTTCGTCTGGGAGACGTGCCTGAGCGCGCTGCTGCTGGCGGTTCTTTTCCTCTGGACGCTCAAGCTCAAGGAACAATCGGGCGACACCTGGGAGTGGCTGGGATTCGGCGCCCTATGGGGCTTCGCGGCGCTATCGAATGCAACTTTGCTGTCGCTTTTCCCTTTTCTTGTCGGGTGGGCAATCTACCCCCTGTGGCGGAACCGCCGGACGCGGCTCACCGCCGCGGCCCTGGTGGCGCTTGGGTTCGTGATCCTGCTGCTGCCCTGGCAAGTGCGCAACTACCGCACTTTCCACAAGCTCATCCCGCTTCGCGACAATTTCTGGCTCGAAGTTTGGGTTGGCAATGACGGTTTTACGCAAAGCCAGTCCGATGATGCGGTTCATCCTTCGATAAGTCAGACCGCATTGGACGAATATGTGCGGCTCGGGGAAATCCCATTCATGCAGAAGAAGAGGAGCGAGGCTCTTGGGTTCATCGCCCACCATCCAGGTTTTTTCGTTACGATGTGCTTACGAAGATTCGCGTATATGTGGACCGCATTCTGGAACCTCGACCCGTCCAATCTGGACGTCGAGTTCCACTACCCCGGCAATGTTTTCCTGACTGTCGTCTCGACCGTGCTGATGCTCGTAGGCCTGCTGCAAGCGTTCCGGAAGGCTCGTGAAACGGCGAGTCCGTATCTGATTGTGCTGGGAGTTTATCCGCTGATCTTTTATTTCACGCATCCGGAGATTCGCTACCGGCACCTGATTGATCCGGTGATCATCATCCTGGCGGCGCTGGGCGCGAGGTTCTTGCTCTTAGGGCCCGAAGCCATGCGCACAACCACCTCGCAGGACCTCTCGGCGAGAACTGCATAACCGCGGCCCATGAAATGACGTCTAGTTCCAAGTTGAAATTGCCGCCTAAGTGGCCGCGGGGAGAATCTCGTAACGCCAACTGAGCGATGCGGTTTTCCTAAGCATGGCCGCGACGCTGCAATATTTGTCCTCGCTGAGCTGGATGGCGTGTTTCACGGCTGCGTCGTCGAGTTGGCCGCGGAGACGATAGAGCATTTCCAGCTTGGTCCAGACGGTGGGTGGCTCCGCCGCACGTTCGCCCGAACAGATCACTTCCAGCGATTCAAGCTTCTGCCGCTTCTTTTCCAGGATGAGGACCACGTCGGTGGCGGTGCAAGCCCCCAGCGCCAGCAGCACGAGCTCCATCGGGCCGGGCGCCTTGTTCGAGTCACGGTCGGAATCGATGGTCATGGCGTGTCCGGACGGACTCATTGCGACGAATTTCTGTTCGCCAATCCACTTTACGGATCCAGTCTGCATGCGGCCTCCCCGGAGAAAGCATAGCAGGACCGCGAATCTGAAACGAGCCAGGCAGATTCCAATTGGCTTTCGATTCGTTTTTTGGTTTAAATTGCGGAGCCCGACCGGTAGTCTCAATCGCGTTCGGGGAGGAGAGGACAAATGCAAATCTCAAAGGCAAAGCGCCGGCTGGCGATAGCCGCGCTTGGGCTGGTGGCGCTGCTTTGGTCAACGACAGTCGGAGCCGGAGCGCAGCAGAGCGCCATGGCCGCTGATGGAAAAGATCAACCGTTCGTGATTGAGTACTACTACAAAGCGAAGTGGGGCCATGCCGAAGAATTCCTGGCGCTCTTCAAAAAGAACCATTATCCGGTTCTGAAAAAAGAGATCGAACTGGGACGCATGCTGAAGGTCAGCATGACCGTTCCGCGCTATCACACCACCGAAGACGGCCGTTGGGACTACCGCGTTACTATCGTCTTCAAGAGCGCCGCGATTGCCAACGACAATTTTGACAGCTCCACGCTGATCAAGCAGCTCTATCCCGATCAGGAAACCTACAAGAAAGAAGAACAACGCCGCTTCGAAATCCTGGAAGCTCACTGGGATCTTCCGATCAAGGACGTGGACCTCGACGCTCGTTAATCACGTCCCGTGCAGGAGAGGCGGGGTCAGTTGCCGCGCACCGGGCCGGTGGCGGCGACAACTTCGATGATGGGGTTCGGCAGCGCGCGCATGGTGTGGACGAAGAGTTTTACGATGGCTCCGTCAAATTGCGCATTCGCGCAACGCTCCAGCTCGGCGAGAGCGTCTGTCGCAGTTCGGGCCTTCTTGTACGTACGGTCGCTGGTGATCGTATCGTAGGCGTCGGCGATGGCAATGATGCGAGCACCCAGGGGGATTTTCTCCCCGGTCAATGCCTCTGGATAGCCCGAACCATCGAAGAATTCGTGGTGGTGCAGTACCATATCGCGGATGCGCGCGAGCGGCGTGAGGGGGTCGAGGATCTTCGCGCCAAACTTCACGTGTGATTTCATGGTTTCCCACTCTTCAGGATTGAGCGGGCCGTTCTTGTTTAGAATATTTTCCGGGATGCCAACCTTGCCGATGTCGTGGAGCACGGCACCCAGGCGTATCTCCTCGACTTCGGGGTCTTTCATCCCCATCGCCTCAGCGATCAGCGCGGCGTAGGCGGAGACTTTCTGCGAATGGCCTTGGGTGTAGTGATCCTTGGCGTCGATCGCAAACGCCAGCGATGTGACCGTGTCCAGAACAGCTTGCGGCAGTGCTTGCGGGCCCTGCGCCGTGGCCGCCGCGGGTTTACCGTGATTCGGCTCGGTGGCGGCCAGCGATTCGGTGAATTGCCGCAAGCGCTGGTAAATTTCCTCAAACGCCTCGGGTCCCGTCGAGAAAAGCCGCTTGAGGGTCACACCCAGATACGCTTCGAGGACGTCGCGCTTCCATTTTTTCGCTTCATTGGGATCGAAGTGATCGGCGGTGGAGACGGCGTTGCCGCCCTGATGTTTCGAAAGATACATCGAAGCGTCGGCCACTTGGATGAGCTCTTGCGGAGACGAGCCGTGGAGCGGATAACACGCGATGCCGAAGCTGGCGCTGATGTTTTTCTCGCGCAGCAGCGGATCGGCGGAAACCCAGCCGCGGAGCTTGCCCGCCAGTTGCCGCGCATGTTCCATGGCGGTTTCCGGCATCAGAATGACGAATTCGTCTCCGCCATACCGCGCGACAACGTCGGAGCGCCGGCAATTGGTCTCCAGTATCTGCCCGACGCGCTGCAGAACCAGGTCGCCCTCGAGATGCCCGTAGAAATCGTTGACGAATTTGAAGCGGTCGAGGTCCATGAGCACCAGCGCAAAGGAGCGGCCGGCTCGAGTGGATCGCTTCCACTCCGCGGACAAAGCTTCCATAAAAAAACGGTGAGTCTTAACGCCGGTGAGTCCGTCGGTGATGGCCTGCTCCTGCGCTTTTTGGAAGGAAAGCGCGTTGTGCAGCGCGCCGGCGATGAGGTCTGCCAGTGTGCGCAGCAGGAGCACTTCTTCCTCGGAGAAGTCCACCGGTATGGATGACTCGATGTACAGAATGCCGTGGAGCTGTTCGGCGTAAAAAACCGGCAAGGCGATGGCCGCCACGGTATCCGGTAATTGCGGCTTCAATGCACCATCGGCCGGAGAAGCGGCACGGTATGCCGCCATGTGGCCATTGCGCGCGACGTGGCCGATCAGCCCCGCGCCAAGGGAAATGCGCTGCCCCAGCGTCCCGCGGCGTTTTCCGGCTTCGGCTTGGATGACGACTTCGCGAGTCGCGTAGTCCAAGACGCCGATTCCGATGTGATCGTAGGTCAGCCCGGCTTCGAGTTGTTCGGTGATTTTGGCGAGCATCTCGTCCGGATTAAGTGTGGCGATGGCGTTGCGCGAAATCGTGTTAAGCAGCGAGAGGTGCCGCGCCTTGGTGCGCTCCTCGCTGAATAGGCGAGCGTTTTCAATCGCGATACTCGCTTCGCTAGCGAGGACGCGCAGAAGCTCCAGGTGCCCTTCGTCAAACACGCGCTCGTGGTCGGAGTACACCGCCATCGCGCCGATGGAATGATCGTAGGCGACCAGCGGTACGCCGCAGAAGCACCCTGTCGTGCGCAGAGGCTCGACGCCCAGCTTTTTCATCTCCGCCACGTAATTGTCGCGGATGAGCACCGGCTGCCGCGTTCGAATGATGAACTCGGTGATGTGGTTCCCGGCAGGGCGTGCGCGCTTCGGCAGGCGCGCGCCATCCACGATCTCGAGATCGAATTGAATTTCGTCGCGCAAAGGATCCAGCTCCGCGATGTAGAAATTTTCCACGTCAAAGAGCCGCCGCAGCTCCTCCCACACTTTCCTTGTCAGGTCTTCCTTGTTCAGCGTCGAGCTGAGCGCGCGGCCGATTTCGTTCAGCACGTGAAGCTCTTCGGTGCGCCGCGAAGTCTGCTGAATCAAATAGCTGTTCTCCACGGCCATGCCGATTTGATGCCCGAGCGCAAGGAGAAGCCGTAGTTCCGCAGGTGTGAAGCGCCGGCTGTCCGGTGTCCCGAGAAGGAGCACGCCGAAAGCTTGTTCTTTGGCTTGTAGACTGATGGCCACCACGCTGCGGAGACCCTGCGCGAGCGCCAGTTCGCGGAACCGGCGGATGGATTTTTCTTTTTCGAGCGCGGAGAGAGAGTCGTCGCGCAGGTCGCGAAAACCAAGCAAGCCGCCAAGGCGCGCCACGAGGCTCACCAGATAGTCATCCAGGCCTTCATCCTGAGCGGCGCGGCAGAACTCATCAGTCAAGCCCACGGCCACGACGGAAGTGGGGCCCTGGGGATCACCGTGGTGAAGAAAGAGCGCACCGGCAGGCAGGCGCACGACACCCAGCACGCGGTCGAGCGCTTGCGACAGCATGCGCTGAATCTCGCCGCCCACGAAACTGGAGGTCGCCAGATTGAGATTCGAAAGCGCCAGCATGTTGCGTTCGATGCGGCGCTTTTCTTCTTCGTACAGCGCCATGACCATGAGCATGGCGACGAACGCGCACGGAGCTGCGGCAACCACGCTCATGCCTGCGCCCTGGAGTTCCGGCGTCGCATTCAGAATATAGAGCGCCATCCATAGGACTCCCCAGCAAGCGAAGGAAAGACCCAGCAATCGGTCGGCTAGCGTTTCCTGTCGCCGGCTTTCTTGCCAGAACACCACCGCCACGCCAACGTAAAGCAAGGAAGCGGGAACCAGCACGGAAACCGAAATCGTGTTGATGAGGTTGGCTGCGGCCCAGAGTCCGAAGAGTACGGCCGCAATGAGCGCGGCAATTTTCCAGGGTTTCCGTTGGGAGTAAAGCTGTGCCCCTATAAAAAAGAGCACCCCGGAAAGCGCGAACAACCAATGGTTCAGCGCACTCTGCACTGGGCTCGACGCCATATTGGGAGCCAGTGTCGGCCCCACGTAATGAAGTCCGAATACGGCCCACGCCGCAGTCCATAGCAACAAATACGTCTGGCGCTTGATGCTGTGGATGTACGCGAAGAAGCCCGCCACCAAAGTGGTGGCGATCAGCAGCGCCAATGAAATAAAACTCTGAGGCATCAGGAACGCAATCGATTCTCCGCTCGCATCGCGGACGACATTCCGTAAGTCACGAAGGCGCAAAAGTCCCTCGTGTTCAGCTGTGTACCGGCAACCCCGCTACGCGCACGAGAGGACAGTCGTGCGGCGACGCAGGAAGGTCGCGCCCGAACACAAATCAAAGTACTTGTGATTATGTTCTACAGGATTTTCCGGAAGCAAGCGTACCGGCGTACTGGTAGCCAAAGAGACAGCATCTTCGAGGTAACCGATTCAATACAAAGGGGCATAACGCGTTCATTCCCCTTGGCCCATAAGCCCGCCAGTTGGACCTAAAGAGCGGGTTTGGCTACACTGAGAGTTTGAATTTAACTGAAAAGATGCGCTGACAATGGGTGACACCGTTCCCATAACATCTGCCGTGAGAGTACGATTTGCCCCGTCACCCACAGGCTATTTGCACGTGGGAGGAGCCCGGACCGCGCTGTTTAACTGGTTGTTTGCACGCCGCCAGGGCGGCACGATGATTCTCCGCGTCGAGGACACCGATGCCGAGCGCAATAAGCCCGAACTGGTGCAGGGAATTCTGAATGGCTTGCAGTGGCTGGGCGTAAATTGGGACGAGGGGCCATTTTACCAGTCGCAAAGAACGGAATTGTATCGCGCGGCGGCGAAAAAATGTTTGGCCAACGGCGCCGCATTCTTGTGCTATTGCCCCGCGGAAAAATATGCCGGCGGGGATCATGCGGAACCGGCGCAGGACGAGGAACCGAAGGCTGGCGGACCGCGCCGCGTGACGCGCTGTTCGTGCCGCGATGGCCGGCCCTCCACGCCAAGTGTGAAGCCGGCGGTGCGGTTCAAAGTTCCTCTTGGCGGAACAACGAAATTCCTCGACGCGGTATTCGGCGAACGCGAGTTTGCGAATGAGGAGATCGAGGACTTTGTCCTGTTGCGCTCCGGGAAAAACGATGAAGAGTTCGGCCAGTCCATGTATCAGTTGGGGGTCGTCGTCGACGACATCGACATGCGCATCACCCATGTGATTCGGGGCGCGGACCACATTTCGAATACTCCAAAGCAGGTGCTGCTCTACCGCGCGCTGCGCGCGGAACCTCCTGTTTTTGCGCACGTGCCGCTCATTCTCGGCACGGACAAATCTCGCCTTTCGAAACGTCATGGCGCAACCGACGTGAACATGTACCGCACTGAAGGCTTCCTGCCTGAGGCGTTCCGCAATTTTCTCGCGCTGCTGGGCTGGTCCCCGGGCGGAGACGAAGAATTTATTCGAACGAAGGATTTGATCGGCAAATTTTCGCTCAAGGGCGTCAGCCGCACCAACGCCGTGTTCGACCGGCCGAAACTCGAGTGGTTTAATACGCAGTATTTGCAGAAACTTCCGATCGAGGAGTTGCTGCCCGAAGTTGAAAATGAATTGAAGCGCAGCGGCTTGTGGAAACCGGAGTGGGTGGCCGGAGCCGCTCCCGGCCCGGACGGCAGGGATCACGCGTGGTTTTCAAAGACCGTCGATTTGTTGCGGCCGCGCATTCGCTTGCTGCCCGATTTTTCTTCGTGGTCGCGCGCGTTTTTCAGCGACGAATTCCCGCGCGACGCGGCGGCAAAAGAAAAATTCTGGAAGGATCCCAAGGTGCCGGAGCTCTTCGCGAAGCTAGCCGACGCGCTGGAAGCGCTTCCCGAGTGGAACCACGATGCTTGCGACCATGCTTCGCGGGCCGTCGCCGACGCGGGCGGCGTCAAAGCTGGATTGCTGATTAATGCCACGCGCGTGGCGATCGTGGGCCAAGCCGTCGCGCCCCCGCTTTTCGACACAATGGTCGTTCTCGGGCAGCAGCGCGTGGTTCGGCGCCTCCGCGATGCGGTCGCCAGTTTCGACAAATCCTAGAGCAAACCTCGCAACAGAAAATCTGTAAGTCTGCCTTCTTGTCGAAGTTCAATTTTTCGAATTGGCCCGGTAGCTTACTGCTTTCCAAAAATATCCGCATGGGCAGGCTTAGCAGCAGAGGCTGAGGCGGCGACGTTCAGCGCCGCGTCGAGAGTCAGTGTGACCGGGGGCAGGCAGAGTTCGTTGCTGCAAGCCTGGTAGCGGAGCTTCAGCGGAATGTGCTGTTCGCCGAGAGGAGCGCTTGCGAGCGCGGTGACGGGCAGCCGAAGAATCACCGTGTCCTGATAGACGTTCAGCGGAATTTTGGAAAAGGCGAATTTTTCAAGTTTGCCTTTGGGATACGAAACCTCGCCGCTGCTGAAGCCGGCCGGAAGCTCGGCCTTGAGATCGGTGGCGATGAGATAGTCCTCCGATTTTTCGCGGGCATTGACATGGAAGCCCGGGCGAATCTTCATGACCACGGCAATCTGAAACGAACTGCCGCGGCCGGCGGGATCGAGCGAGACATAAGTTTCGGGTTTGACGACGTCGCGGCCGGAGGGCACTTGGGGGCATGCGACGGGTGAGAGAACGGCGCTGAGCGCGAGAAAAGCGATGAAAGAAAATGTTTTGCCGGATTTCATAGGGTCACCTGGGCGCCGAGTTGCTGGGAGATGACGCGGCTCATGACCGCGCGGAGGTCTTCGCCGGTTTTTTCGTGGACGAACGCGCCGCGCGATTCGTTCCAACCGAGCTTGAAGCTGGTGGAAAGCGCGGAGATCCAGATTTCGCGGACGGGCGTGTTGGGCGAAATCACGAACTTGACTTCCTCAGGCTCCTCGAAGAGCACCTCGAGTTTTCCCGATTCCCCTTCGACGTCGAAGCCGTGCTCATCGCCCGCGGTGAGCATCCGGCGCTTGAGGTCCTCGAACGCGGCGTCCGCTTTTCGTTGAAAGTCTTTTTCTTCGAGCATGCATTTAGCGTACATGAAGAGAGCAATTAGTGGGTAGTGGGCAACACGGGATTTTTCAGTCACTCGCACGCAGGCCATGCACCCCGTCTCCGAAACTGGTTCCTGAGCTAGCGCAAAAGAAAAAGGCCGGTCGCGGTGTTAGCCGGACCGGCCTTCTTAATTTAATCCCGGCGGTGACCTACGTTCCCACACAGTTGCCCGTGCAGTATCATCGGCCCGGCGAGGCTTAACTTCCGTGTTCGGGATGGGAACGGGTGTGACCCTCGCGGTATGACCACCGGAA
>Ga0209648_10003014_pt1 | contig 14074 bp, 18 predicted proteins | sample GraSoi2013_115cm_FD_185830 | JGI IMG/M metagenome (GOLD analysis project Ga0209648, IMG submission 185830) | Grasslands soil microbial communities from the Angelo Coastal Reserve, California, USA - Sample 9_17_2013_115cm (SPAdes) (version 2) | ecosystem: Environmental > Terrestrial > Soil >...
GTTCGCCGAAAGTCCATAACGCTCACCGGCGCCGCCGACCACGCGGTGCTCGCGAGCAGAGACTGAGACCTCATGTAACGGCCGACGGCGGCTCGCCGAAGGTCACCGGCCGACGGCTCGCCGACGGCGGCGCCGGGCGGGGGTGCACCGTCCGCGGCGGCCTCAGCCGTCCGAGCGGATGTCGTAGTCGTCCTCGTCCACCACGTGGACCGCCGCCTCCTCGGCGGTCGCCGCCGCGCCGTCGATCCCTACGTCACGCGCGACAAGATCAGGCTCGTCGTCTTGATAGCCTTCCTGGTCCTCGGCCACCAGCCGGCCCGCCCGGGGATCAGGGCCGTCGTCGAGCAGCAGCCCGTCGACGTCCTCGTCCGCCGCGTTCTCGTCTCCAGCGATGTCCTCGGGTCGCTCATCATCGATCTCGGGAGCGATGTCCGGCTCCTCCTCGGCGAGTAGCTGATCGAGGGACTCACCCGCGTCTTGCTCCCCGGCCGTCGTGCCGTATCTGATCGCGGCCGACCACCGCTCCGGCGGAGCCACCCCCCGGTCGAGGGGATCGTCCCCGGGATCTCCGTCCAGCGTGTCGTACGCGTCCTTCACCTGGTAATCCTCAAGATCAGCGGACTCGTGGCGGGTCTCGTCGGGCATGTCTGCCTCCTCTCCATGCGCCGACCGCGCTGCCGTCGGCCGGCCGGACCTACGCCGAGCCGGTCACGCCCCACATGCACCGGACCTGCTTGGCAGCGCAGTGCGGTCTGGGTGACTCAGGGCGCACCCCAGTCTGTAGCCGCAGCTCGACGCGGCCGCCCAGGCCGTCTGCGTCCTCGGCGCGGCGGCGAGGTGAAGCGCATGAACCCCAAGCTACCCGGCCGGTCCTGGGCCCTGAGGGACCAGGGTGGCGGAGCGAAGATCGCGTGGGTGCCTATCCGCCCCCTCGTCAGTGTTAACACTCATTTAATGAGTTGGTGACGTTTACTTTCACGTTGCATACTAGCTTTAGTGAACGTTGTAAACCAGACATGACAGGAGACCTCAGATGATCGATATGCAGCTTCTCAACAGCGCGCTGATGGCTGTGGCGATCCTGGTCGGCGCGGCGATCGCCCTCTCGGGCGCCATGGTGGCAGCAGCTGCCGTCAGCCGACGCGGCCAGACGCCGCCCGGCGGAACCAAGCGTGACCTGCCGCCGCACCCGGCGCCTGATCCCCACGACGCCCGCGAGCTCGTGCTGCGCTGACCGCGGGCCGGTCAGCGTCGCGACGGTCTCAACCCTTCAAGCATGGCCGTCACGGCGAGATCCCAGCGACGATCCATGGACGCCCTGGAGGTGCCCAGCCAGCCAGCGGTCTCTTGTCTCGCGAGTCCCTGCGCCAAGGCCAGGAGAACGTGGGCAATATCGGTTTCGTCGCCTTCCAGGACTCCGGCATCGATGCAACGACGCACACTCTTCACAATGAAGGTCCTGACCTGGTCTCCGGCGTGGCGCTCGGCTGGCCCGGGGTCGAAATCCGCGAATGGCCGGGAAAACATGAGCTCGGCCAGCGTGGGATTCTCCCGGACGAACACCCGGAAAGTCCTGATGACGCGCACCAGGTCGCAGCGGGGATCGTCGGACTGCCGGATGTCTTCAAGGCGCTGCCGCAGCGCCCGGAAACCTTCGAAGAACACCTCCCGGACCAGCCCTGCCTTATCGCCGAACAGCTCGTACACCGCTGGCGTCGACGTGTCGGCTTGTTGTGCCACCCTGCGGGTCGTGAACTGGGCCACGCCGTCGGCGGTGAGCATCTCCACGGCGATCTGCAGGACGCGCTCTCGCATCTCCGGTGTTCGCCGTTTCGCCCTGGGCACCGTCGAATCCTATCGGTGCGATGTCACGCCCCCGATGGACGTGACCGCGGGTTCCGCGTCGAGACCGCCCGGTGGCGGGCGGGTCCCGCGAGGCCGCGCCGCGGGTGGCGAAGCCGCAGAGCCGACACCCGATGTTTCCGTCACGTCCGCGGTTCCCGCTAACCAGCTCGGGCTGCGGCGTAGGCTGAGGAGTCCAGGTGAATTGCCTCGTGTATCGCTTCCAGTGCCGACTTTCTGGCGCGTGATTTGGTCGCCGCGTGGGAAGCCAGGTCGAGCTTCGTGAGCTCGGCGGCCGCGGTGGCCATGACGTCGTCAATTTCGGCACCGTCCACTACTCGGTCCAGGAAGCCAGCATCGACGGCATCGTCGGGCGAGAACACCTCCGCGAGTACCGTTGCCCGGTTGAAGTGGGCGGGCGAGAGCCGTTGCCGGCAGATCTCGATAGCCGCCCTTGGCATGGTGAGGCCAATCGCGACTTCGTTCGCGGTGATCTTGTAGGGACCTGCGGCACCAACCCGGTAGTCGGCGGACAGGAGCAAGAACACGCCCATTGCCACGGCGTGACCGGTGCACGCGATCGCGACCGGCGCCGGGAACGACAGGACCCGTTCGGCCAACTCGAAGCCGGCTCGAAGCATGGTCAGCGCGCCGGACCCGCCGGCTCGCAGCACGGCCAGGTCGAACCCCGCCGAGAACGCCCCCGCTCTCCCCGTGAGAACGACGACCGCCTTGTCCGTCTCTGCCCGGTCGAACGCATTGCTGAGCCCGGTCAGCATCTCCAGCGAGAGGACGTTCACCTTGCCGTCGTCCATGGTGATCCTTGCGACGGAGCCTTGACGCTCATACCGGACAAGACTTTCCATGATCGGCTTCCTTTCCATTTCCTGCCCGGCTCCTCCCTGCGGATGGCGCCGGAGGCTCCAGGCGTGGTTCGTCGTACAAGATATCATAACGACGTTACGAAACGGTGTTACAGTTGTGGGTGAACCGACCGGAGGGACCTGCAAGCCGCTTGACCTAACACACGTCGCTCCGTGGTCGGTGCCTCACACTGCGTGTTAGACTGACCTTGCATGACGGAACGGGCCGAACGGCCAGCGCGGCCAGCACCCCGGCAGCTCACCAGGGCGTAAGTCCCACATCGCGGCGAATGCGCGCCCGCCCGCTCCGTTGTGCACGGACGAGCACCAGATGCCCCGCATGATCGCGGTCGGCAGCGGCGCGATAGTCGTGACCTCCTCGCTGGTGAGGGCTGGAGGTGCGGTGTCCCGGGTCGTAGTAACGCCGATCACGCAGCGACGACGCGCGGGACGCGCCCGCTGTCCTTGCCACCCCGTAGACGAGGGGCGTCCGGTCAGCGTGGCCACCTCACGAGATGCCTGGCGAGGAAGGCCAGCGACAGGGGCTCCTGTTCGGTGAAGAAGGGCCCGGTGTGGCAGCCCTTGCCGAAGGCCGTGACCGCTCCGGCAGGCAGGACGCTCGCCAGCGCCTGGACGCCCGGGTAGAAGGGGTCGTCATATCCCGAGGCGACCCGAACGGGGATGCGCGCAAGCGAGGAGGTGTGGGTGACGGCATCGTTGGCGGCGAAATCCGCGGCCGAGGCATACGCGCCGGCGTTCGCGGACGTCGCCTGGGCGTAGCTCGTCCAGATAGCGGGGCTGATCGCCGCCACCGCCGCGATCAGGTGCGGGTACTTCTCGGCGAGGAGCAGCGCGCCGTAGCCGCCCATCGAGATGCCCATCGTGCCGATCCGCTGCGGGGCGCGCCCGAGGCCGGCCCGCTGGCAGAGCGGGATCAGCTCGTCGGTCACCATCGCCATCGGGTCGTCGCCGGGATGAGGGTTCCAGTAGCCGCCCCCGCCGTCGACGGTGACCATCGCCATCGCGGCGACCGGCCGGCCGTCGACCGTCAAGGCCACGGCCTGCGCGGGCGTCATTCCGGCCAGCGCCCTGGCGTGGTTTCCGCCGTATCCGTGGAGCATCACCACCAGCGGCAGCTCGTCGCCGGAGCGGTGGGCGGGCGGATAGGCGATCGTGTAGCCGACGGTGCGGTTGCGGGCGCGTGAGTGGAACGTGCCCGAGAACGATGGTCCAGGCGGCGAGAACGCGAGCGGCGGGCTGGAGACAGAGCAGGCGCCGTCGAGCCTGTCGAGCAGGTTCTTGCCGGGCAGGACGCCGTGGGAGACAAGCTCGGCTCCGGCCGCGCCAGCGGCGAGCACCGCCGCCGCACCGCCGAGCCCGACAGCCAGCACCCGGCGCCGGCTCCACCGCGGATGCCCGGCCACGCTTTCCCCGACCACGTCGGGCTCCTTGGTCATCTCTGTCCGCCGGTCGTCAGCGCGCCGATTCTTGTCGGCTGCTGGCTCACGCGTCCTCGGATCGCGGAATCGGCACTCGGCAGCGCGCTTCCGCCGTCAGCCACCGGCCGTCCCTGCCGGGGGGAGATGCACTAGGAGCAGGAAGAGCGCGGCACCTGCGGCGTCGGCAAGCAAGGCCAGGCAGAGCGCGAGCCTTCGGAGCTCTCCGTTCCCGCTCAGGGGCAGCCCGTAAGGAGCCTGGTCTGCACGAGAGCTGCTCTCGGAAGGCGCCTCCAGCTGCCGCATGCGAAGAAGAATAGATCGGCCTCCGGTATATCGTCAAGCGGTACATCTGGCTGGGGCTAGCTTGTTGGCCGGGCGCCTTCGGGCGCATATAGGGCACAGCCGGCCATAGCCAGCCGGGAGGACACGAAGACGGCGCCGCCCTGGGCCGAGCTCGCTGCGATCCCGGAGACCTACACGACCGCCTGGACCTGCCTCTTCCGGAATCTCGCTTGGCCGCTCCGTTCGCTGTCAGGCCCGAAACGATCAAAAGACCCATCCGCGAGGATGACCTCATGGGCGGCGGGGGCACCCGTCGAACTCACGTCTGAGGCCTGCGCCCATCCGACGCAGTTCCTCTAGCCTGCCGGGGAACGTGGCCGCCGTGCGACGCGGTCCCGTAACGGTGATGGCCGCCGACTTCACTCGGGCATCGCGGGACATCTTCCACCAATTATTGGCTCAGGCCACCAGGTCCGCATCGGGCGGGATAACGTGCACGGCGCACGGGGCATGGTGCAGAAGTTGGCTGGTCAGGTCCGCATCGAAAATGCCGGCCAGTTCGCCGCCTTCGGGCGGGCCGATGACGATCAGCCGCGCCCCGTGGTCCGCCGCGAAGCCCGCGATGCGGCGGCCGGCGTCACCGTGCGCGCCGATCACGCGCACCAAGTGGCCGTGCCCGGTGACGCCTACCTTCCGGAGTTCTTCGAGGCTGTCCGCGAGGACACGGCCGGCTGCTTCAGGCGTCTCGGCGTCCGCAGCCTGCCCCTCGACAACGTCGGTCTCGACGACATGCGCGATCTCCACGGGAGAGCCGGTGAGCCGAGCGATCCGGGCGGCCGCCTCGGTGACACGGACGCGGTGCACGCCCGCGTCGATGGCCGCCACGATCGGCGCCGGGCCGCTCCCGTACGCCGGGGCGGCTGCCGCTGGCGCCAGCGTGACCTCAGTGCCGCGCTGCTCTGCCCGGTCCACCAGGGAATGACCCGTGGCCAGCACGCCGATCGCCGCGAGGACCGTGGCGGCACCGAGGTAGAAAGGCACGTGCACGTTCAGGCTGGTAGCCAGCTTGCTGGCAACAAACGGAGCGAGGCCACCGCCGATGAAACGGACGAACCCGTAGGCCGCCGAGGCTACCGGCTTCTCCACCGGGGAGACCAGCATCACCGCCTGGGTGGTCAGGGTGTTGTTCAGCCCGACGAACGCCCCGGACACGATCACCGCCACGATCAGGACCAGCTGGGACGACGTGAACACCGCGATCACCACCAGGTCGGCGGCCAGCAGCGCCAGGTTCACGTACAGGGTGCGGGCCGTGCCGAACCTCGCCTGCATGCGCGGGGCGACAAACACGGCGAAGACCGCGACCAGGATCCCCCACCCGGTGAAGACGTAGCCGAGCTCGTGAATGCCCAGATGCATCGGGAACGGCGTATAAGCCAGCAGGGTGAAGAAGCCCCAGTTGTAGCCCAGAGCGGTGATGCTCATCGTGGCCAGCCCGCGATGACGCAGCGCCTGCAACGGCTCCAGGATCGACATCCGGCGCTGCGGCCGGGGCGTCGCTTCCACGAAGATCATCGTGGCAACCAGCGAGACCGCCATCAAGACCGCCACCCCGAAGAACGGGCCCCGCCAGCTGATGCCGCCCAGCTCGCCGCCCACCAGCGGGCCCAGCGCGATACCGATCCCCAGCGCGGTCTCGTACAAGATGATCGCGCCCGAGAACCCGCCCGATGCCGCCCCGATGATGACGGCCAGCGAGGTAGCGATGAACAGCGCGTTCCCCAGGCCCCATCCAGCCCGGAACCCGATGATCCCGCCGATGGTGTTCGATGAGCCGGCCAGCGCGCTGAACGCCACGATTAGCACCAACCCCGCGACCAGCGTCCGCTTGCCGCCGATCCGGCTCGACACCCAGCCGGTCACCAGCATCGCCACCGCCGTGACCACCAGGTAGCTGGTGAACAGCAGCTCCACCGAGCTCGGCGACGCCTTAAGCTGCTTCGACAGCGCGGGCAAGATCGGATCGACCAGGCCGATCCCCATGAACGACACAACGCAGGCGAAGGCGACCGCCCACACACCCTTCGGCTGCCGGAACGGGCTGCCCGAGATCGTCTTCCCGCCGCTCACTGCGGGCCGCCCCCCGGTGCCCGGATGGCAGGCTCCCGGTCCGCGTTGTCCAGCTCTCGCAGGTGCCGCAGGGCCGGGATCGCCGCGACCAGGGCAGCGGCCTCATCGGCCGGCAGCTTGTCGATCAGCTGCTCGAGCGCCTCGGCGCCCGATCGCCGCCGGGACCGTAGCAGTTCTGCCCCCGCGGGGGTCAGCGCCACCAGCGCGACCCGCTTGTCCGCCGGGTCATCGCGCCGCTCAACGAGCCCGGACCGCTCCAGCGTGCTCACCAGCGCGGTCATCGACGGCTGAGCCACCCGCTCGATGAAGGCCAGATCGGTGACCCGCCGAGGGCCGCTGCGGTCCAGGGTGGCAAGCGTCGACAGCGAGGTCAGGCTCATCTCCCGAGGCCCCCGCCGCACCGCCGCGCTGACCAACCCGTACAGCGCGTCCCCGGCTGCGGCCCGGTCACCGGGCTCCTGTTGCCCTTTCGTCGCTGTCCTCTCATCCACGTCCGCAGCATAGCATGTCTATATAGTATATCTATATAGATGCACGATGTACTTCGACCCATGGAAGTAGCAGCCACCATCCAGCCGATCACAAGGAGGCAATGATGCCAGGGAGAGCAGAGGGAAAGGTCGCGTTCATCACTGGGGCGGCGCGCGGGCAGGGCCGGTCCCACGCGGTGCGGCTGGCTCAGGAGAGCGCGGACATCATCCCGGTCGATCTCTGTGACCAGGTCGGTCCTTACGACAGCACTCGCTCCCTTTGGCCAGCGGCCCTTCTCGCATTTGCAAAGCGGAGCGAACCTCCGTATTGTATCCGGAGGCTTCTCCGCAACGCTTCCTGGAGGATCGTGGCTTGCCCGGCGGCAGATGCTCACGCTGGTCAGAGGCTTGCCGTTGCCAGATTCTTGGGTAGCAGGAACTCCCGCCGCACCCGCCGGTCAGCGCCCGCCCGCACCTGACCACCGGGCTCGTGACCTTGATGACTGTCGCACTAGGAGCCGGCTGATGGAGAAGGCGGTCCTGCTGGCCCTTGCCGCAAGTTTCTGCACGGCCACGGCCTCGGTGTGCCAGCGCTTCGGCGCCCGGAGCTATGAGGCGGCAGGCTTTGATGTCTGGCTCGTCTTCCGGCTGGCCCGCCGGCCGGTCTGGCTGGCCGGCATGGCGAGCATGATCCTCGGGTTCGTGTTCCAGATCAGCGCCCTGCGTTTCGGGCCGCTGGCCCTGGTGCAGCCCATCCTGGCTTTTGAGCTTCTTTTCGTCTTCGGCTACATGGCCGTCATCGGCGGGCGGGTGATGGTGAGGCGGCGTGACTGGCTGGCCGCGGTCGCCATGTCAGCCGGGGTCGGCCTGTTTCTCCGCCTGGCGGCGCCTTCCGGCGGGCGGCTGCATGCGCCGGGACCCTCCTGGTGGCTGGCAGGCTTGTCCACCTTCGGGATTGTGCTCCTCGGGCTGGCCGTGGCCTTCGGGCCGGGTAATCGTCCCGGCACGTCCCGGTCGCGCCGGGCGGCGGTGCTGGGGTGCGCGACCGGCATCTCCTGGGGTTTCGTTGCCGCGGTGATCAAGGAGCTCAGCTCGCACCTCGGTGATGGCATCGGCGCCATCGTCTCCAGCTGGTCGCCGTACGTGCTCATCGTCGTCGGCGCGGCGACCATGCTGCTGGCCTCCCACGCGCTAGCAGCCGGCCCGCTCGCCGCGTCGCAGCCCGGATTCACGATCCTTGACCCCTTCTCGGCGAGCATGCTCGGACTGTTCCTGTTCGGCGAGCACATTCAGGCCAGGATCCTGAATCTGGCCGGCGAGGCGGCGGCACTGGCCATCGTCATTGCCGGTGTCTCGGCTCTTAGCCGCAGCCACCTGATGGTGGGCGAGGATGGGACCTTGCCCGGCCCGCAGCCGGATACCCGCAGCATAGCCACCGCAAAAGGGCCCGCGCATGACCGGTGACCAGGCAGCCCGGCCGCCAGCCCCGGCGGCCGCGGTGCGCGTCTGGGGCCGGCGGGTCGATCACTTCCTGGGCTCCGATCCGGGCCTCAACCGATTCCGCGCAGCCCTGCGGAGCGTGCTGACCATCGCGTTGATCCTCGAAGCCGTGTGGGTCTTCGTGCACTTCACCAATGCCCTGCAGATCCAGGCGGGCGGTGCCCGGCTTCCCGCCGTGCGGGCAGCCCAGGTGGCGCTGGCCAACCACGCCACCGGTTCCTGGCCCTGGCCTCCTTGGCGATCATCGTGGCCGTGGGCACGTACTTGCGGCGCTTGGGCCCATGGGGCTTCATCGCCGGGATCCTGCTGTTCATAGGCGACTTCCTCGGCTTCTTCCTGCACGGTGCGGTCACGCTAGGTGACCTGGGCTCGCTCGCCGCCGAGATCGGCGTCGGCATCGTCGTCGCCCTCATCGTCCGGTTCGCCCTCTTCTACCCCCGCCAGGTCAAGGCCATGGAGCGTATCCCCGTTAATCGAGCGATGGTTCTCTGAACTCCAGCGGCGGTGTCTCGAACGCGGCGTGTTCTGCTCCGTCGACGAGCTCACAACGGCACTCGAAGAGTGGATCAAACTCTGGAACGAAGGCGCCCGGCCGGGCGTGCTCAACATACTGTTGTTCGGCATCGGGGTGGCCTTTATCTGCGGTGGGCTGCGCCATGGGTCGATGGGCATCGACGTGGAAGACGCGCAGAACACCTGCATGCTGATGGTCTTCACCCTGGTGCTGCCCGCGGTCGCGGTGCACCTGAGAACCTCGGCGGAGCACCTCGCGCAGGGGCCGCGGGCCTGGCCGTGGCGTTCAATCTCAGCGAGTGCGCGCAGGCCCGCTGGCGCGTCATCGGCGCGCCCCCTCGTCGCCCTGATCCGCGCGGGGGCGACCTTCACCGAAAACTCGTCGAAAGGCCCGGCAGCAAACCGAGCCGGAAGTCGCCTAAAGATCTTGATCCACTGGTCTTGACTCCAGGATCCGCCGGCAGGCGAGGCCCTGCACCCAGAACGTCCCCGTCGCCGGGACGTCTCACGTCAGCCCGGACCGGGAACCCGCAGCAAGCTAATCTCCCAGATTCCGCCACCGCCTCAGTGCGGATCCGCGCGCCAAGGCCGATGAGGGCCTGCGACAGCCGGGCCAGATTCTCCCGGCTCGCTTCTGGCGTGACATCGATATCTCTTGTCGCTGGTATCGGGGCCTGCCTGCTGAGCGATAGCCGCAAAGGCGCCGATGACGACGTAGCGAACCTGGTGCTGGTTCAGCGATGCCACTATGGCCGCAGGGTTCAGGCTCGGTCCGGCGGGCTCGTCCTGGGCCGCTCAAGCCGCACCGTCCACGGGCACCGCGTCGCGCCAGGCCTGAAGCTGCCGGTCGCGATGACGCCGCTCGGACTCGGAGCAGCCAGCCTCCAGGCCGGCCAGTATCTCGTCATGCGGATCGTATGCGGCCAGGTGCAGGCGCAGGTCGAATCCCGCCGCGCGCAGCAGCCTAAGCAGCGTAGCCAGCGTGGGCTGCCGCTGGTCACGCTCGTATGCAGAGATCATTGTGACTGGGACTCCAGCACGCTCGGCCAGTTCCCGCTGGCTCAGGCCGGCCTTCAGCCGGGCCAACTGCAAGAGCGCCGATGACGGAGACGGCAGCCCTTCAACATCTTCGCGGTGCCTCATAACACAATCGTATTAATCGGTAGCCAGGCTCCGTGACGGCAGCCGTCATGGCACCTGCCGGAGCATCGGCGATCCCGACCCCGCCGATCCGTGCCGGGTTCACCGGCGCGGGCTTCGAGGAACCGGGCTTCGACACGCTGGACACCAGCACGCTGGCGGCCGTCGGCGTCGGCCGGCTCCGCCGTGGTGAACGCGCCGAGCTCCCCGCCGGGCCGCGCGGACCACGATGATGACATCGGGACCCTGTGGCGCCCCATCGTCGCGGGTCAGGCAGCTCGATGGGAGGGCAGGATGGGCCAGCAGTCCGGTCCGCTCGGCGCCGATGTCGCGGTCACGCACATCCTCGTGGTCGCTGACCCGGCCGCCTCTCGTGATTTCTGGGTAGATGTCCTGGGCGCGGAACTGTACCGGGAGTACGGCGGAACGAGCGTCGTGCTCAAGTTCGCTGGGACCTGGCTTTTGCTGGTGAGCGGAGGAGGCCCGACCGCCGACAAGCCCGGGGTCACCTTCAGGCCGCCCGCTGACCCAGGTCAGGTCAGTCACGCCATGACGCTGCGGGTCGCTGACTGCCGCGCAGCCTATGCAGCATTGACGGCCCGGGGCGCGGCCTTCCTGACCCCGCCGCATGACTGGGGCGGGGAAATCCGCTGCTTCCTTCGAGATCCCGACGGCCACCTCGTGGAGATCAACGAGTCAGCACCTACCTAATCGCGGCATATCATGCAGATGAGTGCATGTGTTCGGTTACAGGCGCGACGGGTGCTGGGGCTCATAGATAGGGAATTCTGAGCCGCCGGCAGGCGGATTGCAGCCAACATCCCCGCCCAAGACGGCAACGTCCCGGGCCACTTCGGCGACCTTTTCCTCTCAATTTCGATGACCACCACGGCGAGCCGACGGCCTCTAGCCGTCCACGTCTTCTGGGGCGTTCGCAGCCTCGGCATGGTACTCCGGCGCACCCTTGTAGGAAACGGCCTCATGAGCCTGCAGAGCCGCCTTGTAAAGCTCGGCCACCGACTTACGAATCTCGTCGCAAAGAGTCGCCTCATCCTTGCAGAGGTTCTCGATGTTCCGCTGGTACAGGACGAACCTCGTACCACCTGGGGTGGCCTGCGCGCGCGTCTCCACAGCGAACTCTCCGCCCAACACAGCAAACGGATTGGTGGACGCGGTGTCCGGACTGTTGATCAACTCCCACCGGATGTCGGGATCCTTACCCGCCGCGACAGACTCGGCTGGCAGCAACTCGACACCCACATCAGGGTCGTTGGATGAACTCCCCATTTCGGAGTCAAATTTGGCAATCTCTCTATCAACCGCTGCGCGGAACGCGGCCTGGCTGATTCGGTGCGGCACGACCCATTCAGCGGAGTCCAACTTCGCCGCCGCCTCGAAGTCGGTCTGCGCTGCGTCAGGATTGTCCGGTGCCAACCAGACCTTGACCTGGCCGCGGAGCGCCCACCCGGGAGCGAACCGGTCAACCGATTGAAGAAGGACATCCAGCTGTTTCCGGGCCGGGTTGAATCCACCCTGCCGATACAGCGCAACCGCGAGCCGCCACCGCGCCCGGGCGGACTCTGGATCGGCGTCGAGAGCGGCCTGGGCGGCGATACGGGCATCCTTAAAATGTCCCAGCCACCAGAGCGCCTCAGAGGCAAGGACGAGCGAAGCGATCCGAATCGCGGGCGACGGATCTTGCAGGTGGCGATGGGCCACCCAGAGCGCCCGATAGGGATGCTCGCGGCCACTACGCGTGTGTTCCTCCAGCGTCTCCAAAGCACTTTTGGCAGATCCAGTTGTGTCATGCCGGTGTTCGGAGGGAACGAAATTGAGCCATCGCGCCGCAGCTTCCCGGAGTTGATCGCCCAGTTCCAAGTCGGACGTTTTTCGGTTCGTCACATACCCGGGTCCCGAGTGATGGGATGGCTGCGAGATCGGGTTAACAGCTGGGGTCACATCATCGCTGGACATATGAAAGATGATCGCTTCTTTGCGTCGGCCGCACCCACTGAAGAACGGTAATGTCTCCTTCTCGCCTATTCTGCCCGCTCCGCGAGGTCCCGTCCATCGGACCGGACGGAACTGGAGCGGTGGCCAGGATCGTTGCGCTCTGGCCCGGGTGGCGGAGCGTGCGAAGATCGTGCTGCTGGCCGCGCCGCAAGGGCGAGCGGGTCGGCCTACCTCACGACACGCCCGGCTGGCCGTCAACGCCGCCACGACATTGTGCAGCCTAATGCTCGACACGCTCCGTGATCCCGACGCTCCGTGGCGCGCCGAGAGCGAGCACAGGACCAGTAGGCCAGGCGGAGGTGGCGAAAGGTCGTTCGCTGGCCCCTGAATAAAGCCGCCAACGCGCACCAAATTGAGCCGCCCGCTCTAGTGGTGGACGGCTCGCCCAGGCGGGTTGTGGCGCACAAGGCTGTAACGCAGAGGCGCTACAATGCGGTACACTGATCTCGCTGAAGCACCTGGAGGACACAGTGGCTAGGAGCACATCGTTTCGCATCAGCGACGCCGCTAAGACGCGGCTGGCCTCACGTGCCGCCCGCGAGGGCATGACCGCCACGGCTCTGCTTGACCAGCTCATCATCGAGGGCGTCGATCAGCTGGACTACCCCGGCGTCACCTTCAGGGGCCCTGCTCACGACAGGCGCGGCGCGCTGGCTGCGGGCCCGGACGTCTGGGAAGTCGTGGCACGCCTGCAAGAACTCGACGGCAGCGAGGAGCAGCGCATCAGCCAGCTCGCCGGTGAATCCGAACTGCACCCGCGGCTCATTCGCATAGCTCTCGACTATGCCGCTGACCACCCAGACGAGATCCAGAAGCGGATCGAGCGGAATAAGGCCATGGCCGAGCAAAGCCGCAAGATGGCACAGCAGCGCGAGGCCCTGCTGGCGTGACCGCCTTCCTCGTCGATGAAATGTTCCCGGTGGCCGCAGCCGTGATCCTTCGCGAAACCTATGGTCACGACGAGATCCACGTCACCGAAGTCGGCCTGGGCGCCGCTGAAGACTCCGATGTGGCCGCGCTCGCGCGGGCGCAAGGCCGGGCTGTCATCACCGAGAATGTTGCGGACTACGCCGCCGAACGTGATGTCGTGCTGGTGTTCGTGTTAAAGAAGAACCTGCCCGCAGGAGGCGCACAGGCTGCCGCGCTGGCAAAGGCCCTCGACCGATGGGCGCAGGACTACCCCGAGCCCTACCTAGGACCTCATTGGCCACCAGTCAACTGAACTATCTCCCTTAGCCACGTCAACCAAGCCAATCGCGGCAGATGAGTGTGCTCACGAACCGCTCTGTAGCATCGAAGAACGATGACGAACACCACCTTCGCGGTCGGCGGTGACATCGAGGTCCGCCGCCTCGGGTTCGGGGCCATGCGAATCACCGGTCCAGGCACCTGGGGCCCGCCCCGCGACCGAGCTGCCGCGCGGGCGCTTCTGCGCCGAGCCGTCGATCTGGGCGTCCAGCTCATCGACACGGCCGACGCCTACGGCCCCGGCGTTTCAGAGGAGCTCATCGCCGAAGCTCTCTTCCCCTACGACGGCCTCCTCATCGCTACCAAAGGCGGCTACGAACGCACCGGCCCCAGCGGCGAGTCAGCCACGGGAGAGCTGACCGGCTGGACGCCCAACGGCCGCCCCGGCCACCTTCGCTCCGCCTGCGAGGCATCCCTGCGCCGGCTCCGGCTCGATCGCATCGATCTCTACCAGCTCCACACCCCCGACCCAGCCGTCCCCTACGCAGAGTCGATCGGCGCACTGGGCGCCCTGCGAGGCGAGGGAAAGATCCGGCACATCGGCGTCTCCAACGTCACACCCGAACAGCTCGCCGCCGCCCGAACCATCACCGGCATCGCAAGCGTGCAGAACCGCCTCAACCTCACCAACGGC
>Ga0209648_10003015_pt1 | contig 14073 bp, 9 predicted proteins | sample GraSoi2013_115cm_FD_185830 | JGI IMG/M metagenome (GOLD analysis project Ga0209648, IMG submission 185830) | Grasslands soil microbial communities from the Angelo Coastal Reserve, California, USA - Sample 9_17_2013_115cm (SPAdes) (version 2) | ecosystem: Environmental > Terrestrial > Soil >...
CAACATGGAGGTGTTCGGAGAGCCTGAGAAAGACGGGAAACTTGTGCCCGACGATGTCAGCGGCTATAAGTTCATCTCGCTCCGCGTCTTTGCTAAGGGCACCCAGTACGTAAAAGTCGAGCTGATCACGCGCGGCCAGGGCACCAATCTGGAGTCCGGGTATCCTGCGGCGATCATTCACCTGTCTCCGGGTTTCAATACCTACAAACTCAAGCTCGAGTCTTTCAACCAACCAGAGTGGGCGATGCAACTGGATCTGAAGCGGGACGTCCTCAAGAAGTTAACGTCCGTCACTATCGGGGTGCACTGCGATAAATGCGTACTCGAAAAAGGGACCGTGGTGATCGACAACATCGCTTTCGAGAAATAGAATCCGCCGCGAGAGTGTGTCAGAAGCCCGACCGTCAGGGAGGGCCACACTCACAGGCACTCTTGATTCAGAAAACTGGCGGGGAACGTGTTGATGCCGATAGGCGACCGAGTCGAGTGTTGCCCTTGCTTACGGGCGGGCTTCTGACACAGACTCTGAACTGCTGGGGCCACCAAGGAACGCAGAGGCTACGCAGAAAACAACTACACGACTACTCCGTGGAGAAAACCAAACCTGTGATGCCCAAGTCTGATAGCGCGCCTGCGCGGCGCGAGTTCTTGAGATTTGCCGGTCTTGGTGTGCCGGGACTGACATTGTCAGAGCTTACCTGGGGTCATGAGACGAAGCGCGAACTGCTGCTCTACGTCGGCACCTACACCACCGGCAAGAGTGAGGGAATTTATCTATATCGGTTGAACCTCTCCTCGGGCGAGTTAAAGCATGTCGCCACCACGAAACGCGTAGTTAACCCTTCGTTTCTCGCTCTCGCACCCAGCCGGCGTTATCTGTACGCAGTCAACGAAGTCGGAGATTTTGCGGGTACAAAGAGCGGAGCCGTCAGCGCCTTTGCTGTCGATCAAAGGACTGGCGAACTGCGGCTGCTGAATCAACAAGCATCGTTGGGCGCCGACCCCTGTTATGTGGATGTGGATGCTCAAGGCAGGTTTGTTTTGATAGCGAATTATACCGGAGGCAACGTGACGGTTTTCCCGGTTGAGCGCGACGGCAGTTTAGGCGAGGCTGCGGATATGAAGCAGGGCCGGGGATCGAGCGTAAACCGGGAGCGTCAGGAAGGTCCGCATGCGCACTGTATCGTGCTGGATCCAAACAACCGGTTCGCATACTCATGCGATCTGGGAACAGATAAGATCATGATTTTCCGGTTCGACGCACGAAAGGGAAAGTTGCTGCCGGGTGAACCGTCCTGGGTGCAAGCCAAGCCAGGGGCGGGACCGCGCCATCTCGCTTTTTATCCCAGCGGCAAGTACGTCTTCGTGCTTAACGAACTTCATTCGACCGTATCCACCTTCGTGCGCGATCCGGAGAAGGGAAGTTTGAAGGAGCTGCAAACCCTGACCACTCTGCCGAAGGATTTCATGGGGACAAACACAAGTGCCGACATACACGTTTCCCCGGATGGGCGATTTCTGTATTGTTCGAACCGTGGTCACAACAGCGTCGCTATCTTCGCGATCGATCCGCGCCGCGGTGGCCTCACTACGGTTGGCCACGAATCCACTCGAGGCATGACGCCACGCAACTTTGCCATCGATCCAACTGGAGAGTTTCTGCTGGTCGCTAATCAGAAATCCGACAACATCGTCGTCTTTCGACTTAATCAAAAGACGGGCCGGCTCAGCTCGACGGGACAGGTGGCCCAGGTACCATCGCCTGTTTGCCTTAAGTTTACCGATCCGTTTTCGTAGTGCATGCAATTGGTCATCGGGTCGCGTCAGCGAATGCCGGCCAGCATCTCCACCAAAGCCTCCGGCGCCGACCATTGCGCGTTGTGATCCGCGGTCAATTGCAAGACCGGCCAGCCGCGCTCTTTCGCACGTAGGGCCTGAGGCCAAAAATCATCATCCTTAGGTTGTTTACCCGCCTCAACCGTAAGGATGTAAGTAGCCGGGACTTTGAGGCCGGTCTTATTCTTCAGCACGATTGTGTCGGTAAATGTTTTCAATGGCTGGGGGACGTCTTTAGGCGGAGGCTGATCCGGTTTCACCCAGGCAGGCACGATGTAATCTCCCTTGGTCATGTTTTTCAGCCAGTCCCCGTGGGACCCCACCAGACTGATTGCACTCTCGCCATCGTTGGGCACGAACGCATCCAGGTAAACCAGTCGTCGGATGCGATCGGGTACGCGGTCGGCCACGCCGGTTATCACCATGCCTCCGTAGCTGTGACCAACAAGAATGATGTCATGAAGATCTTCGAAGAGAATCGTGTTGACTACATCATCGATGTGCGTGCTCAGACCGATGTCGGGTCTGCTCAAGTGCACGCGTTCACCCAAACCGGTAAGTTGGGGGCGATAGACGTTAAAGCCTTTTTCGCGGAGCAACGCGTCGACTTTTCGAAACGCCCAGCTACCACCCCAGGCCCCATGCACAATTACTATCGTGGGCTTCGCGACTGGATCACGTTTCGCGGTCTGAGCACTTGAGATGTTAGCGGTTGCTGATAAAAGAAACAGGAAGGCGGTTATAAAGATGGTATGTCTAGTCTTCATTGTGACCTCACACGAGTTTGCTATGTACGGAACCTGAGTCGTAAGCGCCGCGCATCTTAACACGAACTCTCAACAGCGCCTCTAAAAACGGACAGAGGGTCAAAACACCTTCTTTAGAAAGTGGGTGTCCACTTGTCCTGGAGTATTGCTCTGAGGGGACGAAGTCACATACCATGTGCGGCCAGCGAACTCGCTTGCGATATATCAGAAGATTGCCGAGTGGATAATCTATGACGTGGCGCGGAACAAAAGAAGAACTCTGTTGCATCGTCCTTCTGGTGACCGTGTTTGCTTGGACCTCTATCCACGCCCAGTCAAAATTCATTGCCACGCGAGGGAACGAGATCGTCTCGCCAAACGGAAAACCGCTGCTCTTGAAGGGCACTAATCTCGGCAACTGGCTGCTGCCTGAGGGTTACATGTTCAAATTCAAGACCACCAATTCGCCACGTTTAATTCAGGCCGCAATCAGCGAGCTGGTCGGGGAAGACGAGGCGAGGCAATTCTGGAAAACTTATCGCGACAATTACATAACTCGAGAAGATATCAGTTTCATAAAGCAGTCCGGATTTAACTCTGTTCGAGTTCCTTTCAGTTACCGGTTGTTTGTATCAGACGGGACGATCCCAAGATTGGAGGGCCCCGGTTACGAACTATTAGACAGAGTTGTAGATTGGTGCCGAAGAGAAGGTCTCTACGTAATTCTGGATATGCACGCAGCGCCGGGCGGACAGACCGGCGACAACATCGACGATAGTTTTGGGTACCCTTTTCTTTTCGAAAGCAGCGAGAGTCAGGAGTTGACTGTTAACCTGTGGCGAAACATTGCCGCTCGTTACCGAAACGAACCGACTGTGATCGGATACGATTTGCTCAACGAGCCAATCGCACATTATTTCGACACGGCGTCGCTAAATCCAAAGCTGGAACCGCTCTACCGCAAGATCGTTTCTGGAATACGAGAGGTGGACCGGAACCACATCATCTTTCTGGGTGGTGCGCAATGGGACACCAACTTCAAAGTTTTTGGGCCGCCTTTTGATCCCAAGCTCGCCTACACTTTTCACAAGTACTGGATGATCGTGAACCAGGAGGCGATCCAGGAGTATCTTGCCTTCCGTGACAAATACAACGTCCCTATATGGATGAGCGAATCCGGTGAGAACACCGACGAATGGATCGATTCTTTTCGGAAGTTGCTCGAAGCGCATAACATTGGTTGGTGTTTCTGGCCTTATAAGAAACTTGAGGCGACCTCATGCATCGTCTCGATAAATTCGCCCGCGGATTGGGCTGCGATCATCGCCTTTGTGGAAGGACCGCGGACTACTTTTGAGGAAGTGCGGAAGCACCGCCCGCCGAAAGAAAGAGAGCAGAAAGCGTTGAACGATTATCTCGACCGGATAAAGTTCGCGAATTGTCGAATCAATCAGGGTTATCTGAAGGCGTTGGGACTAAGGTGACTGTGGAACGGGGCTTTTGCCGGTTGCAATGGTAAAAACCGTCCACCGAAATACACCAAGCAGAACTGGTGTGGTGTCTCAGGAGTTCGCTGAGAAATTCGAGCGGGCACTAGCCCGACCGTCAGGGAGGGCTCCTCTTTACCATGCGCCCAATCTGAGCCCTCCCTGAGGGTCGGGCTAATGCCCCGCTCCGGCGATATTACGATTACCTCGCGTTGGGTCATCTCCTGACTTCGGTTCATTAGCGTTCAATATTCAAGAAATCCAACTACTTCTTATCAGCCAATCCCAAAGCCTTCACGACCTCTACATCAGGCGTTGCATGGCCATTCTGCTTATTGACCACAGCAAAACCGCCCGCGTAATCCCACATGGTCCAGCCGATGCCGTACTTTTCCAGCGCGGTGCGCATATCCCTAATCCAGGCGGCGCGATCCGCAGGCGGCGCAAATCTCCGATAGGTCCCGAATTCATTACAGGTAAGAGGAACCTGATACTTTGCGGCCCAGGCGGCAGCCACTCCAATCTCCCGGTCGATGCGGGCGGTGTTCCAACGTTCTTCGCCATAGCGAAACAGATTGTTACGCGCCGATTCATCCTGAACCGTGGCGAGAACTTTTGCTACGCGTTCGGGATTCGATGGGTAAGGGATGTTCTTATAGAACGCCGGATTGGCCCCGGCCCAGGTCGCGCCCTGATGCGTGAATGCAAACGGCTCGTAGAAGTGAAAGTTGTAAATAATATTCCGGTCGGCATAAGGCTGAAGAAACAAAAGCTCAGCAAGACCGGACCACCTGTGGCCTGACGCGATGATCGTATGCCGCGGCGCGCCCGCGCGAATGGCGGAAATGAGTTTCCCTTGCATGCCAAACCAACGATAGCCATCTTCCACCATCGGTTCATTGATGACTTCAAGAAAGACGCGCTCGGGATCACGCGTCGAGAGATGCTGCGCCAGGGATCGCCAGAATTTGCCGAAAGCTTCAATCTGACGATCGTTGCTGTTAAGCTTTTTCTTGAATTCATCGGACGGATGGATATCAACGATCACGGCCAACCCGTGCGCCAGTATCAAGTCAAGCGCGTTGTCGAGATACTTCAGGTACTCGGCCTTTAGGCTACCTGGATCCTCTTCATTAAAGAGCGGCGCGGGCTCGAGGGTAAGGCGAACATGATCAAAGCCGATGCTGCTAATTAACGCGATGTCCTCCGCCGTGGTATGTGATTCGAGATGAGCTCTTGAATAATCGCTGGACTGCGCGAACCAGTGACTCAGATTGATTCCGTGACGCAGCCGGGCAAGCCTGGAGGCCGGAACCTCGGATTGCGCCGACGAGTTCCCAATCGTGTCGACATAAGCGGAATTGATCCGCGCCGTCGTTGACAGCGGTGCCAAAATAGAGATAGTTACGGCAGCGGTCAGTAGGGAGCCCCAGCGTTTCATCATGCCGATTCTTTTAACAGCCACAGCAATAGAAAGCAAAGTAAAATCACTTTGGAAAGTGAACAAACAGGTGAACAGTGCAAAATTATTGATCCTCATTTTGGGGCTGTTAACTCTGACTGCCGGGACCTCTCAATCTCAAACCATACTGCGAAGAGAGAGCGGCGTGCACAGGATCACAATAGCCGTTCACACTGGGTGGCAGTTTCGCGAGGCCGGCAAAGACAAGTGGTACCCCGCAAGCGTCCCCGGGTGCGTGCATACTGACCTGCTCAACAACAAGCTGATCGACGATCCCTTCTATCGCGACAACGAAAAGAAGCTGCAATGGATAGGCAAGACCGATTGGGAATATCGGACTACCTTCAACGTCACGGCTGAAATGCTCGCGCGAACGAACGTAGAGTTGGTCTTCGAGGGTCTTGACACCTACGCCAGCGTGTTCCTCAACGATGAGTCTCTGATCAGTACCGACAACATGTTTCGCACCTGGAGGGTGAACGCAAAACGTCTGGCGAAACCTGGCGCCAACATCCTCCGCATCCGCTTTCGTTCGCCCATCAATGAAGTCTTACCCATCATGGCGAAAATGGATTACGAGCTTCCGGCCGGAAATGATCAGGGAGAGAAAACCAGTCCGCATACCCGCAAGGCGCCTTACCAGTATGGCTGGGATTGGGGTCCGCGCTTTGTCACCAGCGGTATTTGGCGTCCTGTCTATTTAGAGGCCTGGGACAAGGCGCGTGTGGACGATTTGCACATCTTGCCAAAGCAGGTAACGGCTGCCGCCGCAAGATTAACGGCTGAGGTTGAAGTCGTTGCCAACAGCAACGGCAGTGCAACGATTGTCGTAGACAATCTCACTGACAAGAGCATCGCGGCGCAACGAGTAGTGAGCTTAACGCCTGGCTCCAATCGCGTTTCGCTCGACTTCGTTATTCCGCATCCGGCTCTTTGGTGGCCTAATGGACTGGGCGCTCATCCTCTCTATTCTTTCAAGGCACGGCTGCTGATGAATGGCAAGCCTTTGGATGAAGCGACGACGCGCACCGGCCTGCGATCATTGGAACTCAGGCAGCAACGTGATGAGTCCGGTAAGAGCTTCACCTTTGTGATTAACGGCGTGCCTGTCTTTGCCAAAGGCGGCAACTGGATTCCGGCCGACAGCTTTCCGACGCGCATTACCAAAGATAAATATCGCGAGTTGCTTGAGTCCGTGCGCGACACCAACATGAACATGTTGCGCGTCTGGGGCGGCGGCATTTATGAGAGGGACGACTTCTACGAACTTTGCGACGAAATGGGGATTCTGGTCTGGCAGGATTTCATGTTCGGTTGCAGCCTGTATCCGGGGGATGAAGCGTTTCTCGAAAACGTGCGCCAGGAAGCCAACGATAACGTGAAGCGTCTGCGGAATCATCCGAGCATAGTCATCTGGGTCGGCAATAACGAGATCGAGTCAGGCTGGTTCCACTGGGGTTGGAAAGAAAAACTTCCGGCCAGGCTCTGGGACGACTATCTCAAGATTTTCTATGGCGTGTTGCCGGAGGTGTGCAGGTCGCTGGACCCTTCACGTCCTTATTGGCCGAGTTCGCCCAGCTCGAACCTTGAGGACGATCCGGAATCGCAGAAGATGGGCGACCTTCACTATTGGCAGGTCTGGCACGCTTCCGCGCCGTTTACCGAATATGAGAAACAGTTTCCGCGCTTCATGACCGAATATGGTTTTCAATCGTTTCCGCAAATCGAGACTGTCAACACCTACACTGTGCCCGCGGACCGCGACATCAAGTCGCCGGTGATGATGGCCCACCAACGGCATCCGCGCGGCAACCAGTTGATTCGTGAATACATGCTGCGCGAGTATCCTGAGCCGAAGGACTTCGAATCCTTTCTCTACGTTAGTCAGGTTTTACAGGCTGAAGGGATCAAGATCGGTGCCGAGCACCTGCGGCGCATCAGGCCGCACAACATGGGTTCGCTTTTCTGGCAGATTGACGACTGTTGGCCGGTCGCCTCGTGGTCGAGCATCGACTACACGGGACGATGGAAAGCCTTGCAATACTACGCGCGCCGATTCTACAACGACATTCTGCTCAGTCCGCATGAGGAGAATGGCAGCTTAAACTTCTACATCGTCTCCGATCGTCTACAGCCGACTGCCGCGCAATTGCAGGTGAGTCTCCTCGACTTTGAAGGGCGCACGTTGTGGAAGCGGGAGCAGAACATCCAGGTTGAGGCGCTCAACAGCAAGTCTTATTTGAGCATTCCGATTGATACGTTGTTGGCAGGGAAGGATGCGAAGAGCGTGTTTCTGTTTGCGGAGTTACTGGTGGATGGCAAGCCCTTATCGCGCAACGAACACTTCTTTCAACCCTCCAAAAATCTCTTGCTGCCGCGGCCGAAGATTAGCGCTGACGCGATGCGTACGCAGACGGGTTTCCGGATTACTCTGTCTTCGGACAAACTGGCGCGGGCGGTTTACTTGTCGGCGCGGGATTACCCGGGTTTCTTTTCCGACAACTACTTTGACCTGATTCCGGGAAGGAAAGTTGAAGTGGAATTCCGCACGCGCGAGCCAGTAAAGATAGGTGACTTTCAGAAGCACCTCGGGATCCGCTCACTAGCTGATGCTTTTTAGATGTGAATTGATCCCACTAGCCCGAGCGTAAGGGAGGGCTCGTGGGTTAACGACATATAAACTGAACCCTCCCTTACGGTCGGGCTAGTGCCCCGGGGCATGCGCCGATCCCGAGATTAGAACTTTAGAGACAAGACACCGACATAGGCAGGAGGTCCGCCCAGGCGCGCCGCGCGAAGGATCAAAATCAATCACTCAACTTGTACTCAAAAAAGAAACGTCCGATCTGAATTGGCGCGTGTCCATCCACGGGTGGACTGATGAGAAGCGAGCGAACCATGCTGCTCTTCCGATTAACGTGCGCGTCGACCGTGCCGATGGCTTCACCGCTTGAGGCGCGGTAAAAGCTCACGCGAATGGCGTCGTTGTTTATTCGCTGATAGCCAAATACATACTCGCCCGGTTGCAGCAACATGATGCCGATCTTAAGCGGCGCTTGCGTGATGAAGAAATGCGAGTACTTACCTTCGGCCGAGTATCCGGCGGTGATCATCACTACCCCGGCGATAAATTTGCCGCGTCCATCCGTCACTCCCGAGGCAGTCCGGAATTCGGTTTCAATGTTCTCTTTGATGACCGGTGCGCGAGCGGGAATCAGCTTCCTCAACTCTGCTTCGGTAGCCGTGCGCCAGCGGGCGCGAACTGCAGGGATTGTCCCGGTTGAGCTTGTCAGGACCAGCGATGCAGCGACCAGGAGGTTTATCAAAATGGCCAATGGCAATATGAGTCTCCGATTCAATACGAAAGTTCGTTAACTAGAGAGCGCCCGCGGTCCAGTATTGAGTATAATCGATTTCGTGCTGCGTCGTATCATTGCTGGCGCTGTTTGATAGGCGGGAGTGGGGCGCGGACATCCCTGTCCGCCAGCGGGCAAAGCCCGCTCATCTTTCCGCCGGAGTATTTTCTTTTTAAAGAAATGTTCGCGCTACGCGCTCAGGCGGACAGGATGTCCGCGCTCCGTCATTAACCTCCGGGACTCGTGGCTATTCGTCCAATCGCTTGGAGCACAATGGATGCACGGATCGGGCCTTATAAACAAACTAACCATCGTCCTTTGTTCATTCCTTCTGCTGTGGTTTGTTTGCAGGCAGGCGGTAGCGCTTGATCCCGCACGCGATCTCTCTCAGTTCAACGCCCAGGTGTGGCTGACTGAAAACGGTCTGCCACAAAATACAATTCACTCGATCACACAAGCAAGAGACGGATACGTTTGGCTTGCTACCGAAGAGGGTCTGGCCCGCTTTGACGGAATCAAGTTCACTGTTTTCGACAAGCAGAATACGCCAGAGTTGAAGAGTAACGACATTCGGGTACTGCTCGAAGATCGGCGCGGCGCCCTCTGGATCGGCACCACTGATGGTCTGGTCCGACTCGTGGATTCAAAGTTCACGGCGTTCACCACCCGAGACGGATTGCCGAGCAACGTCATCGATGCTTTATGCGAGGACCACGACGGCTCGCTCTGGGTGGCGACCACCACTGGAATCGTGCGCTTCAGCGACGGCGTCGTCACTCCCTTTGCGGCCCAGGCAGAGTTTCCCAAAAATGGGATCAAGGCTTTGTTTGCAGATCGAGAAGGTGCTCTTTGGATTGGTTCGTCCGAGGGTCTGGCTCGCTACCAAAACGGAGCAGTCGCCAAATACACGGTGCAAGATGGCTTGGCCAATAACAGCGTCGTCTCGATCACGGAGGACAAGGACGGCCGCCTGTGGGTCGGCACAACTAGTGGCTTGAATCAGCTCGACGGCAGACGGTTCCTTACCTATACAACGCGTGACGGGCTGCCGAACAATCGGATTATTTCGCTGGCCGCAGATCGCGAGGGCAGCATATGGATCGGCACAGCCATTGGCTTGAGTCGCTTTGCAGACAAACATTTTTCCAGCTTTCGTCTCGGCGATGGACCGGCAAACGAAATCATTCTCGCGATCTTTGAAGATCGCGAAGGGAGCTTGTGGCTGGGCACTGAATCAGGGGGCTTGAGTTTGTTGAGAGACAAGAAATTTACCACTTACACAGCCAGGGAAGGACTTGGCGGCGATCTGGTCAAGTCGATCTACGAAGATCGGAAAGGCAACATTTGGATTGGAACAAACGGTGGCGGCTTGAGTCTCTTGAAAGATGGAAAGTTCACTACCTACACCACAGCGGACGGCTTGTCCAGCAACGTTGTCCTGGCGTTGTTCGGCGACGGCGCCGGAAATATCTGGGTCGGCACTCCTGACGGATTGAATCGATTCAGGGACGGAAAGTTCAAAACATTTACTTCCGCCGACGGACTAGCCAATGATTTCGTTCGATCAATCTACGCGGACCACAGCGGTAATCTCTGGATTGGCACGCGCGGCGGATTAACTCGATTGACAGGCGAACGCTTCAATATTTACACGACGGCGGACGGCCTGCCCAATGACTTTATAGGAACAATCTATGAAGACGTGCAGGGTAACATTTGGATCGGCACGCTGGGCGGGTTGAGCAAGTTCAGGGACGAAAAGTTTACTAACTACACCACCCGGGACGGACTGTCGAGTGACGTCGTCATTTCGCTTCACGAGGACGCCGATGGTGCGCTCTGGATTGGTACGAGCGGCGGCGGACTCAATCGGCTAAAGCAGGGAAAGTTCGCTGCCTACACCATACGAAACGGGCTGCCCGATGACGTCGTTTATGGCATTCTCGAAGACCGCCAAAACAGCCTCTGGCTAAGTTCCAACAAAGGCATCTTTCGTCTCAACAAAAAGGATTTGGACAACTTTGCAAATGGGACCGTCGGCTCCATCACTCCTGTCCTTTATGGTCCCGCTGATGGAATGATCACGCGCGAGTGCAGTGGAGGCGGCCATCCCGCGGGCTGGCGCAGCGTTGACGGTAAACTCTGGTTCTCGACCATCAAGGGGGTGGCGATGATCGATCCGGAGAAGATTAAGCTGAACGATCAGCCACCGCCGGTCGCCATCGAGCAGATCCGCGTTGATGACGAGTCGATTAACCCGACGCAAACTGTTGAGCTTGCGCCGGGCAAGAGCCGCCTCGATTTTTATTACACAGCGCTCAGTTTCGTCGCCCCTGAAAAAGTCAGGTTCAGATACAAGCTCGAAGGATTTGATAGTGACTGGGTTGATGGCGGGACGCGTCGGATTGCTTCCTATACAAATCTGCGACCCGGTCGCTATAAGTTCCGCGTGATCGCTTCGAACAATGATGGCTTGTGGAGTCCCACCGGCGCCGCTTTCGATCTTTATCTGAAGCCGCACTACTACCAAACGTATTGGTTCTATGCTCTCTGTACTCTTATCCTGGTGCTGATCGTTTGGCAGCTTTATCGATTCCGTCTTAAGCGCGTAGAGTCGCAATTTGCCGCCGTACTCGCCGAGCGGAACCGCATTGCTCGTGAGATTCACGATAACCTGGCGCAGGAGATGCTGGGCATCTCGGTACAGTTGGAAGTGGTAGCCCGAACGCTGCCGGCTTCCGCGGAGTTGGCCAGGACCCACCTGGACCGAGTAAGAATGCTGGTGCGTCACGGGATTGCGGAAGCCCGCCGCTATGTCTGGGATCTGCGCTCGCAAGCGCTTGATCAAAATGATCTGCCGGCGGCGTTGAGTGACACAGCGAGGCGCCTCACAACTGACACTGCAATCTCTGCCAAAGTCGAAGTCAGCGGCACATTCCGGCCCCTCAGCCCGCTGATTGAAGGCAATCTTCTGCGAATCGGACAGGAAGCCGTTAATAATGCGGTGAGACACGCGCAGGCCCGAAACATTCTTATTAATTTGAAATTTGAGGCGAGTCGCGTGCAACTAAGTGTGCGAGACGACGGGCATGGATTTGATTATCGAGAATCGACGAATGCCGATGCCAGACACTTTGGACTGATCGGCATGCAGGAACGTGCGGTGCGGATTGGCGGCACGCTGAAGGTAGATAGTCGAGCAGGCGAGGGTACCGAAGTGCTGGTAGATGTGCCGATCAGTGGTTGAGGAAGAAATGAACATCGCTGGATTTGGGTGCTGAACCGAAGAGCGGAGCAAGCCACCCTTCCCAACCTCGAGGGCCTTAAAACTAATAATGACCTCAGGATTGAAAGGCAGTGTACTCAGAGTCAGAATCACACCCTGAGGAATCTCGGGGCGGAAAAAGGGGCTTGCCCCCGCTTCGTCTCAATAGAAACCTGGCCTTAGAGAAGACTTTCACATGCTCTTACTTTGATGTTATCCTCACCTGCGAACAGGTAGATCAGCGAAAAGCATGGCGCAGCAGAACTCATTTGACATTGTGTCGCAGGTAGATCGCGCCGAGGTGATGAATGCGATCAATCAAACGATGAAGGAAGTCGGGCAGCGTTTTGATTTCAAGGGCAGCAGTGCCAGGGTGGCCCTCGAGGAAAAGGAACTGGTACTCTCGGCCGAAGACGAAACCAAGCTGCGCAACATGAACGAGATCTTCCAGCAGAAGCTGGTTCGTCGTGGCGTGCCCTTGAAAGCGTTGAGCTATGGAAAAGTCGAGCCTGCCGCCGGAGGCACCGTTCGCCAGCATGTGCAGATCCAACAAGGCATCCCCCAGGAAAAAGCGAAAGATATCGTCAAGTCAATTAAGGATTCGAAGGCCAGGGTCCAGGCTTCGATTCAGGGCGATATGGTGCGGGTGTCCGGTCGCGACCGCGATACCCTGCAACAGGTTATTGCTGCACTCAAGGCAAAGGATTTTGGCATCAATATGCAGTTTACGAACTATCGGAACAATTGAAGACGTGCGCTGTTTAGACGCCGCACACTTGTGCGGCACCGCGCGGACGAGTCCGCGCTCTAAACCGGCGAACAAATAAGGCGGACAAAAGGTCACCCAAATCAGATGGGAACAGCGGAACAAAGCGCGGTAATCGACGACGTTCAACTGACGGCGAAACGAATCTTCGATTCAATTTCGACGGAGTTGATACTGGTCGAAGAGGAATTCGAGCGCCAGGCGCGTTCGAATATTCAGGTAATCGCTTACCTGGGCGAGTATCTGCGCGGTTCCGGCGGCAAGCGCGTGCGTCCGGCGCTGACGATTCTTTCCAATTATGCCGTGGGCGGGAACGGAGCGAACTATAGCTCGATTCGCATGGCCACGGTGATGGAATTCCTGCACACGGCCACGCTGGTCCACGATGACGTGATCGACAAGGCTGAGACGCGTCGCAATCGTCCTTCGATCAATTCAGAGTTTGGAAATCAGACAGCGGTGTTAATGGGCGACTGGCTTTACATGTCGGCCTTTGAAACCAGTCTCGCCGAACGCTCGCTGCCGGTCCTCGATATTCTCACGGCGGTCACACGCAAGATGACAGAAGGTGAGTTGCTGCAACTGACTCTGCTCGGCCGCACAGACGTTTCGGAAGAACAATACTTCGACGTGATCGCGCGCAAGACCGCTTACCTGTTTAGTGCCTGCTGCGAAATCGGCGCGGTGCTTGGCGGCGCTGATACGCGGACACAAAACATGTTGCGCGATTACGGGATGAACCTTGGCATTGCGTTTCAGTTGGTCGACGATCTGCTGGACTTCACCAGCAGCGAAGGCATCCTGGGCAAGCCTGCGGGCGCAGACCTTTTGGAAGGCAAGGTTTCCCTGCCGCTGATCTTCCTGTTGCAGCGAGCGCCGGAAATGCGTTCGGCTCTTCAGACAGTAATTAACGAAGCGAGCTATCAAAGCTTCTCGCGGGCAGCCTTATTGGAGGCCCTGGAACGAACGGGGGCTCTCCAACTCGCGTTGCAGCGAGCGATCGAATATGCCTCAGCCGCGCTGGGGGCACTTGACGGTTTGGCCGACACGCCCTATGCCCAGGTCCTGTCTTCGATTCCCACTTACATAGTTGAGAGAGATCGGTAGGGTCATTGGCAATTTTCGATTGCCAATTGGAGGTTGTGTAGCGGCGGG
>Ga0209648_10003016_pt1 | contig 14073 bp, 10 predicted proteins | sample GraSoi2013_115cm_FD_185830 | JGI IMG/M metagenome (GOLD analysis project Ga0209648, IMG submission 185830) | Grasslands soil microbial communities from the Angelo Coastal Reserve, California, USA - Sample 9_17_2013_115cm (SPAdes) (version 2) | ecosystem: Environmental > Terrestrial > Soil >...
CCAGTCCAGCCAGTGCCCGATTTGCCGCGTCAACGATATCACCATCCGCTTCAACCGGATTCGGAATGTCGCCGGAGTCTTGCAGGTTGCCAACGCGCCCTCGCACACCGGCGGGGTTGCCGCGGACGGCGGACGCTACAGCATTCACGACATCTTCGCCGACGACCTGCACGACAAAGATTACAAGGGCAGTGGCGGCTTTCTGATGCTGGTCTCATGGCAGCCGCCGGTGCATGACATCCAGATTGATCACGTAACCGTGTTTGCCACAGGCAGGCTGCTCTCGGTCCTGAACCCCGGAGCGAAGCTGGTGAACTTCACGCTGACCAACAGTGTGTTCTCCGTCGGAGATCAGCGGCCGGTGGGCTCGGCGGGCGGAGGTCCTGAAAGTTGCGCAGGCAAGAATCAGGCGCTAGGCGGTGAAGCCGTGGTGCAAGCTTGCTTCGACCCGTATAAGTTCGATAAGAACTTGATCATCAGCGGGCGCGGATCCTTTCCCAAAGGAAACTTCATAGTCGGGTCGCCCGAAGCGGCCGGCATCCGCGACCTCAAAGACACCATAGCCAAAGATCCAAGGCTCTGCCACGCAAAGGGGCCAGGCTGCCCCAAGGTCTCCCCCGGGGCAGGCGCTGCTTCCGATGGACGTGATCTAGGGGCGGACATTGACGCGGTGGAGGCAGCGATTGTGGGCGTGGAATGACTTCCGTAACCCCTGTTTTACCAAGGGTTTCAAACGGCTCATGCCGCCCAGCATGATAAGATTTTTAGCGTGCCAACGCCCAGCCCAAGCGATCGCAAGCATGCTCCTGTCTTCGTGATGGGCTGCCACCGCTCTGGGACAAACCTGCTTTACGACATGTTGTTGTCCTCGGGCGGGTTTGCCATTTACCGCGGGTCTCTGCCGATTTACAAGATTCTGATTCCCCGCTTCGGCTCCATGGAGAACCGCGCGAATCGCGAAAAGATCCTCGAAACCTGGCTCCGCAGCAAGGGTTTCCGGCGCACCGGGCTCGATGCCGAGCAGTTCTCACAACGCATCCTTAACGAATGCCGCAACGGCGGGGAGTTTATCCGCGTCGTCATGGATGCGGTGGCCCAAAGCCAGCAACTGCAGCGCTGGGCGGTGTACGATCCTGATAATGTGCTGCACATCGAGCGCGTGAAACACGACATACCCAACGCGTTGTTTGTGCACATCATCCGCGACGGCCGCGACATTGCACTCTCGCTCAAAAAAATGGGAGGCTTCACTTCCCTGCCCTGGGACCGCGCTCAAACCGAGAGCCTGGTGGCAACTTCGCTGTATTGGGAGTGGATGGTTCGCCAAGGCCGCTCCCATGGGCGCAAGTTCCCTGCCGACTACATCGAGATCCGGTACGAAGACCTGATCACCGACCCGCGCGAGACGCTCGGCAGACTTGGCAGCTTCCTCGATCACGATCTGGACTATGATCGGATTCAACGCGCTGGACTGGGCCGCCTGTCGGAAACGAACTCTTCGTTTCGCGAAGAAGGCGCGAAAGCAACGATCAACCCGCTCGGCCGCTGGAAAGAACGCCTGGCGCACGCGGATGTTGCCGCAATCGAAGCGACCGTGGGCGAGTGCCTGCAGGAAAATGGCTACGAACTGTCGCTGCCCGCCGCCCAACGCCGCCGGAGCTTGCGGCACGCATGGATGCGCGGAATGTATCCCGCCTTTCTCAGCGGTAAGCTGTGGCTGAAGTTGCATACGCCCGTCGGCCGGCTGGCCAACATATCCGCACTCGAACTCGAAGAAGAACCGGCGCCGATGGCGGAGTCGGTCCGGTCCTGAGGTCCGGCTTGAAGATTGTCATGAATCCGGCAACCAGAGTCCCGGATACTACGGTCATGGGGAGCGCCCTCGTCGGAAATCAGCTGGCAGGTCGGACGCCAGCGCCGAGTGCACCGAGCTTACGCTCGAAGGCTCCGGTGTTTGTTCTGGGCTGCGGACGCTCAGGAACCAAGTTCCTCTACCACACGCTGCTCTCCGCCGGAGGGTTCGCGGTTTATCACGCGGAGAGTAACGCATTCAACCTGCTAGGCCTGCGCTTTGGTAATCTCGCCAGGCGCGGCAACCGCCGCCAACTGCTCAACGCCTACTACACCAGCAAGCTGTTTCAGCGGACTGGACTCGATCCCAAAGATATCGACGCGCGCGTGATGGAAGATTGCCGCAATGCCGGCGACTTCCTGCGCACCGTGATGGAGGCCATGGCGCGCAAGCAAGGCGTCGATCGCTGGGCTGAATCCACGCCGCTGCACCTGCTCTATCTTCCCCTGATCAAAAAAGTGATTCCCGAGGCGCTCGTCGTCCACATTATTCGCGACGGCCGCGACGTCGCCGCGTCCCTGCATCGCATCGGCTGGATTCGTCCGCTGCCCTGGGACCGTGCCCGCGCCTTCCTGGTGCCAGCCATCTTCTGGCGATGGATCGTGAGCAAGGGCCGGCGCTCCGGTCAGGCGCTGGGCGGCGATTACATGGAAGTTCATTACGAGGATCTGGTGCAGAATCCGCGCGAGACATTGGTGCGCGTTGGCAAGTTCATCGAACACGATCTGGACTACGACCGCATCCAGCAGGTCGCGCTGGGATCGGTGCACAATCCGAATTCTTCGTTTCGCGGCGACGGCAAGGAGACTGAAGCGAACACCATTGGCCGATGGAAACGCATGTTCACTCCACCACAGGTTCGCGACATCGAGTCGAGCATCGGCAACCTGCTCGCCGATACCGGGTACCCGCTCGAAACGCCGCCCGCAGAGCGGCGATTGTCGCCAGCTGTGCGTTTCATGAATTTTCTGCATCCCTTGTATTTCGACTTCAAACTGTGGTTGAAGTCGCACACTCCGCTCGCCCGCTTAGCCAACACGGGACGCATGGGCGTCGCTGAGTCGGATGCAGAATCCGATGCCTAGGCGCTCGTGGCAAAAGGCGGATTCGAAGTCGCGCGCAATAGACGACCTATATGATTTGTCATCCCGAGCGAAGCGAGGGATCTGCAGTTCGCGGCAATATGCAGATCCCTCGCTTCGCTCGGGGTGACAAACCTGACGAATGGTTCCTGACGATGAATGCGATTTCCCTAACCTGGCAGCCCGAAGGCGCGTTTCACCATGTGGGCTTCGTCGTGGCTTCGATTCCGGATTCCGTGCAAGGCTTCGCCAGCATTCTGCAGGCGGATTGGGACGAGCAGGTTTTTCATGATCCCAACCAGAGTGTTCGCGTCACGTTCCTGAAGAGCCGGCGTTCGGGCGATCCGCTCTGGGAACTGGTGGAACCGGCTGATGAACAATCACCCGTCCACTCCTTCGCTGCCAAGGGAGGCGGCCTGCACCACGTTTGTTATGTCGTGGAAAATCTGGAGCACGCACTCGCCGACACGCGCGCGCTGGGAGCGATCGTCACGAGGCAACCGATGCCGGCAGTCGCATTCGGCGGCCGGCATATCGCCTGGATCTACACTAAGAATCGTTTGCTGATCGAGTATCTGGAGCGCTGATTCGACTCTAGTTCGATGTCCAATTCGATCTCCAATCCGAAGGCTGTTGAGCACAATCCGCCGAACCTGCGCGCAGAAGTCGACCGGCTGATCGCCCAAGGCGCTTTCGATCTTGCCGCGCGGCGGCTGTCGGAACTCTGGCGGCGCGATCCCGCGTCGGGTACGGCGAGCTTTGTGATTTCACGGATCGACGAGCTACGCGAGAAGACGCGGGAAGGACTGGCGCTGGCAAAATTCAAACTGGCAATTCTGCGTTCCTTCACGGTCGAGCCCATCGTGCCGCTGCTGCGCGCGGAAGCGTTCGCCTACGGCATCGATCTGGAAGTCCATGTCGGCGACTTCAATACCTACGTGCAGGACATGCTCGACAGTCAGAGTTCGCTGTACCGCTTCGCGCCGGACGCGGTCGTGCTCGCGGTGCGCAGCGACCAGGCCGCGCCCGAGCTGTGGCGTGACTTTGCCGATCTGGCGCCGGAAGCGGCGCAACAAGCCGCCGAGCGCGTGGTCCGCGGCTATGAGCAGTGGATCGGCGCGTTTCGAAAACACAGCCAGGCGGCGCTGATTATTCATTCCCTGGAGCGCCCGTCGTCTCCAAGTCTCGGAGTCCTCGACGACCAGTCCGAGGCTGGCCAGTCTGGACTCATCCGGCGGATCAATCGTGAACTGCGGCGCATCGCTGCAGGATTCCACGGCGTGTATGTGCTCGACTACGACGCGCTGGTGACGCGTCATGGCAGCGAGCATTGGCACGACGAGCGCAAGTGGCTAATGGCGCGGCTTCCCATCGCAGCTGGACATCTTCTTCATATGGCCCGCGAGTGGATGCGTTTTATCGTGCCGCTCAGCGGCCGCACCTCCAAAGTACTGGTCGTCGACCTCGACAACACGCTTTGGGGCGGGGTGATTGGCGAAGATGGCATGTCCGGCATAGAAGTTGGCGCTGAATATCCGGGCGCAGCGTATCAGGCCTTGCATCGCGCCCTGCTCGATCTGTCGCGCAAAGGGATTCTGCTCGCCGTGTGCAGCAAGAATAATCTCGACGATGCCATGGAAGCGCTGGAGAAGCATCCGGGAATGCTGGTGCGCGCGAATCATTTCGCGGCGCTGCGCATTAACTGGACCGATAAGGCGCAGAATCTCCGCGAGATCGCACAGGAACTGAACGTCGGCATCGATGCGCTTGCCTTCCTCGACGACAATCCGTTTGAGCGCGAGCAGGTTCGCGCCGCGCTTCCGGAGGTTACGGTTATCGATCTGCCGAAGAATCCACTGGAGTATGCTTCCGCCCTCAGAAATTGTGCAGCCTTGGAGCGGCTGACTCTTTCGTCCGAAGACCAGCAGCGCACCGAGATGTATGCTGCACAAAAGCAGCGTGCCGGCGTCGAGCAGAATTTTCAATCGAAGGAAGATTTCTTTCGCTTCCTCGAGCAGGAAGCCGAACTGGAACCAGTGTCTGACCTGACGCTGGCGCGGGTCGCGCAACTGACGCAGAAAACCAACCAGTTCAACCTGACCACCCGGCGCTACACCGAGCCGCAACTCGCGGAGATGGCCAAACAGCCGGAGTGGCATATATTTTCGATCAAGGTCCGCGACCGTTTCGGCGATCACGGGCTGGTCGGAGTCGCGATCGCGCACGACGAAGGCGAGCAATGCGAAGTGGATACTTTTCTACTCAGCTGCCGCGTCATCGGAAGGACAGTCGAAACTGCTCTTCTCGCTCATCTGGCCGAAAGGGCTGCCCAGCGCGGCCGCAAGCGGCTGATGGGCTGGTTTCTGCCGACAAAGAAAAACGCTCCGGCGCGCGATTTCTACCCGCAGCATGGCTTCGAGCGGCAGGAGACCAATGGTGCGGGCTCGCTGTGGGCGCTCGATCTGAAGAGTGCCACGCTACGCTGCCCCGATTGGATTAAGCTGAGGACGGCGGAAACCACACCGGGAGGAAAGAATTGACAGACAGTACGTTTGAACAAGTGCGAAACGTCGCCAGCGACATCTTCGGAATTCCAGGGGACAAGATCACGGCGGAGTCTTCGCCAGAGACGATTGAGAATTGGGATTCCATGCAGCATTTGAATCTGGTTCTCGCCATCGAAGAAAAGTTCAGAGTGCAGCTCGAGCCCGAAGATATCGAGCAGATGAAGAACATCGGCGCGGTCGCGGCGCTGGTCGAGAAGTTACAGTCGACCGCGAGCTGATAGTCTTCAGTTGTCATCCCGAGCGAAGCGAGGGACCTGTGCAATTTGCTTGTGGCGCTGGAATGCCTCGGTCCTTCGCTTCGCTCAGGATGACAAATATGTTTAATACGGGCGACGCTCACACCTTCATTCATGGCCATCGTCATCCAGCCTTATCTTCCCGAACACGAACCCGCTGTGCAGGAGTTCAACCGGCGCCTGCAGGCAACGGCGGACCCCGACCTCGTCTTCTACAAAACGAGCACACCCCAGTGGCTTCCGAAGCTAGGCGATCACCCTCTCTACAACGAGTATTTCGTCGCGGTCGAAGCGGGTGTCATCCGCGGCGCTTACGGGCTGAAACATGAGCGAGTCTTTGTCCCTGGCAAAGGTGATATCGCGATCGCCTGCTACCATCACTCGCTGTCCGAAGGGATTGTTAACCGCTCCTTTCCCTCAGTTGGGGGCTTGCTGGCGCGAGATGCCCTTTCGCGCCAACCATTGCTCTATACGCTCGGGATGGGTGGTTATGATCGCCCGATTGCCAAAATACTCAAGGCGCTGGGCTGGAGTCTCGCGCTGCTTCCCTTCTTCTTCAAGGTCGTTCATCCTTCCCGCTTCCTGAAAGAGATGCAGGCTCTCCGCACGTCGCCTCTGCGCCGCATTCTCATGGACGTTGGTGCAGCCACGGGCCTGGGGTGGCTGGCGTTTCGCGCCGCTCAGAATGCGAAGCGGACAAGGTGGCCGCGATCAGCGGGCGTGAATGTGACTCGCGTTTCCGAATTCTCAGATTGGGCCGACCCGCTCTGGTTGCGAGCGCGCGAACAATATCGCATGGCTGCGGTCCGCGATTCGGCAACCCTCAGCAGGCTCTACCCCGCAGGGGACCAGCACTTCACCCGCCTGCGCATCAGGCGCAACGAAATCGATATCGGTTGGGCCGTGGTCGCAGAGCGGCGCAAAGACTCGAAGTATGGCTCGATGAATGTGGGCTCAATCGTCGATTGTTGGGCTTCTCCGGAGGATGCCATCACCGTGATTCAGGCGGCGACCCGCGAACTCGAGGCTCAGAATGTTGACCTCATCGTTTCCCACCAGAGCCACGTCGCATGGGGTCACGCGCTGGAACGGTGCGGCTTCTTTAAAGGCCCATCCAACTTCATTTTCGCCGCTTCAAAAAAGTATGCAGCGGCTCTTCACCCGTTCGTGGAAAATAGCGGGGCGTTCCATATCACGCGAGCAGATGGTGACGGCTTGCCGCGCAATTTCTGACCCAGGAAGCTGATCCGAGAAGCTCGACCTCGTCAGTGCTGCCCTACAAATGCTGTCCTACATAGGATGCGGCTTCGCTGACTGCCTCCGTACTCAACGCATATCCGAGAGTCTTCATAATGTGTCCCCATTCTTTTTCAATCAGCGACACCGACTCTGCCGGGAGGTTCGTACGCCATCCACCGGAAGCGGCCTTGCGGACAAAGGGCTTGTCCTGCCGCGTGCCCCGGGTTTGTACCCACTTGCTTCCTTGTTCTTTTTCCAGCTTGCGCATGCGGTCCGCTGAGCTAAGCTCCTCCGCCCGCGCCAGCCTCTCCGTGACTGGCTCGAAACCGAACAGCCCAGCCACCTTGGCCAGCTGTGGTTTCGCATCCGCGATCATATCTTCATACCGCAACAGAAGGAATCCGGGGCGCTCCCCGCGTGTGCTTAGCCAGCTAGTCACATGGTCTCCCCACGATCCCAGCCTTCCCCAATAGACCGCGTCCACCCATCGGGGCACAAATTTCTCTATCGGATACGTGTCCCCCATGGAGCGTTGTTTCATTTCCCAGTGATAATTGGAAACGGCCACGTCTCGCGGGTCGCGCACGATGTAAATGATCCGTTTGTAGCGAGGGTCAAAGCACTCGTGGCTTTTCAGAATTCGGGGACGCGGCAAATTCCGCAGCGTGCGGTCGGAATGCTTGTACATATCGGGCACCAGCCGCTCCACGTTGAGGAAGGTCACCGCCTCTTGCTGGTACACGAGATTGCCGACGAGGAATCGAGTCCAGGTGTTCCCCGACCGCGGATACGAGGTCAGGAAGACATCATCGGGAAAAATGGTAATGTCCCGTTCCACCCGCAACGTGCGGAAAAGAACATCGCTGACGCGGGATAAATGCTTCAATCCCCTCTTGATCATCTACATCCCTCCGAGAGTGATCACGGTACGGCAGACATCCACACTTTTCCCTGCACGGGCCCTCGCCACGCCAGTCATGGACCAGACTACCATGCCCAACTTCTTCCAATACCCCACCCTTGACGTTCGTTGTCAAGGCGGGATTCCGATTTCTGCGGCTTCTTTTTAGTCTTCCTCTTACTCCTCGGCCGGGCTGCGTTCGGCGGTGGAACGGTTGCCTTGCAGCCATCCGAGAAATTTTTGCTTGCGCGCAAACATGTTGCGAGCTTCGTTGCGCAACGCACCTACGATCTGATAACGAGACTTGGTGAACCAGGGCACGCGATACGGCGTGCATCCATATTTTTCCTTGTAAGTGCCTTCGCCGCCCCAGTCAAAGATCGTGGCGCCGCGCTTTTTCCAGTAACGCATGGCGTACCAGTGGCACGCTTCGTTGGGGCGCAGGCTTTGATGGGAACGGAAGCTGGCGTTACCCCAAAACTCAGCAATCTGATTGAAGCCGGGATAGATTCCGGTAGCGATGCACTTCCCTTCCGGATCGCGTGCGCGAAGCAGTAAGACATTGCCAACCGGTTCCACGTTGCGGACCAAGGCGCGGACGCGCTCCACGGAATAGGTAGGGACGAGGGATTGTTTTGCAAAAACATCTTTAAGTTGCTCGTAATATTCGTCGGCGAAGGCGAGGTCGTGTGCCTCTTCGATTTTGAGGCCGCTCTTGTCCGCCTTGCGAATGCAGCGACGGCAGGCGCTCTCCATGCCGTTGAACAAATCTTCCTCCGAGCGGGTGAGGTCGGTGCGGTAGGAGGCGTAGTATTCGGCTTTGAATCCAGCGGACTCGCCGTCTTTGGAAGTGAAGTTTGGATCGGAAATTTCCAGATGCAGGCACTTGAGATCATTCCAGGCGAACTGCTCCAGGGCTTCGAGCGCGGCACGGCGCGGGACGCCGGGACTGAGATTGAAGCCGATGTAAGGAGTCGTCCATCCGGGAAAAGAACTGCCCAGAACTTTCATGCCGAACTTCGAGAACGTGAGACCGGTGAAGTATCCGAGGACGTCGCTATTTTCGCGTAGCTCGGCCAGCACGGGCACGGCGTTCTGCGACTCGGCGACGAATTGCAGCCACTCGCGCGTCTGGAAGACGGTGCGGTCGGCGAAACAGTCGAGGCGTTTCCAGTCGGCGGATTTGATGTCGATGGGATAGAAGTTCATTCTTTTTCCGATTTCATCGTTAACGGCAAATCGTCTGCAGGGACGGTGCTTGCCCCGTCTAGGGAGACGCGGCAAGCCGCGTCTCTACGGGAAATCTCTCGCAAATTGTCACCAGCAAATTCCTTCATAGGTTCGGACGCCTTCTGGACGCCGTGTCTTATCCAGATGGATGAGGTCAATCACGATTTGTTCGGGTCGAAGATATTTGGCGAGCTGATCTCTGCTCGCCGACTTGTTGCCAAGAATCACTACCTCGGCGCTGCTCAGTACACTCTCAAGGTCGGCAGAAAGCACGGATCCAATGTGCGGGATGACTTCTTCGATGTACTGGCGATTGGAACCGGCGAGGCGGCCGAGGGTAACGTCTTCGTCCCAAACTTTGACGTCCAGACCCTCGCCCATGAGGCGCTTGATCAACTGCACCTGCGGGCTCTCGCGCAGATCGTCGGTTCCGGCTTTGAAGCTTAGGCCAAGCTGCGCAATTTTCTTTTTGCCCGTGCTCATCACCATTTCCACGGCACGATCGACGTGCTCGGCATTGCTCAGTATGAGGGATTCGAGCAACGGAAGTTTGAGATCGAGTTCTTTGGCCTTGTAGGTAATGGCTCGCAGATCTTTCGGAAGGCAGGAACCGCCAAAGGCGAAGCCCGGAGAAAGATATGCGGGAGAAATATTCAGCTTGGTGTCGGAGGTGAAGATCTTGGTGACCGCGTGCGCGTCAACGCCGAGATGCTTGCACATGGTTCCCATTTCATTGGCGAAGCCGACTTTCAGCGCGTGATAGCAGTTGGAAAAATACTTCACCATTTCGGCGACGGGAATGGTCGTCTCGTACAGAGTGCCGGGAGTGTTCTTGTAAAGTTCGCGCAACGGCGCCAGGTGCTGTGTATCGCTCGCTCCGAGAATGGTGTAGGGCGGATTCAGGAAGTCGGCAACCGCGCTGCCTTCGCGCATGAACTCAGGGTTGTAGCAAACGGTGAAATCCTGGCCGCACTTCTTGCCACTTTCTTTTTCAAGGATGGGGAGCACGACTGTTTCGGTGGTCCCTGCGAGTACGGTGCTGCGCAGAACGAAAACGTGCGGTGATTTTTTCTGGTGGATGGCGGCGCCGATTTCCCGGGCAACGCTCTCGATGTGGCTGAGGTCGAGCTTGCCATTTTTCAAGCTGGGCGTTCCGACGCAGACGAACGAGACTTCGGAATTCAGCACGGCTGCGGTGGCGTCGGTAGTCGCGTGCAGAAGGCCGGCACGGTTGGCTTCGGCAACCATTTCACTCATACGAGCTTCGATGATCGGGGTGCGGCCCGAGTCCATCATCTCAACTTTGGCGCGGCTGACGTCGACGCCGACGACTTTGTGGCCCATGGAGGCGAAGCAGGCGGCCGAGACGGAGCCGACGTATCCCAACCCAAAAATGCTAACGGACAAGCCCAAGCGAATTCTCCTAGCAATCGAGTATCTGGGGCTAACGCACTATATCAATCCCCTTAAGATGCGGCGCCAAGCCGTTTCTCATCAATTCGCGAACGTCCCTGCTCGCCTGCAACAACATGCTTATTGTCAATATGTTACAGAAATATCCCGGTGGAAACCTACTTCCGCTTTCCGAGATTCTTGTTCTATTCGGCCTTCTTACGATCAGTGCCGTCCAGACGAACTTGGAAAAAGTAGGCCGGCATTCTGAACTTGTTAAAATCCGCCTTATCCACATCAGGAACGTAATAGAAGTGCACTATAGGCGGATTTCCGCGTGAAATTCCCTGTAGCTCGAAATAATCCGCTCCATCAGGATAGGCCTTTGTGATTGTCCCAGGGGAAACAATCCGCTTCATATGGTTCGAGTTGCAATCAAACACATACATGCCAGGCTTTCCGTAAATCGGGCTCGTGGTGTAGACAAGTGTTTTATCTGAAGCCCAAATCATGCCGGTAACATCGTTGACCGAGATCCGGACATTCTTGCCCGTGGTCAGAATCAAGAAGCCACCTCTCTCAGACGTCTTGAGGGCAGCCTCGCATTTTCCATTAGGAGAATTAAATGTTCCGGGCCTTTTTATGAGTGCCTGTCCACCCGCTCTGGGGGTTGTCTGCAAGGTATTCGCTAGAAGCGAATATCCTCCCAACAAGAGAGTCAAGACTGGCATCCCAAAAACTCGTCTAAGGTCCATCGTTGCCTCACTGAATTGTGATCTTGGTTATGGATCCGTTTGATCGAGCTGATCCAAGATTCGGTCTGGTGGGCAACTGTCTCCGTCAGATGGACCTCCGATCGGTCAAATCGCCCACAACCTTAATCCTACCGCGACGGGTAGAGTCCGGTTCACAGGTAGGAACGGGCGAGGGTACGAGAGTAACGGGTGGGTCTTGAGCGACCGTTTCAGGATGTAAGATAGGGAAATTGTGGCTTCCGGATGGCAAAGCAAGCTGGTGCGGGTATCCCGGATGGACTGGGAAGAAGTGCGGGTGCGCGTGGGGCAGGAATTCCACAAGCAAAACGACCTGCTCATGCACCGGCTGGGCGTGCGCAATGGGGCGGTGCGGCTGAATGTAGATTCGGCAGCGCGACCGGGGCAATTCTTTTTTTCCGACAGTGAAATTTCAGATCGCGCAGAATTGTTGCGCAAACATCTGCCCGACGAAGTGGACGAAATTCTGCGCGAGGCGGATGAGATTTGCGGCCATCGTTTTCGCCTGCTCGGCTACGAAAACCTTGACTTCACTCTTGACAGTGGCAGTGGCAATTTCGGCGGTGACAGTTCCAAAGACATCGACTGGCATCTCGATCCGGTGCACGGCAAGCGTGCGCCGCTCGATCCGTGGTTCAAGATTCCGTTTCTTGATTTCGCAGTGGTGGGCGACCACAAGGTCACCTGGGAATTGAACCGACACCAGCACCTGGTGACGCTTGCCAAGGCCCGGCTGCTGAGCGGGGACGAGAAATACGTTCGCGAACTGAGGGCGCAATGGCGCAGCTGGATCAGGGCCAATCCGTATCCGTTGGGGATCAACTGGGGAAGCACGCTGGAGGTTGCCTTCCGCAGTTTATCGTGGATCTGGGTGGACCAGTTGCTGGCGGGAGCGGCCGAGTGCGCGGATTTTCGCGCGGAGATGGCGCCGGCGCTGGCGTTTCATGGGCGCTATATTGAGCGCTATCTATCTACTTATTTTTCTCCCAACACGCACCTGCTGGGAGAAGCGGTTGCGCTGTTCTTTCTGAGCACGTTGTATCCGCAAATGCCAGGGGCGGCGCGCTGGAAGGAATCCGGATGGAAGATTGTGCTGCGCGAGGCAGAGCGGCAGGTGCGTCCGGATGGCGTTTACTTCGAGCAATCGCTGTACTACCACGTTTATGCGCTCGATTTCTTTCTGTATGCGCGGTTGCTCGCGGCCCGGAATGGAATGGAAATTCCACCGACCTATGACGCGGTGCTGGGACGAATGCTGGATGTAGTCGCGGCGCTCGCGCAGGCGGGACCGGCGGAGGGCTTCGGAGACGACGATGGCGGGCGGTTGTGGAATCCGCGGCGCAACCGGACGGAGCAGATGACGGACCCGCTGGCGTTGGGTGCGGTGATGTATTCCAGGGATTTTTCCGCGGCGCGGCTGACGGAGGAAGCGATCTGGCTATTTGGAAATCCAGCCGTCGAGAAACTCGCACACGCCAAAACGAGCCCGGTTACGAGGTCGCTCGCCTTTCCCGACAGCGGGCTTTACGTGCTGGCAGATTCGCAGCCATACGCGCAGGCGATGGTGGTGGATGCCGGTCCTCAGGGCGTGGGCCGATCGGGGCACGGACATGCAGACGCACTCAGTCTGCGGCTCACGATGGATGGACGGCGCTGGCTGGTGGACGCTGGGAGCGGCGTCTACATTTCGAAAGATCCGGCGGACCGGAACACGTTTCGCGGGACGGGTGCGCACAACACAATGCGCGTGGATGGAGCGGACCAGGCGGTTGCGGATGAACCTTTCTCATGGACTCACATTCCGACCACGCAAGCGGAAGACTGGAGTGCGGGGAAGACCTTCACTTACTTTGTGGGCAGTCACAATGGATATGCGCGGCTGGCGGATCCGGTCTTGCATCGGCGGCACGTGCTGAAGATCGCAGGCGGTTTGTGTTTGGTGCGCGATGTGGCGCTCGGTCGCGCGAAACATGAATTGGAGATACGGTGGCACTTCGCGCCCGATCTTGAAGTTCAAGCCCTCGGCGCGGGACGGGTGGAAATATCTAGAGTCGACGCTACCTCTGGGGAATCGGCATTGAGCCTGATCGTGCCGGAAGAAACGGCCTGGCAAACGGCGACGGAAGTTAGCAAAACTTTGCTGTCGCCCGCTTATGGCGCGTTCCAGCCTGCACCGTTGGTGCGATGCCATGCGCGGGTGTTACTGCCGGCAGAGACGGCGACTGCGCTGGTGCCACGCGCTGACGCAATTCTGCAAGAGCGTGAACTGCTCGTCGAACCACGATTGGCCAGCATGGCGCAGGCCGCGGTGCAGGTCTACGAACTCGATTACCATGACGAAAGCCAAGGATTCTTCTTTGCGCTCGGAGACGAGGCATGGAGTTTCGGTCCGTGGTCTTCGGACGCACGAGTGATATATTGCCGCATCGAGAAGGAGAAGCTCGCGCATCTGGTCGTGATCGGTGGGACGCACGTCGCGTGGCAGGGAAAGCCTCTGCTTAAGGCGGCGGGGCCGTCGGCATTTTTCGAGTGGCGCAAACAGGATGCGGTGATGAATGCAACGCCGGGGGAGTTTTCGGTTACGCCTTTGTTCAAAGAGCTGACGGGCGAGGCGTTGAGCGGCGACTCGGGTTCCGCAGCGGCGGGCTCGAATCCTGTTTCGTCGCCATACGCGGAGAAGCACTAAATGTGCGGGATCGCTGGGATTCTTGAATTCGGCCGCGACGCCAGGGCGAACGCCGGAGCTCTACGCGAAATGTGCCGCGTGATCAGCCATCGCGGACCCGACGACGAGGGCTTTT
>Ga0209648_10003017_pt1 | contig 14070 bp, 15 predicted proteins | sample GraSoi2013_115cm_FD_185830 | JGI IMG/M metagenome (GOLD analysis project Ga0209648, IMG submission 185830) | Grasslands soil microbial communities from the Angelo Coastal Reserve, California, USA - Sample 9_17_2013_115cm (SPAdes) (version 2) | ecosystem: Environmental > Terrestrial > Soil >...
CTTGACCTCTGTGCTCCAATTCCTTTGCGAAATCTGCCAGACGAAGAAGGTCCTTGATTCCGAGCCAGGCGCGACCGGCCGACACCACGACGAACGGGTCGGGTTCAACTAAGTTGGTAAACGCTAACGGGAACAGGCTTCTCTCAGTAAGCACTTTGCGGAGGAAATCTATCTTATTTTCGTCGTCCGCCTCGGTGATCGCTGCCTCAAGGAATTCAAGCAGTTGGTCCGATGGCGCAACAGGTCCTTGAATCCGAAGCCGGTCGATAGCAGGGGCATCCGGCAATGCACTACCAAACCCAATTCCACATCGCCACAAGGCATCGATCAGGTCCGCTGGCAGTTCTGCGACCGGTGCATTTGGCCGAGCAGTGTCTGGCGAGGGAAGAACATCGCACGGCCGAAAGGGACCGTCCCCCATTTTTGAATAGAGCCAGGAGGCATTGTTGAGCGTGACGACCCATTGTGCCTTCTTCGGAAGATGCTCAGAGTGGACCCCTGAGCCCCATTGGGGGATATATGCGAGGGTTACGGAACCATAGTCACAGAGAGGGGCAGGCGATTCGCCCAGCCATTGAGAGATAGCGGAGAACTGTTCTCGGGTGACCGTTTTCTGAAGGAGATCGGCGAGTGCAGGTGGCAGGGAGGCATCGACGATTGTATAGGAGTCGGATTGAACTGGGAAGCCTCGCCACTCGGTCCTCATCCACTTTGTCCTCCGCGCCGGAGGGCTGTAGCCCTCCCCGATGAATCTCACCAGCGCGTATTGGGACATTAGGTGTGATGTCAGTTTCAGAGAAAATCTCCCGGCGGGAGGGGGGTCCAGTTTTTCAAAGAAGGCTCGCCAATCAGCGCGGTTTGTTGCGGAACTCTGGGTTTCGTAGGCAGGGGCAATTGCCGGATACGATGGGAAAAAGAAACGGCGGAAGCCCCCAGCGTATGGTTCTGTTAGCAGAGTCTCGTTGTTTGAACGGAGTTCCAGATTTCCTGCCTCATCTAAGCACAAAAGTTTCAGAATCAACCCTTTCCGCTGCGGCTGCTTTTCCAAAACCCACGCGGAAAATCGGACAATCAGCGCAACGTGTTCCGCCGTTGGAAGCTTGGGCATATATGCCCACCACTTATTAACGACTTCCTCGAGCTTGGGCGGTGGTACTGGATCAAGGTAGGACGCAGCAGCGGATCGGGTTTGTTGCAATACGCTCTCGAAGTCCCAAGAGACAAGCTGCTCTGCAGCTCCGAGGGAAGGCTCAATCGCGTGGCGAAGTTCGTCTTCCTGAGCGAGAATATTCCAGTCGGCAGGGTACCTGGAGATAGCGTACCTGTGAGTCCAGTCATCGGAAGCTGTGGGAAGGCAAACGAGTGGAGCAGTTCGCCATTCGTCCCTGTCGTCCAGTTCGGCAAGAGCCTGCAAGATGCGCAAAAGCCTCTTGTGCCTTGCGTCCTGTGGAAAGAAGGCAAGCCAGCGCTTTATGACGCCCGTGTCCCAGTAGGCAAGGAGGTCCGCCACTCCCATCTCTTGTATTAATTTCAGCTTCTCTAGGCACTGCCTCGCCCGCGTCCCCAATAAACGGGTGCTGATAATTCGAGCCCCAAAAAGCGCGTGGGGATGAGACTGAGCATCCTCAAATTCCTTCGCGAAAGGCTTAGGTAAGAGGCGGCCGCACTTGGGTGTCAGAAAAACGGAAGCTCCGTCCGTATCGGGTGGCTGTGGCAGAAAGGGAAGATCTTCCAGCTCTTGCCGTAATGCATCCAGAAATTTCTCGCCGCGGAACCAATCGTCCGATCCCAGATCGCTCATAGGGGAACTGGGCAGCGCTTCGTACCCCCGATACCAGCCGGTTCCGAGCTTGTTGTGATGAGCTACCAGCCATTCAAGATAGTAGCGGACGAGGCGAGGCAGTTGCCCGAGGATTTCTTCGTGCCACTCGTTGCCCTGGACCTGCATCATTTCTCGCCTGGTGACCACCAGTAGCCAGTCCGCCTGCACATGCAGGCCAATGGGGAAAGTCACGCCAGTGGGAAGCAGTGCGAAAGCCAAGCCACGATCCAGTGGAATTGGATTTGCCCACTCGTCGATCTCGCAAAACACGGCGACTTTCCGCTTCTGGCTTGCGACTCGATAAACTTTCTCCCTTTCTTCGGGGGAGGGGGAAAGCTGACGGTGTTCAAGGAATCTAGCAATTGCATGGCGGGAAGGTTGATAACTTTTGGAGAACAGAATCCAGCGACGGCATCTATTCCCCTCGCCGTCCAGGGATTCGAGGAATACGCGCAGGTCACCGTTTTCGTGCAGTGGTGACTCATTGCGCTCCAGTAACCAATACTTTCCGTTCCAATACAGCTCTTTGACACCCTGCCAGGCGAGTAGTGCCAGCAATATTTCGCTGTCACCGAGCACTCGTTCAAGGTCTTGTGCGGGTGGTGGGAGGTCGGGCAAGCGGTTCGAGAGAACGAAGCGACATTTCATTTGAGGAGATGGTTCGTCGGGCGAAGTGTCCCAATACGGGAGCACGGCTCCCAACCACTCCCTTTGCTGGTCTCCGTATTCCTCGCCCTGTTTAATCGGAACAGTTAGAGCGAAGTGCCAAGGGCCGGATGAGATCCGGACGGACTCGAAACTTCGAAAGACCGACTTGAATCCGATTCCCATGAAACCAACCGTGTTCGCTCCTTTTGCGGAAACTCCGCGTGCACACAACGCCTGTACGTCTTCTAGTGAAAAGATGTTTCCGTCGTGTTCGAACACAAGGCTTCCGTCATCGCGGATTGCGACTTCGATCCGAGTGGCGCCTTCATCGACGGCGGTCTGGAGGAGTTCAGCGATGTACAGCCATGGATGTGGAAATGTCTGTTGAAGGTCCTTCAGAGCACCTATGCCACGGGGGTCGCTGTAGAACTTGCGATTCTGTTCGCAAATCGATTCCAGACGTATTCTTGCTTCTGTCGCGGGCAACTGATCAACCATATTGTGTGCAGCATACACGGATGGGAAGCTCAAAGCACATGTACTCAATTGTGATAGGGAGGAAAGGTTCTGGGAGGGGAGGAGATTGCTAAGGGGGCACTGAGTAGTTCCGGCAATCAGAACCTAGGCGGGTGGATGAGGCAATTTCAGGCCGAAGAAAAGTGGCGTGTCAGTCCAGTCTTGCCCAACTCGAATTTCACCCGGAGCATCTCTTGGCGGAGGTTGGGCGATAAACAATTCGAAAGGTTGGAAGGCCTCCCGGAGCATGGCGGCATACTTCTTTCGGTCGTAGCCAAACCATCCTTCCCATAGTGCGAACGCCCTTACCCGATCATTCGGAACAACGGATTCGCTATCGGTGATGATGTACTCAATGTTCTGACCTGGACGGAGGCTGACGCCACTTCCGAAAAGTTGTTGCGCCGCAATCGCAGTGACTCCAGCTTTCTGATAGTCACGCGGTTCTCGTGTGATCCGCTTACTCACAACGAGGTCTTTGATTTCGACATCTCCGGTAGCTAGGCGTTCTTCGTAACCGGCTAAGACCGTGCGTGCAACTTCGAGCTTTTGAAGATATGACTCATAGTCGTGCGCCTCGGCCAGGATCGAGAGCGCCTCATGTTGCATTCGGTTGAGTAGGGGAGGTGTGTCATGGCGTCGGCATTCAAGTCCCCGGACTTTTAGGTCGCCATCTTCTCCGACCGCAAAGAAGCGATTCGGACGGGCACATCCGCGTATTGCTTGGAAGGGAGAAAGACGACATAGCGGTAGACAGACTCAATTGCCAGGGGGAGGCGTGTTCTGTCCTCAATCTTCTGGGAGAGCCGTTCATAGTCCTCGCGGGTTGCTCCCTCTTTCCAAACATACAGAGAGTCCACCAAGGCGTGTATCAGCTCAAAGCCATCGGCCTCCGCGATTTCTTTCGCGACAAGAAGGGTTTCGCGAGCGACCGCATTGATGGCTTCATGCGCTTCGATTTTTCCAAAGCGCGCGTTCTTGTAACCGGTATATCCGAAGCAGCATACAAGCAGCCACTTCATCGAATCACGCTGCAATTTCATCCTGAGCGCAGTATCGGGCGGCGATGTCTTTAGGAGCTTCTTGAGTTCGCATCGCTTGGCGATGAGGCGTTCAACCACGCGGCTCGTGATGCCTCTTCGCTTCTGGCAGATGCGGTACCCGAGTTCGGGAATTCGCGGAGCGTCCGGGCAGCACGGGCAATTCACGGTTTCAGGTGAGATATTGAAGCGGGCCATAATGCTTGGAAATTGGCTGACAAAATCAAGCTCCGCGACGTTGGGTGTGAAGCCAAGTTTGGGCACGAAAACGAGACCGCCGCGATCCGCCACCAATAACTCGTCGGGTCGCTTGGGATCTTCGGGTTCCGCTTTCTGCTCAGGAATCAGCACCCCGTCGTGATGGGCGAGTTCCATCTGCATGTAGGAGATGCCGGTACCTGTCGTGGTCCGCGCCGCGTATTGAATCGGAAGCTTGGTGAGGCGAGCCAGTTCCCAGAGGCCGGCGAAGTCGCACTTCTCCGAAATGAACGAGTTCTGCTTGTCCACGTGGATGCGGCCAAAGAGCGTGATGGAGCTGGCTTTGAAAAGAATCCTTCCGTAACTCGTGTAGCTGCGCCCGCGGGATTGCTGGACGGCCGCGGACTCGTCGCGATTGAGCGGCAAAGAAGATCGCAGGCGTTCGGCCTGCTGGCGAAGCAACGGAAGAATAGTCGAGTCGCCCCACTCGGAAAGAATCACATCGGGGTCGTGGCGTTTGAGCAACCCCGCAAATTGAATCGCTGGAGGCTCGCCCGTTTCGTCGAGCTCCCAGCACCTACCGTCCATTTCGATTTCGAGCGCGGCGCGGCGACCGTGCGTGGGATCGATCCGCGCAAGACCGGATAACCGAATCTGCATGATTTTGAGTGGCGGCATTTCATAATCTAGCGCCCATTCATCATCGCGGCATGCGATCGAGAGAACTTTTCCTTCGCCGTCGGCTTCCACATCCACAAAGGAAAGTGGAAACAACCGCTTCTCCCAGCAATACAGCGACGCCACCATGAGGTCGCTGTTGTAGAGCTGCAATTTCGAGTCGAGCTTGTGCACCCATCGTCCCCAGCCTATAAAATTCGAGGGACGGAGAACGGAAACTTCGAGGACCTGACGGGCCGCGTTCAGCCAGAGGTCGGTCCGCTCGGTAAATCGCGTGCGAAGCTCCGTGGTCTTGCGTTGTGCGGCTTCCCGCAACTGAATGAGACGCTCCTCCGGGCCCGAAACATAGAAGGCCGGCGCGAAGCTATCGGTCAAACGGTAGTGCGACTGGTTGCGGTCGATCAGCCACAGTGTCATCCCGCGTTGATTGGGGTAGAGGTCGAGAATCCATCCTTGAAGCGATTTCACAAAGCACCCCTGCGTTCAGAAGAACCTTCTCGACGGCGTCGAGACGCTTTTCCTGGTCGAGCGCGATGGAAAGAAGGATGGCTTCCATCGGATTGTCGTGGGCCTGATAGGTGGCCGCCTGCGTGTAGCAACGCACCCGCGTGAAAAGGCGGTCGAAATGAGGCTGGTCCTCCCTTCTCAACGCGCGCCGGAACTTTTTCCAGTGCTCTGCGGCCTCTTGAATCAATTGGACGAAAGTAGGGACGGTTCTCCCCATAGTGCACCTCGGTCTTTCCGGTCAAGCCGGAAGCAGCGGAGTATTTTTCTCGCGTGTAAAGGAAAGTTTGTTTTCGGGAGTGGATTCCACCTTCACGACGTGGTCAGCTTGAGTGCGAAGTCGGTGAAAGAAATCGCGCCGTTTGGTCTTGAACGATGTGGCGTCGGAAAAGACGGCGATGGAAAGGGAGAGCGGCGCGACGTTGCGCAGACCTTCGAGTGCATGTTCAAACGAAGCGTGCGCTTCCCTATCCCGAACATCCTCGTCGAAATACAAGTCCGGCAACGCCGTGACGATGAGCACGTCGGCGGAAAATCTCTGCAGAGTCTTGGGCACACGTCGGACGAGTTCGGTCAGTTGAAAACAGGTAAAGGCGCGCGCGACGCGAATGAGCCTGTTCACGCTCGATGGGTCAAGGCCGCGTTCTCTCGCGAAACGCGCTAGAAGGAGGGGACTAATCTGGTTTGCGCCGTCCAGGTAAAGAATCTGTTTCTTAGCGAAGAGTAGTCGTGGCAGGAAGTAATGCGAGAGCCTGGGCATTTCGGGACAGCCATAAAAGACTGTCAAAGTCCGGTCGGATAAGACCCAGGGGTTCGGAGTTGCGGGCCGTTCCGTTTTCTTCAATGCGATGGGTAAACTCATGACCGCCGTATCAGCCCTCGATGGCATAGTAGGCGAATAAAAAGCGAAATGTCAAGCGGCCCGTTTGGCGCTCGTGGGCCAGTTTCCGATTGGCCGGTAATTCTGGAGCTTGTATGAGCCAAAGCGTATCGGCATCGATCCACTCTTAGCCGAAAGAGGGACTACATGCGGAACTTACACAACGCTGGAACGACACTGGGATGCACCGGGTTGCTTGCTTTTGAGGGGAGGTTAGCGTACTTAGAGAAGACCCCAGCCACCGAGGTCAGCGATGGAAGTACGTGCACCTAAAGGGCAATACCGGGTAATCGGGCTGGATCCAGTAGACACCCTCACATGGTCAAGCGGCCCTCTCTGGAAAGACTGCGAAACTTTCGACAAGGCACTAGACTTGGCTGCCAGCAATGACGAGTTGTATCTTCGGATTTATATTTACAACGACAACGGCGAGATTCTGCATGAAGCTGGCTGCTATCGAGAGCAGCTCAAAAGGATTCATGAGCTAGAGGAACAACGTCCCGGCAGAGCGCAGGACGAACGTCCCAAAACATAAGGTCATCGCTCTCAAAGGACCCATCTAATCAAGGCGCGGCCACCCGCCTGTTAAGGATGCGCCAGTCGGCCCGTCAAAGACCTCGTAATCCTCTGCCTAGATACCTTCGTATAACTGGGGCAACGGTCTGCCTGCCGATATTCTTCTTCCGGCAGTATGCGGAATCGAACCAAACCGCTAGCCCTTTAGCTCCCCTGCTGGTATTGCAACGGCCGCAACACAGAGCGATGTTCCACAGTTTTGGATGCTTGAGGGAGTCATCGTCCATATGCTCCCAACTTGCCAGATTGCTCCGGCTCCGCGCTCCAATCCTAAATCTTAGCTTGCAGTACACACAGGACTTGTCTCTCCGCGCTACATGTCTCACAATTCGGTCTGGAATGCGGTACTTCGTCGCATTTCTCAGGACCCGTGATGAAATTCCCCACCTGTTTGTCATCGATCCTTCTAGTTAACTTGTCTGCTCTTACCGAGCAAACCGGAAACTGACCACCACCGCTAGCTGAAAAGAGCGGGCTGAGCAGATGCATCCGCGGGGTCGTGAAAATTGCTTAGGCCGACGCCAACGAGGCGAAACCGCTGCTGCGGCCTGAGGCCGACGCGTTCCCGGAGCGACAGGGCGATATTCGTGAGCTCCTCGCAAGAAGCAGGCGGAGAACCTGGTGTGTGGCTGCGAGTGAGAATCTTGAATTCGCTGGTCTTCAGTTTCAGTACAACGGTGCGCGCGATTCGTGACTCTTTGCGCGAGGCGGTCCATGCGTGCTCCGCAAGTTTTCGGATCATCGGCTCCATCTCGGCCAGCAAGACATCCTGTTCAAAAGTGTCCTCTACGGATATGGATTGTGTAGGCCTGTCAGGGACTACCTGGCTGTTGTCGATTCCCCGAGCCAACTCGTAGAGACGCACGCCATAGCGGCCGAAGCGGCCTTCCAGTGTCGCCAAATCCATTCGTCGCAGGTCGGCGATCGTTTGCACCTCAAGGTGCTTGAGTTTTTCTTCGGTGACTTTGCCTACTCCGGGCAGACGGTCCACAGACAGTGGCAATAAAAACGAATCTATTTCTTCCGGTTGTATGACAAAGAGCCCATCCGGTTTTTTCCAGTCCGAAGCAATCTTTGCTAGGAATTTGTTCGGCGCTACCCCTGCCGATGCCGTCAAGCTCAGTTCTGAGCGGATCTGTTCGCGAATCGTGCGTGCCACTTGTGTTGCGGTAGGCAAGCCAGTCTTGTTCTCCGAAACGTCGAGATAGGCTTCGTCGAGGGACAGCGGCTCAATCAAGTCGGTGTGCCGTTTGAAGATCTCGCGCACCTGGCAGGATACCTCGCGATAGCGCGGAAAGTCGGGGGGGCAGGAATGTTGCGTTGGGGCAAAGACGTTCGGCTCGAACAGCGGGCATCGCGGAACGCACGCCGAACTTTCGCGCTTCATACGAAGCAGCACACACTACGGAGCGATTCCCTCGCCAGGCGACAACAACGGGTTTGCCGCGCAGTTGCGGATCATCCCGCTGCTCCACGGACGCATAAAACGCGTCCATGTCGATATGAATGATCTTGCGAGCGGCCATCTGGCACCATCTTATTCCGGGGTCGAGGCGAGTGCGAGCGCTCCCGGTTGCAAAGAAGCCCGGAGGCATCCCACCACAGATGCCACCGGGCTGGTGTTCGAGCGATAGACGGAATCTGGTATCAGGATTCGATTAGGTCGCTGTCGTTAGCCTTGACCTTTAGCTGGCTGACAACGCATTCGGCGATTTCGATATCATCGCGTACCTTGCCGAAATACTTTGCCTGAATGAGCTTACCGTCAGGTCCAGGATGACAGTAGAGATACTGAACCTCAACAATCTCCCCTTCTTTCGGTAGCCGGTAGCGGTCGGGCACTCCCACCGTCCCCATGAATCGCTGCCGAGTGTCATCCAAGAGATACACGGCGACGGAGCGGTGTCCGTCATTCGCCTTCTTCTCGGGCTTGGGGCCAACGATGAAGGATGCTGTGACGACGAACTTGCATTTGAAATGCTGTCCTGCTCGTCCGCCTGCATACACAGAGTTGCAGTTCTTGCAGACAAACCCTTCGGCGTTTGCGCTGTGCATTTTTTTCACAAAGTCGCGCTTAGCCTTCGTTGTCATGGCTGTTTCGCAGACTCGCAACACGTCGCTAACTCCGCGAAAGTGCTGGGTCAGGTTCACATAGCGGATTTCGTATGGTTGGACGCGCAAGTCCGTGTTGTTGACGCTGAGCAAATCCCAGATGTAGAAGCGCAAATCAGTGATTTCACCGTCCGCCAGGAAACCTTGCGCCTGCACTCGGTCTAGCGATTCGGCCAGCCGAGAGTCGATAGGAATGATTTGGCCGAGTTTGTTGATGCCTGAATATTTCCCCTCGGACTTTTGAACTGCGAGACGCCGCCCGTCGAATTTTTGTTGGAACCACCATGAGGCATCCTGCGCCAATAGCACTGCTTCCGGCTCCTCGATGGGCGTCAGCAATTCCGGCGTATGGCCGGAATGCTCTTTGGTGGCAGGCAGTCCGACGGCAATTGCCTCGTTGCCGTTTGCATTCGCCTGGGCGATTTGATATCCCTTGCCTGTTTTTTCTCGAAGGATGCGGTCATAAACTCGCTTCGCCTCCTCGTAGCTGGTGCCACTCACCTTCACCTCGCTCTGCAAGGCGGAACCGCGCCGCCCCCACTGCGCTTGAACGGCCCATTGGTCTTGCGCGCCCTCCAACTGTAGGTGGTACACCTTGTCGGAACTGCCTTGCTGGAAATACAACTCTGCACGTTCTGGTTGCATTGTTCGCTCCTTTGCTTTGTGGGTTTTTGCCTTTTGCGCAGCGGCACTTTGCTGCACAAAAAACAAAGCCCTTCCTAGCCGTCCCGGGCGCTTCGCCGCATGCGCTGTCAAGGCCGCGCAGTTAGCGTTTATCGGAGCGAAGTGAAGAGCCTTGACAGAAGAAGCAGGCGGCGAAGCGCAGTCTTTTGGTAGGAAGGGCCGAACGAAATGAGTGGCTCTCGTGTTTGCTTATTTAGGTGGCGTCTGTTTTCCTAAGGAACAAGATGCAGAAGGAAATCCGCGCACGGTTGGACTCGTTGCCCAAAACAGAAGCGTCATTTGTCGAGCCGATGGAGTGTCTATCGGTATCGAAGCTACCTGAGGGGTTGGAATGGCTCTGGGAAATTAAACTTGATGGGTATCGAGCCCTTGCGGTCAAGTCCGGAAATGGTGTGACCCTCTTCTCACGGCGAAGGAAATCTCTGAATAGGCATTTTCCCTATATCGTGGAAGCACTGGCGGATCTGCCTGCCGGAACGGTCGTAGATGGAGAAGTAGTCGCCATCGATGAAAGCGGCCGCCCGGACTTCAATCTGTTGCAAAAGTTCCGCGCAGAAGCGTCTCGAATTCAGTACTACATCTTCGACGTGCTGTGCTGGAAGGACCGCGATTTGACACGACTTCCGCTGATTGAGCGGCGAGCGCTATTGAAGTCTGTTGTTGTGCTCAGCGACAAAAGAATCAGAATTTCGGATTACGTCGAGGCAGCGCCCAACGATTTACTGTCTGCGGTGCGCGAGCAAGGGCTTGAAGGGATCATCGGGAAACGAAAGGACAGCCTGTACCAACCGGGAAAACGAAGCGGCGCCTGGATCAAGCATCGCGTGAATCGTGGGCAAGAGTTCGTCATCGGTGGCTATTTTCCCGGACCACACGGCTTTGACTCACTGATTCTCGGCTACTATGACAAAGACACATTAATGTACGTCGCAAGAACTCGGAACGGGTTTGTTCCAGCATCCAGGCGACGAGTGTTTTCGAAATTGAAACATCTCGTGACGCCAAGCTGTCCATTCGTAAATTTGCCGGAGACGAGACGATCACGATTTGGGGAGGAACTCAACGCTGAGAAAATGAAGAAGGCAGTTTGGTTGAGCCCAAAAGCCGTCGCTCAGATCGAATTCTTAGAATGGACTGAGGCGGATAGGTTGCGACATTCGAAGTTCGTCGGACTTCGCGAAGACAAGAATCCTCGAAGCGTGGTCAAAGAGTAGCGGTCGATCATTCCCTAATCGTACAATTTAGGTACGTTTCGTCAACCAAAGGATGGTTGGATGAAAAAGCAACGGGCTGAAATTCCCACGCAGGCGAAGAAAAGCCTCGACGATCTCCATCAACTGTTCCCCGAACGATCTGTCCTGCTGGTCAGCGACTTACGGAAAAAAAACAAAGAAGAAAAGAAACTTCCGGAATGGCGCAGCGAGCAGATCGCAAAGCTGGCGGTTACGGTCATTCAGTCTACAATGGACCTAGAACCTGCGTACTTGTGCGGGCGCATATCGGCTTTGGCATGGGCAACACGAAACCTTCTCGAACTTTCTATCTGGATTGACTACTGCAATCTTTCGGACCAACACGCCAAGCGGTTTTCAGACGATAGCTTGCGCGATCTCTATGGACTATCTAAGGCAGTGCAACAAACGTTTGAGGCGGAGTCTGGTGCTAAAAGTAATGACCTTGACCGTGCATTGGGGAATCTCTCTCAATTCGCTCAGAAGTGGGGTATTGCTGCGCTGGAGGACGATTTTAAGCGGGTTTCCGACGCAGCCAAAGAACTCGGTCGATTCCCCAAATTTCAGGCAGCGAACAAGTTGTTATCGAAGTTTGCGCATCCGACAGCGTGGTCGGTTCACGTCGCCGACAATCCGGGTCCGGAAGCTGGGTATCTGACGATGATTCTGCAAGACGGTGTTTTCCTTGCGTTGAACGCGATAATTACAACGAGAAAAATCATTCGGGCCTACTACCCTGAAATAGCAAAGTCCAAGAAGGATCGCTGAAGGTACTCAGGTTACTGCGTATTCCACTACAATGCCTTCGTGCCGACCTCATTGATCGGTTTTTCCCTTAGTATGTAGGGAGGACAAGCCCGAACGAAGTGCAAAACTCACGGAGGAACTCTCATGACCGGATCGAGCCATAAAAACGCTCTCTTGCAATGGTCGGTGTTCATTACCAAGCGGCCCGGCCTCAACCGGGAGTTGCCGCCAGGCTACGAGTCCCTGGCCTGGGTGCCCAACTCGTCCACGCTAATCTACGGCGAACGTGATGCTGTGCTGGTCGATACCTTCCTTACCGCTGAAGCTTCGCAGGCTCTGGCGGACTGGGTTATGGCGAGCGGCAAGAATCTAACCACGATTTACTTGACCCATAGCCATGGCGATCATTTTTTTGGTATCGGGTTGCTTAAGCAGCGCTTCCCCCATGCACGGGCGGTGGCAAGGCCGGACATCGTGGAGGCCATGCGTCGTGAGCTCGACCCGCCCTACTTCAACAGCTTCTGGAATTCGCGCTTTCCCGGCCAGCTCCCGGAACAGCTCGCGGTGGCCGAGGCTCTTGAAGGAAACACCATCGAGCTGGAAGGGCACGAGTTGGTCTTGGTCGACACGGGCTACACCGACACGGCTCTGTCCACGAGTCTGCACGTCCCGTCCATCGACTTGGTGGTGGCCGGGGACGTCGCCTACAACGGCGTCCATCCCTATATGGCGGAAGGTAATCCACAGTCTTGGGCCAAATGGATCGCTGCCCTCGACAAACTCGAATTGCTGAAACCTCGCGCCGTGATCGCCGGTCACAAACGGCCCGAGAACGACGACGACCCGCGGATCATCGAAGAAACCCGCAGCTACTTCCAGGACTTCCTGCGCCTCAACGAGGAGACGACGACCGTGCGCGATTTCTTCGACCGGATGATGAAGCTTCATGGGGATCGAGCCAATCCCGGTTCGCTCTGGGGCGGGGTGACGGCCGCCAAGGCACACCATAGCTCAAAGAGCGCTTCAGTTTGAGGGCCGGGGGCCGCGTCAACCCAACATGGTCCCGCTGCCGGTTCCGCTATACTCTCTCCCGTGAACCATCCGCCGATTCTCGTCGGGACCTCATCGTTCACAGCCACAGGATGGCAGAGATCGTTCTACCCGAAGGGCTTGCGACCCGCCGACTATCTGAGCTACTACGCGCAACATTTCGACACCGTAGAGATTGACTCAACCTTCTACGCAACTCCCAATGTCAGCGTGGTGCGCTCCTGGAATGCCAAAACCCCGGAGGGATTTCTTTTTGCGGCCAAAGTACCACAGGAAATCACACACAAGAGGGTCCTCAAAGATTGTGATGAGGAGTTCAAAGTCTTTCTAACGACAATGGAGGCTCTAGGCGAAAAGCTCGGGCCCTTGCTGTTTCAATTCGGCAAGTTTGATAAATACGCGTTCAAGTCTCTGGACGATTTTCTAGCCAGGCTAGTTCCGTTTCTGAAAAGGCTGCCGAAGGAGCACAAGTTTGCCGTCGAGATTCGCAATAAGGACTGGCTGGTTCCTAAACTCGCAGATGTGTTGCGAGAGCATGGCGTTGCTCTCACGCTGATTGATCAAGGCTGGATGCCACGGCCCTGGGAGATGAAGGACAAATTCGACCTAATTACCACCGACTTCACTTACGTTCGGTGGTTGGGGGACCGGAAAAGGATCGAGGAAAAAACGACAACTTGGGACAAGGTAATTGTTGATCGCGAAGGTGATCTTTCCGAGTGGGTCAGTCTTCTCAAGAAGATCCAAGAGCGGCGAATCATGATTCTGGCCTTTGCAAATAACCACTACGCGGGGTTCGGTCCTGGGACGGCCGATCTGTTCCGCAGGCTCTGGGGTGATGGCCTGCCAAAACCTATCATTCCTCCACGAATGGAAAAGCAAAGCTCGCTTTTCGACTAGAAATTAGACATTCAACCAGTTGAATGCGTTCACTTACGGGGTCGCCCTTTCCGCCTAGGCTTGTAGTTCTCGACTTCACTGCGATCCAAGAGAACTCTGCCTCCTATCCGCAAGGTCCGAAACCGTCCTTTGTTAACCAGGCGTCCGATTGCTTGGGGCGAGACATCACGAATCCGGGCCGCTTCAGACTGTGAAACCCATTTGTCCGTAACCAAATCTTTTTTCGACAAAATGGTTGAATGTTTAACCCGTTTTCGTTTATCCTTCGACATGGGGCGTTGCACTATCCTGTTCTGGATTGTGTGAGTCTGCTCCAAGTGCCTAGGACGTCGCGACAACTCTAGGCTCTCTCGTTCTAACGGGACGCGCCGATGCTATCAACACCGACACGCCCCTGACCACCATCACCTCTCTAGGAGGCAACGATGGCTGCACTAGAAGTTATCGGTTTCCCAATTTGGGCGCAACTTACCCATCCTTGAC
>Ga0209648_10003019_pt1 | contig 14066 bp, 12 predicted proteins | sample GraSoi2013_115cm_FD_185830 | JGI IMG/M metagenome (GOLD analysis project Ga0209648, IMG submission 185830) | Grasslands soil microbial communities from the Angelo Coastal Reserve, California, USA - Sample 9_17_2013_115cm (SPAdes) (version 2) | ecosystem: Environmental > Terrestrial > Soil >...
ATGAATGAGGGGACCTGGCTTCCCGCCCAGCAGCAGTTTTATGAAACCGGCTCCGGAGATTACTCCACCATCCAATACCTGAACGTAGCGCGAAACGTTTCCATCCCCGATGCACGCTTCCGCCCCACATGGCCCAAGGGCGTCACTCGAGTCAAGCCACAGGACTAAACGGCTAAACGGCCCGAGCTGAGCTTCAATTCGCCGTACGCGTTTTCGTTTCAGCTTCGAGCAGCGCCTGTTTCCGCTTGAGTCCCCAGCGGTATCCACCGAGGCCGCCGTCCTCCCGGACAATGCGATGGCAGGGGATCACAATCGCGGCCGGGTTCGTGGCGCAAGCACGCGCTACGGCGCGCTGGCCTTTCGGTAGACCAAGGGACCGAGCTAGATCGCTGTAGCTTCGAGTGGTGCCGCGGGGGATTTGCTGCAGCGCTTCCCACACCCGCCGCTGAAAGGCGGTAGCCTTCACATCGAGAGGCAAATCCAATTCCGGCTGCTCACCGGAGAGATGCCCCACGAGTTGCCGAACCCATTGCGAAACCTGGGCGGGATTCTTAGATATCGTTGCCGCGGGATATTCACGTCGAAGAGTTGCTTCCAAGCGCTCGTCGGACTCGCCCAGATAGATCGCAGAGATGCCTTTGACGGTTCCGGCCACGAGCACATGGCCGAGGGGCGTCGGCGCGATGGTGTAGCCAATTTCCATGCCTTGGCCGCCTCGACCGTAAGTAGCGGGAGTCATTCCCAAATGCCCATTGGAGCGTTCGTATAACCGGCTTGATGAACCATACCCTGCTTCATATAACGCACTAGTCACATCGCTACCCTCACGCAATCGTTTTTTGAAGCGGCGCAGACGCACGGATTGAGCATAAGCGCCCGGACTGATACCGACGAGCCGGCGAAACATTCTTTGCAGCCGAAAAGGGCTTACCCCGAGTTGCCTTGCCACACTCTCTATCCGGATCGGATCTTCGCAAGCCTGCTCAATCACTTCACAAGCCCGGCTGATCAAGCGCGACTCGGCCTCTCGCGGCGTACCTCGCGGATCACAGCGACGACAAGGCCGAAATCCCTCTCGCTCGGCCGCTTCGGGCGCCGCAAAAAACACCACGCGCTCGCGCCGCGGCCGGCGTGATGGGCACGACGGACGGCAATAAACGCCCGTCGAGCGGACGGCGTAAACGAAAACGCTATCGTATCGGGCATCTCGCCCAACGACCGCCTGCCAGAATCGGCGCTTTGACATGCGTGGCGCGCGCAGGTTCTTTTTCGGCTGATTTTCAATCCACGTCTGAGCATTGTGTTTCATGAGTCCAAAATACATCCTTCAATCAACGGCTGCTATCCGATTCTTGCGCTCAAATTTCCAGAGACTCGTCCGCACTGACTTATTGACAGATTGTTTACACATTGGACGCCCTTCGGCGGCAATTCATTGACCTGAAAGCTCCTAGCGCACATAGTCTCGGCAGCAGCGCCGGAAACGCATCCCTAAAGGGGGGACTATGCGTATTTCCCGGCCTGCCCTTACCGCGGGCCCTGCCAAATCGGTAGTTCAAGATCCCGAAGCTCCATCTGTTCCCGCATCCGCCGCTGACGCCGAATGGCCGAACCGTGAGCAGCCTCGCGGGATCAAACGAGTCCCCACGCATGCCGTGGGTCGCGCGCGCGAACGGCGGGCCTACGCCCGCGCCCGGCTTTCGCTGCCGCTGCGCTTAGAGCGGGTAGCCGGACAACGTCACACGCAGGCATACTCTCTGCAAACGGCAAATATCAGCTCCAGCGGTATTTTCTTTCTTTCGCCGCTTCGCATTGAGGCCGGCACCCCTATCGAAGTAAACGTTCAACTGATTGGTCAACCTCTCGCACGAGCCACGGTACACATGAGCGCTATTGCCCACGTGGTTCGCACCGAAACGGCAGAGAAGGTTGGCTGGTTCGGCGTGGCAGCTACTTTCGATGATATCAGCTACCGGCGGGACGAGAATTTCCTCCAAGAATTGTCGCCCTGATCTCCATCGCCATCGGCGCGGCACGTTTCGAACTGAGGCGCTTCCCGCCATACTGCTGATGCGTCTGCTACGATTATTTCATGCTGACGCAGAAACCGCTTCGGGCGGTGCTGTTCGACTGGGATGGCACTCTGCTCGATTCTTTTCAGGCCGACGCGAATGCTTACGTCCAGATGTTTCGAGCCCTCGGCGTTTCCTGGAACTCCACCAGATTGACGCAGCATTACTCGCCAGATTGGCACAATGTTTACCGGGCCGTTCAACTGCCTCTCGAAAGCTGGGCGGAGGCGGACCGGCTTTGGCGGCACTTCTATCGGTCGGAACGCCCCCAGTTGCAAGCAGGCGCCCGCCGCGTGGTGCAAACACTGGCGCAGCGCTTTCGGCTCGGGTTAGTCAGCAGCGGCAGTAGCTTGCGTGTTCGCTCCCAGGTCCGCGCATTGGGACTGGACTCCCTTTTTGCGGTGAGCACCTTCGGTGACCGGGTGCCCCGCCGCAAGCCCCATCCCCTTCAGCTTCAGCTCGCCATTCAGCAGCTTGGTTTGGAGCCCGGCTCTTGCATCTATATCGGAGATGCGCCTGAGGACGTCCAGATGGCTCGGCGCGCCGGCGTGCCGGTTGTCGGCGTTCTCGAGCACTCTCCCGTTCCCGAGCGCCTGCGCGAATCGCGTCCAAATGCACTAATCAAAACGATCAGCTCGCTCCCCGCGCTTTTTTGTGACAGTTAACGTTCCGGGCTCGGAGCCGGCGGGCCCTGCGTGGTTTGCTTGTCGGGCGGCATCGGTGCGTATTGGTCCCAGTGGATGACTAGACGGACGGAAACACTCAAGCCTTTATTGTCATAGGAACCGTCAGAACGCGAATATGCAGGCAGCCAATACTTATTGGCGACCGGCTGCCGATAAGTCTCGAAGATCGTAAAGGGCAATTGTGAAGCTCGCGCGTCGCCGGTTTCGGTTACCCATTTACCGTATGTCTTTACGATGGCCAGATCATGGTCGTCAACCCAGACGAGTCCGTCGAAGTATGCATGAGCGCGTTCGAGCTGCCGCGGCTTGACTTGAAATACATAGGTATTCAACTCGTCTACCAGTTGCTTGCCCTCATAGGTAAGCTCATATTTGGGCAGATTCGAGCTGACCAGAGGAAATGCGGGAATCTTCGAAAGCGCCTCAATATCGTCGCGTTCCAGATTCAGAAACCTGAGAGTGGACTGCGGCTCTCCACCGGCCTTCCGGCGAGCATCGTCTGAAACCGGAAGCGAAGAGGAGCTTATCTCTGCTTGGCCCGCAACTCTACCGTCGGCGCCGATTTCCTCCAGGCGCACCGTTTTGCGATAGCCGTAAGTAGTAAAGAGGCGGGCAAGCTGGTCTTCCTGCGCTGAAAAGCGCCGGATGATCTCGTCGGGCGCGATAGGCGGCTGCTCCGCGGGCGCTGCGGGCCTGGTAGGAATACGAACAATGTCGGGAGGTTTAGACGGTGTTTGCGGACCGGTGGTTTGCTGGGCGTCGAGCGTAATCGCCAAGACGCCGCCGCTCGCCGCGATTAGCAGCGAGCCAAGGACGAGAGTGATGCGCTTTCGAATCACGGTTCCTAAGATGCGCCGATCGGCCGGTGCCGTTTCCTCCAATCATTCACCAGATCACTCTATTATAGCTGCCATCGTCGCGCGATGCGCTTTCCGCAGGCTTTCTGAATTTCGTCGCTCCTGCTCTGGTAAAATCCCGCACCGGCTGCAAAAGAGTTGGCAACGGCAATGCGGGCGGAAAAGCAGGCCAGGCGATTCTTCGTTTCAGGACGGGTGCAGGGCGTTGGCTATCGCTATTTTGCGATGGATGCCGCCGAGCAAACGGGCGTCACTGGATACGCGAAGAACCTGGCCGATGGCCGCGTCGAAGTCTACGCCATCGGCACAATCGCTCAGCTGCGCGATTTCGCTCGCGAATTGCGACACGGTCCGGCATTTGCCTCCGTGGCTGACGTTGCCGAAGTCGACGCCGAAATCTTGCAGGCTTTCAGCTCCACGTTCGCTGTGAGTTACGATCGCTAAAAATCGCGGGCCCGAGGCCGATAATAAATGGATGATCTGAAAAAGCTGATCCGAGAAATCCCGGATTACCCAAAGCCGGGAATTCTTTTTTACGATTTGACCACTCTGCTCAAAGATAAGCGCGGCTTTCAAAAGCTGGTGGACAAGCTTTGCGATCATTATGCCGATCGCAAAGTTGACGTGGTGGTGGGCATCGAGGCGCGCGGATTCATATTCGCTCCTGCTCTGGCGTATCGCTTAGGCGCAGGATTCGTTCCCGTCAGAAAGCCCAAGAAATTGCCCGCCAAGACGGCCAGCGTTTCCTACCAGCTCGAGTACGGAACAGATACCCTCGAAATCCACGAAGATGCCATCCGGCCGGGCCAAAGCGTCCTGATCAGCGACGATCTGCTGGCCACGGGAGGCACCGCGGCAGCCACGGTGAAACTCGTAAAGGCGCTGGGAGGCACGGTGAACGGCGCGGCTTTCGCTGTTGAGCTTACGTTCCTGAAGGGCCGCGCGAAATTGCCCGGACTCGACGTCTTTTCCTTGATCCAGTACGACACCTGAACTGGCCGATCAAGCGTGCGGAGCGCTTTTGGCGGCACGCTGGCGCACCACCTCGAACAAAACCACTCCCGCGGCTACGGAAACATTCAGCGAACGCACCGGCCCCCTGGTGGGAATGGCAACGACAAAATCGCAGCGGTCCCGGACGAGTTGGTGAAGTCCCTTGCCTTCGCCGCCGAGCACTAATGCGACGCGTCCAGTTAGATCGATATCGGTGTGCCGCTTCTCGGCGCGCTCATCCAATCCAACCAGCCAATAGCCTGCCTCCTTGATCTCTTCGATGGCGCGAGCGAGGTTCGTGACTCTCGCGACGCGGAGATGCGCCGCTGCTCCGGCCGATGCGCGAACGGCCGCTTCGGTCAGCCCCACGGCGCGCCGTTCCGGAATCACTACGCCGCCTGCGCCTGCCGCCAAGGCGCTTCGAATGATGGCTCCGAGATTCTGCGGATCTTCCACGCCATCCAGCAGGACAAGTAAACCGTCCGGGGCCGAGCGGTCTTCGGCCAGAAGTTCCGCCAGCGAGACGCTCGCTTCCGCAGCAATCAGGCCGACGACGCCCTGATGATCGCGAGTTCCGGCGGCGCGATCGATCTGCGGACGCTCTTCGAATCGCACCGGCACTCCATTGCGCCTGGCCAGACGAACGATCTCCTCCAGCCGGTCACCGTGCCGCCCGCGGGCGATAAGGACCGATTGCACTGGCCGTCGAGCGGCCAGCGCTTCCCTGACAGCGTGGATGCCCGTCAGCTTTTCCATTGTGAGAAAACTGGTGAAACGTTGTCGAGCAACAGGGAGGCTAACCAAAGCTGGAAGGGAAGTCTAGGTGTCGACCGTCGCGATCGCCTGGGCGGCGATTGCTTCGCCCCTGCCCACTGCGCCTACGCCCTCATTTGTTTTGGCCTTGAGGTTGATGCGTGAAGTTTCGATCCCCAGCGCCTGGGCCAAGGCTTCCCGCATGGCGGAAAAATGTGGGCCCAGCTTTGGCCGTTCGGTGATCACGATGGCGTCGAGATGCATGATGCGCAAGTGCCGCTCCGCGAGCAGGCCCCGAACATGCTCGAGAAAGCGAAGGCTGTGCGCATTTTTCCACTTCGGATCGGTGTCTGGAAAATGCGTGCCAATATCACCGAGACCCGCGGCGCCCAAAAGTGCGTCACAGATGGCGTGTGCCAGCGCGTCTCCATCGGAATGGCCCACCGAACCTTTTTCGAACGGCACCTCGATGCCGCCGAGAACAAGCTTGCGGCCTGCGGCAAGTCTGTGTAAGTCATAACCGATGCCGGATTGGCTCACCGCCCGACCTCGGCCGCCATACGTTCACGGCTCAAATAAAACTCGGCAATTTCCAGATCGCCGGGGCGAGTAATCTTGAGGTTGCGTTCCGAGCCGAGCACAACATGAACGTTGTGCCCGAGGCGCTCGACCAAAGCTGCTTCGTCGGAAGCTGTAACTCCATCCGCGGCGGCTCGCGCAAACGCTTCGCGAAGCAGCGCCGCTTGAAAAACTTGCGGTGTCTGGGCCAGAACTATGCGTTCCCGCGGGATGGTCGCCGTGATCAGCGCGACGTCTTCCGGCAAGCTGGCGCGCTTCACCTCCTTCACGGTATCCATCGCCGGAATGCCCAGGATCGCAGCGCGGCACCGCTTTGCTTCGGCGATCACGCGCTCCACCTGATCGCGGGTTACCAAAGGCCTGACGGCATCGTGAACCAATACGAATTCCGTCGCCGGGGGGACTTCGGCGAGCGCCTTGGCGACCGACTCTTGCCGGGTGTCGCCTCCCTGCAGCACGCGAACCGGTTTCGAAAGACGCTCCGCGGCAATCCGCTGGTTCAAGGGCCCGACCTCGTCGGCATGAGTAGCGATCAGAAACGTGCTGATTAACGGACTGGCCGCCAGTCTTCGCAATGTAAACACGACCACAGGCACGCCGTCCAACAGGCGGAACTGTTTTGGCGCGTCGGCACCCATGCGGGTGCCCAGTCCTGCTGCCGGCACTATAGCGACGATTGAAGACATACGCGGGTTCGCGCCCCAACCTGATTCAAGGCGCGGCGAAGGTCAAAAGTCTACACCTTTCAACATCCCTGGAGCCAATCGACATCGCACCCGCCAATCGGTTGTGAGACCCAGTCAAGATTGAGTGGGATCAGGTATGACCGTGCGGGGGAGCCGCTCCGCCGGGGATGGAGCCTCGATGGGTCGCGCAGCCGCTTCCACGGGTTGCGTGACATGATTTCTCGATGCCTCGCGGTCGTCATAACGGCCAAAAATCATCTTTCCGGCCGTGGTTTGATGTACCGATGTGACGATGATATCCACCGTCTTATTGATCGCACGCCTGCCGCCATCGATGACGACCATCGTTCCATCGTCGAGATAAGCGACTCCCTGGTTGTATTCCTTGCCTTCGCGGAGCACGAAAACCCGCATGGCCTCGCCCGGCAGTACGACCGGCTTCAGGGCATTCGCCAATTGGTTTACGTTCAGCACATCCAGGCCTTGGAGCGTCGCGACTTTATTCAAGTTGTAGTCGTTGGTTACGATCTTTGCGTCGTACCGTTTGGCCAGTTCGATCAATTTCATATCCACTTCCGCGACCTGCGGGAAATCGTCTTCGGCCACTTCCACTTCCAGATGCGGCATCTTCTGCATTCTTTGTAATACTTCCAGGCCGCGGCGGCCTCGTTGGCGTTTGAGGCTATCCGGGGAATCGGCCACGAGCTGCAGTTCCCGAAGCACAAACTGCGGCACAACCAAAACACCTTCGAGGAAGTAGGCTTCGCAGATATCCGCTATCCGGCCGTCGATGATTACGCTCGTGTCCAGAATTTTCGGCTGGCGCCGGGTTCCTTTCTCATTTCCAAAAAGCCCGCCCAGCGCCTGCAGATTCAGCATATCGCCCTTGCGAGCGCCGAGAACCAATCCGATATAGGTCATCACCAGCAGGACGCCGATATCCAGAAAAGAACGCGAGTCTTCCGGGATAGTTGTCCGGCTCATCACCAGACCCATCAAGTACGCGCCCACGATTCCCAGAATTGAGCCGAACGCGGCGCCGATCAATCGCCGCAAGCTCGCGCGTTGCAATCGGATTTCGAATAGGAAAACAGCGACGGAAAAAAGAAGGCCCACAATCGCGGCTGCGGGCCGGCTGAGAGCGAAGGGATGAAAATGGTATCCGGCCGCAACGCAAGCTACGGCGAAGACCCCTCGGACCACCAGTTGATCCCACCAACTGCCAAAACGCACTTCTCTCCGGTAACCGTTGAACTCAGCCGTGGGTTTCGAGCGGCCGAATTCGGAAGCCTGCGCTTCCTGGGACTGCCCAACTCGGGCATAAGAGCGAGGCATAGGAGAACCTCATAAATTGGTTTTGACTAATAAAAGTTGCAAGTGAAGTCAGCATGATTTGTATAAACGTCTTCCGGGAGGACGGTGCGATATAAAACGAAAGAATGAGCCCGGAACCAAGCTGGGAGCGGCCTTCCTTAGGCCGCAGCGGAAGCATTGTAACACGCAGGTCAAGCTTAGGATGATGTAGAGCAAGGGCTTACAAGCCGCTGACGCCCAACTTCGGGTCAGGCCCGACCGTTAGGGGATGTAGAAGCGAGGTACCCGAGTCCCTAACGCGCAACACAGCTCGGAGGTGACGGTCCCCAGTTGTCCCGCCACTTCCGAAACGTACTGGGCGGCATCTCCATCAGCTCCGTAAAACGTGGCCACATCGCCCACGTTTACATCCGGAATGTCCGTTACGTCGGCGGTGGTAAGGTCCATGGACACGGTGCCTACCAGCGGCGCAAACCGCCCGCGAATGATCACCCTGCCTTTGTTGGTAAGAGCGCGAGGCAAGCCATCGGCGTAGCCTGCCGAAATCACCGCAATCCGCGAAGGCCGCTGTGCCACCCAACGGCCGTTGTAACCCACCGCCTGTCCCGGCGCCGTATCGCGCAAGGAAATCAGACGCGCGCGCAGAGCCAATGCGGGCTGCAGCGGAAGTTTCGCGTTCGTCTGCGCGGTGAGTTCGGGCGGCTCGTAGGATTGATGGTAGCCATAGAGCACCAGGCCCGGGCGAACCATGTTCGCCCAGGTCTGGGGGCGAGAGGCCACCGCCGCGCTATTGGCCATGTGCGTCAGCGGAGCCGAAACGCCCAAGGCACGCAGATGTTCCAGGATGCGCTCGAACTCGCCCTGCTGCTGCTCAACGCGGTCATCGGTGAATACTTCCGAAGAAGCAAAATGCGTGAAGATACCCTCGCACTCGATATGCGGGCAAGACGCCAGCGTTCGGGCAAAGCACGGCACTTCGCCTGGAGAGAGTCCCAGACGATTCATGCCGGTCTGAAACTTCACGTGGAACTTGATCCGGCGGCGCGCTCGTGCCGCGGTGCGTTCCAGCATTCGCAGCTGCTCGCAGCGGGTGATGGCCGGCGTCAAATTATATTCAATAAGGCGCTTCTCTTCGCCGGGCCAGAAGCCGGTAAGCACGAGGATCGGTTTGCGTATTTTCCCCTCGCGCAGCTCGATGCCCTCGGCCGTGCAGGTCACTCCGAACCAATCCGCGCCGGACCGGGCAAGAGCGCGGGCCACGGGCACGGCGCCATGACCGTAGGCGTTCGCTTTGACCACCGCGAGGATTTTGCGGGGAGGATGCGAGCCGGAACGTGTTCCACCGGCGCTGATGTGCCGGCGAATGGCTTTGATGTTGTGCGTGAGCGCGCTCAGGTGAATCTCTGCCCACACCGGGCGGCCATCAAATCGGATGCCTCTTTGCATGGCGGAAATATCAGCCTAAACCAAAAATGTGCGAGGGGCAAAATCGCTCGTGAGAGAGCCGCGCGGTTTAGTTAACAGCAGATATTGGATGCCACACTCTTCGGGCAGGGCTGTTTGCGGCTGACTTGCCGTCAGTGAGCGAAAACTTGCTTCCGGGGCCGCCGACGTCCTCTGATTGCCACCGTATTGTCATTGGTTGTGAAAGATCGCGCACCGGAGGCTTATTTTTAATATAATGCTCTGCTCATGGGAAAGGCTCGCCTCATGCGATCCCTGCGCTTAGCGGCCTTTATCGCCGCCTTCGCCGGAATCGCGTTCCTTGCGACGGGTGGCGCCTGGTGGCACATCGATACGCCGGGCTCCGTGGACGCATGTCCAATCTGCTGCCACGTCGCTCACATCAATGCGCTTCCTGGAGCTCTGGCCGCTGCCTTAGCTGCGCCTGTACACGGCGAATGGGTTTTGCCTGCCGAAAGGCTGCTTTTCCCAGGCGCCCCCTCCGTTCTAACTCCACCCTCACGAGCCCCGCCCGCTCTGGCATAAATCCAGCGGCCCGGGCAACCGGTCTTCGCTCAGTTTTTATCGCCCGTCTTTCACCGACCCGGTAACCACTTATCCGCGGAGCTGCTGAGGGGACGTTCGCACGCTTCGCGCTTGGCTTCGAGGAGGCTACATGCTGTTATGCAAGAGGGGTTCAAGTCGTGGGGTGTTGGTGATGGCTTCATGCGCGGTAATCGGTGTGTTGTTTCTCGCTGTACCTTCTCTATTAAGGGCCCAGGCCAATTCTGGAATGATTCAAGGCACAGTCACGGATCCTTCGAAAGCCGCTGTGCCGGGCGCCAAGGTTCGCATTGAAAATCCGGTCAGTCACCACGTCGACGAGGTGCAAACTGACACGGACGGAAACTTTCGCATTCCGAATATTCCCTTCAATCCCTACCATCTCACGGTAATCGCGATGGGCTTTGCCAATTTCACCCAGGATGTCGACGTGCGCTCGACCGTCCCCGTCACGCTGAACATAAATCTCGTGTTAGGCTCCGCTACGACGAACATCACTGTGACCGGGGCCGAGGATATCCTGGAAGTGACGCCCACAGCCCACACAGACGTGGACCGACTTTTGTTCGACAAGCTGCCGCTGGAAAGCGTTTCATCATCAATTAGTTCTCTGATTACGCTTTCGACTCCAGGTGTAGCCGCCGATTCCAATGGCTTCATGCATGGACTCGGAGAACATCAAGAGAACGCCTTTTCGGTTGACGGACAGCCTATCACCGACCAGCAAAGCAAGGTCTTCTCCAACCAGATTCCCGTAGGGGCGGTGCAATCTCTTGAAGCCGTCCACGGGATTCCTCCGGCCGAGTACGGGGATAAGACCACGCTGATCGTCAATGTTACAACGCGGTCGGGCTTGAGTCTCAAGCCCACGGGTAACGTAAGCGCTTCTTACGGTTCTTTTGGCACGGGCAATGCTGAGTTTGATTTTGGCGTGGGGAGCCAGCGCTGGGGAAACTTCATCACTGCCACCGGACTGCAATCGAGCAGATTCCTCGACCCACCGGAATTCACGTCATTCCACGACCAGGGAAACTCAGAAAATATCTTCGACCGTGTGGACTTTCAGCCGCGTGTCCAAGACAGCATCCATTTGAACATCAACTACGCGCGCTCCTTGTTCCAACAGCCAAATACGTATGATCAGTTAGCGGTAGGGCAGGACCAAAGGGCGCTCATCAATACATTCAATATCGCACCCGCATGGACCCATACATTCAACACCAACATGGTCCTTTCCGTGAACGCTTTCGTGCGGCAGGACCGCTATCATTACTTTCCGAGCGCCAATGCCTTCTCGGATTTGCCTGCAACGCTTGCACAAAACCGGCACCTAACCAACTTGGGTGTGCGTTCTGACCTCAGCTATGTCAAAGGCCCGCACAGCATTAAAGCGGGTGTGCAGCTTCAACATTGGTTTCTCAAGGAGCAGTTCAATCTAGGCATTACAGACCCGACATTCAACGCGCCCTGCCTGGATGCCACAGGTAGCCCCGACCCAAGCGCCGCACCAACGGACCCCGCGCTATGTGATACGGCTATTCCAGGGGATACCGCGAATCCTGGGTTCTTGACTGGCCTCCTTCCTTTCGATCTAGCGCGTGGAGGCAGCCTTTTGGCCTTCAATGATCACACTGACATCAAAGAGACCTCACTTTATGTCGAGGATGCGATTACCTTCAGGAATTGGTCGTTCAATCTGGGCATTCGTGGAGACCTGTATCGCGGTCTCAGCAGAGCTTCTGAACCGGAACCTCGCGTTGCGCTAGCCTACAACATAAAGAAAACTAATTCCGTGCTCCGCATTGGCTATGCGCGAGCCATTGTGACTCCCTACAACGAGAATCTCCTTGTTTCCAGTTCAACGGGCATCGGCGGATTGGGCGGTCCGGGCAGTGGTGCAATTCCTCCGAAGCCAGGCAAGCGTAACCTCTACAATGCGGGGCTCGAACAGGCGTTCGGGAAATACCTGGTGGTAAGCGCAGACTATTATTGGAAGTTCACCACACCCGATTACGACTTCGGCGTCTTATTCAGTACACCCCTAACCTTCCCGGTTCAGTGGACAAAGTCAAAGATTGATGGAGTGGCGGCGCGCGTGAGCGTTCCTAACTACCATGGCTTATTCTTAGTGACCGTATTGGGAACTTCCCGTGACCGATTCTATCCTCCAGGGGTCGGGGGCCTGATCTTCAACACTCCGCCTCCGCCAGGCGTTTTTCGCATCGACCATGACCAGTCGTTCCAACAGAGCACCCACGTCCAATATCAATGGAAGGGCAGTGGCCCGTGGATTGGCTTCAACTGGAGGTATGACAGCGGACTCGTTGCCGGTGCGATACCTTGCGCAAGTTGCGGAGGAAATGGCCCGCTCGGCGACAATACCAGTTTGGTGGATACGTCTCTGCTTACTCCAGACCAGCAGTTCGAGGCGGGTCTCTTCTGCGGAAGCGTAGCCGCTACTCCAACGACGCCTATCAGTTCCGCTCTCGGTACCAACCTCTGCTCCGCCTCACAGTACGGATCGACATTCATTAAATTACCAGCGCCGGGAACGGAAAATGATGACCACAATCCGCCGCGCATCAAGGGGCGGCATCTGTTTGATGTGGCGGTGGGCGACGATAATCTCTTTCACGGCGACCGCTATAAGTGGGGTCTACGCTTCACAGTTATCAACTTGACCAATAAAGAGGCGCTCTACAACTTCCTTTCCACCTTTAGCGGCACGCATTACGTGACGCCGCGAACTGAAACCGTGGAACTCGGCTTCCACTTCTAACGCAGCGGGAAATTAATGCAGCCCGTTGCGCCGGAGGCTCCTTTAGGGAGCCTCCGGCATCACGGCTTCGCATTGGCGCAGAACCGGTGCGCTACTCTTCGCCGCCGATCCAGCTTCCGCTGGCGGCTTCTTCGAATCGCGTGAATTTGCCCAGGAAAACGAAGGGAATGCTGTCCACCGGCCCGTTCCTTTGCTTGGCAATTTTTAGCTCTGTCTGCGCCCGCTCTTCGTCGGTCACGTCGCCTTTCTTTTTGAAGAGATTCGGCCGGTGAATGAAAAGCACTACGTCCGCATCCTGCTCGATGGCGCCTGATTCCCTCAGGTCGGCAAGCTGCGGGCTGCGCTCCTCGCGCTCCGGCGCGCGCGTGAGCTGGCTTAGGACCAGCACGGGAACCTGCAGTTCCTTCGCTAGAGCTTTCAGTCCGCGAGTAATGCTCGAGACTTCCTCATTGCGATTCGAAAACCGGCCCCGAGCCGCGATCAGTTGCAAGTAATCGACGATGACCAGGGAGAGGCCGCGATCGCGCTTGAGTCGCCGCGCCTTCGCTCCGATTTCCGTTACGGTTGCCGATCCCGAATCATCGATCCACAGGGGGGAGACCGATAGTTGCGCCAAGGCCTGGGTCATCACCTTCCAGTCTTCGCGCCGCAAATGGCCCGTTCGAAAGCGGTGAGCATCCACGCGCGCCAGGGAGGCCAGCAAGCGCATGAGCAGCGACTCCTTGGACATCTCCAGGCTGAAGATGGCCACCGCCGTTTGCTGGTGCTGAGCGACATTTTCGGCAATATTCAGCGCCAAGGCCGTCTTTCCGACCGAAGGCCGCGCCGCGAGAATGATCAGTTCCGAGGGCTGCAGCCCGGAGGTCAGGCTATCGAGCTGCGCGTAGTGCGTCGCCAGCCCGGTGACGCGCTTGCCCTCGGTAATGATGCGCTCCAGGCGCTCCATATTGTCCTGGACCACGTCCTTCATCGCCACGAGGCCCGTTCGAATACGGTCTTCGGCGATCTGGAAGATCGAAGACTCGGCGCGGTCGAGCAACGCGTCGGCATCCTCTTCCGCGTCCAGGGCGGTCTGCTTGATGGATTCGGTGGCGTGAATCAAGCTGCGCAGCAACGATTTTTCCTTGATGATGCGCGCGTAATGCTCCAGATTCGAAACTCGCGGCACTCCGTCCACCAACTGCGCCAGATATGCCGCTCCACCGGCGGCTTCAAGCTCGCCTTTTCGCCGCAGCTGATCGCTGAGCGTGACGAGGTCGATGGCCTGCTGCGCCTCGCCGAGCTGGATCATGAAGTTGAATATGCGGCGATGCGCGTCGGAGAAAAAATCCTCCGGCTTG
>Ga0209648_10003020_pt1 | contig 14063 bp, 12 predicted proteins | sample GraSoi2013_115cm_FD_185830 | JGI IMG/M metagenome (GOLD analysis project Ga0209648, IMG submission 185830) | Grasslands soil microbial communities from the Angelo Coastal Reserve, California, USA - Sample 9_17_2013_115cm (SPAdes) (version 2) | ecosystem: Environmental > Terrestrial > Soil >...
CGAACTCGTGATCGACCCCACCTATCTCGGCATTCGGAGGAGCAAGGAAGCGATCCTGATCCAGGTGACACTCAATGAGGGAAGAAGCGTCGACGTCAAGCGAGCCTTCTATAGGGCACTGGCCGACCGACTCCACGAAGCAGTGGGGCTTCGTCGCGAGGACGCCGTCATCAGCCTGGTGGAGGTGAAGAAGGAGAACTGGTCGTTTGGCAATGGCGAGGCGCAGTACGCGGAGTAGCGCACCTCGACTTCGAATAGGCGACCGTCGCCGGAATCATTCGTCGGCCGTGCTACAGAAAGCATGGTGGATCCCCGCAGACTCGAACCATATAAAGGCGCTACAGGGTCGTTGGGTCAAAGTCTGCAAAGTCATCGCCCACGTGGGCGACCTCAACGTCGAGGATCACGCGATATCGCTCGATCACAGCGGGATTCGGATCCACGACTAGAACCTCCCTTCTTTTGGCGGCTTGTCGAGAAAAGAACTTCAGTAATTCAATAGTGGCGCCGTCAGTTCCTGGAAGGGAGTACCCGATGACAACCATCTGTCGGGCACGACCAATGGCCTGCGCTACTGTCATCCACGTCGCCTGCATTGTTAGGTCATGACCATGTGCGACAAAACCATCGCGCGGCATCCCGCCAACATCGAGAACCCTGGTCGCGGACGGAGGCACGATCGCGGGAGTTCGCGAGAGAACGTACTCCACGCTTGTCTTAGTGAAATCGACGGGATCGAGTGGTGAGATCTTGTAGCACATGTAGCTACCGATGTTCGGACCTACGACCCACAGGTTGCTTCTCTTGTCGACTGAGAGCAGCTCTCGATCCAGCAATGCAAGTCAATTGATGCTGCCGTGGGGCTTCAGGAGAAGGACACCATCTCGTGTGAGGCCAGGGGGAAGGTAAGAGTATTCGCGGCCCGCCCTCAGCACGGCTAATTCGAGCAGGACATCCCAGTTGAACGAAACGATGATTGAGCGGGAATCAAGTGCCTTAACTAGTGCGTCGAACGGGCCGCTCTGCTGAGCCACCCTCTGGCACCTGTCAAGAACAAAGTCGTGCAGTCCTTGCAGAGCCAACAAGGCTGCCCTTCTGCGCGATGACTCGGGCGGACTAACACCAGCGAGCTCAAGATAGGCAAGAGCATCTGGGTTCAGTCGGTTCAAGAGTTCTTCGTAATCGACGCTCTGCTCGACCGAGGTCATCTCGATGCCCGGGAACGATTCGCGGATTGCCGTCAACAGAATGTCTCGATCGGTCTGGTCGAGTGACTCCACGATCTCCCAAGTAAGCCTCTTCAGAGTCGGAAGGCCGTAGTGGACTGAAGCGCCCGCCCCGACGAGATATACGCGCTCGATGGGCCCCAATTCCCATTGCCACTCTTTCGGCAGCGGTTCACCTCGGAAGGTCGTGGGCACATTCACTTCCCCTGGGCTCCAGGCTTCGGAGTTCAGATCCCGTCCCACGCCTCCAATTCTGGGAGGGCGAAATCGGGAGCTCGGGATTTGAACCCGCGGCTTCACGGTCCTGACCTGTACGTCGCTCCGTGGGTCTCCAGTAATTTTCGAACCAGGCCCCGCACCTGTTCCCGCCCCACAGCTCCCAAGACCAGTGCAACTAGGCGCTGACGGGTGCCCACCCCTGCGATTTTCACAGCATTGAGACGCACGGTCCTGACCGTTGCGTCAACTGATATACGGCTGTACGCACTCACCAGATCTCTGTGGTCCAAGTTCAGATCGGCCGACCACGGCGACAAACTTCGCAGCCTCGTTGCGAGGTTCTCCAGGAATCTGTGATACGGCCGGAAAACGTCCCGAATCAGCGATTTTGAACTCGAAATTGGTCGGGGGCCCGGGATTTGAACCCGGGGCCTCACGGTCCCGAACCGGCCTAACGTCGTGTCCTCCGGTATCCCAGCGGCTCCTCCAGTGTCCTCCAGTACTCAGCCGCCGACCTCGCCATGTCCTTTCGTGTCCTCCTGTATCCGCTGGGTTCCGCGAATGCGTGACACGGCTGTGACCTCCAGGGGCTCGGAGACTGACTCCCAATCCTCCAGATTGCCCAGTTTCGACTCCGTCGCGGAGGGCCGAAGCTCATATAACGCGAACCAGTGCATAAGCGTCGATGGAGCCCCGATCTCGCTAGATGCAGTAGAGTCGCAAGTCGCCAGCTCAGCGATGTGCCGTAGCTAGGTGCGCCGCAAGTGACCAGCCAAACCCGAGCTGATTGAGGTGCGCCAGGATGAGGCTCGCATAGGCCACCACGAAGAGCTCGACATGACCCTGAGACCGACGTGGGGGTATCAACCGAGCGAATGGGCTGTACTTGTAACCCCGTGAGAGAATCTGGTACCCGTCGACGTGACCAGATCCCAGCCCGGTGGCTCGGCTGCCGCAGACCTACCAGCACCTGACGGTCAGCGGCGCCCACGACGAGCCAATGCGGATCTTAATAGCGAACCGAAGCCAACCCGATAGGCCAGCCAGCCGGCTCGCGCGAATCCGGCCTCGATCCGCTCAATCAGCCTCGCAGGGAGCGCTCAAACGGGTCGTGAATCGGGCGGCTCTCTGGGGTACTGTCGTGATGGCATGGCGCGGCTGCTCGCGGGCACGATCACCTTCATGCTCACCGACCTGCGGGGGTCGACTCAGGCCCGGGAGAGGCGGCCGAAAGCGCCGCGAATAACGATGGCTTGCCATGACGGAATCCCGTGTGTTCCTTGCCGCAGACGTTGACCAACATGCCGCGCTACCTGACCACCTTCGTCGGGCGGGGCGCCGAGCTTTCTGCACTCCAGTCCTTGCTCCCCACAGCGCGCATGGTCACCCTGACGGGAGCAGGCGGCTCGGGCAAGACAAGGCTTGCGGCTGAGCTGGGGCAGGCGTGTTTAGGTCTCTGGCCAGGGGGCGTCTGGTGGGTGGAGCTAGCATCGGTGGACGATCCCCTCCAAGTGCCCGACGTCGTGGCCGCCGCTCTGCGACTTCCTGGTCGAGGACAAACGCAGGAGGTGGTGACGGCTTTGCTGGCGGCCCGGAGAGCTGTCCTGTTCCTCGACAACTGCGAGCATCTGGTTGCAGCTTGCGCCGAGTTCTGCCAGGCGGCCCTCCAGAGCTGCCCGGAGCTCACCGTCATCGCCACCAGCCGAGAGACACTGGGGGTGTCAGGCGAGGTTCGTTGGCCTGTCTCGTCGATGCCAGCCACCGACGCGGTGCAGCTGTTTGAGGCTCGGGCGCAACTGGTCCTGCCCGACTTCAAGGCGACAGCCTCCAACCTCGAGGCAGTCACTCAGATCTGCGATCGCGTCGACGGGATGCCCCTCGCGATTGAGCTCACCGCCGCCCGCCTGGACGTGCTGACTGAGCAGGAGCTGCTGAGCCAGCTCTCCGACCGCTTCGGGCTGCTGAAAGCGGCTAGTCGAACTGCACCGGAACGACAGCAGACGATGATGGCGACAATCGACTGGAGCTACAGGCTCCTCACCGAAGACGAGGCCCTGCTCTTCCGCCGCCTGTCAGTGTTTCGCGGCGGCTTCACGCTGGAGAGCGCGCAAGCCGTCTGCGCCGATGGGATGGCTGGAATCGTGCTCGATGCGCTTGCCGGCCTGGTCCGGAAGTCGATGGTGGTCGCTGAGCGAGCCAGAGGCCCGCACAGCCGCTACAGACTCCTCGAGTCTCACCTTGCGTATGCCGACGACCGGCTGCGCGAGACGGGTGAGCTCGAGCTCGCACGTCGTCGCCACTACGAGTACTTCCAGGAGTCCCTCGCGGCCAGGACATTGTGGCCGCTGGTTCCGAGCCTGCCGTCCGGCTTGCCGGACTTTGCCGCTGAGGAGTCGGCCAACTTGTGGGCCGCCTTGGGGTGGGCGCGCCACAACGCCGAAGACCTGGGTCTCAGCATCGCCGTGGATTTCGGTCCCAAGGACTTCACGCAGGCGAGAAGCCTGTTGGCAGACCTGCTCTCGCACTCCCCCGCCCAGGGGACAGTTCGGGTCGGCGCGCTATGCCGCGCCACCCTATTTGCATTTGCACAAGGCGACTATGGGCAGGCTCTTCAAGCGGCTGAAAGCGCCGTTGCAATTGCGCGTGGGTTGGGAGATGCCGGCTGGGTGGCCTGGGCGCTCAATTGCTTGGGACAGGCGCACCGGCACCGCGGGGACCTTGCAGCTGCAGCCGAGATCTTTGAGGAGGCCTCCTCCCTTCTCAAGGAATCCACCAACCGACGCCTACTGAGTGTGGTGAGGTGCTCCGTGGCGTTAATCGCGATCGAGACGGGTGATTACCCTGGCGGTTCGGCCCTCCTCACCGATTGTGTGGCCACGGCCAGAGCGGAGGTTGACGTGTTCTGGCTCCCCATCTATCTCGACAGCCAAGCGCGCGCTCAGCTAGGAATGAAGGACCACCAGGCGGCCATCATCAGCTGGAAGGAAGCCGTCTCCGTCAACCGCCGCATTAACGACTTCGCAGGGATCGTCAACGGCGTTAACGGTTTGTCGTGTGTAGGGGCGGCCACTGGGGCTGACGACCGAGCATTGCGGCTGGCTGCAGCCGCCGGTCGCCTGTCGGGTGAGTGGTCGGTGCATTCAGATCCCTGGCTTCGCGGTCTCGCCGAGGCCGCTGAACAGCGATCTCGATCCAGATTTGGTGCTCGCAAGAGTGAAGAAGCCTGGAAGGAAGGCTGGGCCTTGAGCACCAAACAAGCGATCGACTATGCGCTTGATGAAAGCGAGCCACAACGTGGGGCTGATGCCGGCCCCCTAAGTCGACGCGAGCTAGAGGTGGTCAAGCTTGTGGCCGCTGGCATGACCAACCGACAGATCGCGGAGCGTCTCTTCATCGCCGAGCGGACGGTGGACAACCATCTCGAGCATGTCCGCGAGAAGCTGGCAGTGAAAACGAGGGCGCAGATCGCAGCCTGGGTTGTCCAGCGCGGGTTGGCGCCGGGCCGTACTGATAGCGCTCATCCCTCGACGGAGACAAAGGGCCGCACCGGGATTCAACCCCCGGGCCGGTCATAACCCTCCTGCCGATGATCCGCGAAAAATGAGTACCTGAAATAGGTACCTGATCGGCCATTTGCCCGCTGGTCGACTCCTCCGGCCAGGCATAGCTTCGTGAAAACGGCCGGAACCCCGGTCAGCCTCAAGAGGAGGAGTCGCAAATTGATCGAAATCGAATCTGGACGCGATGGGCGACCGGGACTTGCAAGCCTGGAGATATCAGATGGCGAGCTCCTGGGCCGTCTGTTTTGCCGCCTTTCACCCGAGTCGGTCTACAGGCGGTTCTTGAGCCCAATCTCGAAGCCGGATTATTTCATCAGGTTGCTTCTCCGCGTCGATCACTACGATCGCGAGGCGATCGCCGCCGTGGAGCGCGGCGAGATTGTCGGCGTAGCACAGTATGCTCGCCTCCCAGGCGCCAGCCAGGCGGACGTGGCGATCGTCGTCGCGGACAGTTGGCAGCGGCAGGGCCTGGGCACGCGGTTGATCACTGCTCTTGCCGATCGCGCGGTCGCCAACGGTATCGACGCCTTTGCGGTTGCCATCCAAGGCGACAACTTCGGCGGGCAGCGCCTGTTGATGCGGCTCGCCTCGGGCGCACGGCTTAAGTACTCCGCTGGCGTGGGCGAAGCGGTCATCCCGCTCACGACCGAGAACGGTCATGAGTAACCGCGCGCCCCTGAACGTTTTGCGGAGCTTTGACGCCTTCGAGGCCGGTTTACTTGCGGCCGGGCGATTAGCGGGTCGGATGGACGAGCTTGAGCATCGTCTCGCCGAGCTGCGGAGACAGCGTGAGACGCTTGAGGAGGAGCTTCTCGAAAAATCGATGGTGGCGCCGACCCCCAAGGACGTTGGGATGGTATTGAGCGCAATCGACGATCCGACGGACAGCGGCACGCTTTCGCAACGTAAGGCGCTGATGCAGCAACTGGTGAGCGAGATCAGAGTCGAATCGCGGAGCGAAATCTTTCCGACCTTTCGGCTGCCATCGCCGCCGGTTTGCGTTATATCAGGAGTGGTGGGCCGCGGTAGGCTCGAACCACCTACTTCGGTGTTGTCGCGACGTGAACGACGTAGCGTCGAATACGCGACAGGGAACGACGTGACGCGGCGTTATTGGTCGCGACACGACGCGAACCTGGGTCGTCGGTACGTTCACGTCAGCGTTCACATGTCCAACAAGTACTCTGCTGACCGTGGCAGACCTCATCGTGAGGGTCGCGTTGGGTGCACTCGGCGTTCTCTTGATCCATGACGCCGTGTGGTGGGGAAACAGTTGGTTCTTTGGCAAGCCGATGGGCGGCTGGTGGAAGCGGCAATCGCAGAATGCTCAAACCCTCTACCGCATCTCTCTTGGAGTGTTTGGCGCTGTGATCGTCGTGACGGCCGTTTTTGGAACGATCCTGCGTCCGTAGCTTCTAGACTCCGGACGCGTCGGCAAAGAAACACCGCGGACCGGGGTCGCGTTGACCCCGGTCCTTTCATGGTCGGACAGGTCGATCTGCTTTTTCTGCACGAGAACACCTCCGCGACTTCCAAGGTCCGGCGAATAAGCCCGACTAAACTGACCCCAACGGTGACTGCGATAGCCACGCCGAGCGAGCTTCAGAAAGCCGAGGAATTCCTCGCGCTGACGCGCTTTCGCGAAGCCTCCGACCAGTTGACGGGCACCCTCGAGCCGGTCGTCCAAGATCCGCCGGACTTCCTGATCACCGACGGCTCGCGGACGGCCTCGGTCGAGATGACGCGCTATCTGCAGCGCGCCGGCAAACGCGGCTCACCAGAGGCTCAGCGCGAGGCGATGGAAATGCGCGTCGTCGCGCGCGCCAAGGAAATCTTCGAGGCGGCACACCTAGACGTCTACGTGAACGTCAGTCCGTTCTTCAAGATCAGCGAAATCAAGCGAGTTGATGTCGAACCTTATGCGCAGGCGCTAGCCCAGCTTGTGTGGGACGTCTTACCGCCAGCGCCGTCGCCGGCGGAGCGCTTAGTGATGACGCGGACGGACTGGGACGCGATAGATCGCGTCCGCCTCGGAAACGTGCTCGCCAATGTGTCACTGCATCGCTGGTGGCCAGCAAAGGACGCCTGGTGGGGTTCCCTGTCCGGATTGGCGAGCGCCGACGTCACCGAGATCGAGAGAACGATCCGCCGCAAGGAGTTAGACCTCGGCCGTTACAGCGTCAGCGCAGGCGAGCGCTGGCTGATCATCTACGCGTGGTTCATGAGATCGGCCTTTTTCGACAGAGAGGTCCTCAGCGCCGGGATGTTCACGTCGACGTTCGACCGCGTCATCTTCTTTGACCTCCCCGTGCAGAGGTTTGTCGCGGTCGCCTAGGCACCGGCAGCGGAAATTGTCAAGGCGATCCGGGCGGGCCGTTAATCGCGCATTCTTACAATGACCTCCGGAAGAACCTCTGATGGAATTTCGGCTCACATATGCAGGACCCCTCGCTGCCACCCAGGGAAATGAGGTCGGCGGTCGGTGGTCGCCGAAACTTCAACGGAAGCATGAAATCCGCCAGCGATTCCATCCGCAGTTGAAACGGCTTTGGGACACTACGCCATTCTTGAAGACTGGCGGACGTAGCGGGCCGAGCGCGTTGGTCACAGAGGACAGCCCCGACATTCCCCCATATGACGTGGCGGCGTTGGGGGCTAAGTACAGTCTCTACGGCTGGAACTTCGTTCCATTAGTTAAAGAAGAACTGAATCTCATCTGCGGACTCGACATCCTCTTTTTGCGTCCGAGTGCGCCGGGACAGCTCGTCTCCGGAGGAGACCTTGACAACCGGTTAAAGACACTATTCGACGCTCTGCGGATCCCGGAGGCGAATGAGAGGTACGCCGACCGAGTGCCGGACGACGCTGACGAGAAGCCGTTTTACTGTCTTCTTTCGGATGACAAGCTCATCACCAAGGTTTCCCTAGAGACTGATCAATTGCTGGAGTTTGTTGGCTCTGGCGCGAACCCTGATGATGTACGGCTAGTCATTACGGTGCGGTTGCGTCCGTACGAAATGCATCTGGGGAACATGCAGTTCAGCTAGGACCTCGAATCTGCCAAGGCTCAAGATCCAAGGGCGCATTAGGGACGGTGTCGGACCTTTCCGGTGTTTGGGGTCTTTCTACCGGTTACTACTGGTGGCTACCGCTAGCAATTGGATGACGTGATCCAGCTTGCGATCTGTGCCCGTGAGTTCACTCCGAGCTTGTTCATTATGTTGCGGATATGGGTGGCAACGGTGGGATCGGAGATGAAGAGGCGCGCTCCGATCTGCTTATTGCTCAAGCCTTCGGCGACCAATCGCGCGACTTCAACCTCCCGCTTCGCCAGTGGCCCCGCCTCGACGCGTTCTGTCGCGACCTCGACGTGATCGGATTCGCCAAGTGCCAGGCGTAATGCCGCCTCGCGGCTCAAGCGCTTGCCGGTCTTGAATTCGGCCTCGAACTTCGATGCCCCTAGTGCTGCAACCGCCGACTCTTTGGCTGCGGCGAGCAAGGGGACTGACGGTCCGTAAATGATCGCGCCGGCCCCCGTTGCGACGGTTTCCGCCGCCCCGAGCAGCTGTGCCCCGAGTCGTGCCTGGCCAGAGCTGGCGGCATGCCAGCCTAGAGCCGCCAGCGAGTAGTACTGGGCGATCCGGTGGTCGATCTGCTGAGCGATCCGCAACGCTTCGACCGACCGTAGCTTGGAGGCATCAAGGTCGCCGGCCATCATGGCGACCATGCCGAGGAGGCGAAGCATCGTCTCAAGTTGAAAGAGATCACCGGCCTCTCGACTGAGGCGTACACCCTCTGAGGACATTGCGCTGGCTCTGTCCATGTCTCCCTGGAAGACCGCGTGAATGACTCGCGCCAGCACCAACTCGATCGTCGCTGGGTAGTCGTGGAGAGCCGCGGTCATCGCTTCAGCCTCATCGAGGAAGCGGCTGGCGGCCGCAAAATCGCCGATCGCGTCCTCGGCTGTCGCGGCTATCGACAGTGATTCCGACAATTGCGCGAGCTGGTGCGATTCTCGCGCCGTCGCTACAGCTCGAGCGATCCATGGCCTGGCGGCTGCCGGATCGCCCTGCAGCAGGCTCAGCCATCCACGAAGGTAGTAGGCCCGCACCTGCGTTCGCGGAGACGCCTCGCCGGATGCGAGCAGTTGATCGAGCCAGCGCACGCTCTCTGTGGTCCCGCGCGTGATCCAGTAATGACCGATCGCGGCGGCGAGGTCGAGCCCGCGAGCGAAGTCGCCGCGCGCGAGGCATCGCTCGAGGATCAATCGGATGTTGTCGATTTCCAGCTCGATCCACTCGAGCCACTGGACAGGCTGATAACGAGCTTGCTCCGCAGCTCGGAGACACCTGGCTCGGTAGTACTCGAGGCACCGCTCTTCGAGAACGTCCACCTCATTCGCGTTTCGGAGCTTGAGGCTGGCATATTCGCGCATCGTTTCGTGCAACCGATAGCGCGCAAGCAGCTTGACGTCCTCTTTCATCACGAGGGATTTGTCGACCAAAGATGAAAGCAGGGCCAATGTTCCCGCCTCCGGGACTTGGTCGTTCGCACAAACCGCCTCGATATCGTCAAGGCTGAACCGGCCCGCGAACACGCACAAACGCCTGAATAGAGCCTGTTCGCCGGCAGATAACAGGTCATGACTCCAGTCAATGGTCGTTCGGAGTGTTTGATGCCGCGGCAAGGCGGCGCGACTTGCTCCGGTGAGCAGAGCGAAACGGTCGGTTAAGCGTTCGAGGATCTGTTCGCCTGTGAGAACTCTGGTTCTGACTGCGGCGAGTTCGATCGCCAACGGCAGGCCGTCGAGCCGTCGGCAGAGATGAACGACCGCGGCCTGATTCGAGTCGGTGAGCTCGAAGGTGCCAGATGCCGCCGCCGCACGCTCTGTAAATAGCATCACGGCTTCGTTCTGTCGCAGCTGACTGAGCGCTACCGTTTCGTCCCCTGGAGGCAGTTCGAGCGGTGGGACCGGCACCACGTGCTCCCCAAGGACTTGGAGCGGCTCCCGGCTTGTAGTGATCACCCGCACAGCGGGTGCAGTGCGAAGCACTTCGGCCACGAGCTGGGCGGCCGCTTCGACCAGGTGCTCGCAGTTGTCCAGGACGAGCAACAACTCTTTGTCCTGTAGGTAGGAGACGAGGATCTGCATCGGCTCCGTTGCAGCCTGGTCTCTAAGGTCCAGTGCCGCGACCGCGGCATTGGCCACCAGGCCCGCATCCCGGACCTCGGCGAGCGCGACCAGCCACGCGCCGGCCGCGAAGCCCCGCCCCAGGTCGCTTGCAATCCGAATCGCAAGTCGGGTTTTGCCCACACCACCCGGCCCGACGAGGCTGACCAATCGGGCTGTGGTGAGCTTCCTTCTGAGTTCAGCAAGCTCATGACGGCGTCCGATGAAGCTTGTCGCCTCAGCCGGCAGGTTGCCCGAGTGGTGCTTGGGCCTGGCCATAGCGAGTACGAGACTACCCCGCGGCCGACGTACTAGCGGTGTCGACCGCTCATCGAATCATCAATTCAGAGGATTCGGATGGTGCGGCTGCAGCCGCAGGCTGACAGGCATGGCTCAGGAGCTATCGAACCACCGAGTCGAGGTGACCTTCGTCGGCCCGCCTCCGGCGCGACAAGTAGCGCTGGCGTCTGGGGTGACCGAGGTGGAGGTCGACGGTCGCCAGCTGCGCTGCTTTGTCTGTGGCAGCTTTCAGCCGTTTCTCGAAGCCTTGCACGGTTCCGAGGTCATAAGCCTGACCTCCACACGGTCATCGTGTCGATGACCTCCTCAAACAAAAGGAGCTTCAGATGAGTCCACATAGAAAGACCTCGCTTGCTGCTGGCGTGCTGTACCTGCTCACCTTTGTCTCGATCCCGACCCTCGCTCTCTACGGCTCGGTGAAAGGTGCGAATTACATCCTCGGCGCTGGTCCGGACACTGGCGCCCTCGTCGGCGCCCTCCTCGAGATCATCGTCGCCCTTGCCGGCATCGGCACCGCCGTCGCGCTGTTCCCGGTGGTCAAGAGGCAGAACGAGGGCGTCGCGCTCGGCTTCGTCGCCTCACGAACTCTGGAAGCCGCCGGCATCTTCGCCAGCGTCGCGTGCCTCCTGACGGTTGTGACCTTGAGGCAGGAGGGAGCCGGAGCAAGTGCGCTGGTCACCAGCCATGCACTGGTCGCGTTGTATGACCGGCTGTTCTTGATCACGCAGAGCTTCATCCCGGCTGTGAACGCCCTGCTGCTCGGCTATCTGCTTTACCAGTCGCGCCTGGTGCCGAGAGCTCTTCCCCTGCTCGGACTTATCGGAGCTCCGCTGCTAGTCGCAGCAGACCTCGCCGTTCTGTTCGACCTCATCGGCCGAACGTCCACACCGGCGCTGGTAACCGCACTCCCGATCGCTCTCTGGGAGTTTTCGCTGGGCGTCTGGCTGGTCGTCAAGGGTTTCAAGCCCTCTGCCATCACCACCCTTTACAGCCGAACTGCCGGTGTGGACAACGGCTCCCTGGCCCCTGGGGCGGCTGCTCGATAGAGTTCCCGCCTCCGTCCGACAGTACGGAGCCCGGCTTCGGCCGGGCTCCATCGAGCTCAGTTAACTGTGGCGCCAGGCCTCCCAGAGTGGGAGAGCGCCAGCTGCTCTTTACCTCCAAGCGGGCGGAGGCTCTGCTGCGACAGTACGGCTGCGTCGGCCGAGATGAACGCTCCGACTTCCTGGATGACTTCCGAAGGCCGCTCCGAGTGCGCGTTGTGTCCAGCACAAAACCCGCTCGGTTCTCCAGCCGCTACCACTAGGCCGGCATTCCAGCCAGGCGCTCGTCCGCCAGGAGGTGGCTTTATCGAATCCACATCAAGTCCAGTGCACGCGATCAACCAGGCAATGATCGAGTTCGAGTTCCACATTTCGCCAGTCCGGAGCTCGTCACGGCCCCACACGAGGATCGGTATCTGCGGCACCAATTCAAGCAGGCGCCGGGCATCGGCTACATCGTCACTCAGTCGGCGCGGACTGTCGACCGCCTCACCGATGTCAGGAACCACGCCGTCGCGCCACCTGCGCATTTCGTACCGAAAGATGCGAAACCGCCCAGCCCACCGGGCTCCAACTGGGCCTTCGGCGACCACGCCTCGCTCCTGCCCGCGGCCGTCAACAACTGGCGTCTGCTCGATCGTGAAACGACCCTCAGGCACGAAGACGTGCAGGCCAGAGTGATAGAGATCGAACACCGGCCGGCGGTCGAGGCGTGCCTTGATCGCTTCATAGATGCGTCCGTTCAAGCGCACAAAGTTGCCACCCGCGCCCAATGGGAGCCAGTAGAGGTCTATTCCGACTCGCGCATCAAGTGCGGAAGTCGCGGCGAGAGCCATTACAAGCAGCGTATTGGTGGACATTCGTCGCGACACGGGTCCTTCGGCCCGCTGAGCGAAGGCCACACGGTTTCTGGAGGAGTCTGCCTCGTTGACGAGCGGTCCCAACGCACAAGACGCCGACTGAGGACGGGCTCGCATTCAAACACTGGCCCGGGCCTGGGATCGAAACTGGGGCTTGGGACTATGACCTGCGGCCGCACGGTCCTGCGCTGTGCGTCCTCAGGCGTGCCGGCCTGCGATTTTCGAAGCAGGTGCCTCACGGTCCCGGGGCCGTGCGCGTGCTGGTATATCGGCTGTGCGATAGGCGTGAGCGAGTTCAATCGACGGCCGCAATCCACTTGAACGGGGGCTGCCGCCGCCGAGTTCCTAGAAAATCTGTGACCTCCCCTGTGACACGGCGGGGTAGGCGAAGCCGGCAAAGTCTCGATTCTGAATACGATTTTTGGTCGGGGGCCCGGGATTTGAACCCGGGGCCTCACGGTCCCGAACCGCAATAGCAATCGGTTCGGGACATTCCGCCAGAGGCCGCCTGGGTTCGTTCCGTCCGAGGTTGAAGTTCGCCAGGTGCCGCTGCGTGACGCCGGATGCCGCTTGGGTTGCTACATGCGTTGCTACACGCGCCCTTATCGACCTGCAAGAAGGGTGACCGCTGGGTTCGATTAGTCCGGTGGCTGCCTAGCTGCGGTCATCCCGCGTCCTGTTGGTTCCGGAATTGCGTGACACCGCTGTGACCTCCCCGCATGGTTGCGGCAGTCCGCTATCTCCGGTCGTTGGTGGGCCGACACGCAGGTTCGCCTCGATGCTATAAGGCCCCCAGAGGTAAGCTGACTCGACCGGCGGCGCGACGGCAATTGGGGGTTGGAGACGATGCCCGGATCGATCGCTCGGCGGAGGGGCGCGGTGTCGGTCCGAGTTGACCGCTCTGCGCGCGGCGCGCCGACCTTGCGCGGCCGCGACGCCGAACTCAAGGCAATTGGGCACCTCCTTGCTGGCGCCGCGGCTGGCCGGAGCGGTGTGCTGCTCTTAATGGGACCGCCGGGAATCGGCAAGAGCAGCCTATTGGCCCAGGCGCATGGCATGGCTGGCCGCCTCGGGATCCGGGTGCTGGCGGGCGCGGCGCTCGAAAGTCAGCAAGTGGTGCCGCTCGCGCCATTGCTGGACGCGATCCTACACAGCGATTCGCCAGTTGGCGGCGTGGCTATACCGCGCGGCTCCGAGGACGTCAGCGATCTCCGTTACTGGATGCTCCATGATCTACAGACGGCGTTGGAGCATGCCGCGCGGGAATCGCCTCTGGCGATCCTGATAGACGATTTGCAGTGGGCCGATGCTGGGACCCTTGCGGCTCTGCGGGCGCTGCCCGCATGGCTCTCCGGAACGCCAATTGTCTGGGTTCTGACGCTCCGTGGTCGGGGGCGGCGTGGCGCGGTGGATGACACCGTCTCCAAATTGAAACGCGACGGGGCGCAGCTGGTGAACGTTGGACCGTTATCGGACGACGCCGTAGCACGGATCGTCGCGGACGTGCTCGATCTGGAAGCCGACCGCGCCTTGCTGAATTTGGCTGCCAACGCCCACGGCAACCCATTCCTGATCGTTGAGTTACTGCGCGGGCTGCAGGAGGAACAGCGGCTTGTCGAAGATCGCGGCCGCGCGCTGGTTGTCGGCCGGGGGCTTCCGAGGCGACTCGCCGACTCGATGCGCGA
>Ga0209648_10003021_pt1 | contig 14061 bp, 12 predicted proteins | sample GraSoi2013_115cm_FD_185830 | JGI IMG/M metagenome (GOLD analysis project Ga0209648, IMG submission 185830) | Grasslands soil microbial communities from the Angelo Coastal Reserve, California, USA - Sample 9_17_2013_115cm (SPAdes) (version 2) | ecosystem: Environmental > Terrestrial > Soil >...
GAAAGAGTAGAAAGTCATCGTCGCGGGGAGGCCAAGCGCCTGGCCGACGATTTGATCGCGCTGGCTGCGGGCATAGCGAGTGAAATCCGGAATGTTCAGCGAGACGGTGGCCCAAAATCCGACCACGCCGGTGAGCGAAGGAACAAAGAATCGGAAAAATTCTGAGAAGGTTTGAAACTTCGAGGGCGTCGCCAGCATGGGGCCGAAGCCGCCGGCTTTTTTCCGCGCCCAAAGCAACAAAGCAAATCCGATGAGCAAAAGAAAAGGAGCGGAGATGCCCTGCAGGAAACGAATGGTCTCGATGCCGCGCACAATCACCAGCACGTTCAGAAGCCAGAAAAAAGCAAAGCAAACAGCCGGGCCGTAGTGAAAGTGAGCCCAGCCCGGCGCCAGGGCCACGATCATGGCATTGATGGCTTCGCCGCCGATCCAGGTTTGAATGCCGAACCAGCCGCAGGCGACCAGGGCGCGCAGGATCGCGGGGACATTAGCGCCGAGAACGCCAAAGGATGCGCGGGCAAAAACCGGAAACGGGATACCGTAGCGCGCGCCTGCGTGGGCGTTCAGAAGCATGGGGATCAGCACCAGCACGTTGCCGAGAAACACGGTGAAGAGCGCCTGCTTCCAGTTCATCCCGCCGGCAATCATGCCGCTGGCAAGCATGTAGGTGGGGATGTTCACGCTCATGGAAATCCATAAGGCGGCGTAGTTGTAGGTGCGCCAGCGGCGGCGGTCACTGGCGACGGGAGCGAGATCCTTGTTGTAGAGCCCGCTGCCGCGAATGGTTTCCGCTCGAAGCGTGTGGCTGTGAGGCTCGGTCATCGAGAATGCTCACTCCAGAGTCTAGTTCCCGGGTGTAACGAATTATAGAGGCGTCTACCCAAGGGGTCGTATTTGAAGCTCAGTCGGCAATCCAAATTTTGTTGACAGCCTTTCCTGTCCACGCGTAAAGGATGCCCCAAACCTCGTACTGGAAAAAAACAATAACGGGTCTGGTCGCTCGAATTGTCTTCTCGCCATAAACGTCGCGGTACTTGCCTGGTGGCAGGCTCCAGACCACTGGTACAGATGGACCGCCCGTTGCCAGCACGGTACTTCTCCAGTTCTCCCCAACTTTGTGGGCCACAATCAGTTCCGAGTTCTCCTTTGTGATTAAAACCAAGGCCAGGGTGGGCTTGCCATCGCCGTAGAAGTCAACCCTGACCAGACCGGGGCAACTATTGCCGTGGTCTTTTTGAAAGAATGCCTTGTCGTCTTCCTGGAGGTCAGCCAAGGTGACTAGCTTCCTCCCCGGATACTTGCTTGTAATTTCACGCTGTAGGTCCCGCGGAAGATCACATTCCCGATTCTGTGGTGCAGCAGCCGCCCCTTGAACGAGTACGAGTAGACAAAATCCAATTACGGAGGTTCCTGTAGTGTTCATTTGAAAAAAACACACTCAGTTTGCGGCTTCGCTGGATTCCACCGCGCGCGTGCGCGTGATTTCGCCGTAGGATTCGGGGCGGCGGTCGCGGTAAAACTGCCAGGTGTCGCGGACTTTCTGGATTTCATCGAGGTTGAGGTCGGCGACGAGCAATTCATCTTTGTCGCGGCTAGCCTGGGCCACGATCTTTCCGCGCGGATCACAAAAATAGCTCTTTCCGTAGAATTCGCCGATCTTCCAGGGATGCTCGGTGCCAACGCGGTTGATGGCGGCGACGAAATAGGCGTTGGCAACGGCGTGGGCGGGTTGCTCAAGCTCCCACAGGTATTCGGAAAGGCCAGCGACGGTTGCTGAAGGGTTGTAGACGATTTCCGCGCCGTTGAGTCCGAGGATTCTGGCCCCTTCCGGGAAATGGCGGTCGTAACAGATATACACGCCGATGCGGGCGTAGCGGGTCTGAAAAACAGGATAGCCGGCGTTTCCCGGCGTGAAGTAAAACTTCTCCCAAAAGCCCGGGTGACAATGGGGAATGTGATGCTTGCGGTATTTGCCGAGATAACGGCCATCGGCGTCAATCACCGCAGCAGTGTTAAAGTAAACGCCGGTCATTTCGACTTCATAGACGGGCACGACCAGCACGATTTGGTATTTCTTCGCGAGTTTTTGCATCAATGAAACCGTGGGGCCAGCCGGGACGCGCTCGGTCAGTTCATACCAACGGGTCTGCTGTTCCGCGCAGAAGTACGGACCGTAAAAAAGCTCCTGCAGCCCAAGAATCTGTACTTTTTTCCTGGCCGCATCGGCGATCAGGCGTTCGTGCTTGGCGATCATCTTTTTTTTGATTTCGCCGAGGGAAAATTTTTCCGGGGACCACTCACATCGAGCTTGAATCAGACCGCAACGGACCATACGGGCCATGTCACACCCTCCCGAGCAGCAGGCAAAAAGTCTACTCCGCGGGCCGTTGGCCTACAAGGTTCTGATGAAGAACTCTAAGTGGCTTGTTTTTGTGTGGATGCAGTTGCATTCGCGCTTCTGTTCACGGAAAGAGGCGCGAAGACTAGCGCCGGAATTGGACAAGAATGCGTGAGGGAAGGGTCAAACGACGCGATCGGCCTCCAATGAGAGCAAATGCTGAAGATCAAAGAGTAAGAAGAGGACTCTTATTGCCCAAAAAGGCTAGGTCATTACCCTATACCTTAAGTTTATGAGGCTTGGGGGCAGGTAATTTTGCGGGGGAGGTAGAGCCTTTTTACCCGGAATTCATTTGGCAGCCCACTGAAAACAAAGGCTTTGGGATTGGCCGGGGGCTTGCATCCTCTGGACCAGTGGGGGAGGCGAGCCGAGGATCCCTTTAGGGGATTGAGGGCTGGGCCGGTTCGCGACTCCCCCCTTCACTTTCGCCGATCTACCCCAAACCACCCCGAACATATCCGAACTCGGCGAAAGTGTGTGTCCTCCTGGATGTTACAGATTGGATGTCAGGGGCTAGAAGAAACTCCCGAAAAGCTAGGCGTGGTAAGAGGGCAGGGGATGGAAGGCGACCCCCCACGCGGCTACCGTGTGGTGTAATCGCTGAGCGTCAGAGCAAGCATGATCGCCAGCCAGAAGACGGAGCTTACGATCACAAGATGGGTGCGCCTCGGACTGTAACGCGCGTGCATGAAGTAAAGGACGACAAGCGTGGCCTTAAACGAGGCAATGGCGAGGGCGATGACGATATTGAACGGACCAAAGTTCTGAAATGCGGCCCACACGGTGAGCCCCGTGCCAGCCATCAGCGACAAGAAGATCAGGACGTAAATTTTTGGAGAAACGATGTGTTCGGACACGCGTTACTCTCCCAAATGCTCCTAGCGATGTCTGTCAATCAGATATAAAAGCGGAAACAAATAGATCCACACAATATCTACAAAGTGCCAGTAGAGGCCCACAATCTCGACGGGCGTGTTGTACTGCGGCGTGAAACGGCCTTTGAAAGAACCCTTGATGAGCCAGATCAGAAGCCCTGCGCCGACAATCATGTGCAGGGCGTGCAGGCCGGTCATGCCAAAATACAGGGAAAAATAAAGCTGAGCGTGTGCGTTCAGGTCGGGGTCTTTGGCAAAAGCCTTCTCCAACTCCTCCTTTTCGACGGCCATATCGTTGGGTTTATCTGCGGCGGTGGGGTGCGCAGTCCGGTACATCACGTCGAAGTCGTGGCCGGGAATGAGATGGTGGTCGAACTTCTGCTTGTATTCGATCACTTTGATGCCAAGGAACACCGTGCCGAGGGCAAGCGTGGCGATCAGGAAGATACTGACGAACTGCTTCTTTCCGACCTGAGCCGACCAGACGGCCATGGCCATGGTCAAGCTGCTCATGATGAGGACGACCGTGTTGAAGCCGCCGAGCTTGATATCGAGTGTGTTGCTGCCGACGCCGAACGCCGTGCTGAACGCATGGCGGTTGATGGTGTACGTCATGAACAAGCCACCAAAGAACAAGACTTCGGTGACCAAAAAGACCCACATCCCGAGGGCAGCAGATTCCTTCTGCTGCTCGAGCGTCTGAAAGTGTCCGTACAGTTCGCCGGTGCGGTGCACGCGGTTCTCCTCTTTTCTTTCAGCTCGTGACTAACACCGTGCCACTCAACGCCCGGGGTCCTTCGCCACGTTCGGGGTAAACAAGCCCCACCCCGCAAATCGGTTCCGCGAACTAGTCGTCTCCAGGAACGGGAGCAAGCGGCGAACCCGCAGCCAAGCCAAGATCGGGCCGGTTCTTGTAGTCGTATGGCTCCCAGGTTACTTCCGGTGTGATATGGAAATTCTCTGTCGGTGGCGGCGAATCCGTCTTCCACTCCAGACCGGTGGCAGGCCAGGGATTCGGCCCAGCGACCTTGCCGTAGCGCATGGACCAGATCAAGTAGGCCATCGGCAGCAAATAACCGAGCGCAAGAACGGACGCCCCCGCAGTGGACAATACGTTGAGCACTTGGAACTCCGGCGGATAGGTGTGATAACGCCGGGGCATCCCCAGGTAGCCGAGGATGAACTGCGGGAAGAACGTCAGATTGAAGCCGATAAAGAGAACAACAGCCGCGAACCGGGAGAGCGCTTCCGGATAAAGCTTGCCAGTAATCTTGGGCCACCAAAAATGCAGGCCGCCGACGTAGCCCATGACCGCGCCACCGACCATGATGTAGTGGAAGTGCGCGACGACGAAATAGGTGTCGTGAATGTGAATGTCCAAGCCCAGGCAGGCGAGGAAGAGTCCGGTGAGGCCGCCAATCAGAAAAAGCCCGATGAAACCGAGGGCGTAGAGCATGGGCGTGTCCCAGGAAATCGAACCTTTATAAAGCGTCGAGGTCCAGTTGAAGACTTTGACAGCCGAGGGAATCGCCACGACGTAGCTGAGGAAGGAGAAGGTCAGTGCGGCATAAGTGGACTCGCCGGTCACGAACATGTGATGCGCCCATACGAGGAAGCCGATGACCGCGATGGCGATACTCGATCCAGCGATAAAAGAATATCCGAAGATGGGTTTGCGAGCGAAGGTGGGAATGATTTCGCTGGTCACCCCCATCGCTGGAAGAATCATGATGTAAACGGCGGGGTGCGAATAGAACCAGAAGAGATGCTGGAAAAGAATGGGATCGCCGCCCAGTGCCGGATTGAAGAAGCCCAGGTGAAACATGCGCTCGAGACCGGCCAGCAACAGAGTGATGGCAACGACAGGGGTACCCAAAACCATCACGAGGCTGGTGGCATAGTGCGCCCAGGCGAAGAGCGGAAGCCGAAACCAAGTCATCCCGGGCGCGCGCATCGTGTGAATGGTGACGATGAAGTTGAGACCGGTGAGAATTGAGGAAAATCCGTTGATGAAGATGCCGAGGACCGCCGGCGTCACCGCGGAATTCGAATAGACGCTGCTGAGCGGGGTGTAAAACGTCCAGCCAGTGTCCAGCCCGCCGGTGCCGAAGGAATAAAGAACGAAGCAACCGCCAATAATGTAGATGTACCAGCTCAGAAGATTGATTTTCGGAAAGGCGAGATCCTTCGCACCGATCATCATGGGGATCAGGAAATTCCCGAGAACGGCGGGAATCGAAGGGATGAGGAAAAAGAAGATCATCGCGACGCCGTGCATGGTGAAGAGTTTGTTGTACGTTTCCGGCGTAACCAGGTAACCGCTGGGCGTCAGGAGGTGAATGCGGATCATGGTGGCAAAGAGGCCGCCGATGAAAAAGAAGAAGGTCACCGAGGCGAGATACAAAAGCGCGATGCGTTTGTGGTCGGTGGTCAGCAGCCACGAACGGATGCCGTAGGTGGCATTCAGATAGTGTTCCCGCGGCATTTGATGATCCGGCGATGGAGGTGTCTTGCTCATGACTTATCTCTTCTCCGAGGGCGAAGCAATTCCAGCGCCCTTGGCAGGAACCGGCTGCGACTCCAGAGATTTAATATAGGTGGTGAGAGCGAGAATCTGCTCCTCCGTCAACTGCCCCTGAAAGGTGGGCATCAAGGGCTGATACCCGGCAACAATTTTGGCACTGGGCTGCAGAATCGATTCGCGGACGTAAGCATCATCCGCGGTGACGGTAGAGCCGTCTGCCAGGAGAACCTGGGCTCCATAAAGACCGCTGAGGGATGGAGCGCGGCCGGTGCCATTGGCAACATGACAAGTGATGCAGGCCTTTTCGGCGAAGAGCTTTTCGCCGGCAACGACGGGATTGGCTTCCCCGCCCGAAGAGCCGGAAAGCCATGCGGCGTAATCGGACGGTTCCATCACCGTAACCCAACCGCCCATTAGGGCATGATTCGTTCCGCAATACTGCGAACAGAAAAAGTGGTAGCGGCCGGGCTTGGTTGGGCGAAACCACATGGTGTTGTAATGCCCGGGAACAACGTCCATTTTCACGCGGAACGCGGGAACATAGAAATCGTGAATGACGTCCTCGCTAGCGAGGGTCAGGCGCACATTGCGGCCCACGGGAACGTGCAATTCATTGATTTCTTTCAGGCCGTTGGGCTGCTGCGCTTTCCACATCCACTGTTTGGCAATGACATAAACGTCGAGCGTGTCCTGCGGCGTGTGGCGATAATCCACGTATACGACTGCGCCCCAGCCAAACATGGCCATCGCCAAAATCAGGGGAACGATCATCCACGCGGCCTCGAGCCGCGAGTCGCCGTGGATAGGGACGCCAACGGCGTCGGCTTCCTTGCGGTGGTACTTGAAGAAAAAAAAGACAATGGCCACAGTGATCGCGACCGCAAAGAAGAAGCACACGGCACTGATAAAAAGCATCAAGGCGTCCACATGCGGCGCGAAGTTGGACGCCTGCTCCGGATACAATGGCAATTGCGACTGCACGGCTTAGTGCGCTCCTCGTTCAGCAGAACCGCGGAGTGGCCGACGCAAGTTCGCGGCCGCTACAATTTCACGGCGCCAGAAAATCAAGATTCCGCCGATAATGCATAGAATCGTCAGGACACCGCCGAGCCGGATGATCTTGAGAATCGAAGCGCTGTACCTCGCGCTCGACGGGTCGTAGTGATAGCAATACAGCAAGACGTGATCGATGGGCGTGCCGATCCTTCCGGCAGACGCGTCCACGAGGCCGAGGCGCATGTCGCGCCCGGGATATTCGACGCCGTAGAAGTAGCGCGAAATGCGGCCGTCCGAGGTAAGAACCATAACCCCGCTCGCGTGAGCGAACAGACTGGACTTCGCATCGAAGGAGAAACGGAAATTTGCGGCCTTGGTCGCCGCGTCAATCGATTCCTGCGAGCCGGTGAGGAAATGCCAACCGGAATCCGTTTCCGGTCGGCGGAAGCGGGCCAGGGCTTTCTTCTTCTTTTCCGCAGCCATCTGCGGAGTTTCGCGGGAATCGAAACTGACGAAGACAACTTCGTAGTCACGCCCGGGATTGAACGAGAGCATTCGCAGCACGCCGACGACGCCCTGTTCGACCTGATCGCAAAGCATGGGGCAGCCGTAGTAGACGAAGGCAAGGACCACGGGCTTTTGCCCGAAATACTCACGCAATTGAACATTGCGGCCGGCTTCGTCGCGGAAAGCCAGGTCCAGCGGCATCTGGCCGTTGAGCGGCGGCTCGAATCCCACGTTTTGCAAAGCCGCGGGCATGGTTGCAGCCGTCGGGCCAACGTTACCGGGAATCGTTTGCGCGTGCAGTGTACACGTTGCCAGCAATAGCGCTGCAATCCCGATGATGTTGCGAACTTTCTTCATCTTGTCACTTCTTCTGCGCCGGCGGCGCGGACGCTCCGGGCAGACCTTTCTCCGCGATGATCTTCATCGCATCTTTGACGGGAATCTGCGCGATGCCCGAGTTCCTGTCGATCCAGCCAAACTTGTCATTCGCTTCCGTGTCAGCCTTCAACTTGTCGCGCAAATCCTGCTGTGGATCGGTTTGATGGCCGGGAACACCCTGCAGCCGCGGTTCCGGCGGCATGGTTCGAAAATCCTTGCCGAGAGCCTCGCGGGACGGAGGCGGCGGCGTATCGGAGGAAGCGGCGAAATTCGCGGTGAAGCGCAGAATATAAACGCAAATCACCAAAGAAGCGACCACCGCCAAGCCGAGGGCAAAAAGATAGCCATAGATGGTCTTCGCCTTGACGTCGCGTTCTTCGAACGAGACATCAGGGTTGCGCGGCACCTGGCCCGTGTCGTGGGACTCAGCGCTCATGATGCTCAATAGCCTCCGCAAGTTTTGGGTCGCCCAAGGGAAGGAGCGGCAACTGCTTGAGATTAAAGGCGAAGTAGCCCAGCCACAATCCACCAAGGGCGATGGGCAGAACAACGTCAAGCCACGTAGGCACAGCGCGGGAAGTAAACTCCGGACGCGTCATCCAGAAGAGATCCACGAGGCGCATGAAAATCAGCCATACGGCGATCTTGGGGAGCACCTTTGCGTTGCGCTTCACGTCTTCCGAGAGAAGCAGGAAAAACGGAACGAAAAAGTGAAAGACCAGGACGATCACCGCAACGACGCCCCAGCCACCGTACAGGCGAGTGCGATAAAAACTGATTTCTTCGGGCAGGTTCCCCGACCAGATGATCAGAAGCTGCGAGAAATCGAAATACGCCCAGAGCATGACAAAAGCGAGCAGCAGTTTCCCCAGATCATGCAGATGGCGCTTCTGCAGCACGCTGGCGAAGGGCTCCGTACGCGCCAGCAAAACGACCACAGCGATCATCAACGACATCGAGGAGATCAACTGACCCGCAACGAAGAGGAAGCCATAGATGGTCGAAGCCCAGTGAGGCGATAGAGACATCACCCAGTCGATGGCCGCGAAGCTCATCACAAAAACATAGAGGATGATGCCCGGGCCAGCCAGCATTTTCAGCCGGCGGCGCAGAGCGCGATCGGTCTGGCTGGCGTCCTGCTGCTTTGACCAGCTGTTGAAAAGGGCCATCAGCAGCAGCCAAACCGCGAAGTAAATCACCGCGCGTGTGATGAAGCCGCCGTGTGTCAGATACTTTTGCTGAAAGTCCGAGAGCGGCTCCTCTTTGACTCTCTCGGGATCCAGCCAGGCGCCATAAAGGTACTTCATGCCGGCGAACATGATGGGAAGGAAGAACGCCACGAGCAGGGGAAGGGTGCGCGTGGCCGATTCCAGCGGGCGGCGAATGATAATGCCCCAGTGGCCGCTCGTGAGATGCTGCAACATCACGAGGCCCAGCGAGCCGAGCGTCAGGCCGAGAATGAGCATAAAACTCATCAAGTAGGACTGGTAGAAAAGCCCGGGGGTACGCACCGCCCCGAGAATCGAGACCAGCAAGGCAACGCCGCCCACAGTGAGGGCACGCTGTTGCAGGCGGCCGACGCTCTCAGGCGCCTGATATTCCTGCGCAGGCATTAGTTGCTGCCTCCCGCTGAATCCTTCGCGCTCCCTGTTTCCGGCTTGTGTTCGCCGCCCGGCGCTGCGCCAGATGAGCCACCCTGATCTAGCTTCTCGCGCAGTTCTGCCGGCAAATCGGCGGCTTTGGCGTTGCGGCTGAGCTGCAGCGCGCGCACATAAGCGATGATGGCCCAGCGATCACGCGGAGGAATCTGGGCCGAGTAGCCGTACATCGCGCCGAACCCATTGGTCACAACGTCGTAGATGTAGCCGTTCGGCACCAGGCGCAAACGGTCTTGATGATAACTGGGCGGATGCTTCATGCCGCGCACAGCGACCATACCGTTTCCATCGCCCTGCAAACCGTGGCAAGGCGTGCAGAAGATCTTGTAGCGATCTTCGCCTCGTTCAAGAAGCTGCTGATTCACCGGAAGCGGGAAGGCATTCGAATCCTTGGGGACGAAGAGCTCGTCGTTGGCAATGGATCCGTGCGCCACGGTATTCTCGATCAAGGGCCGCTCCGAGCGGCCATCCTCAAAGAAATCGGAAGGCGAGAGCGGCTTGTTCTTCGGCTGGGTGGCCATATCCTGCCGCAGATACTGACAACCGGCGATGAAAAACACCAAAGCCACGGTACCGGCGAAAAGAGGGAAGCGCGAGGCGTTAATCATCAGACACCTCGGAAACATGATGCGCATGAAGACTTTGGAGAAGGCGCGCGGTATCCGCAAGATGAAACTTCGGGTCACGAGCCTCAATGCAAAGAAAGAAGCGGTCGGCCGATGCATGCGAGAAGCGATGCACATTGAAAACCGGATGGTGCGGTTGTGGCAGTTTGTTCAGGGCCAGCATGCCGAATACGGCGGCGAGCGATGCGCCGAGAATCGTGAGCTCGAATGTGACCGGAATGAAGGCCGGCCAGCTATTGAGCGGGCGGCCGCCGACGTTCATTGGATAAGTGATTGCGGCGACCCAGTATTGAAAACCAAAGCCGCCAACACCGCCCGCCAAACCTCCAAAAAGAGTGATCAGCGGCACCAGGTTGCGCTTCAATCCGAGGGCTTGCGAAAGACCTTCCACGGGAAATGGAGCATAGGCATCGAGCCGGCGATAGCCGGCCTCACGGACCTTCTCCACGGCATGAGTAAGCTGCTCGGGGGTCGCGAATTCACCCATTACGCCGTAAATGTGTGAGCGGCGCTCCATTATTTCTCTTCCTCAGATGTCTCCGCCACCAGTTCGCGCATTTCCGCGATGGAAATCGCGGGCAGAACACGGACGAACAGGAAGATCAGGGTGACGAACATGCCGATGGTGCCGATGAATGTAGCCCAATCCCAGAACGTGGGACTGTAGCGGCCCCAGGCGGAAGGCACAAAATCGCGCGTCAGGCTGATCACCACGATGACGAATCTTTCAAGCCACATGCCGATGTTCACGACGATGGACATGATGAACAGGACCACCACGTTGTGGCGCATCTTATAAAACCAAAGCAGCTGGGGCGTCAGGATGTTGCACAGAATAAGCGCGAAGTAGAACGGCGCGTAAGGTCCGTGAAGCCGCTGCTGAACCAGGAAAACGTCAAACTTGTTGCCGCTGTAAAGCGAAAAGAAGAATTCAAAAAAGTAGCCGTACGCGACGATAAGCCCCGTGGCCAGCATGACTTTGGCCATGTTGTCCAGGTGGCGCATGGTGATGAAATCTTCGAGGGCATAGGCCTTGCGCAAGGGAATCGCGATGGTCAAAACCATCGCGAAACCGGAGTAGATCGCCCCGGCGACAAAGTACGGCGGAAAGATCGTGGTGTGCCAGCCGGGAACGATGGAGGTCGCGAAGTCAAAGCTCACAACCGTATGCACAGAGAGAACGAGCGGCGTCGCGAGCCCGGCGAGCAACAGGTAGGCCGACTGGTAGCGGTGCCAATGACGAGCGGAGCCGCGCCAGCCCATCGAGAGCATCCCGTAAATAATTCTCGCAGGCTTCTGGATGGCACGATCGCGGAGCGTGGCAAGGTCCGGGATGAGACCAACGAACCAGAAAAGCAGAGAAACCGTGCCGTAGGTCGAAACCGCAAACACGTCCCAGATCAGCGGGCTGCGGAACTGCGGCCAGATGCCCATCGTGCTGGGATAAGGAAACATGTAATAGGCCATCCAAGGACGGCCGGTGTGGATCAGCGGGAAAATGCCCGCACAGGCGACGGCGAAAAGCGTCATCGCTTCGGCGAAGCGGTTGATGGAAGTCCGCCATTTCTGATTCAAGAGGAACAAAATTGCGGAGATGAGCGTGCCCGCGTGGCCGATGCCGATCCACCAAACGAAGTTGACTATGGCAAAGCCCCAGCCAATCGGGATGTTGATGCCCCAGATGCCGGTGCCCTTGATGATCAGCCATCCGATGGCGACAGTCATCAGCGCCAGAAGGCTGAAGGAGATTGCAAAGCCGACAAACCAGCCAAAGGAAGTCGGGCGCGTCAGAACGATTGCGCTGATTTTGTCCGTGACCGAGCCATAGGTATATCCCGGCCCCAGTACCGGTGTCAGCCGGCGGATTTCGGGAGAATCAAGTGGCGGTTGTCCGGCGCTCATGCCTTCTCCAACTCGGGGTTCGGATTACGCACCGCCGCGAGATACGTGGTACGCGGGCGCGTATTCAGTTCGGCAAGAATCGAGTAGTTGCGCTGCTGTGCTCTCAATTTGGCGACGCGGCTTTCCGGATCGTTGGCGTTGCCGAAAACGATGGCTTGAGTGGGACAGGCCTGTTCGCACGCCGTGACGATCGCGCCGTCGCGGATCGGAAGGTTCTGTTTTTCCGCTTCGATGCGCGTGTTGTTGATGCGCTGCACGCAATAGGTGCACTTTTCCATGACGCCACGGCTGCGCACCGTGACTTCCGGATTGCGCAGTAGCTTGAGCTGCGGCGTCTCCCAATCCTGGAAACGCAGAAAATTGAAGCGGCGCACTTTGTAAGGACAATTGTTCGAACAATAGCGCGTCCCGATGCAGCGGTTGTAAACCATCTCGTTGAGACCTTCAGCGCTGTGCACGGTGGCCTCTACGGGACAAACCTGCTCGCAGGGAGCGTTCTCGCACTGCTGACACGGAACGGGCTGAAAAAATGTCTCCGGATTGTCGAGAGATTCGTTGTAGCTGGAGGGATCGTTCGTCCTGGATGCTGCCTTGTAATAACGGTCGATGCGGATCCAATGCATTTCGCGGCCGCGCATGACCTGCTCTTTGCCCACTACAGCGATATTGTTTTCCGATTGGCAGGCGACCACGCAGGCGTTGCAGCCATTGCAGCTATTGAGATCGATGACCATGGCCCACTTGTCGCGGTGGTAGGGAAACTCCGCCTCTCCTTTGTAGAGAGACAGTTCCTTCGGCGGGAGTTCGGCATGCTCGTTGGCGAAATTCGGATTCTTGCGATACTCCTCGAGCGTGGCGGTCGAAAGGATTTGGCGGCCTTCTATGTTGAAGTGATACTGCGTGCAAGCGAGAGGGTACTCGTCTCCGGTTTTCTTGATCGCGCTGCTGGGAGCGCCGACGCTCCAAAGCGCACTTGAAGCACGAACTGCGTATGCGTCGAATCCTTTGTTCGTGCCGGTGTAGCCGGCTCTCTTGCGGCCGTATCCGAGCGGAAGCACGACAACGCCTTCAGCCTGACCCGGCAGGATCCAGGCGGCCGCGGTGACCTTGCTATTCGAAAGTGCGATATCGACGATGTTCGAATAAATCTTGCCGTGCTCTCCGCCGCGCCAAGCGACATCATGGGTCAGGCCCAGCTTCTCCGCCGTTTGCGGGCTTACCAGGGCAGCGTTGTCCCAGGTGAGCTTGGTGACCGGCTTGGGCAATTCCTGGAGCCAGCCGTTATTCGCGAAGCGACCGTCGTAGACGCAAGGGTCGGGCCGGAAGATGAATTCGATTTCTTCGGTTGGCCCAGCTTTCCCTTCCGGAAGACTCGCGGGACTGAACTTCAGAGCGGGATTAATGGGCGCGCAGGCCGAGCCTGCGACTACGCCATCGTTCAACGTCCTGCGCCAGAACTTTTCGAAATCGGCTGAGGGGTACGCGGCTTTCAGGCGGTCGCGCAGCACGTCATAATCCGAGACTCCGGGCTTGTCGCTGAACGCCGCAAGCACTTCGCGCGCGGAATGTGTGCGATAGAGCGGTGCGATCAGCGGCTGAATCACGCTCACAGTGCCGTCAAAGGCGCGGGCATCGCCCCACGTTTCCAGGTAGTGGGATTCGCCGACATGCCAATCACAAAGCTCGGAAGTCTCGTCAAAATGGGAGCTGACGTGGATGACGTTTTTGACCTTTTTTCGATTTGTTCTTGGGTCAAACTTGAGCTTTGACGCGAAATCGAAATCGTGCGGCGCGGTGTAAACCGGGTTGACACCGAGAATCAGCAGCGTCTCGACCTTGCCGGCGTCCATGTCGGTGCAGAGTTCGCGCAGCGAATCGAGATGATTCACGGGGCGCGCTTCCACCGGCTCGGTGTAATAGAGCGTCTTTCCAACATTCCCAAGCGCGGCATTGATCTCGTGCACCAGCGCGTGAACTTCGGCAGGCTGCTGCTCGCCCGCAACGACAAGACACCTGCCCCGATGCTCAAGAAGATCCTTCGCCACCACGCTGAGCCACTTCTCGCTCCCCGGTGGTGGAGCAGGGTTGGCAAGGGCAGACCGTCCGAGCCTCACCGTGTCATCAATAACTTTACCCGCCAGCGCGCGGGCAAAAACCTCCACCTCGGAAGCGCGCAAAGGCAAGCGATGATCCGCGG
>Ga0209648_10003022_pt1 | contig 14060 bp, 9 predicted proteins | sample GraSoi2013_115cm_FD_185830 | JGI IMG/M metagenome (GOLD analysis project Ga0209648, IMG submission 185830) | Grasslands soil microbial communities from the Angelo Coastal Reserve, California, USA - Sample 9_17_2013_115cm (SPAdes) (version 2) | ecosystem: Environmental > Terrestrial > Soil >...
GCATCTTTTCCAGGTGCGATGTGTGGTGTGCATCCGTGTTGATTACAAACTTTACGCCCTTGGTCTTGGCTACGCGTAGGTGCAAGTCACTGAGGTCCAACCGCTCGGGATAGGCGTTATGCTCCAGTGCGACACCGGCTCGAGCCGCCGCGACGAAAACTTTGTCCAGATCAAAGGTGTAGCCTTCGCGCATCAGCAGCCGCCGTCCTGTGGGATGGCCGATGATGGAGGTGTTGAGATTGGCAATCGCGCGCAGCAGCCGATCGGTCATTTGCGCCGTATCCTGGTTGAAGTGCGAGTGGACGCTAGCGATCACCAGGTCCATTTGTTCGAGAACGCCATCGGAAAGATCAAGCTCGCCGTCGGCCAGGATATCGACTTCGATGCCGGCAAACATGGTGATGCCGTCGAGCTTTTTCGCGGCGGCGCGAATACGCTGGATATGCTCCTCGGCGCGCTTGTCGTCGAGCCCGTTGGCGAAGGCCAGGTTCTTGGAGTGATCGGTGATGGCCATATACTTGTAGCCGCGATCGCGCGCCGCCAGCGCCATCTCTTCGATCGTGCATTTGCCGTCGGTCTCGACGGTGTGCATGTGTACATCACCCTGGATGTCGGCTTCGGTGATCAACTCCGGTAATGTTCCCTGTTCCGCGGCGTCCAGCTCGCCGAGATTTTCACGCAGCTCCGGCGGAATGAACTGCAGGCCCAGTTTTTCGTAGATTTCCTTTTCGGTTTTTCCGGCCACGCGCGTTTCGTCTTCAACCCGCGCCAAGCCGTACTCGCTCAGGGTGTATCCCATTTTGAGTGCGCGCTGGCGCAGAGAGACGCTATGACTCTTGGAGCCGGTAAAGTACTGCAGCGCGGCGCCGAACGAATCTGGCGGAAGCAGGCGCACATCGACTTGCAGGCCGCTGCGCAGCTTGAAGCTGACCTTGTTCTCGCCTTTGACCAGCACGTCCTGGATGCCGGGAAATTTCAGAATGACGTCGATGACTGCGTTGCGCTCGGCATCAGTGAACTTGCCGGTGACCAGCATATCCAGATCGCCCACGGTCTCGCGCCCGCGACGCAGGGAACCAGCGGGTGTGATCTTCTCAACGCCCGGCAGGTCTTTCAACGCCTCGATCATCTTGCGCGCGACTTCATCGGCCACGTCGATCTGGAACCGTCCGGTAACGTGCCGGTACGTTTCAATCGCCTTGAGAATCTTCTGTTCAGACTTCTCGCTCAGCCGCGGCAGTTCGCGGAGTTTGCCTTCACGCGCCAGCTTGGCCACGCTGTCAACGTCGCAGACGTGGAACGCATCCCAGATCAGGGCAATGGTTTTCGGCCCCATTCCTTGGATCTTGAGCAACTCGAGCATCGAGGGATGAAACTTCTTGAGCAGCTCTTCATGGAGCGGCAGCTTGCCGGTGGTGATGACGTCGCGGATGTGGCCGGCCATGCTCTTGCCGATGCCGGGAATCGCCAGCAGCGTCTTCTCATCGTTATATATATCCGCGAGCTGTTGATCGTGGGCTTCAATGGTCTCACCCGCGCGGCGATAAGAGCGGATGCGGAACCCGTCTTCACCTGCGATCTCCATCAGATCGGCAGTCTCAAAGAAGATGTTGGCGATGGCCTTGTTGTCGGTGGGAGCCGGCACGTCTTCCATTGTAACGGAGCTTTTTCTGAAATCCCGAACCCTGAGCTTGCCGAAGGGGAGGGAGCCCTATTGCCACGATGAATCTGAGGCCCATACTTTGATGACGGGCTCAGCAGCGTGAAGCTTAAAGTTCATCGTTACGATATGGGTCCCTCGCTAACGCTCGGGATTTCAGAAAAATCACGCAGTCGAAAGAGGCCATGCCGACGATCATCTTTTTCATTCTGCCCGCAGCGCTTCCATTGGATCGATGGACGCCGCGCGGCGCGCGGGGATATAGGCGGCGGCCACGGCGCAGATCGCCAACACCGCGACTGCCGAGCCGAAGATCGTCGGATCGTAACTCTTCACTCCGTAGAGTTGGCTGGCGATGGCCCGCGCGCCTACCAGCGCCACGGGAATTCCGAGCGCCAGGCCGAGAACAATCGGCCTCATCGCCCCGCGCAGCATCAGCGCCACCACACTGTTGCGGTCCGCGCCCAAGGCCATGCGGATGCCAATCTCGCTGGTGCGACGTGCCGCTGCATACGATGCCACACCGTAGAGACCCACCGAAGCCAGTGCGAGCGCCAACAGACCGTACAGCATCGTAAGCCGGGCGACCATGCGATCCTGATCCAAGAAGCGGCGCACCTCATCGGCGAAGGCAATCATCCGCGGAACCGTCAAGTTCGGATCGATCTCGGCGAGTGCACGGCGCACCGGATCTTTGAAGTCATCGGGCCTGCCGGCGACTTTGAGCTGAATGTTGTAAACATATTTCGAGTCGAGTTGCTCGATGTCCTCCGCGGTGTCTTCGTACTTCTCCTCTTGCAACAGAGGCAGGAAGAACCTGGGATACGCCTCGCTATGGGGTCTCCGGAACCACGTATCCCCGACGAGCCCGACGATTTGGTAGTCGTGATTGTGCTTTGCGGTCTGAATGCCAAAGTACTTGCCGATCGGGTCTTCGCCGGGAAGGAACAAGCGAGCGAACGTCTCGTCGACTACGGCAACATGCTGGGAGGCGGCGGCATCGTGCTCGTCGATGGTGCGGCCACGCAGCAAGCGCGCGCCGACTGTCTCAAAGTAATGCGCGCTGACGCGGTTCTCACCGGGCCATGGCGATCGCGCCTGGGTAAGCAGCGGCACGGGAGGTTTGCCTTGAATCGAAATGGGCTCGCCCATGCTGTACATCGGCGCATCATGGGAAAAGCTCACGCTCACGACGCCTGGGATCTGCGAGAGTCTTTCCTGGAAGTGCCGATACAAACCTTCCAGTCGCTCAGGAGGGTACTGACTATGCGACAGGCTGATCCAGGCCAAGAGCCGGCCTTGGGTCTCGACGCCGAGGGATTGCGTCTCCAGCCGGCGCAGGCTTAGCGTGAGCAATCCCGCGCCCACCAGCAGGACCAAGGAAATGCCGGCTTGCAGCACGACGAGAAGTTTCTGCGGAACCGCAGCATGGTCGCGAGTGGAGCGGGCAGCCCGCAGTGGTTCCGTAGGTTGCGTGCGTGATGCGATCCAGGCCGGCGCGGCGCTGAAGATGATTCCCGTCAGCAAGGAAAGCTCAAGAGCAAAGGCCAGCACGGGAAGCGAGGGTGTTGCGTGGAGCGGGACGTATTCTGCATTCGGGAAAGCCAGTCGCAAGATGCCGTGAGTTGCTGCCGTTGCCAACCATACGCCTGCGGCGCCGCCCAACACCGCGAGCAAGAGGCCCTCGGTGAACATCTGCCGGAGTATTCGGCCGCGGGAGGCGCCCAGGGCGACGCGCACCGCAGTTTGCACGCGACTGGTGGCGCCGCGCGCCAGCAGCAGGTTCGCGATATTGGCACAGGCGATCAGCAGTACCAGCGCAGAAATGGTCATCAACAGCCGCAGAGCCGGCTCTCTGCTGTTGCCTTGCGTGGGACCAACGCCGCCGGCAGCGGGCATGACCACGATGTGCTGCTTAGCAATGTCTTTTGTATAACGCCCGGCTATAGACGAATCGGCGAAGCGGTCGCGGATGTAGTTCTCCGCGAGCCACTGCTGCAGCTCCGTGGTCACGTGGGCCTGCACGGCGGCGGGCTGCGCATCCGGACGCAGGCGGCCAATCGCATACAACGAATATTCATTCCATTGAGTAAGCAACGAGCCCTCCGGGTACATCGCAGGTTCCACCGTGAGGGGCATCCAGATGTCGGGAGGGTCGCTGCGGAGGGTATCGCCGAAAAAACCTGGCGCCGCGATTCCAACCAGAGCGACCGGCAATCCTTTGACAATTAGAGTTTCGCCGATCAAGTCGCGGTTGGAGGCAAACTTGTCATGCCAGGCCCGATAGCTCATGACTGCGACCGGCGGTGCATTGGGTTGGTCATCCCTGGTATCGAGGAGTCGTCCAGCGCCGGCGTTCACACCGAAGGTGGTGAAGTAGTTGCCGGAGACGAATTCCCCGCCGAAGACCTGGGCCACATTCTTGTCACCTTGGCGGCGCACGCTCAAAGCCGTGTTTCCAGAGGAAAATGCAGCTAGCTCCGAGAATTCCGGCGTATGGTCGCGCAAATATTCGTAGAGAGGGTAGGAGTAGACGCTGAAGTCGTCCTGCAGTCCTCCCCAACAACAACTGTTCTTGTCGTCGCCCAGGCTATAGAGTTCCTGGGCGTGGGCCACGGGCAAAGGGCTCAGCAAGATCTGCTGTATTAAGGTGAAGATCGCGGTGTTGGCGCCGATCCCCAACGCCAGCGTGAGCACTGCGACTGTTGTGAAGCCGGGACTCTGGCGCAGCCTGCGAGCTCCGTAGCGTAGGTCCAGGATCAGGCGATCGAGCCAAGTCCAGCCCCAGGCTTGGTGAATCTCCTCGCGCAAGCGCAAGGTGTTGCCGAAGCGGCGCTGCGCGGCATAGCCGGCTTCTTTGGAGTTTGCGCCATCGTCGCGGAGTTCGCGCGCCCGCAGATCGCGATGCAAGCGCATCTCTTCTTCGATCTCCCGGTCAAAGCGCTCGCGTCGCGAGAAGAACATCTGAACCCGCCGGCCCAACTGGCTCAGCCATTCAGTCCAACGCATGGTCACCTCCTTTACTCATGCCGCAAGGCTACTATCGGGTCGACTCGCGAGGCGCTCCGCGCCGGGGCGTACCCCGCCAGAAGAGCTGCGCCGAGCAGAGTTGCCACTGCCGAGGTGAGAGCCAGCGGATCATTGGGTTTCATGGCGAAGAGGAACGACTTGATCAGCCGTGAGGTTGCGAATGCCGCCGGTAGGCCGATTGCCAATCCCAGGGTGGCGAGAAGGAAGACCTCACGCAGTACCATCCAGACAACGCCGCTGCGTTGCGCCCCGAGCGCCATGCGGATGCCGATCTCGCTGGTGCGGCGGGCAACGTTGTAAGACATGGTCCCGTAGAGGCCTACGCAGGCGATCACCAGCGCCAGGATGGCAAACACCGTACACAGCTTGGCGAACATGATCTCCTGGCCCATGCCCTGATCGATGGCCGCCACCTGGGACCTGATATTGATGACCGGTATGCGAGCGTCTGCCTGGTGAACGATGTCGCGTATGGTTTTCACAACTGCTAGCGGGTCGCCGGCCGTGCGTAACGCATAGGTCATCTCTCTCGGCGCAAAAGGACTCTGATTGTAGGGGATATACACGACCGGAGGGACGTCATTTTTCAAGTCGCCATAGTGGGCCATTGCCGTTACTCCGATGATCTCCATCTCGCGACTGGCTAAGCCGCCTCCCCCGAAGGTAAGGCGGTAGCCTAGCGGATTCTCGTTGCCGAAGTTCACCTTGGCGAACAACTCGTTGACGACTACGACGGCCGGCGAGCCGGGTTGGTCATGTTCGTTGATTTCGCGGCCCAACGAGATCGGGATTTGCATCGTGCTGAAGAACCCCGGTCCGACATTCAGAAACCGTGTGCGTTCGTCGTTTGATTTGCCGGGCACGACGACAGGCGCGCCGGATTCTCCGTCGGCGATCAAAGCATTATGCGAGAGACTCACGCTCCGCGCTCCCGGAACTGCGCTGAAACGCTTCTGCAGAGTTTCGTAAAAGGAGGAAATTTCCGGATCTCGGTGTCCGACCTGGCGAGCGTTCAACTCAAACAGGAGCAAGTTTTCACGATTGATGCCAAGCTCGATCGCTTGCAGGTTTGCGAGTGTCCGCACGAAAAGGCTGGCGGCAACCAGCATGAGCAACGACAGTCCGATCTGCGACACTACCAGCACATGGCTCAGGCTCACCCGATATCGCGAACGTGATTCACCGGCACGAATTTCCTTGAGCGCCGGCACCACATCCACGGGCGTTGACTGCAAAGCCGGAAAAAGACCAAACACGACGCCGGTAAGAAGGGAAAGTGCGACCGCCACGCCCAAAACGTGCCAGTTCAATTCGGCATGCAGCGCAAAGTTAGCCTGGCCGCTGGCTAGCAACAGGGTCAGGAAACGGATGCCCCAAATGGCGACCAGCACTCCCAGTGCACCGCCGAGGGCAGCCAGCAAGACGCTCTCTGTCAGCAGTTGCCGCACCAGGCGAAGCCGGCTCGCGCCCACACTCAGCCGCAACGCCATTTCGCGCCTTCTTCCGGTGGCATGCGCCAGCTGTAGATTGGCGATGTTGGCGCAAGCAATTGCCAAAATCAACCCCACCAGCGTGAGCAGAACATACAGCGGCCTGGAGTACTTCCGGCGTAAGGCGTCTAATCCACCTGCGCCTTCCTGGAGCACCAACGCGGGCAGGTTGGCCCGCTCCTGGTCATTGGCTGCCGTGTTCTCCATCCATTGGTGAAACCGCGGGGCTAGCGCGGCTTGCGCCTGTGCCATGCTGACTCCGGGACGCAAGCGAGCCATGATCTCGAGCCAGTATGTGTTTTGGTCAAGGTACTGTTCCGGCTTGAATCCGGCTGGACTCGCGGATTCAAGCAGCACATTGGCATGTACCGGAAGATAGAGATCCGGAGAGGCTGCAGGATCGACGCCGAAGAATTGCGCCGGCACAACTCCTACCACTTCAACCGGAACATTATTGACAAGGATGGTTTGGCCCGGGGCATTGGAAGTTCCCCCGAAACGTCTTTGACTGAACGCGAAACTGACAACCGCCACGGCCGGTGCTTCTAGTCGATCGTCACCCAGGGTGATCAGGCGTCCCGCAGCCGGAGGAATGCCAATACCATGAAAAAACTCGCCGGAGACGTACTCGCCTCGGTCGATTTCCGCTTGTTCCTTGGAAATTACATTGAGGTTGCGGGCTGGGTAATGAGCGAACAAGCTTGAAAACGGTGAGCTGTTCTTCTGAAGAAGTTCGAAAGCGGGGAAGGGAAAAATTCCGCCCGTGAGTCCCAGCCCGGGAACGTCGTACGTCGAGCCGTCCATGCCATGCATTACCGAACGGCCACCGACTGGACCTTGGTCGTCTAGGTTCTTCATGTGCCACTTCAGTACGACCAGCGACTGAGGATCGGGAACCGGCAGCGAACGCAGCAATAGCGCATCCATGAAGCTGTAGACGGCGGTGTTGGCACCGATCCCTAAAGCCAGGGTGAGCGCAGCCACTGCGGTAAAACCAGGACTTTGGCGCAATCGCCGACATGCGTAGCGTAGGTCCAGGATCAGGCGATCGAGCCAAGTCCAGCCCCAGGCTTGGTGGATCTCCTCGCGTAATCGCAAGGTATTTCCGAAGCGGCGCTGCGCGGCGTAGCCGGCGTCTTCGGAGTTGGCGCCATCGTCGCGAAGCGCGCGGGCACGGAGATCGCGATGCAAGCGCATCTCTTCTTCGATCTCCAGGTCGAAGCGCTCGCGTCGCGAGAAGAACATCTGAAACCGCCGGCCCAACTCGCTGCATCGTTCTATCCAACGCATGGTTGTCTCCTCAAGCGGTCTGGATTACCCGCGTGATCGCTCCCATTACCCGCTCAAATTGCGAAATCTCCTGTTCCAACTGCCGGCGGCCTGCGGGCGTGAGCCGGTAGTAGCGGGCGCGCCGGTTTTCCGCGGTGGCGCCCCACTCGGCCTTTACCCAGCCTTTGATCAACATCCGCTGCAACGCTGGATAGAGCGATCCTTCTTCCACCTGCAGAACATCTTGCGACAACAGTTCGATGGACTTGGCGATCTCGTATCCATGCAGCTCACCGCTACGGGCAAGAACTCGCAAGATCAACATGTAAAGAGTGCCTGGCGGAATCTCATCGCGTGACACGTGGTTTTTCTCCTGACATAGTTAGCCTATGCTAGATGCCATAGTTAGACTATGTCAAGGACAAAGAAGTGAGCGGGAAGGGAAGGAGCAAGAAATTGCCAGGATTGCCAAGGATCGCCGGGATTGATGATTTGCGTAGGCCTCTTGCCAATCGTCAATTATGGCAATCCTGGCAATTTCTTTAGGGACACATCTCCCCATGAGGGATGGAGAGGCTCGTGGCACGGTTTTATCCTACCGAGCCGCGCGCTAAACATACACCACTCGCCACTAGAAATCAGGTACGCGACGAGGGAAAACGAAAGCTTAGGCGGACTGAGTTGCCTCAGCCTTGGTGACGTTTTCGGCTTGCGGACCTTTCTGGCCCTGGACGATTTCAAACTCAACGTCATCACCTTCCTGCAGGCTCTTGTAGCCTTCAGACTTGATGGCGCTGTAGTGGACGAACACATCGGGGCCGTCTTCCCGGCCGATAAAGCCGAAGCCCTTCGCGTTGTTAAACCATTTCACTTTACCTTTGATTCGAGACACGATCCTTACTCCGAGCTGTCCGGGAAAAAATTCTACCTGGACTGTTTTTTTCTTTGGGCATCCAAATTTGATTGAGTTAGGGACGCGGGAACCGACTTCCGGCGCGCGCGTCTTTCTACTGCAACTTTGGCTTTGCAGGTATTTTCGCGTGATTGCAGAGTAAATGTCAAGCAATAATGCGAAATTGCTAGTGCTTTAGAAGAATGCCTAAGGGTTTTGCCTTTCGAGGAACTTAGACCGTAGGGTCGCAAAATATACGGCCTTAGGCAGCTAATAAAGAGAAGTAGGCTGGAGAATCGCCGGAATCGCCCTGGAGAAGATCGGGTGATCGGATGATCGGAGTCGAACGAGGCCGATTCGTGTAACCAAAATCTGTTTGCAGCGAAAAAACGTTGAGAAACAGCATTGTGCCAGCGCTTTGTACCAGATCACCCGATCACCGGATCACCCGATCACCCGATCTCTTTCCACAGCGATTCCGGCGATCCTCGGCGAGCTTCTTCTCCAGCCAAAAAAGCGAAGCGAGAGATTTGGCGTCGCGAATTTTGCCGCTCATAGCCATGTGGATGGCCCGGGGAAGAGGAAAGAAGCGGACAGCGATGCGCTCATCCTCTTCCGGTTGGGCTTTGCCTTTCTTGAGATCGCGAGCCAGAAAAACCTCCATGCTCTCGGTAAGGAACCCGGGGCTGACGTAAAAGAAGAGAGCGCGCTGCCACTTTCGCGCGGTGAATCCGGTTTCTTCCAGCAACTCCCGCTTGGCGGCAGCGAGTTTGTTTTCACCGGGTTCGAGGCTGCCGGCGGGAAGTTCCCACAGGCGCTGGCCGGCGGCGTGGCGGTACTGGCGTTCCAGCAGGATACGGGGCGGGCTGGTAGTTTCGTCGACGGGGAGGATCACGATGGAGCCGGGATGGCAAACAATGTCGCGGCGAACATGAACTCCGTCCGGCTCTCGCACCTGTTGCGAGGCAACACTGAACACAGGACCTTGGAATACGGTTTTCGACCTGATGATTTTCGCTAAGCCGTGGGAAAACTTCTTTCGCGATCGAGACATGGGGACAATATAAATGTTTTCTTCTCCAACCCGAGCGCAGCGAGAACTGCGGTCTCAAATCGAGAAAACGAATTTGAACGCAAGATCCGGATATGAAGCGGGTGAACCATGCCCTAGTCTCTGATTGGCCGCGTCATCGGAAGTCAGGCGGCACATCACAAATGTGGAGAGAGAAACATGCCTTGGTTACTTGCAATACTGACCGCAATGCTGATTGGCAACGGCGGAACTGCAGAGCAGATCAGAAAGCCCCAAGCGTGGGCCCCCCAGACGATTCAATGGCAGGAGGTTGCGCCGGACGGAACAAAGTATTCGCTGCTTGAAGGAAGGCGTGATATTCCTGGACAGGCATTCACGTATGCTTTCTTTGTTCCAGCTGGTTATCGTGAGCATCATTGGCACACTGCCGACGCCCGCGTTGCTGTGATCCAAGGGGCTTTGAAGGTCAGTTTTGGAGAAAAACTCGACTTGGATAACATGCAAACCTACTCCGTTGGCAGCTTCCTTCTTGTGCCGGCAAACCTCAAGCACACCATGGCAGCGGATGTCGACACAATTATTATCGGTACAGCGGTTGGTCCTTGGGCGACGCATCACAATGGGGAAGAACACCATCACCATTGAGCGGCCGATTTGCTGAAACGATCATCCATGCGCCGCCGGCGAAACCAGAAGGCAGGCGGCGCAACCCCGGCAAGCTCAGGGTTCGAGATTTTCAGAAAAGCCCGAGAGAATCGACGGCATCAATCATGAGTTTTCTCTAACTTCTTTCCGGCTTCCAGGAAAAAGCAGATAACTTTTTTGTCGCGATGCGGATTGGATAGAATCGCTCCGATTCACAGCGGTGTTACGAAACCGTAGCATAACGCTCCGCGATATGTGAGCCAGTTGAGGTGAGTATGACCCCATGGTTCGGAGCCGCCTCACGGAACGGTGGTGACCTTGTCAGTTTCCGATCGCAAGCAAGGAAGTAGGTGAGCGCGATGATTAGGCAACAAGAACCGGCGCCAACCAAAAAGAGTCGTGTGTTCGTGGTGGATGATCATCCCCTCATTCGCCAGGGATTGCGGCAGTTGATCGATCGCGAGCCCGACCTTGTGGTCTGCGGCGAAGCCGAGGAGTCCGGCGGGGCCCTGCACTCGATGGACGCCGCCAAGCCCGATATTGTGATCGTGGACATCGCACTCAACGGCCTAGATGGTATTGAATTGCTCAAAAACCTACGCGTCCGGTACCCCGGCTTGCCCGTCCTGGTTCTTTCCATGCACGACGAATCGATCTACGCGGAGCGCGCGCTGCGAGCGGGAGCCAATGGTTACATCGTGAAGCAGGAGGCGACCGATCGAGTACTGGTAGCCATCCGCCGAATCTTGAATCGCGAGATTGTTGTCAGTGATCGTGTGGCCAACAAAGGGTTGCAGCAATACGTGAGCGGGCCGGCAGTGTCTCGTCATTGCTCAGTCGCCGATCTTACCGACCGCGAACTGGAGGTCTTCAGGCTCCTCGGGCAAGGCAGCAGCACACGGCAGATCGCGGAGAAGCTGCACCTGAGCGTAAAAACCGTCGAGTCCTATCAAGCCCACATAAAAGAGAAGCTATCCCTGGGCAGCGCCCGCGAGCTGGTGCAGCACGCCATTCGCTGGATCATGGACGACCGAGCAGCCTAAGCTGCGGATCGCCGAGCGGAAACGCTACCGGTCCCGCGAAATCGGCGCAGGCGCCGGCGAATCACTTGAAATACGAGCGAACGATAGTAATAAGTTCTTCGGCGCCTTCGCGTTCGGGTGCGGCAGCTTTGGGGCTGAGGACGTGATAGCGAATGTGGCCTTCAACGACTTCGTTCATCAGTCCGTTCATGGCTCCGCGGGCGGCGGCAATGAGCTGGAGCACGCCGGAGCATTCCTGGTCGGTATTCAACGCTTTTTCAATGGCTTCGACCTGGCCGCGGATGCGTCGCACACGAGCCACGAGCGTCTTTTTGGATTCACGAGTGTGTCCCATACTCTAGGTGAGTATATTACTTATGTTATGATTCCTGTTGAGTTTTTCGGTGGTTTTTGACAACGGGCCGTATAACCATTTCGACACCAGCGCCGTCTAACCACACAAGTAAGCCGAAATGAGACTCAAGCAAGGTGATCCCGCGCATCTGACTCCAGCTAAGCGCTGGGTAGTACGGGCGTGCCTTTGTCTGCTAGCGATCACACTTGTCGCGCAAGCGCTCCACCTTCATCCCAATGAGCTCGCGCAGACCGACGTCAAGCACTGTGTGATTTGCCAGGTTGCCCATGCGCCGGTTCAAGTCGCGCCGGTGGCTCACATCACTTTCGGCCTGATCCGGACAGCCTTTCTTAGCGTTCTCGCCGATTCCCGTCCCAAGCCGGTCTTGGTTTCGTTCTCGCTCTTCTGCCGTCCTCCTCCACTGGTCTAGCTGAGAGTCTTTTTAGGCATTTCCAGATAACCAGTTCAGTAATGACCCATTTTGGAGGAGTCATGCGATTTTCTTTGAAAGGTGTTTTGCTTTTATTGGCAGCCGTTTTTGCTGCCACGTTTATCGTTGGCTACCAAGCAGGAGCACAGAGCAATTCAGGAGTGGTTTCAGGTATAGTCATAGACCAATCCGGGGCTGTCGTAATCGGGGCTACGGTCGAAATTTCCAATCCGGTGAGCGGGTTTCAGCGCCAGACCACTACGGGAAATGCAGGCGACTTCCGCTTCTACAACGTGCCGTTTAATCCGTATCACCTGGTGGTGAGGGCGGGCAAATTTGCGCCTTATACCCAGGACGTGGATGTACGCTCCCCGGTGGCTGTGGCGCTGGAAATCAGTCTCAAAATCGAAGCCTCCACGGTGGTCAATGTGGAAGCGGAGTCGAAGCACCTGATTGAGGTGGATTCTCAGCCTCACACGGACGTGGATCGCGACCTGTTCGACAAGGTTCCGCTCGCGAGTGCCTCTTCGTCGGTAAGTGCGCTGGTCACGGAGACAACGCCGGGAATAGCTGCGGATTCGAACGGGCTTTTCCACGGGTTGGGCGACCACGCGGAAAATTCATTTTCATTAGACGGCCAGCCGATCACAGACCAACAGAGCAAGGTATTTTCCAATCAGGTCCCTATTGATTCAATTCAGTCACTCGAGGTCCTTTCCGGAGCCCCATCGGCGGAGTTCGGCGGAAAGACCAGCCTGGTGATTAAAGTCGTTACGCGCTCGGGACAGGGCATCACCACGCCGCACGGCAGTCTAACGACCTCCTACGGCACATTTGGCTCGTCCTCTGTAGGCTTCGATCTGGCGTACGGGGGCCAGAAGTGGGGAAACTTCATCACCGCAAACGGCTTGAATACCAGCCGGTTCCTGGATCCGCCAGAGTTCAAGGTGCTCCACGACAGAGGTAATGAGGAGAACGTCTTCGACCGGGTGGATTACCAGCTCACGCCGGGCGATGCGATTCACTTCAACTTCGGCTTCACGCGTTCCTGGTTTCAAAACCCCAATACCTTCGACCAGCAATTGCACACCTGCAGCGCCGGATTCATCTGCAATGCCGCAGGCCAAGCCCTCAACCCTCTGAACGGCGCTCTCCTCGGCCACAGCGACCAGCGCTCGCAGATCATAACTTATAACATCGCGCCCACTTGGACGCACGTTATCGGTTCGCACGCGCTGCTTACGTTTGGTGGTTTCGCTCGCAAGGACCAATACAACTTCTATCCTAGCGCTGATCCCTTCGCGGATTTTTCTCCATCGCTGAATGCGCAGACGATCACCCAAGACCGGAAACTCACCAATCTCGGCCTGCGGTCGGACATCTCCTACGTGAAAGGCATCCACAACATCAAGGCGGGAATTACTCACCAGCATACTTTGCTGACCGAGGCTGACCAGCTGGGCACCGTCGATCCAGGATTTCTTAGTTTATTCAACGCTTTGGGCCCGACAGGAGCGCCGATCCCGGGAACTTCGTGCCTGGACGCAGCAGGCAATCCCGTTTCCGCTCCCTGCACCACGCTTGCGCCGAGTGACTTGACACGCGGAGGAAGCCTGTTTGCCTTCCATGGCCACACGGACGTGAAGGAGACCGGACTCTACGTTCAGGATTCGATTACCAAAGGAAACTGGGCCTTCAATCTCGGAATTCGCGGAGATATCTACAAGGGGCTTAGCAGCGGGAGCCAAGCCCAGCCACGCGTGGGCATTGCCTATAACATCAAACCGACTAACACCGTGCTTCGTGTTTCTTACGCGCGCACCTTGGAGTCTCCTTTTAACGAGAATCTGGTGATTGCCAGCACGGGATGCAGTAACTTGGTTCTCGCGGCCTTGGTACCTCCCCCCAACAACCCCTGCGCGACGGGACCGATTACTCCGGGCTGGCGCAACGAGTTCCACGCCGGCTTTCAACAAGCCTTTGGCAAATACCTGGTTGTGGATGGCGAATATCTTTGGAAGTACACGCACGGCGGTTACGACTTCGGTGTTGTCGCGGCCACGCCGATCGCCTTTCCGATCCAGTGGCACAATTCGAAGATTCCCGGGTACACCTTGCGAGTGAGCGTGCCGAATTACCATCGCTTTACGGCATACGTGGTGATGTCGAGCGTTGCTGCGCGTTTCTTCCCCCCGCAAGTTGCCGGCATAACCTTCTTGCCTGCGCCCAACGTC
>Ga0209648_10003023_pt1 | contig 14057 bp, 10 predicted proteins | sample GraSoi2013_115cm_FD_185830 | JGI IMG/M metagenome (GOLD analysis project Ga0209648, IMG submission 185830) | Grasslands soil microbial communities from the Angelo Coastal Reserve, California, USA - Sample 9_17_2013_115cm (SPAdes) (version 2) | ecosystem: Environmental > Terrestrial > Soil >...
GCCCGACGGTATGACCTCTTGCACAAACACAAATCCACTGCTGGCGGGCGCGCCGGTAGGATTGGATACAGTTACGGTGTAAGTGGCTCCATTTTGCCCTTGCACAAAGTCACCCGAGTGCGTCTTGGTGATGGTCAATCCGGACGCGAGGATGAAGGTGGTATCGCTAGCTGAATTATCAGAGGGTCCTCCGCCAGACACGCTAACGGAGTTCACCTGGGGTGAGGTTGCATTCGCCGCGACATTGACCGTCACGGTTATGGGCGGATAACTCGAGAAGGGCAGGAGCCCGTCGCCGCGCGTGCAGGTATTGCTCGTACAGGTCCACCCCGTGCCCATCATGGACACCAGGGTCAAACCGGATGGCAACGAATCGGTTACTGTGACGGTACTGCCGCCGGCCGGGTTGGATGTGAAATTACTGACGAAGATAGTGTAAGTTGCGCCGGTCATTCCCTGCACAAAGGAAATCGAATGATTCTTGGATATAGACCATCCGGTGCTGTTAATGAAGAGCGTATCAAAGGCAGATGAAGGGAACCGCCGCCCGATACGCTTGCGCTGTTAGACACAAAGGATGTGTTCGTGGCTATGTTTACGGTTACGGTAATAGCCGGATAACTCGAACCCGGGGCCAGAGCATCGCTGCGAGTGCAGGTGCTGGTGGTGCATGTCCAGCCGGTGCCGGCCATTGAGACCAGCGTAACCCCCGATTGCGGCGTGTCTGTAACCGTCACGGTTCCGTTGGTCGCCGCAGCCGTCGGGTCATTGCTCACGACGATCTTATACGTGGCGTTGGTTTGTCCTTGTGAAAAGGTCCCGCTGTGTGCTTTGGTGATGCTGAGCACTGACGGACGCAGGACGTGCAGATTCAGCATGCCGCCCGGACCACCGCCTAAAGAGGCTGCTTCAAAATAATACGTTTGCCCACTGGTGACCTGGAGGATTAAACGTGACTGCAAAGTGCCGTCGACATCATCGTTGCAGCCAATGAACGAACTGGAGTTCACGGTTCCCTGATACGCCTCCAGTACCGTGTCATAGCTGCTGCCGGCGGTATCGATCCGGAGCGCCCCGGTGAAATCGGCGACGTATCTGAACCAAACCGTTCTCCCCACGAAGAAGCATGGTGTCGGGTCGGCTGGATTTGTGGTTGCCGAAGTTGTATCTTCCGATGTGCTGTAGGGGAGAACGCCAACCACCGTCGCGCTGGTCACTTCATCATTCGGCGGCGGAAGCGGAATTACAACGGTCGGGTCGGTGGCAGTCGCGGTCGCCGACCCGCCACCCGATGCCGATACCGAATTCACCTGCGGCGAAGCAGCAGTCGTTGACACGCTCACTGTCACAGCGATTGATGGGTAACCGAGTCCGCCGGCTAATCCGTCGCTGCGGGTGCAGGAGTTACCGCTGCACCCCCAGCCTGCCCCAGTCATGGACACCAGCGTCAATCCCGATGGAAGCATTTCGGTAACGGTGACGGTCCCGCTGGTGCTAGTGCCGGACTGGACATTAGAGACCATAACCGTATAGGCTCCGTTCTGGCCTTGCGTGAAGCTGCCGGAGTGCGACTTGGTCACGAACAGCCTGGGCGGCGGAAGAACCTTATCGGTGGCGGTCGCGTTCGGCGAGCCTCCGCCCGACACAGTCACCGAGTTCACCTGCGGCGAAGTAGCGTCCGATGCCACATTGACGGTAACCGTGATAGCTGGATAACTGGCCCCGCCGGAAAGGCCGTCGCTACGCGTGCAGACGTTGCTATTGCAAGTCCATCCGGCGCCAACCATCGAAACCAGAGATAACCCGGAGGGAAGCGTGTCCGTGACTGTCACAGTACCGGAAGTGGTCGGCGCACTCGGCGTATTGGATACAGTAACCGTAAACGTCGCGCCATTCTGTCCCCGGGTGAAGTTGCCGGCGTGTGTCTTAGTGATGTTCAACTCGGGGGTGGTGGGAGCACACGACGGAAATTTAAACGACCCGATACGGGTCTGCCAGTTGCCGCTAGTGCCGTTCGATTGGCTGCTGTAATACTCGTTCGTGTACCAGAACGTGCAATCGTCCGTGGGATCGACACTCATGGAACTGTAGTCACCCCAGCGGCGGATGTTCGTTTGCGAACCGGAACCGCTCAAAAGGACCGTTTCGGTCTGCGATAGGTTGTTGAGCGGATCGGCTGCCAGCCGCCCGGAGTAGGCGAGGCTCGGGTAATTTGGCGCGATCCCGTTCGAAGTGCTGTAGCCGAGCGCGACGTTTCCCTGGCGGTCGGCGGCTAGGCTGCCCATCCACCGATTCAGAGTTGTGTCGGGCGCATAGACTTGCTGTTGTACGGGCGTTGTCGCAATCGTGCCGCCCGTGACATCGAGCTGCGCCCATTGTTGGGTCACCGGGGTGGAATTCGAAGTCCGGACAGAGTGCACTACCCAAAGGGATTCGGCGCTACCCACTTTCCGATACTGGAGCTTTTGCAACAGCCGATCGTCAAGACTATCGAGGGTGTTGGACGTGCCAGGCTGCGGAATGCCAGCCGGAAAGGTGTAAGCCGATTCGCTCACGTTTACCGGCGCGCTCAAAGTCCCGCCGGGGCCGCAATTGGCGCCTGGCGTGAAGGTCCTTACTTCAAAGACGAAAGTGCCGCTCGCCTGCGAGACGAAATAATTGGGTGTGCCGGGCGGTGGCATGGCCGCGGCGGCCCCCCCGAGCAAGTTGCTCGGCAGCATCGAAAATGGATCAGAACTGTTCGCAATGAAGCCTAACGACCAAGTGACCGGAAGGCCCGCTTCCATGTCGCTGAGATTCAGCGAGGCGAACAGCGAACCCAAAAATCCGCCGGACCCGAACCCGTTGGCGGACATGTAAAGGCAACCGTCGTTCCAGATTCCGAACTTGGGGTAATCGTTGAGGGTGCCCACGGGAGGCAGTCCGGCGCCGCCCGGATCCATCCGCAAAGGATAAAGATACCAGCCACCTGCAACCGGATCATTGGTTTGCGAAACCGCGATGCACTCATAAAACGGCGTGGAGAAGTTGGCAAAACCCAGGTTGGCCAGTATCCAGCGGTCGGCGAATCGATCGTAAACCACGACGGGGTCGCCAAAGGAGTTTCCGGAACAAGGTGTCGTTCCAGCGCCGCTCCATAATGAGTTTTCAGTGAATGCGGCGAGCTGGACACCGGTCTTGTCGTAAATGGCAAAGGCCTCGTTGACCGCTTCGATATAGTGGTTCCGTCCCACGTCGCCGTTTGTGTCTGGCGGCCACCCGGCGCCGGCCCTACCGCCTGTAACGTTGTCGGCGAAACTAAGCCCTGCAAAGTTTTGAATCGGGGCTGACATTGGAGCTGATCCGACATTGGGGACCGCAGCCAACGTGTCGTTGACTTTGGTACTTGGCGGCCCTTCGAGTTCGTTTCGACGAGCATGCGGCGGCAGCGCCGGAACCTGCGGCAAATTGCGCACATCGCCGTCATATCGGGCGGGAGCAACTTTTGGAACGGTGAAAGTGCGCTGCGCCGCGGACGGTCGGGCAAACGCGATAATCAGCGCAATAAGCACGAATCGCGCCCATGCGCCTCGGAAGTGCAATGCAGACACTCTTGGTCCAGCAGGAAAGAAACTATAGCAAATCCGGCCCGCGAGCCGCGTAGCAGAGACCATACGTTCGTCCCTCGTTATCCTCGGCGATGGCCGAAGCTGACTAACGTTGTGATCGAACAATTCTGCACAACGAAGTCAGGTTGCTGTTGTGAAGGGTTCAGTATATCACACTATGGGCAAATGGATCCGGCGTTCATTCACGTTCGCGCGTAAAATTACTTCTTTTCCGTCGCCGGGGCCGCCACAACTGTTGCGGTCTTTATGCTGTCTAACTGCGGGAAATTCTTGTCCAGATACGGCTTGCCTTCGCGGCTAATGCGGCTTTGATCCGGACCGCGGGGCGCGTCGCCATAGCCGCTGTAGAACTTCTCCACGACGTCCATCCCTTCCACCACCGTGCCGAAGGGCGAAAACCCGTCCGCGTCCAACTGCGCGTTGTCGCCGAGATTGATGAAGATCTGAGTGGTGCGCGAGTTCGGCAGCGAACTCTTGGCAAACGTCAACGTGCCGCGCTTGTTGCTCGTCTTCACCGGCTCGTCCCGGATATTGGCGTTCTCCCAGGCCTTGCTGACCGCCGGTTTAGCGTTCAGTCCGAACTGCACCACAAAGCGCGGAATCACGCGGAAGAACGCGGCGTCGTCTAAGAAACCGGACTTCACCAGGTTGTAGAAGCGATCCGCACCGATCGGCGCCCAGTCGCGGTGCACTTCCACCACGAAGTCGCCCTTAGTGGTGGTGAACTGCGCCTTGAAAACGGCGGGCGCCGTCGCTTTTAGCGACGACGGATTCAACAGGGAGGGCCTCGCCGCGGGCGTCGCGCTCTTGGACGCTGCTCCCTTCGAAGCAGGAGCCTGCGCCAGCAGACTGCAACTCAAAACGATGCTCACAAATATTGATTTCATGTAGCTAGATTATACTGAAACTTCTCGCCCCATGCTGATTCTGCGAGCCGCGGCCCTCTTTCTTGCGTTGGCGCTGAGCGCCTTTTCGAAGCAGGTCAAGATCACACTCCTCGCAACCACGGACCTGCATGGCAACCTGCTGCCTTACGATTACTACACCGCGAAGCCTGCCGGGCGGGGCTTGGCGAAAATCGCGACGCTGATCCGAGCGGCGCGCGCCGAGAATCCCAACAATCTCCTGATCGACTGCGGCGACACCATCCAGGGCACGCCGCTCGAATCCGTATACCAGCGCTACATCGAGACCGGGCATCTCCCGCTCAGCCTGGCGTTCGCCGGTCCCGCGCTCACATCCGACCCGATGATGCTCGCCATGAACGCCATCGGCTACGACGCCATGGTGGTGGGCAATCACGAGTTCAACTTCGGCTTGCGGAACCTGGCGCAGGCCCGCGCGCAGGCCCGTTTTCCCTGGATCTCGGCGAATATCCATATCGAGCGACGCGCGACGCAACGGCCCTTCGCCGCCTACTTCGTGAAAATGATCGGCGACGTGAAGATTGCCGTGATCGGTGTCACCACGCCGCTCATTCCCGACTGGGAGCCGCAGGAACACTACAGCGGCTACCGCTTCGAACCCGCCGAGGAAGCTGTGCGCCGCGCGCTCGCGGAACTGCGCGACAAGGTTCGTCCAGACATCGTGATCGTGGCCGCGCACGCCGGCCTGGACCGCGATCCGGAAACAGGCGCCGTCCGTACCGGCGAAGCGCGCGAGAACATGGTCTATCAAATCGCCACGCAAGGGAAAGGCATCGACGCCATCGTGTTCGGCCACACGCATCAACAATTGTCTGAATACAAGATCGGCGACGTGCTGTTGATGCAGCCCAAGAACTGGGGCATGTCGCTGGGTCGCATGGATTTCGTTCTCGAGCCCGCGAAGGCCGACACCTGGAAGATCGTGTCCAAGTCCAGCGGCTTGATTCCGGTGGCCGCCGATACACTAGCCGACGCCAAGGTGTTCGAAATCGCGAAACCCTACCATGAGCTGGCCGAGAAATATCTCAACACGCGCGTGGCGGAGGCGCCCGTGGAGTTGGATGCGAGGCTGGCGCGCGTCGAGGACAGCGCCGTGATCGACGCCATCCAGCAAGTGGAGTTGTTCTACTCCAAGGCCGACGTCTCTTTTGCATCGTCGTTCAATCCGCGCGCCGTGGTTTCCAAAGGCCCCGTCAGCGTGCGCCAGATCGCTGCGCTGTATCTTTACGACAATCAGCTTTACGCTCTCGAAGGCAACGGAAAGATGGTCCGGGACGCGCTGGAAAACGCGGAGCGCTACTTCCTGACGTGCTCCGGCGATTGCTCGCGCGGCCCGCTCATCAACCACGAGGTCATCGGCTACAACTACGACATGGCCGAAGGAGTGGACTACGAAATCGATCTGACGCGGCCCGCCGGCGATCGTATTCGCAATCTCCGTTGGCATGGACAACCGCTCGGAGACGCGCAGCCGCTGCGGATCGCGGTGAACAATTATCGCGCCGGTGGCAGCGCCGGTTACACGATGTTTCGCGGCGCGAAGATCCTGTGGCGTTCCACCGAAGAGATCCGCGACCTGGTGATCCAATACTTCATCGAGCACAAGGAACTGCCCGCCAAACCCGATGGCAACTGGCGTATCGTTCCCGACGCCGCCCGCAAGACTCTCCACGATGAAGCTCTGGCTGCGGCGCAAAACTCAACATTTCAGTAACGTTCCAGCCGGTGCCAGCGTATATAGACCATGACCCGACTCATCTGCTGTCTCTTGCTCACCGCAATCGCTCTCCTGGCCGACGTGACTGGAAAATGGACTGGCAGTTTCGATGTTACCGGCCCGGATGGCCAAACCAATGCCAACACCGCCGTTTTGTACCTCAAGCAGGACGGCAATAGTCTCACCGGCACCGCTGGCCCGAGCGATGAGGAGCAGATGAATATCCGATCCGGCAAGATCGACGGTGACAAGATCACGTTCGAAGTTGCGCTGGAGAACGGGCCTCTCATCAAATTCGAACTGTCTCTGGTCAGCGAGCACATCAAGGGCACCGCCAACGGTGAGCATGATGGTCAAAAACTGTCCGCTAAGCTGGACGTAACCAGAAAGTAAGCCCGGACTCCGCGCGAAAGACGAACACACACAGGCAAGAATGCCTGTGCCACAATCACAATACAACTATGCAGTCTTTGACGGCCGAGAAGTTCCGTGTGGGCCTGGTGCAGATGACTTGTGCGCTCGACCCCAACGAGAATCTCGAGAAGGCCCTGTGGCGGATTCGAGAGGCTGCGGCGCGGGACGCGCAGATCGTCTGTCTGCAGGAACTTTTCCACTCGCAGTATTTTTGCCGGGAAGAGAACGCGGAGCTGTTTGCGCTGGCTGAGCCCATTCCCGGACCCACGACGGAAACGCTCGGGAGGCTGGCGCGCGAACTCGGCATCGTCATCATCGCCTCGATTTTCGAGCGGCGAACTGCCGGCCTGTATCACAACACCGCCGCGGTGATCGGCACTGACGGCGAAATCGCCGGCATCTACCGCAAGATGCACATCCCGGACGATCCGTTGTATTTCGAAAAGTTTTACTTCACGCCTGGCGACCTGGGCTTCGTGAACTTCGACACCCGCTTCGCGCGCGTGGGCGTGCTGGTGTGCTGGGACCAGTGGTATCCGGAGGCCGCGCGACTGGCGAGCCTCGGCGGCGCCAACGTTCTTTTTTACCCCACCGCCATCGGCTGGCATCCGTCCGAAAAGGCGCAGTACGGCGCGGCGCAATTGGACGCCTGGCGCACCATCCAGCGCAGCCACGCGATCGCCAACGGAATCTACGTGGCGGCCGTCAATCGCGTGGGCTTCGAAGGCCCACCTGATCGCGGCCTCGAGTTCTGGGGCTCTTCCTTCATCGCCGACCCGTTCGGACAGGTCGTCGCCGAAGCTTCCGCGAGCGAAGAAGAGATCCTGGTCGCCGAATGCGATCCACATCGAGTCGAAGAAGTGCGCCGCAACTGGCCGTTCCTGCGCGATCGGCGCGTTGACGCTTACTCACCCATCCTCAGGCGGTGGCTGGATTGAAGCCCGGCCAGCTCGGATTCCGCATGCCGGCCGAATGGGAGCCGCACGAAGCCACCTGGCTTGCGTGGCCGCATGAGCGCACGGACTGGCCCGGAAAGTTCGCGCCCATTCCTTGGGTCTACGGCGATATCGTGCGGCGGCTGGCTCGCGTGGAGAAAGTGCGCATCCTCGTGGAAGACGCTGCTGCAGAATCGAGCGCGCGGCGTGTTCTCACGAAATGCGCGGTGGATATGCGCGCCGTGGAGTTCTTCCGCCATCGCACCAACCGCAGTTGGACGCGCGATTATGGCCCGATCTTCGTCAAAAACTCTAAAGGCCGAGTCGCGATCACCAACTGGATCTTCAACGGCTGGGCGAAGTATGGCAACTGGCGCGAAGACAATAAAGTGCCGGCGTTCCTCGGGAAGCGTCTGAAGATGCGCCAATTCGAGCCGGGCATCGTGCTGGAAGGTGGCGCCATCGATGTGAACGGCCGCGGGCTGGTGCTCACCACCGAAGAATGCTTGCTGAGCGAAGCGGTGCAGGCGCGCAATCCCGGTTTGGGCCGCGCTGGGCTGGAGCAGCACTTCGCCGATTGCCTTGGAATCAACCGGACCATCTGGCTGAAGAATGGGATCGCGGGCGACGATACGCACGGCCACATTGACGATCTCGCGCGATTCGTCGACGAGCAAACCGTGGTCGTTGTCGTCGAGGAGGATCGATCCGAAGCGAACTACGAACCGCTGCAGGAGAATCTGCGCCTGCTGTGCGAGACCAGTCTGCGAATCGTGACGCTGCCCATGCCGGCGCCGGTTTACTTCGCCGGCCAGCGATTGCCCGCCAGCTATGCGAATTTTTACATCGCCAACAAGCTGGTGCTGGTTCCGACGTTCAACGATCCCATGGACCGCGTGGCCCTCAACGTACTGACAGCGCTTTTCCCGAACCGCGAAGTGGTTGGCATCTACTGCGGCGATCTGGTGCTTGGCTTGGGCACGCTGCACTGCATGACCATGCAGCAGCCGGCCTAAACCGCTACGGGCTTCGAAATCCGAATGCGCCGATCCGGACCGGCCTGCCGGCCGGCTCCACCAGAAAGTCGACGGTCACCATACGCGAGAGGCCCGCCTTCACGGGTGCGACGCTGTTCACGCAACCCGATTTTGAAAACACAACACGGGCCGTCTGCTCGCCATCGAGGAAGACGCCCAACGCCGAGTCCGGCGCTCCGCAGGCTTCCCAGGTAAACTCGACCGCCCTCCCTGACTGGAACAAACGTACGGATGCCCGTTCCAACAGCGCCCGATAGCCGCCCTCGCTGCTCCATCCCGAAGCGCGTTGCCACTCCGCCGGCCGTGCCGCCTCAGGCAGAGAGGCGTAGTCGTTTGGAGAAAAAGACTCCGGGCGCATGCGTCGCGTCTTCGCGTCCCAGGTGAGCAATTGCATATGCTCGCTCTCCGGCAAGCTCTCGCCGTCCAGCGACCGCGCCGTTACGCCATTGCCGTGAAATATGCGCAGCGCCGCTTCCACACCCCAATCGTGCAGGGAATCCGGCGCGCCGGAATACAAGTATGCGGACGCATCGGGTGCGGTCCGCAGCGCCGACACGTATGCACGGCGCTGGTCCGCCTCGTCCAGCGCTACCCGGGCCTGTTGGCGGATCAGGACGCACTGCCACGGAATCCAAGCCAGCGCGAGAATAGCGGCGGCAAGCGGGTAGCGCGCCGAGAACGCCGCGAACCCAATCGCCGCACCGGTCATTGCCAGATACAAATAAGCCTCCAGCAACCGGTCCGGCAATAGCAGATAAATCGCCACCCCACAAACCATCGCGCCCACGCCGAAATACGCGCGGCGGTCCCGCGTCGCAAAGGGCAGCAACAGCATCAAACATCCCGCATACGGGATCCACAGCAGCGCGGAGGAATAGTACGACATCGTTTTCCACATTGTCTGGGGCGCGAAGCGGACGCGGTACAAGGTCGTCATATGCAGACTGCTCCACAGTCCCGAGGCGCCAAAAAACGCCGCCGGTAGAGCAAAGGGGATAATCCGTTTCCATTTTCGGTCGCCGAGCGTCAGTTCATAGCACAGCAGCAGAACGGGTATCGCGACGCCGATCTCCTTCGACCGCATGCCCAGCCAGAAGGCGGCGAAGCTCAGGACCCACTTGCGATGCGCATATGCCAACAGACTCGTGAGCGCAAACGTGGTACAGAGCACGTCGTAGATAAACCGCGGCGTCGACCAGGCGTCGAACAAGGCCCGGCTTGAAACGAAAAAAAGGCAGCCAGCCGCAGTCGCCGCTTCGCCCAAGCCTGACTTTCGCATGAGCAGCCACAGCAGTGAGACGTTGACTACACCGATCAGCTGAAGTGCCACGACCCAGGGCCCATAGTTGAGCCCGGCAATCCGGTTCAAGGCCCAGTAGTATGCGTAGCCCACGGGCCGGCCGGCCGGATACACGAGCGAGGGAAGCGCGCGAAGATAATCGGTGAAAGGCACGAACCGGGCCCAGGTGATGAAGTCCATGTCGTCCTCGGTAAAGTAGCCTCGATAGGCATCGCGATGGACGATTAGAGGCAGCAACAGAATCGAGCAGAGCAGAAGAGCGCTCCGCCACCTGGGTGCGATTTTCATGTCGGATGAGTTCTACTCGTACAGTAGGTACTTCGCCCGCCGCTTGACGAACGCCGCGACGGAATCCTCCATCTTCTGCACCGTCGTCCGAGGATCGACAGCAGCCTTGCCCGCTGCAATCACGTCGTGGTTGCCAATCAGGAACCGGTTCGTATCCCAGGGAATCTTGCCCGGATAGAGCTTCTCGAGCGCGTAGCCTAGCTCCAAGCCGAACCGGGTGCTGTCGAAGGCGTTCCGATCCGTTATGACGAAACGCACCCCCTGAATCATCCGCCCAGAGAAATTCGATGCGGTTGGCCGGAACCGCGTCGGATAAACGCGCACGCCGGGAATGTAGCGGCCGTTGAGAAAAGCCGCCAGCTCGCGCCCCTGGATCCAATCGGCGCCAATCTGTTCGAATGGTGAATCCGTGCCGCGCCCCACCGAGTAGTTCTTCGAAGCCTCCAACATCGCCACACCCGGATAGAGCGTCGCCGCGTTTAGGCTGCGCATGTTCGGAGATGGATCCACCCACGCAAGACCGGTGTTGTCGAACCAGTCGCCGCGATTCCAGCCCTTCATCTTAATTACCTGAAGATCGGCGCCCAGATTTCGCTCCTGGTTGGCCATGTTCGCCAATTCGCCGAACGTCATACCGTGGCGTAGCGGCTCTTCGAAGCATCCGACGAACGATTCGAGATCCTGATCCAGCATCGGCCCTTCCACGTGCACGCCCGTGATCGGATTGGGCCGATCCAGCACGAAAAACGGCACGCGCTTCTTGGCGGCTTCCTCCAGGCTCGAAAGCATCGTGCAGGAATACGTATAGAACCGCGCGCCGACGTCCTGGATATCGTAAACCAGCGCGTCAATGCCCTCCAGCATTTCAGGAGTCATGCGCCGGCGCGACCCTTGATACAAACTGGTCACCGGTAGCCCCGTCGCTTTATCCTTGGTGTCGGAAACATTGGGCTGGTCTTCCGTGCCCGCGAGGCCGTGCTCCGGCGAAAAAATGGAGACGACCTGGATGCCCGCGGCCAGCATCAGGTCCACGCTGCGCTTGCCATCGCGGCTCAGGCCGGTGTGATTGGTGATCAGGCCGATCCGTTTCCCGCGCAGCGGAGCAAATTTTTCTTCAGCGAGAACGTCCAGACCTGTGAGAACGTCGCTCTTTGGCTCCACGACGCGATGCAAACCTTGCCCGGCGATGGTCTCGTTGTAACCGGTGAGCTTCACCCCCGGCGCGACAATCCCGAAAGAAGCCGCGGCGATTGTGGCCACGCGTCCGCGCAGCGAGTTGAGTGATTTTCCGCGATGCGGATGCACGAAGTTAGTGAGCAGAATCACGCAGGTCTGGCTGGTTGGATCGATCCACAGCGACGTTCCCGTGAATCCTGTGTGGCCGTAGGAGCCGATAGGAAAAAGATCGCCGCGATTGCTCGAATACGCGGAATCGATGTCCCAGCCAAGCCCGCGCAGAACCGGCTGATCGGCGGGCGACTGCGGGGTGGTGAATTTCTCGACCGTCGCCGCGCTGAAAATCCGCGTCCCATTGAGCTCGCCGCGGTTCAGCATCATCTGCGCAAACTTCGCCAGATCGTCCGCAGTGGTAAACATTCCCGCGTGACCGGCGATGCCACCCATGAAGCGCGAGGTCTCGTCATGCACGACTCCACGCAGAGGCTGACCGGTGGCGGGATCGATTTCGGTTGGCGCTATGCGCTCGCGCAACTCGGCCGGCGGCTGAAACATCGTGTCACGCATGCCCAACGGCTCGAAAATATTCTCGCGCGCAAAATCGGAAAGCATCTGGCCACTGAGCCGGTGCACAATCTCACCCAGCAGGATGAAATTGATGTCGCTGTAGACGAAGCGAATGCCCGGCGGCCGGACGGGCTTGTCGATCAGCGCCCTATGAATGCCGGTCTCGTATCCGCTCCAGGCGGGTTGCAAATCCAGATCCGGCCGCAGTCCCGAAAAATGCGTCATCAGGTTGCGAATGGTGATGTCGCTCTTCCCGCCTTGAAATTCAGGCAGGTAATTCGTCACCGGATCGTTGAGCCGAATCTTGCCCTGCTCGAAGAGCTTCATGATCGACGAAGTGGTGGCCACCACCTTGGTGAGCGACGCGGCGTCGAATATCGTATCCACGGTCATCGGCTCGCGCTTGGGAACCAGCGCTCGCTCGCCATACGCCTTGCGGTAAACCGCGTTGCCGTCGTGCCCGACGAGCAGCACGCCGCCGGGAATCAGCCCATGTTTGACGGCTTCATTGATCTGCTCGTCAGCCGCCGCAGCCCCTGGTAATCCTTCCTGGGCGCAAAGCGACGCCGCGGCTAACGCGAGAGTAACCAGGATTTTCATTGCAGTTTTTGCGCGGTCTGATCCAGAAGCTTTGCCAGCTCGACGTCTTTGGCGGTGATGCCCTGCGCCGAGTGAGTCATCAAATCGACCGTCACCTTGTTGTACACGTTGAACCATTCCGGATGATGATTCATCTTCTCTATCCCCAGCGCCGCGGTAGTCATGAATCCGAACGCATGAATAAAATCGGCAAATTTGTACTCCTTATGCAGCTTGCCCTGCACAATACTCCATCCAGGCAGCGAGTCCAACGCCGCCTGAACCTCCGAATCGGCAAGTTTCTTCATACTTAACATTATGTGGCACAGGCATTCTTGCCTGTGTGGATTTTAAGCCCCTCCATAAATAGGAACAGCCGCTCCACTAACATCGCGCGCCTCTTCTGACGCAAGCCACACCAGCAGCCCCGCAATCGACTCCGGCTTCACCCACTTCGAAACGTCCGCCTTGGGCATCGCTGCACGATTCGCCCCAGTATCGATGACGCTTGGCAAAATCACGTTGGCCGTGATGCCCGTTCCCTTCACCTCCAATGCAACCGTCTTGACCAGCGTCACCAGCGCAGCCTTCGAAACGCTGTAAGCCGCGAAATTCGCCATTGGTTCCGCGGCGGCCCTGGATCCCACCGCCATAATGCGACCGCGACTCGCCTGCACCATCCCCGGCAACACTGCGCGAAACATATTGATGGCGGCGCGCAGGTTCAAATCCAGCATGCGCGTCCAAACATCATCGGCAGTTTCCGCGACCGGCTTGCCGCCAGCGAATCCGCCCACCAGGTGAACCAGTGCATCCACCGGCTCTGCCGATGCCACCACGCGCTCGCAGTCCGAAGCCTCCAAAACATTCGCCTCTAGAGCGTGAAAATTCGAATTCGCCGGCGCCTGTTTCCATGCCAGGTCAACTCCATAAACGCTCGCGCCCTCGGCGAGAAAAGCCTCCACCACAACCTGGCCCAAACCGCCGCTTGCCCCGGTAACAATCACACCCATGCGATATTGATTGTAGTGTCTCACCAGCTCCCCCGCTTGCGCATCAGCCTCGACTTCATGCCCTCCCCGGATCCCCAAAGTCCCGGGCTGCTGATCCGCGATCCTCTTCGATTCTCAGACTCCATGATCCTGGTCCCGCCACAACTGGTCGAGTGCCTGGCTTGCTTCGATGGCCAGCAGACCTCGCTCGATCTCAGAGCCACGCTGGTGCGTATCACGGGCGATCTTCAGGTCGGCGAAATTGAGAAACAGCTCTATGGCGCGCTCAGCGACGCCGGCTTTCTGGAAAACGAAAAATTTGAAGAAATCCGCTCAGCGCGGATCAATGAGTTCGCGGCTGCGCCCAAACGGGAAGCTTCGCATTCGGGATCGGCTTACCCCGACAACGTGGAAGAAGCCCGCAAGGCGCTTTCCGAGTTCATGCAAAATGCGGCCCCGCCTCCCATGCAGGATTCGCAGATCGGTATCGCCGCTCCGCACGTCAGCCCGTTCTGCGG
>Ga0209648_10003024_pt1 | contig 14055 bp, 13 predicted proteins | sample GraSoi2013_115cm_FD_185830 | JGI IMG/M metagenome (GOLD analysis project Ga0209648, IMG submission 185830) | Grasslands soil microbial communities from the Angelo Coastal Reserve, California, USA - Sample 9_17_2013_115cm (SPAdes) (version 2) | ecosystem: Environmental > Terrestrial > Soil >...
ATGCGAGCTATTAATCGATGGGTCATTGCGGCGGCTGGAGTATTTATGCAGGTGGCGTTGGGCGCCGTGTACGCCTGGAGCGTGTTCCGTGCTCCGCTTGTAAAGCAATTCGGCTGGAGCATATCTGGAGTAACGTTAACGTTTACCGTAAGCATTTTTGTGCTGGGCATCGCGGCCTTCTTTGGCGGCCTCTGGCTGAATCGTAAGGGGCCGCGCGTTGTCGCGATCACCGGAGGAATACTGTATGGACTCGGAGTATTTCTCGCGAGCTTCTCCGCAAACAAACTGTGGTGGTTATATCTCAGTTATGGATTGATCGGGGGGATTGGTCTGGGCCTTTCTTACATTGTTCCGGTTGCAGTCCTGGTGAAATGGTTTCCGGATCGCAGAGGACTAATTACCGGGATCGCGGTTGGTGGTTTCGGGGCAGGCGCTCTGATCACGGCCCCTGTGGCTACGCGACTCATTCAGAGCGTTGGTGTATTGAACACCTTTGCCTATCTGGGCATCGCATATTTGATCGTGACCGTTGTCGCCAGTCTCTTTATGCAGAATCCGCCCGAAGCTTGGCGACCGGAGGGTTGGGCGCCGACTGCTTCGCAAACTTCGCAACGCGCAGGACGCGATTACACGCTCGGCGAAGCGCTCAAGACCTGGCAGTGGTATGCGCTCTGGCTGCTGCTGTTTCTGAACACGGTCGCGGGCATATCAATCATCTCGCAGGAAGCTCCGATCTTTCAGGAACTTGTCGGGGTGAGCGCGGTCGTGGCGGCGAGCATGGTGGGAATAGCGAGCATAGGTAACGCATTTGGGCGAGTCTTTTGGGCGTGGGTCTCCGACTTGATAACGAGGCGAGCAACATTCTTCGTGATGTTCGGCCTTCAAGTTCTACTCTTCTGGTTGCTTCCGAGCATAACCGCCGTCTCATTGATGACGATTATCACGTTCGTCGTTTTGATGTGTTATGGTGGTGGCTTCGGCACCATGCCGGCGTTTGCGGCGGATTATTTCGGCTCGAAAAATGTTGGGCCGATCTACGGTCTGATGCTGACAGCCTGGGGTTGTGCCAGCGCGGTGGGTCCGCTGCTAATCGCCTACATGCGGCAGACGACCGGCTCTTATAGCGGAGCGCTTCATGTGATCGCGGGAGTGATGGCGATCTCAGCTCTGGTTCCAATCCTCGTGTCGCGGCCCAGCGGTGGCGTCGTCGATTCGCGAGGTCGAACTGAGCGACGCATGCCAACCGCTGCCACTCCGGTCCGGCGGCATTTGAGGGATGCGCCATGAGATCAATACTGCTCATCGAATAGAATTGCCCCAGCAGAGTCGAATGAAGGAGGGCTAAATGATTCGCGTCGGACTCATAGCAGTTATAGGAACTTGCGCGTTTGTGCTCGGACTGTTCTTCATTGATCGGAACGCCGGCGCACAATATGGCGCCTCTCAGAGCTCGGCGCCGCCGAGTTTGGAACAGGAGATAAAAAGGGTCGAAGCGGAAATTGACAAGATCTTTGCCGACACGCTGGCACAACTACCCGCCATACCAGGTGGCACCGCGCGCCGTATGAAGCGAGTACAAACGCTCGGAAAGCTCGAACTTTTCGACAAGCAACTCTCGGTCAACCGAAACACGGCCTGCACCTTTTGTCACATGCCAGACGTCGATTTTACCGGACCGATCTCGATGCTCAATGCGACAACCGTTGCCTATCCGGGATCGGTTCGAAATGTATCGGCGGACCAGGCACAGTCGCGATATGGCCATCGGAAACCGCAGAGTTACACTTATGCGCCGTATTATCCTGTTCTTCAGTACAACAAGACGCAGGGAGATTTCTATGGAGGGAACTTTTGGGATCTGCGAGCCACTGGCGACAAGTTGCAGAGTCCCGCAGCGGAGCAAGCGCAAGACCCGCCAATCGATCCTAACGAGATGGGCTTTCCGGACACCGCTTGCGTTGTGCAGCGGCTCTCACTGAGTCCGTACAGGTCGTTCTTCGAAGCGGTTTGGGGGGCGCAGTCATTTGCAATCACGTGGCCGTCCGATGTCGACCGCGTGTGTTCCACGCCCGGGCCGGCCAAATCGAGTGACCGGCTACCTGTTCATCTGAGTCGGGTCGACCGTGGACGCTCAAACGCAACCTACGATCAATTCGCGCTGGCAATTGCCATCTACGAAGCCTCGCCGGACATTAGCCCGTTCTCGTCGAAGTTCGACTATGCGATTGCGCACCCAGACCAGCCAGTGTTGAGCTCCGACGAACAGGCTGGATGGGATCTGTTTCACGGCAAAGCCATGTGCAACACCTGTCACCTGGATGGAACCGAGAGCCTAGCCGGAAACACGGGCCGCAGCAGCATTACGCCCGCTGGCGTCGGGAGCAAGGTGCCGTTGTTTACCGACTTTACTTCGACAAACATTGGCGTTCCTCGGAACCTGGCGATTCCGTACTACAAGGAGGATAAGCCGGACAAGTACGGATTCATTAGCAACCCTGCCGGGCTCGGATTTGTGGACAAAGGAGTAGGTGCCTTTCTCAGAGATCCAAAGCTCAACCCAAATTCTGACTGGGTGCAACTCGCTGCTCAATTTGACGGGAAGTTCCAGGTCTCGACTTTACGGAACGTGGATATGAGACCCGGTCCCGACTTCGTCAAGGCGTACACGCACAATGGCTACTTTAAGAGCTTGAAGGAGATCGTTCACTTCTATAACACTCGCGACAAACTCCCTCATTGTCAGCAGGGCGCTCCGGGAGAAAAGGTAATATGCTGGCCGCCCCCTGAAGTCCCACAAAACATGGACACGACGATCGGTAACCTCGGGTTGACCAATGAACAAGAAGACCAGCTCGTCGCGTTCCTGAAGACATTGACGGACGGATATAAGCAGCCATCAGCTTACCCGCAAAAGGTTCCCTAAGATTCAAGTTTTGTGTAATAGGCATAGAACGTATTGGCCGATCAACTGAGAGGAAACCTTGATAGAAGCGAAAACTTTGGAGATGAACAAGACGACCACAACTGCTTTGGGAAGCGCGGTGCGTGCGACCGTCGACGGCGTCCGTAAGAGTTCGATGATCGGCAAGGAAAAGCACGGTACGAACAACTCTCTCAGAGATGTAATCCTTGGAGGACAGGACGGCCTCGTCAACATGCTTGGCATCGCGCTGGGCGTAGTAGCAGCTGGCGGGTCTACTCACGTTCTCGTCGTGACCGGAATTGCCGCAGCAATTACAGAATCGATCTCAATGGGCGCCGTGGCCTATACGTCTTTTGGTTCGGATCGGGACTTCTATCTCGCGGAGAAAGAGCGCGAACAAAAAGAGATCTCAACGCGACCTGAAGAGGAACGCGAGGAAATCAGGGAGATCTATGCTGCGAAGGGTTTCGAAGGACAGCTGCTCGAGGATGTTGTTTCGACGATTACCTCGAATCGTGAGACGTGGGTCAGCACGATGATGAACGAAGAGTTACATCTGCAGCCAGTCGAACAGCAGAGCCTGGTGCGCAGCGCAGTGATTGTCACAGTGGCTACTCTCATCGGTCATTTCATACCAATCGTTCCGTTCATTGTCGTCGCACGCACGCCGGCGATTGTTTTGGCGATAGCGCTCAGCGCAGTGACGCTCTTCGCCGTGGGTGTTTATTCTGCGAAGACCCTGGTCGGAGACTGGCGTAAGAGCGGCTTACAAATGGTAGCAATCGGTCTCGGCGCGGCGGCGCTCGGCTTTTTGATCGGACGCTTGTTCCACACAGTTGGCGGTTGACTTGGCGGCGGAGCCGCCTTGTGTTCGCTAAAGAGGTCGTCGGATGTAATCTTGCAGTTCTCTGCGCATTCTCGGCGTCCTCCGCGTCTCTGCGGTGAACTAATCCGTAACAAGACTCACTGCCGAGACGCAGAGTGCGCCGAGGTTTCGCAGAGAAAACCTTTGATTTGGCTTTGAGTCATGAACGATCTATTGGCAGCTCGTTCGCAGATGGCGATGTCGCTCGCCTTTCATATTATCTTCGCGGCAATCGGTATTGCCATGCCGCTTTTGATGGTTATTGCAGAGTGGAAGTGGCTGCGAACTAAAGATGAAGTCTATTTGATTCTTGCCAAACGGTGGGCAAAGGGTACGGCAATACTCTTTGCTGTCGGCGCGGTCTCGGGAACAGTGCTCTCCTTCGAGTTAGGGTTGTTGTGGCCGGCGTTCATGGGCTACGCGGGTGCGATTATCGGAATGCCGTTCTCGCTCGAGGGATTTGCATTTTTCACTGAAGCGATTTTTTTAGGTATTTATCTTTACGGCTGGAATCGCGTGCCGCCGCGAGCGCATTTGTTCGCCGGCGCGATGGTTGCCGTAAGCGGTGCGCTCTCGGGGATTTTCGTTGTCATCGCCAATGCATGGATGAATACGCCCACTGGTTTCCGGGTGGTTGACGGCAAGCCTGTTGACATTGATCCGATTGCCGCGATGATGAATCCGGCGGCTTTCGCTCAAACTCTTCACATGACGCTGGCAGCTTACGCGGCAACGGGCTTTGTCGTCGCGGGCATTCATGCCTTCATGCTTCGTCGCGATCCACGCAATCAGTTTCACATAAGGGCGCTGGCGATCGCTTTGACTGTGGGCGGAGTCGCAGCATTGCTTCAGCCGCTGAGTGGCGACATTCTGGCTAAGATGGTAGCGCAAAATCTTCCTGTAAAGCTCTCCGCAATGGAGGGACAGTTTGCCACTGAGAAGGGCGCGCCGCTTCGCATCGGCGGCATTCCAGATGAAAGCGCCGGCGTCACCCGCTATGCGATTCAGATTCCTTACGGGCTAAGCATATTAGCTTACGACGATCCGAATGCGACGGTGAAAGGCTTGAACGACTTTCCCGCAAACCAGCGTCCTCCCGTTGCCATTGTGCACGTATCCTTTCAAATCATGGTCGCGTGCGGAATGGCGATGATGGGCATCGCGGTTTTAGCTGCCTGGCGTTGGTGGCGGGCGCGTAAAAAATCTGAAGCATGGCTCGACTCCAAATGGTTTCTGCGTGCGCTTATCTTAACCGCGCCGCTCGGCTTCATCGCAATTGAAACCGGTTGGGTAGTCACGGAAGTCGGGCGACAGCCCTGGATTCTTTACGGTGTGATGCGGACGGCTGAAGCAGTCACGCCGGTGCCCAGACTCATCGTGCCTTTCATCACGTTCACGTTGCTCTATATCTTTCTGGCCGCCATCACAGTTTGGTTGTTGCTGCGGCAGGTCGCGGCCAGCCCAGCAGTTTTTGAATCTGATCGCAACGAGGTACAAGTCAGTGCTTGAGACTATTATCGCGGGAGTAATGATCGCAGCGCTTATCTTGTATGCCTTACTTGGCGGTGCGGATTATGGCGGCGGCGTTTGGGATCTGTTTGCCTTTGGCAGGCTTGCACCGCAGCAGCGGACTCTGATCGCGAAAGCCATCGGGCCCGTCTGGGAAGCGAATCACGTTTGGCTGATACTTGTTATCGTTATCCTCTTCACAGCCTTCCCACCTGCATTTGCCGCGATCTCAACAGCACTCCATATTCCACTCACACTGTTGTTGATCGGCATTGTGTTGCGCGGCGCTACGTTCACGTTTCGTGCTCACGATGTTCAGCGCGACAACGTGCAGCGTCGCTGGAGTCTGGTCTTTTCGATTGCCAGCATCATCACGCCCCTCCTTCTAGGCATCACACTCGGGGCCATTGCTTCGGGAACGATTAGGATTGAAAGCGGCCAAGTCGTATCCGGCTTTTTCAGTTCGTGGCTTGGTCCGTTTCCGTTTGCTGTCGGCTTTTTCGCGCTCTCCTTGTTCGCATTTCTGGCGGCGGTTTATTTGACTTTAGAAACGCCTGAATTTGAATTGCAGGAAGATTTTCGGCTTCGGGCGCTCATTGCAGGCGTGGTTGTGGCCATGTTGGCATTGACTGTTTTCTTACTTGCTGGAACAGGTGCGCCGACCGTACGCGCGGGCATTAGCCGAAGTTGGTGGGCGTTAGGTTTGCATTTATTCACCGCCGCATTTGCATTGGGCGCCTTCTATTCACTGTGGACCAGAAAATACAGATTAGCGCGTGTTTGCGCGGCAGCACAGGTAACGTTGATTTTATTCGGCTGGGCCTTGGAGCAATTTCCGCATTTGGTCGAACCGGACATCACTATCGCCTCGGCCGCCGCGCCGCGCAGCACGTTGCAGTTGCTATTCGGCGCGCTCGCAGCAGGCGCGCTGCTACTTTTCCCGTCTTACTATTACCTGTTCCGCATCTTCAAGAGCGAAACGTCTGTTGCTCAGACGCGTGTCTAAGCAGCCACGGAACTGCTTGGACGAAAATATCGGATTAGTTTCCAGCCAAGGATGATCGCGACAATAAGAGCAAGAATTGCCCAACCGAGATTGCCAAGTATCTCCGCGATGTATTGCACGCGGTCGCTGAAGATGTAGCCCAGCATCACGTATAAAACCACCCAGAGCACCTGGCCTGGCGCACCCCAAACAATGAAGCGTCGCCAGGGATAATGGGCCATCCCGCTCGTGAAATTGAGCCACGGTCCCAACGCCGTCACCAGCCACCGGCTGAAAAAGATTCCCGGGCCACCCCATTTCGTTGATACTGCTTCGGCTCTTTTGATTTTTGCGGCGCCACCAAGTCGAAGTGTTATCCGATCAACCAGGGAACGGCCACACCAACGCGACAGACCATATCCAATTTGATCGCCGAGGATGGCGGCGATGCTCGCCGCGATGATCACAGGCGCCAGCTTCATCTCGCCTTGTTTGACAAATGAACCCGCCGCCACCAGCGTCAGGCTGATAGGAAAAGGAACGCCGACGGAGGCGATCAAGATAACGCCAAAAAGTACCGGCAGGCCGTAAAGCAGAACCGCCTCCAGGAGTTGATCGGTGATACTCATGGCGATGCCTCCGGATTAGTTGGAGGCGATGGCGAGGCAGGGTACGGCCGGCGCGCCTGGACTATTGCCTGCAAAAGCAAACTTCTGATTTCGTCCATCGAACGATTTTGGGCTTTGGCGATCTCCCGCAAGGAACGTTTGTCAGGCGGCTTGTCCGGTAAGCCCAGTGCCGAATGCAGGACGTGTGGGGGAACGCGATAAGAGTGGGCCACATAGCCCATAGTCATCCAACCGCGAATCGGCTCATCCTGGTGGTAGTGCCAGTAAATCATCGGACGCACGGCACGAACCACAAAAAATATGGCGAGTGACAGAGACATAAGAAATGCCACCGCCACCACCGATTGTCGCCAGGTAAGTTTTTTCTTCATGAGAGCTTGGGGATCCGTCTCGACGCTGAGTTCGACGTTAATGGCCACGGAAAATTTGCCCCTTCGATTTCCCGTAAGACCTCCGCCTTATTCACATGAGCACTCAGTATGCCGTAATGAAGAGCGGTAAGCCTTCTGAAGATCAAATAGTAGGCACAACTAATGGCTTCTTCCATCTGCCCGAACGTGTCGATAAGTAGCCAGATGGTGAGATATGGCCAGTGTGTTCGAACGCCAGTGCCCTCTTCACCCCGTTCCCATCCGGCAAATGACGAAGCAATCAATGTGTTCATCGCCTCGTTGATTCTGGCAGGACACTTGCAAACATACTCATCCGGGTTTCAGAAATAGACTCGAAGGAGGAGAGAAAATGAAGTGTTTGTTAAGAAGTCGAGCCCTGGGCATGCTAAGTCTGATACTTATCCTGTCTTTCCTGGGTGAGCCGGCGTTTGCGCAGAAAAAGGGCAAGAAGGCGAATGAAGCGACGCGGCGTTCTAATGATGCGGCGACAGTCTTTAACGAAATTATGCGAGCCGCGGACAACACGATTCCGAAGGAATTGATTGATAAGTCACAGGCAATTGCCGTCTTTCCTGGCGTGCTTAAAGCTGCATTCATCTTTGGCGGACGCGAAGGGAGGGGCGTAATCAGCCGGCGAACTGATGCGGGTTGGACGGCTCCTGCTTTCTTCAATTTAGGAGGCGGTAGTTTCGGGGCACAGATCGGAGCAGATAAGACCGATTATGTCTTGCTAATCATGAATGAGAGGGGATTGGCCGGTCTCTTAAGCGACAAATTTGAGATTGGCGGTGACGTCGGAGTGGCGGCGGGGCCTGTCGGGCGCGAGGCAAGCGCGGCAACGGACGCTCAACTCAAGGCTGAAATCCTAACCTATTCCCGCAGCAAGGGACTCTTCGCGGGTGTGGCTCTGAAGGGTACAGCCATCACTCCGGATAACAATCTGAACGAAGCCTTCTACGGAATGAAAGCCAGGGATGTTTTGAACGGAGTGGCAGGTCGCACGCCTGCGAATGTGAGCATTTTTCCCGAGACCTTAAGCCGGTACTAGCTAGAGTGATACCGCAAAGCGGTACTTGAGTCAAAGCTTCCTGGAGTTCGTCAGACATTCAACGCTGAAACATAGTGGAAGGAGAGTGACATGAACACGCTCGTCAAAGAAAATACCAGACTCGGCTTTATTGGCATCGGCAACATGGGAAGCCGCATTGCTAAACGTCTGCTCGAACACGGCTACCAGGTGATCGCGTACAACCGGACTCGCGAAGCTGCCGAGGCTTTGGTTAAGTACGGCGCAACGGTCGCTGAAAGCATCGCTGAACTGGCATCAAAAGCTGACGTCATCCTGTCTTCTCTTACCAACGATGATGCAATCAAGAGTGTCTATGCCGATCCAGAAGGGGTCTTTGCTCATATGCGCCGCGGCTCAGCAATAGTCGAGATGAGCACGGTACTTCCCGCGACTTCGCGCCAACTATATGAACTGAGTCGTGAGGCTGGAGTGAAATTTCTGGACTCGCCGGTTTCGGGCAGCACCCCTTCCGCTGAAGACGGTACTTTGACGCTCTTCTGCGGGGGAGACGAAGAACTTTTTCAAGCTGCCCAACCAATCTTCAGCTCGATCGCCAGCCAATATTTTTATCTGGGTGGCAGCGGCTCAGGGACCGCGATGAAACTCGTCGCGAATACCTTGCTGGGAGTTGGAATGCAGGCGATTGCTGAATCGGTTGCCCTGGGTCAGAAGGAAGGCCTCGATCGTCATCGACTGCTCGAGGTTTTATCGCACACGGCAGTTATAGCGCCTGCGCATCTCGGCAAGCTGTCACGAGCAGACCGTGGAGACTACAGTGCTCAGTTTGCAATTCGGCTCATGAACAAAGATTTTGGTTTAGTTCTCGAAACGGCGGCTGCCACGAAGGTGCCAATGCCGGCCACTGCGGCAGCGTTTCAAATTAATATCGCTGAATTTAGTGAGAGCAACGAGGAAGACTTCTCGGCGGTGATTACCTTGATGGAGAGACTGGCGCGGGTGGGAACAGCAGCTGCTGGGAATTCCTTAGCTGCACCAATGAAATAAGTCTACGCAGGCATTAGCTCTCGGATTTCAGGCGGCTCCTCACCAAGCCATTGCGGGTTCTCGGCAGTGCCATCAAAAATTGACGAGGTCTTGAACGGTTCGAAGCGACCGTTCGCCGCGGCCTCACGGGTTTTCGCCAGCAATGCTTCGCGCTCGTCATTGCTGAGCGGATGAAACGATTCAACCGCTGCGAATGCCTGTTCAAGGATTTCCATGCTGTCGATGCCTGTGATAACGACGGACGTCGGAAGATTCAGCGCGTAGTGCAGACACTCAATCGGCGTCACGGTCTTCGACTTCAACAGAATGCCATTCGCCATGCTCTTCATTCCGAGTACGCCGATCTTCTGCTTTACCAACTCTGGTAGAACCCGCTTTTCGAAGCTACGGTAATGCGCGTCCATAACATTCAAAGGCATTTGCACCGTATCGAACTTGAATCCGTTCTCTTTAGCTACTTCGAGCATGTGTAGGTGTACGCGCGGATCTTTGTGGCCGGTGAATCCGATGTAACGAAGCTTCCCAGCTTCGCGCGCTTCAAGAAGCGCGGCGTTCGCTCCCTGCTCATGAAAGATGCGGTGCGGATCGTCAAACCGGATGATCTCATGGTGCTGGACCAGATCAATGTAGTCGACACCTAAGCGACGCAAAGATTCGTCAAGCTGCCTGGCAGCCGCCTTCTTTGATCGTCCATCAATCTTGGTCATTACCAGAGCGCGATCGCGGTAACCGTCGCGAAGCGCTTTGCCCATGCGCAATTCACTCGCGCCATCGTTGTAGTCCCAACAGTTGTCGAGAAAGTTGATGCCTCGATCGATGGCCGAACGAACAATGCGAATTGCCAACTGCTCGTCAACAGTTTTCAGACCTAGATGCCAGCCGCCTACTCCGATCGCTGATACCTTTTCTCCTGTGCTGCCAAGTCTTCGATAAATCATTTCGTCACCCCTTCCAGTCCAGCGTTTTGATATGAGATACGAGCGATCGCTGCCCAATCGGATTCGCCCAACCCTCGAGCGAGAGCAGACACAAACCGATCATGAATCAAGCTCGCCATCGGCATCGGCACCATCGCGTCCTCCGCTGCAGCGAGCAGCAGTCGGTTGTCTTTGAATCCGAGCGGCAATTTGAAACCCGGAGGCTCGAACTGCTCCGATGCGATCATGTTGCCGTAAGTTTGGTACACCGGTCCTGGAAAGAGGGAGTTCGTGAGAATGTCCAGAAAGGTATGCGGATGAACTCCGGACTTGCGGCCAAAAGCAAAGGCTTCGGCCAAACTTTCGATCACAGTCGTGATGACGAAATTCCCAGCCAACTTGATCGCGTTGGCAGCGTGAGCTTCCTCGCCCGCCATGAAGGTCTTCTGCCCAATCGCGTCGAAGAGTGGTTGGCTTCGTTCGATCGCTTCAGAAGGGCCACCGGCAACAACGAACAGCTTCCCGGCGTTGGCGACATCAGGTCGCCCGAAGACTGTCGCAGCAACATAGTGTTGCTTTCTTTCCCTGTGTGCTTCGGCCAAACGGCGCGACAAGCCCACGCTGATGGTGCTCATGGAAATATGAATGGCGCCGGCGGGTAGCGCCTGAACAGCATTGCCGGGCGCAAAGATGGCACCTTCCACGGCTGCGTCATCCGCCAGCATGGTGATGAGCACCTCAGCATCGCCGGCAGCGTCGCTGGGCGTTTCCGCAATCCTCGCGCCCAGGGACGCGAACGGCTCGGCGCGGCTTCGCGTACGGTTGTAAACCGTAAGGGTATGTCCCATTTTGATCAGGTTACGAGCTATCGCCGATCCCATATTTCCCAAACCAATGAATCCAACTTTCATTCCTCTTTCTCCCTTCCATGAAACTGCCTATCATCATTTCCCCTCCTGCCACCCGAGCTACCTCGCTTCTATCCGCCGATGAAAGACATCGTGCGTGGAGGCTGTACGAAGTCAGGCTCGTTGATGCGGTGGCCCGCTTTCTTTTTGAGAACGGTGTCAATCATGAACTGAGCAATCTGATCGCGTGTTTCGCCTCGGCGAACTAGCTCGCGGATGTTGTGATCGACCATAGAGAACAGGCAGGTACGGAGATTGCCGTCGGCCGTTAGTCGCAGCCTCGAACAAGCTCCGCAAAATGGCATGGTGACGGGTGCGATGATGCCTATCTCTCCCGGCGCACGATCGGCAAAAGTGTATTTCAGCGCTGTCTCGCTGGGTGAGTTGCGATCAATCGGCACGAGCTTATGACGCTCTTCGATTCGCTGCAGAACCTCGCGGCCACCGACGAGCATCTTCCGATCCCACTGATGGCCGTTGTCGAGCGGCATGTACTCGATGAATCGGACGCAGACGTCTTTCGCTCGGGCAAAATCCGCGAAGTCGGCTACCTCATCATCATTCATCCCGCGAATCACTACACAGTTAATCTTTGGAGGCGGAAAGCCGGCCGCGATGGCTGCTTCAATACCGTCAAGCACGGATTTCAGCGCATCGCGCTTGGTAATGCTCTTAAAAGTCTCGGGCTTGAGAGAGTCGCAGCTGATAGTCAGGCGATTGAGACCAGCCGACCTCAGGGCAGAGGCGCGCTTTTTAAGTCCGGCGCCATTGCTGGTCATTGCCAGATCACAAAGCCCGGGTATTTTGGACAGTCGCATTATCAATAACTCGATATCTTTTCGTACCAGCGGTTCGCCTCCCGTCAAGCGCAGTTTCTCAACGCCCAGGCCGACGGCGATTTCAGACACCAGGGTGATTTCATCGTAGGTCAAGAGCTCTTGTTTTCGTTTCCAGACAATCTTCTCGTCGGGAATGCAGTAGAAGCAGCGAAAGTTGCAGCGGTCAGTTACAGAGATACGCAAGTCCTTTATCGTTCGACCAAACTTGTCTTGCAACGAAGGTAAAATCATTGTTGATGTCAGCGGGCAGTAGCCCGACCGTTAGGGAGGGTTCCGACTAACGGTGCTGAAGCCCTCCCTAACGGTCGGGCTACTGCCCCGGATTCCTGCTGCGGTTGATAATAGGTCCCATAGACGCAAGGCCGACAAAGCGTGATCCTATCGGGAAGATTAATTTCGCGTCCGTCGTTCACACCCTCGCCGCATTTGTGACAAATCACTCGCGAGCGAGGGTGGCCGGGCAAATCTTTCCCACGCACCTGAACTTCAACGTCTGTTACGTCAAACAACTCTTCTTCGGCCGCTTCACGGTAGGTTCGCATTTGGCGCTCGTACTTGTCCTCGATTTCCGGATGACGCAAGTCAGCCAAACGGCGAGACGATTCAAGTGCCACTATACGAACAGCCTTGTCGGTCTCTCTGTTTAAGAAAGTGGCTGCCAGCTTCCCATAGTCGAGGAACTTCAGTGTTCGTTTTCCCAGTCTTGCGCCGGTTACGGCTTCAACTGCGTCAGCCAGCCAGCGATCTATCTCAACCCAGACGACCAGCTTGTTTCGATCAGCGCCGCGAGGAGTTTCTATGCCTACCAGCGCACAACCCAGCACAGCCATGCGGAGTGAGAGTAAGACGCCGGGACACAAGTTGCCGTGAGTCAGTTCATGTTGTTTCAGCAAGTCGTCGATTGGTTCCATGATGTGGTCCCTTCCAAAGCTGTGCAAAGATAAACTTACTAGCCGCAGATTAACGCGGATGACACGGATCAAATCTAAGGAGCGACGCGAATTTCATTCGTAGACTTCTCAACACTTTGTTTGTTCTGATCTGCTCCATCAGCGTTCATCTGTGGCTAGTCTCCTAGAACGTGAATATCGTCGCGAATTCCGATCGCACGTTGTGACTCGTGTAGCTGGGAATGCCGCGAAACAGAGGCAGCCCACCGACGTCCAACGCGGACCGATTTGCAGCGCGCGTGCGGTAATAACCCTGTTCGAAAGCAAATGTTACCCATGAGTTCAGTTTGTATTGAATGTTTCCCGAAAAGAGATCGCTTCGGCCGCGAACTGGAGCAAACCGTCTCGCATCCTGAGGCAGCGCCTCGTCAAAACCGTAATAGAGGTAGGCGCTCCAGCCGGCGTTACGGCCTTTCGGATCAGCATGTGCCAAACGCGAAAGCGGGAAACCCAGTTGCGCAAAGCCTCCTCGTCCGCGAACGGATCGCTGGGGTGCGATGATTGGTACTCCATTCAAAAGCCCAAAGACCACGGTCGATGCGCCGTCGATTGACGGAGCACTCGCCATGGACGTCAACCCAGCGGTGTCATTAAAATTAGACAGAAGCTGGCCGCCAAAGAAGAATCGGAGGTCCGAGCCGGAGTAGTACTTGCCAGAGAGCGTGACGAAACGCGTCGGCAGTTGCAGTTCTACACTGTAGGCATTGCTGTCGCTGCTCACGTCCGCACCGGCAGGAAATGCGGACCTGAACTGCGCCGGAACATTCACCGCAGTCACGATTGCAGTGCGCCGCGCATGTTCATAGCTAACTATGAACTCGGCCGGCACCACACCCGCAGCCTTGTCCAGTTGCCATTGCAGCACACACCGGCCTTGCAACCCGGGACGACTTGAATCGGCGCCCTGTCGCTCGCCATAGCCCAACTGGTCGGCAACATTGGCGGGCACATTTCCAAACGCCGGAAATACAATCGCGAATTCGGGAGCTATTTTCCACGAACGGGCACCACCAAGGTTATAACTGAAGCCCGTGCGCACCTGGGGCACCCGCTGATAAATAGCG
>Ga0209648_10003025_pt1 | contig 14049 bp, 12 predicted proteins | sample GraSoi2013_115cm_FD_185830 | JGI IMG/M metagenome (GOLD analysis project Ga0209648, IMG submission 185830) | Grasslands soil microbial communities from the Angelo Coastal Reserve, California, USA - Sample 9_17_2013_115cm (SPAdes) (version 2) | ecosystem: Environmental > Terrestrial > Soil >...
TTGCGACCGCTGGATGGCAATAGCTCCGATAAAGAGCATCTGAGTGCTGCGGTGAAAGAGGTGATGACACAGTTGCGCGAACAGATGCCAGAAGAGCAAGAACAGCGCATAGCCGTCTTTGACAGTGGCGGATACAGCCAAGCCAATATGAAGAGCTATAACGATGCCACGATCTGGTGGATCAGTCGCGTTCCAGAAACCTCCTCAGCGGCGAAAACCGCACTGGCGGAAGTGGACGAGCAGTGGCAATCGCTCTCAGATGGGTCAGGGGACTATGTGGTACGAACCATGGAGTTGCCTCAAGGGAAGGAACGCTGGGTGATCGTGCGAACGCACGCCCAGGTGCAAGCCACCCAGGAGCAGATGGAGCACCAGGTGAAGAAAACCCAGCAGGAGTGGGAAAAACGCCTCTGGCATCTCTCCAAGCAGGCCTTTGCCTGCGAAACGGATGCGCAAAACGCCTGGGAAAAGGCTCTCAAAGGAAAACCATCCTGGCTGACTGCGACGTTCACCTTGAAAGAACAGGGACAGTATCAGCAACGAGGCCGCCCCAAACAAGAGGCCACGCCGGATCAAATGGTCTGGTATGTGGTCCCCCAACTTGAGGTGGATCAGCAAGAGGTGACGGTTCTGGCCAGAAAGAAAGCGGCTTTCATCGTGGCAACCAACATCCTCGACGCCCAACGCCTTTCTCATGAACAGGTGATCTCGACCTATAAGGAGCAGGGAGGCGTGGAGCGTGGGTTTCGTTTTCTCAAAGATCCCTTTTTTCTGGCTTCCTCTGTGTTTGTCAAGAAGCCAGAGCGGGTGATTGCGCTTCCGCTTCGTGATGGTGCTCTGCTTGTTGGTGTATCGGCTGGCCGAGCACCTGCTGCGTCGCCAATTAGTGGCAACGGACCAAACCATTGCCAATCAGGTCAACAAACCGACCAACCGCCCCACGATGCGCTGGATTTTCCAATGTTTTGAGGGCATTGATCTCTTGCACATCCGCAGTGGTTCACACTGGCAAACCCAGGTTCTGGGACTGCAAGCTCTTCATCAGCAGGTTCTTCGCCTGCTTGGTTCTGCATATTCACAATTCTATTTTTTCTCTCCCTAAACTGCGGAATGTGGGTAAAGAAAATGAAATGCATATTTATTGACTTACTATATACAACAGTTTATTATACTTCTCAAAAATGGTAAATCCTATGAACGTTCTTGAGGGATGAAGACTGACGTGGAAAGGATAGTTGTCGATGGAGAGCAGAGTACAAACGAACGTTCTTGTAGTCTTTGCGAATCCAATAAATACAGGCAGACTCCGGTTAGATACAGAGGCACGTGAGATACAGCAATCTATTGAGCGAAGTAAATACCGCGACAACATAAACTTGGTCACACGTCAGGCGACGACGATCAAGGATTTTCGGAGGGTGTTACTCGAAGAGACATTCCAGATAATTCATGTCTCCGGACATGGAAGCAGAAACGGCTTGCTGCTTGCTAATGACCGGGGAGGACAATACGTTGTCGATCCACCTACTTTTATTGAGTTGTTTCAGCGCTACCCCTCTATTGAATGTGTGATTCTCAATGCTTGTTATTCGACGGTGCAAGGACGACTCCTCGCTTCCTCCATCCCATTTACTATTGCTATGGATACTCCTATTACCGATGACTTGGCAATCGCTTTTTCAAGCGGATTTTATGATGCGCTGGGTGCAGGACACCCAATTGATTTTGCGTTTGCAGAGGGTATCTTTAGCATCAAGTCTGAGGTATCTCCGTATGCCCGGCTTCCAAGGCTCATACGGAAAGGAGAGACCGTTTCAGCGGCAAGTGATGAAGAGGAAAGCAGAGAATCCTCTGATAGAAATCATTTTAAGCAAGGGAAGTTTCTTGTGGCGTTTGCCATTGATCTGTCTGGCTCTATGGATCAGAGCATCCGAAACCGGACGGATGTGGATATGACCCGCCTCAAAAGTCTCGATCAATCGCTTGATGACTTAATTAAAAATGCTCGTGAGAGTCTTCAGGAAAGCAAAGCCAGGAATATAGAAACATCTCTCGATCTGTTTGCCTATGGCTTCGGGCTTCGTACCATTCCGGTGTGTGACTTATTCTCGTTGATAAAAGCAGGACGAGAGATTATAACTGATGCGGTTATCGACGAGTACACAGAAAACTACAAACGACACTACCAAGCTGAACATAAAGCGTATGAAGGGACAGGTGATCTTGCGAAGAGCTTGGGATTAGGGGGATTATGGGCAGTTGGGGAAGATTTCTTTAAGAGACAAGCAAGAGATAAGATTATCAGGCGTATCATCCGCGATAAGAGACCGCAGATTGAAGCACGGTTGAAAAGGATTGGCAGTACGACGCTCTCCTTTGAAGAAGTGGCCGAGATGTGGGAATCAAGTCAGATCACGCTTAGTAATGTAAAAGAACTGATCTTCGGTAATACGCCGGTGAAAGAAGTACTGGCGGCAATTACCAATCGCTTTGCTCGTGAGCTGCGAAAAAGAGATACACAGACGCAATCAATTCTGTTTCTCGTGTCAGACGGGAAATTCACTGAAGTTGACCCCCGACCTTTGGCGAAGAAGCTGCGAAATATGGGAGTGACGATTATTTCCTGCTTTATTAATGACGAAGATATTGCAAATCCACGGGTCCTATTGAATGCAGCAGATCCGCGCTGGGGGCCAGAAGCAACATTGATGTTTGAACTCTCTTCACCAATGGGTGATCTCCCGGAAGTGCGCCGGTATTTGCTTGAGCATAATTGGACGATTTACCCGCATCCTAAGTTGTTCGTCCAACTGAACCACTCAGATGTGCTGCGAGAATTTATCCAGGTCACACTCAGTATCTTTGAAGATTCCGAAGCTGCACACACCCTGCCGAAAGGATGGTAGCCATGACTATGATGCCCGACTTACCTCTTTCCGAAGAAAAGCCATCTCGTACACTCCTTGGCGTATTAGTTGATGTGTCACATTCGATGAGTAATAATTGGCATAATAAAGACGGAAAAGAATTACCGCGTATAGAGGTGATAAGGGATACGCTGAACAGAAAATTAAAAGAAGAGCAAATGCGGAGAAGGACACAACAACATCATCTGGACAATATAGATATCTTTTGTTTGGGTATGGGCTTCAGATTTCCTATGTATATAGAGCATGACATACTCACGTGCGAACAAGAACAGCCGCTAAAAAAGCAGGAAAAGACAATGCTAATCGATCTCATCTGTGATCTTCTGGCATTGTGCGAAATACTGCCAAGTGAAGAAAAGCTCGAAGACTTTAAAGAGCGCCTGAATCGGAAATGGCAGCAGTGTACCAAAGGTATTCTCGATCAATCGGTGATTGTTGAGGACGTGTATGCCGACCTCTCGGATTATGTACGCGCTGCTTTACATGACACGGCAATGCAGAAACTTCAGCGAAGTCTCAGGTACAAATTATCTCATCGCAAGCTTCCTCGTGCGTTTGGATGGGCTTCCCGCCTTCTCGAAGAGTATGCAAAGTCTATGCAAGAGAAGATTACGACGACTGCACAAAGGGCAGCAAATCAATATACCGATGACGTTTTCAGAAAAACAACTAATGACTTCAACAATAACGCAGAGAAATACGCGGCTATCATCCAGGGATATCTGGATACATTTGTCCAATCGTATACTGCCTCAACGCTCCAGGCTTTCACGCTAGGATTTACCCCGACTGAAATTGTCGATGATCTTGATGAGAAACAAGCGCTTTTACTTGCCGAGCGCATTTACGCAAAACTGGATGCTGAAGTGAGGAATCATATAGCGTTGACCATAAAATTGCATCAAGAGAAACTGCTGTCAGCAAAACGGAGCATTTCGGCCTCTCTTGATAAGAAAGAGTTGAACCGACTAACAAAACGCTTCGTCCAAAAGTATGGGTGGGATATTTTAAAACCACTCATTGAGCATACCGTCTATAATATGGTCTCACAGCATTTTGAGAGTCAAGCTAAAAAGAGCTTTCCCCATTGGATTCGCTTAGCATCTTCACGCGAGGTTGTGAGACCACTAACCGCAGTAGCAACTATGCTCCCAACTATCATTGAAGAACATATATACTCTGAAGAAGTCATGTTTGGCGCTACACCTCTGCGGCAGGCCATAGATCGTGCCGCCATCCGCCTCATTGACGAGGCATACAAAGATCACAAAAAAGTGCTCCTTATCATTTCTGATGGAGAATTTCGAGAAGAGGCAGAGGTCATGGTATCTGCAAACCTTCTCAAAAGACGGGGAGTGACGATTATCTCATGCCTTATTCATGACAGAAATCTCCTGTCACGAATTGTCAAAGGTCCTGGAAAAGATTGGCCCTCCGGGGCGAAACGGATGATAGACTTAGCATCTGAGATCCCTGAACAAATTGGATTGCCCGATGACCCAGACCAAAGACGTCTTGCCCGCTCGTTAACCGGTAAGAAATTATGCTATCAGATAAACCGTTCAAAAATCCTTGATGCAGTGATAGACAACGTATTTGAGGAAAATCCTGCTTTGGGAAGTGATACGCCACAGATTGCGGGTCCGAAGAAGAGAAAGAAACGCAGTCCTGGTGTAAAGAATGCAGCAAACTGAACAGGCATTATCCTATTAAATTCCTGTTCTGGTTGGTAGGAAAGACCGGGTACGAAGGCATGTCTTCGTATATCATAATCAATCACCCTGCTAGAAAGAGAAATATATCATGGCCTGGCGACACATCACTTTTCGCGTAGTGACAGGGAATCCATTTGGACTCGACAAAAACCGTTACGGACGTTTCTATACTATGGAGGCGAGCCTGGATGAGGAGTTTACAACAGAACAGCTTATCCAGGTACTTGTAACAGAACAGTTTATTCACACATTAGATGCACTACATTTTGCTTTTCGGTTAGTACCGGTACGTCGTCGACCCCTTCACCCATCAGAGCGTACATCACATGACGCAGACATAATAGGCCTTAATGAAGATATCCCGCAAGAACAATGGCAAGATCAGCAAAAACACTACCGGCGTTCTCCCAATCCTCCGCTTATGCTAGGGCGTAGGCTCAAAGATGAATATGCTGCACCGGTAGTGTTTGTAGAGGGAATCCGACGTGAATTCCTTCCTTTTTGGAAACAGCGCGTTCCAAATAAAGGCAGCTGGGGCGATCCCATCGGCTGGTATAAGCCCCTCATCCTATCAGACAGCGAACAAGATAAGTTGAGACAGCGCTTCCAGGTACTCAGTTTCTCTCCCTCACTTGAAAATGAAAACGAGCCATTGAGTGAGAGCAGTATACGGGGAATTCCTATAGACTCTGTTGAGATTATTGCTATGCTAGGCAGTATCGCTTCGGTAGCACAGTTGATACTTATGGTTGCTGATATGTGGTCGAGAAAGGCGAAAGGGAAAGTATCAAAGAAAGTGAAACAGGGGAAAATGCATACATGGGATGAGGTCAGGGAAATTCGGGTTATGATGAGTGACGGTACCTCTGTACAATTTGAGTCTTGGTTGGCCGCGCCCGAGAAAGTAACAAGCTTCGTCGAGACATTCCGTCTTCCGTCGCAATCACCCAAGCCTCTGTGGGTTTCGTTTTTCTTGAAAAACGGCACACACGTGCGGTTTGATGTTTCCGAGGTCGCAGCCAATAACAACGAACTTGAGACATTCATCGACTACCTAAAATTATAGATGATACCTCATCCTTCAGTGAGATAGTTCGGATTCAAATACTCAGCAACCCCATCTAGATACCTGTAATACGGCGTTACCGGCACTGTCTCGTAAATCTCCTTTTTCATATATTCCGATGTTTTGATATAAGGCTCACAGGTTAATGTCGTAGCAGAGGAAGATGTCTTGCTGGCTTGGTACTCAGGCGCTATAGACAAAGAAAAACGATACAATATATAAGGGCATTATCAATAGAGTAAATTTAAGCCAATATTTAGTCTGCACATTTGTCGTTCTCAATTTCACAGCTAGAAGGAAAGCAAAAATAAGCAACACCGGTACCAGTATGATTGTAAAGAACGTTGCTACATCCGACAAATGCCACTTGAAGGGTAGCGGTATGAAAGCTAGACTCTGGCTCGTCGATGTTATTTCCTCTGCAGCTGCAAACTGCAGAACAAAAATGCCTGTAAATACAGCAATTATCAGATCGCGCCATTTTAGAACGTAATCTAATGAATCATGAGGGTTTCTATCATCCTCTTTCCTTTTTCTGATAAGTACGCCATCTCTAGCAAACTGATGAGTTTTTTCATCCAAGATGGAAGGAAGAAAGATGGTGAGCAAGATGCCAACAACAAGAGGTACACCTTTCAGAATCAACTGCATAGTTTTATCCTAGATCAAGAATAATAGCTGCTTGGTGGGAAGTACACATTTCACATTCATTGACAGAATCACCGTGCCTGAACTTGCAGTGCACAGTAATAAGAGTTTTTTTCGTTCCAACATATTTGACAAGAAATTTTCGCGTTACTGGCGAGTTCGGAATGCTTGGATCAATAGCATCGGGAACCTCTATGTAGCCTTCGTGATTTTGAAAGTCTGGATTTGGTTGGTCTATAGAAAACTGGAGTTCTTTCAGCGGACTATTGTCTTTACCAGCAATTAATATCAATTTGCAATCTTCTTCGGTGCTACCTGCAGGTCTCCGACATGCGATTGTAAACTTAATTTCACTTTGATTATTTGCTGATAAGTTACACGAGTTTATCCCATACTTTACTTGCTGTAGTTGAAAACTGAGGCAATAATATGAATCACTTTGGACACACTTAGGTGCTGCTCCCACGATCTTCGCTCCTTACGATTACAACTCACAATTCCGCCAAACTTTGCGTACAATACCCAGATTGGGTAACATAACACCTGTTGCTTTAAGCAAGTACTGGCATGACTAAACCACCAAAGGCCATATCAGCGAGCGTGAATAGGTTATGGGCTTGGATGATGTCTGGCCGAGATAAAAATTGCGCCGCCTCACTGATCATAAATCCGGCCTGGTTAACCTCCGTCTCTATCTGAAGTCTCAAAACTGGTAAAGGATCGTTGATTTGGGGAGTAATCGATAGATTCCACACTTCCCATCTGGGAGGAGGAAATTGAGAGGATATAAATCTGCGGCTGACCGGATTAACAAAGGTTTGGCGCACCTTAGTACCTGTTTCACGGTCAAATAGCTCTACAAGTCTGACAGGGATATCCTGATTCCGCTCAAGAAATTGATCTAAACCTGCTGGTCTTAGTGGCTCATACAGATTTGCGATCAGAGCTCGCAAGTTTTGGAGAGCGCTTTGGGATGCAGAGGCTATAGTAAAAGTTGTTTGCCCTGGATTTTGCTCAATTTGAAGATAACTCGGAGCATTTTGTGCAACTACTTCCGCTGGTTGCCAATTCGGCTCCAAGTTGCAAACATATGATTCAGTGGGGCCTGCGCGGAAAACGTCTGTGATAGTCCAAATTTTCCAGATCACGTCATCAATGCGTTCAATCTTTGAAACCAACTCCTGTAAGAGTGGTGGGTCTTGATTGAAGTCAAACTGATTTGGACTATACCACCTACTTGTGAGATATAACATCCAATGAACCCCCTTTTACTTTCTTCACTGCTCTGTATAACAAAAGCTGAAAAAAGCTCTGACACCCATCAAAACATACATGACATGTCCTAAAAGCTGGGAATATATGAAGTCATAATTCAAGTTGTTGGAAGGAATTATAAAGCTGGGTGTCTGGAAAGTCAAGGATTCAAGTGGGGAAAGATGTTCTGATATAAAGATGAGTTTATCTTTATATCAGAACATCTTTCATTTCCACAAACCTCTTGACAGACTCTTTTATTATGGAGCTGCTCGGATCAAGCTATCTGACAAGACAACAGAACTATATGCTAGCGTATTCAGTGATGCATTTCATAAGCGCCTCAGGGTGATCGCCGCTGCTAAGGATGCGCTAGTATAATATAGGAGTACCTCTAATATGATGTTCTGACTACTCTCATTACATCGAATCCTCGTTCACATATTTAACAATAAGAAACCCATTGTCAAGGTAACCATTGCTGGAAAAGACTGGGGAATGCAAAAGTCAGCACGATAAATGCAACAAGTATCACAGCAGCCACCTTAAAAGCGATGAAGGTGGTGTTCGCATTTCTCAAAGTCGTACCTTTTCTTTCGATTAGTTCTTTAGTTACTTGTTCTGCTCTTTTTCCCCCTTTTACTTCTTCAAGAATACTCCTTATTCGAGGATCTTCCATTGTCGGAATGAAGCTCTGGTGATTACTAATATATCTAGGCTCGTAGCCTAAATGAATAGGTTCAGTGGAATATCTAATGTGCAACATGGACTCAAGATTAATGGTCGTAACCCATGCCTGGACAAAGCGATGATAGAACGTTTCTACCGTTGAGTATCCATTATGTGCAAGTATAAAAATAAGGAGAGGGCCAAGTAAGAGGACAAGCTCATCCCAACCCCTAAATTTTATACTGAGCAATCCAGCAAGAGTTGCGGCAAGAATAGCAGAGAGAAGACCACTATAAAAATTGAGGTACTGATGGCAGAAGCTCAACTCAGCTAGAATAACTGACCAGTAGTGTTTATAAAGATCGATTAAGTCAGAATGGCTTAACAGTTCTTGTGTAGCCACAGTCTTACTTGTTTCCTCCATGATAAATCTCCTCTCTAGAACAAAAGCAAAATGACAGAGACCATCAAAAAGTCAGCCTTGCTTGATTATATTCCAACTTTTGCATGAAATGGAGCGAGGAAGTTGTAGAGAGAGCTTTTTAACAGGCAGAAACTTTATAAGCACTGTTACCTAGAACACCCCATTCTCGGGACCCACCGCCGCCCGTTCGAGCACGTTCACATGTTTGTCCGGTCCAATAGAAGCGCCGTTGTGACGTGTTATAGGAACCAAATTTTCTTCACCTGCTCGATTGACATCGGCGCAAAAAATCGGCATAGTTACAGCATGACAACTCACACACCGCACACAACGCTAGCGCTCTCATTAGACCAGTATATCCGAGAACTGGATAAAAGCCCTTTGACTATTCAGGCGTATCGCACAGATATTCAGCAGTTTATCACTTGGCTGCCTGAAAATGATTTGACTGTTTCCAGAGCCTGCCAGGTGACTCGAAGTCATATCAATGAATATCTGAAATATCTTGCGAACAAAGGGCGCACTGGCACCACCCGCGCCCGAAAGCTGGTTTCCTTGCATATGTTTTTTACCTATTTGGTACAAGAAGGCGTTATCCCATACTCCCCTACCGCAAAGGTGAAGAGACCTCGTAGAGAGCGCAAGCCGAAACACGTTTTACGACCCGATGAGTTCCAGAGGATGGTAGGCGCAGCAAGAGGAAGTCCCCGCGATTATGCTCTCCTTCAGCTTTTGATTCAGACAAGTATCCGGGTGAGTGAGTTAATTGCAATTCGTCTATCCGAACTGGACCTGGAGCATAAAACGCTGACGATTCACGGTAAAGGAAGCAAAGAGCGCATGTACCCTCTTGAGAAAAAAGCACTGCATGCCTTGCAATCCTACCTTGCGGTACGGCCCAAGACCACCGATCAACATCTCTTCTTAAACTACCAGGGTCAAGGCCTCAGTATAGGCGGAGTGCTAAAATTGGTAGAGAAGTATGTCAAACGTGTTGGTATTACAAAAAAGATCAGTTGTCATGGACTATATTACACCTGTGCCACCAATAGAGCAGCGTTAGGGATGATTGCTGTCTGCTTAAGAACACCCCTCAGACATGAACGGGTGACAACATCAAAGGAGTATGTGCATCTAGGCATAGAGGACCTACGAAAACTTATGGAGTTCACCAGCTTATGAGAGCATTGCATAGACTTCTCAAAGACGTTTGAGAATTACTGCTGCACCTACCTTTTTCAGAACCACCCGCTAGGTTTCGAAGAATCTACAAGCACACGCATGCTGTTACCGAAAGTCGAACAAACCGAGGGATGGTGTATCTGGATTATCAGGGAGGGATATTCGACTGCATCAACCCGTGAACAAGCTCTGAAACCCTGACTGCCTTGGCCAAAACATCTGTTTGGTGTATTTCCCAGATGCAAGCATGACCAACCCGTATACAGGGTCTCACACCACGGCTCGTTCCGGCGTATCGAGACGAGGAAGGCGGCGGCCCTCGTTTGCACAACAGGCTCGTCCATCATCACAAGGCTTTCGACGGTTCAACGCACGACCGATTTGGCCATGAGGATATCTGGCTTGCCCAGCCCATTCGCATCTGGCATTACGCCCACAATGACGTAGCCCAGCTTCTGGTAAAACTCGTAGGGATGCCGCGAGAGATTCCTGATGTGGGTCACGTGTTCCCAGACATGGGGATAGAGATTGATCCCAGACAAGGAGGTCTGCCTAGTGACGTCATCGGTGCCAAGGGTAATGGTCAGCCCCCCACGCTCTTTCACGCGCTCTTCCAAGTCAGCCACCAAGGCACGCCCAATGCCTTGGCCTTGCTGGCTGACACGCACCACCAGGGGATGCAGTTCCCACACGTGGCCTCGATACTGGCTGATGCCACCGATCCAGCCAAGCACTGTCCCGTCCTCATCGAGGGCGACTCGGCTGATGCGCCCTGCTGCAAAGGATTCGCGCACTTCCTCCAGAGCAGACTCCAGATCCGGCCAGGATCCTGGCCAGTTGGTAGCAAAGCCCTCCACCAACAACGCTGCCACCTGGCGGATGGCTGATTCATGATCAGAACGAAGATCAACAATCTGCATGGCTGTGTTCCCTCCTCTGTTCCTTGTCTAAGGATAGCACATACACAGGCAGGAACTCTGGCCACTCGACATTTTGCGCATGTAGAAGTGGAGAACTTGGCCCAATGGTTCTACACGAGTGTCTGTGCGGCGCGCAGCTGCTCAAGGTGCTCTGGGGCCGACTCAAGAGGAGCCTCAATACATTGACGGAGCGTCATTGGACCAACTTCTTCATGTACCCCCTCCCGCTGCAGAGCGGAGGTGGGGATCCACTCCACGAGGGTAGCAAAGCGTTCACACACTTGCCTCAATTGCTCAAGTAACACGTCTGGATCGGCATGCAAGTAGTCGCGATCACGTACCAACGCATCTTGATCGTATCCCGGCAATGCAGGCCGCTCCTCGACCAGGAGACGCTCCACCCGACTGGCCCAGATCTGCATTTTATCGATCATGTGGCCGACCACTTCTACCGCTGACCATTCGCTTGCCGCAGGGCGATGTCGGATGGCGTGGTCATCACTGAGGAGGAGTACCGTACGAAAGACGGTGGGAATCTCGCGGATCTGGGCGGCCCATTGTTCTTGCTCGGTGGACATCGTTTCCTCCTTGGTCCACTCCTCGTTGGAGTGGACGCCGAGTCTTTCAACAGCAGCGCGAAAGCTCTCTCATTGATGAGCACAGATGCGTTCTTAATCACTTCCTCGCCAAGTGTAGCATGTCTGACCATCCAGGTCTAGATGTGCGAGCAGGGTTTTGGCGCGAAACCCTAATAGAGAGCTGGGTGGAAAGTCGGTGAACAAACAACTTCCCCGCTCCCTGTGCAAGGATCTGTGCTCCACATGCTCATCGGTTCACATGAGTCTGTTCGTGCTGCGAGTGCTCCGCCATTCCTCTCGCAGCATGGCATAGAGAAACTCGTCCCTCCACTTCCCCTTCAACCACACGTTCTGGCGAAAATGCCCTTCGCGGCGCAGACCGAGGCACTCAAGTAAGGCGACAGACGCGGCATTCTCACAAGCGGTAATCGCGATCACCCGATGCAGTCTCAGCGTCACAAACGCATACTCCAGGACACACGAGACGGCCTCTGACGCGATACCGCGTCCCTGGTAGGCGCGGGAGAGCGTATAGCCGATTTCGGCCTGGCGCTCATCGTGCTCCTCAATCTTCAAAGCACAATCGCCAACGAGCGTTCCCGTTTCCTTGAGTTCGACGGCGATTTGAAACCATTGGCCAGGCACGCCTGGTTGGACCTCCATTTGCTCTTGAAGAAAAGCACGCGCCTCGGGTTCACTGATCCCCTCCCAGCCTTGATATCTGGCGACTTCGGGGTCGTTGCGATAGGCCATGAAGAGCCCGAGGTCAGCATCCGTAAAGTGTCTCAAGCGCAACCTGGTTGTCTCGAGCGGAGTGAAAACTGCCATAGACATTGGCGCCTCTTCCCTATGCTGTTGCAGTCCTCTTCAAGTCGAGAGCCAATCCACAACAGGTCTCTCTTCATAAGTAGAAAATGGGCATAGCACGGCATCCGGCCTTTTGTGCTCACATACGCGCTTATTCTTCTGGAAAGTCTAGCACCTTGTTAGGTCTATGTCTAGATCAGGGAGTCACGGTACATGAAGAAACAGCGCATCTGATCTGCAACGTGCTTCCCTCACCGAACAGTGGAGCAACGGCGTTGGTGCGGGATTCCTGCAACCTACGAACGGTAGCGTGACTCCCCGACGATGGAAACAGATCCCGTTCTTCCTGCGCTCCCTATCTTGTACGAAAAGGCTCTTCCACGCTATGATTCACTTGAAACAATCTGTCGTGCTTTGTCAACTTCGGCACAGAGAGGCTGTATTGAGCTGAAGGAGGTTCATGCATGTCTCACACGATACCCACCGCACCAGAAACGAAGCGAGGAGCTGGTACCAGGAAACCCCCAGGTCCGCGCAGTTTTTCGCCACTTGGGAGTGCGCCTGCGATTGCGCGCGATACGCAGGCCTTTGCACGGGATATGTGGCAGCACTACGGTGACATTGTTCGCTTCCGCCTCCTATTCTGGCCAGCTTATGCGCTCTTTCACCCAGATCACCTGAAGTACGTTCTTCAGGACAATCATCGTAACTACGACAAACACTTTCCCATGATGAAGACGGTCAGACCTTTATTCAGCAACGGGCTCTTCACCAATGATGGAGCGTCGTGGCTGCATCAGCGACGGCTCATGCAGCCATCCTTCCATCACAAGCGTCTCGCTGGCTTCGCAACGCTCATGACCGAGGCCACACTTGCCATGCTGGAACGCTGGCAAGGCGCAGATTCGCAGCACGTGGATATCCCTGTGGAAATGATGCGCCTGACCCAGCGCATTGTTGGCCTTGCCCTCTTCAATCTGGACCTGAGTAATGAGGTGGATACCGTCGGTCGTACCTTTACCACGTTGCTTCCGCTGCTCTCGAAATACACCTTTGTTCCCTTCCCCCCGCTCTGGGTTCCCACCCCGCGCAACCGTCACCTACAAGCCGGGCTCGAGACGCTCAACACCGTGGTCTATGGCCTCATCACTGAGCGGCGCAAACGGGCCAGCGATTCCGGCATGGACACGGGGGGATCTCCTCTCGATGTTGCTAGCCGCACGAGACGAGGAGACGGGCGAGGGGATGAGTGATCAGCAAGTGCGTGACGAAGTGATAACGCTCTGCTGGCCGGGCATGAAACCACCTCCCTCGCGCTCACCTGGACCTGGTATCTCCTGTCTGAGCATTCGGAGGTCGAGCAACGTCTGCATGCCGAGCTGAATAGGGTTCTCGGTGGACAGATGCCGACCGTTGACCACCTGGGCGACCTTCCCTACACCCGTATGGTGATTCAGGAAACACTGCGACTCTACCCACCAGCCTTTGGCATCACGCGTCACACCATCGCTGATGACGAGATTGGGGGCTATCCTGTCCCTGCTGATAGCATCATCTTCCTGACCCCGTACTATACCCATCGTCATCCCACGTTTTGGGAAAATCCGGAGCAGTTCGACCCGGAACGCTTTACCCCGGAACGCTCGGTTGGTCGCCCACGCTTTGCCTATGCTCCTTTCGGGGGCGGGCCACGTCAGTGCATTGGGAATACGTTTGCCATGATGGAGGCGCAATTAGTGCTGGCAACCGTGGCCCAGCGCTATCAATTGCGCCTGGTTCCCGATCACCCGGTCGAACCCCAGGTGTTGTTCACCGTGCGACCTCGCTACGGCCTACCCATGACGCTTTACCCTCGT
>Ga0209648_10003026_pt1 | contig 14048 bp, 11 predicted proteins | sample GraSoi2013_115cm_FD_185830 | JGI IMG/M metagenome (GOLD analysis project Ga0209648, IMG submission 185830) | Grasslands soil microbial communities from the Angelo Coastal Reserve, California, USA - Sample 9_17_2013_115cm (SPAdes) (version 2) | ecosystem: Environmental > Terrestrial > Soil >...
CGAGCTCGCCGGCATCCGCCAGCACCGCCGCCACCCCCAGGACCGCGCCGTGCTGGTCCTCCAGGCGGAACGCCGAGACCCAGCATGGCCGTCCCGGCACATCCCGGAGACTCATGCGCACCAGCCGCCCCGGCGCGGGAACGCCGCTGTCCAGCACCTCACCCAGCATCGCCTCGATCTGGCTGGGGGCGGCGAGACTGTGCACGTCGGTGAGGCGGCGGCCCAGCACCCGTTCCGCCGGCACACCGCCCATGATCTGCGTGGCCAGCCCGGCCGACACGATCCGCAGCTCGGTGTCGAGCACATACAGGCCGGCCGCTGAGTGAGCGAACCAGGCTTGGGCCGCCGCGGCCTCCACGTCAGAAATAGTGGCCCCGCCCCCCGCATCGACAAAGACAGCCCATTCCACAGCGCCGTCCCGGCGCGGCATGGGCCGCACGCTCAGGTCGCCGACGGCGTGGCCGTCCGCGACGGGCAGCAGCGGCACGTCAGCGCCGCCCGGCCGCGCATCGCCACAAGCCCCCGCCATTATCCGGGTGACCAGGTGGGCCACCGGCCGCCCGACCACCTCTTCGGCCGTGCACCCCACCAGCTTCTCCGCCTGGCGGCTCCATTGCACCACCACGCCGTTGCCGTCCACGACCATCACAAACGCATCAACAGCCACCGTGACCACCCCGTTACTCATTCTCTACCCCGCCCGCTGAGTCATCACCCCGCCGTAGCGCGCACGAGCCGGTGGGGGCCTTGCCGCACGTCTCGGTTCAGGTGGCAGTCGCTGAGGAAGGCGGTGGCGGCGGCCGCGGCGAGATAGCCTGGCCGGCCATCCCGACGTGCAGAACTCATCGTGCACCCGTGGTCCAGAACCGGCCGATCTGGGCGAGCGTGCCTATGGGACTAGCCGCCACCACGACGTTCAATTAAAAAAGCAGACCTTTCGGCAATTGAGTGAACCAGGCTCATAGCGAAAGCCCCGTGTGGGCCACGAACGCAAAGGACAGCCGGGAGCGGCCGTGGGAGGTGGCACACCTGAGCCGTGTGCGCCACTTCCCACGCTGTGGCCAGCGGATCACGCGCCGCTGCCTGGGCCGCCGTGGGCCACGCCCAGCTGGGTGAGCAGTTCCATCTGGTCGAAGAACAAGTGGACGCTGGTGATCTTGCCTTCGTCGAACTCGTAGACGCCGCAGAAGGGCGCGTCCACCGCCCGGTTGGTAGGGGCGATCTCGCCGGCGGGGCTGCGGAGGGTTCCGGTGTGCGTGCCGGTGAAACGCCCCTCCTGGACCCCGCCCCGGTCATCGGCGTGGATCGCGGTGATGCCCAGCCGGTTGTCCGGGAACGCCTCGTTCCACATGGCCCAGACCATGTCGGCGGCGTCCCGGCCGAGCAGCCTCAGCCCGCCCGGCGCCTGCACCACCAGCCGGTGCAGATCGGCTGCCGCAAGCCAGCCCTCGCGGTCGCGGGCGTTCCAGAGCTCGATGTCGCGTTCGATGAGGCTGCGGGTGTCGCCCTCGCGCACCGACGAGAACTCCAGCCGGTATTCCTCCACGGAGCGGAGCTGCGCGTGCGTCAGCGCGATCAGGTCGGCGCGCAACCTGGCCGCCTCGGCCCGGCTGGCGGCCATCGCGGCGGCGTCCTCCCACGCGGCCACCACCAGGCTGCGGCCAGTGGCCCGATCCACCAGCAACTGGGCGCTGCACAGGCCGCGCATGTCCATGACTCCGGGTACGCCGGTGTTCCGGAATTCGTCGATGATCGCGTCCAGGGTGGCCGGATTGCCCTCGATCCGGAGCATACTGACGCCAGCCCCGGCCAGCGGACGGCTACGGCGAACGAAGACGGGCACCTCGTAGTGCTCGACCGTCACCGTGCCCATCATGATCTCGGTCATCTCCTTGCGGGAGACCTGCACGGCCTGCTCGCTGGCGGTCATCGCGTCGACCGAGTCCCAGTACGACGCGATGACACACAGGCCGAGGTCTGCGTTGGTCAGGAAGGCCAGGCCCCGGCTGCCGGGCTGGGCCTCCACGTGTGGACATACGGTTCCTTCGAGGTAGCGTGCCCCCTCGTCCAGCCGCGCCGGGTCACCGGCGAGCATGTTCATTCGCACGTGCATGGTGTTCTCCTTGTCCGCCTCGTCAGCGGTCAGGCATTCGCGCCCGGCGGCGATCCAACCGCAGTTGCGTGATCGGGAGCGCTCGCTGGCAGCCCGTGCGGTGGGTGGCTGAAACTGCGCGCGGTCGTCCGCAGCACTCGTGCGCTCTACCCGGCCTGCAGTAACGTCACGTTCTCGTGGCGGCCGTTAATGGGAACCCGCATGTCCACGACACGGCAGATCACCGCCTGTCGTCACTCCCCGGGACTTGGGCAGGGCCAGCTGCGCCCAGTGCATCCAGTAGACCACCATTGCCCCAGGCGAACAAGATCTCGATCCCGCGCCGGCACTGGACCCGAAGGCCGTGGCCCGCCAGTACGGGCCACACGGCGCCCGCCACGATCATGGAAAGCGGGTGCGGCCAGATCCCGGACGGCACATCCTCGACACTATGCTCGACCGCTTGGCGCAAGCGTGGTTCGATGTGCAGCTAGTGCACGGGAACGGTGACATGACGGCGGAGCCTTCGCGGCGCGGGCGGCCGCGCAGCGAGAAGGCCCGTGTGGCGATCCTCGAGGCGGCCGCCGAGCTCCTGCTGACGCGGGGCCTGTCGGCGGTCAGCATGGACGCTGTCGCCGAGCGGGCCGGCGTCAGCAAGGCCACGATCTACCGCTGGTGGCCTACCAAGGAGACCCTCGCGCTGGACGCGCTCTACAACGAGTGGGCGGCTGTCCGCCCGCCCGCGCGAGACACCGGCTCGCTGCGAGGCGACCTGCTGTCGCTGCTGCAGCCGTGGGTCCGGCTGGCCGCCAGCCGGCCGTACGGGCGCGTGATCGCCGCGCTCATCACAGAGGCGCAGACCGATCCGGCGTTCGCCGCCGAGTACCGGGCCCGCTTCGTCGAGCCGCGCCGCGACCAGGCCCGCGCCGTCTTCGGCCGGGCGATCGAGCGCGGTGAGATCCCGGCTGACACCAAGATCGAGGTCGCGCTCGACCTCATCTACGGCCCGATCTACCACCGCCTGCTCCACGGCCATGCCCCGCTCAGCAACGGCTTCGTCCGGGACATCGTCGACACCGCCCTCGGCGGCATCATGCCGGCCCCGCCCCCGGCCGCCGCCAGCTGATGGATCGACCTGTTCAGCCCCGAACCGAACGGGGCGACATTCCGCCCGCTCCCACTGCGATCACACGGTTGGCGTGCCCGACCCTACCGCCATGGCGAAGATATGCATCGCCGTCACCCCGTTCCCGGCGCTGGCGCTCACCGTCGGCAGCGTGACCGAGGCCACGGTCTTGCCGGCCTGCAGCGGCACCGACGCGAAGTACACGCTCACCGGGTGCAGGACCTGCGAGCTGCTCGAGAAGTTCCAGCTGGACGTGGTGGTGGCGATCTGGTCACCGGAGACCGGGGCGTCGTTGTACCAGTCCGCCATGACGAGGCTGAACGGCTGGGTGCTGCCGTCGGTGTAGGTAATCGTGCCGGTCCCGCTGGCCGCCCCGAACGCGCTGGCGCCGAGGAAGCCCAGATCGGTCCCGGACCCGGACAGGTTGATGGTCTGCCCGTCGGCGATCACGTCGTCCGGCGCGCCGACCGGGCTGGGCCAGGTGAACGTCGTGCCGCCGAAGGTGGCCTGGCCGCCCGCGGTGAGCGGGGTCGGCGTGCCCGCGGCCAGCGCCTGCGCGGAGAAACTGTCACCCGTGCCGTCGAAGTTGCCCAGGGCGGGGTTCGAGTTGTCGGTGATGCCCACGTTGTCATACGCGGCGGCCAGCGACGAGTACGGCGCGCCGGTGGTCGGCGTTCCGGTCCCGGTGGCCATCGCGAAGATGTGCATCGCGGTGGTGCCGCCCGCGCCGTTGAGGATCGGCAGCGTGACCGACGCCACCTGCTTGCCCTTGTCCAGCGGCACGGATGCGAAGTAGACGCTCACCGGATGAGGGCCCAGGGGGTTGCTCTGGAAGTTCCAGCTTGAGGTGGTGGCCAGGAGTTGGTTGCCGACCGCCGGGCTATTGGCGTACCAGTCCGCCATGTTGAGGTTGTAGGACTGGCTGCTGCCATCGGTGTAGTGGACGGTGACGGTGCCGGACGCGGTCCCGTTCTGGCTGGCGCCGAGGAACCCGAGATCGGTCCCGGTGCCGGACATCTCGACGGTCTGGCCCGCGGCGACCACGTTGTCCGGGGTTCCTGGCGCGACGTCGGGCCAGGTGAACGTGGTCCCGCCGGCGGTCACCTGCCCGCCCTGGGTGAGCGCGGTCGGCGTGCCCGCGGCCAGCGCCTGGGCTGAGAAGCTGTCGCCGACGCCGTCGTAGTTGGCCGCGGCCTCGCCGGAGTTGTTGCTGATCCCGGTGTTGTTGTAGGCCGCGGCGAGGGAGGTGAACGGCACCGCCACGGTTGCCGACGCCTCGACCAGGCCCGGGCTCGGGCCGCCGGGACCGGCCTGCAGGTCGGTGATCCTGGCGGTGAGGGTGCGGGTGCCGGACTGCGCGCTGGCGGGCACGCTCACCTGGAAGCGCGCGGTCACGGTCTGGCCCGGCTCCACGGCGCCGGGGACCGGGCCCGCGGGCGTCACGGTCCAGCCGGCGGGCACGTCCAGGGTAAACCGTGCCTGCGGCATGGCGAAGTCGCCGTCGTTCACCACGGTCGCGGTGACGCTGACAGTGGAGCCGGGTTCGATGACGGCGGGGGCCTGGACGGTCGCATACCGTGCGCCCAGGCTGCGGATGACGGTGAAGGTGCCCTGCAGCGGCAGGTCGGACAGGGCCGAGGAGTCGCCCACGTAGGCCTGGTACTGCCCGTCGGGGACCACCCAGCCGTTCGCGGTGTCATGCCAGTACGACAGGTCGTGGCCGGTGAGGGTGAAGTGCACGGTCGTGGACTGGCCGGGCTCCAGCGTGACCTTCTGGAATCCCTTCAGCTGCCGCGGCGGCTCGCCGGCCGCGGCCGGATCACCCAGGTACAGCTGGGCCACGTCCGAGCCCGCCACCGGGCCGGTGTTGGTGACCGTGGCCGACACCGTCACCAGGCTGCCCGACTGGCCGTTGCACCGGCAGGCGGTGGAGCCCGGACCCGACGATGGGTTCTGGATCTCCTGCGGGGTCATGCTCAGCTTGCTGAAACGGAAGTGGGTGTAGGACAGCCCGTAGCCGAACGGGAACAGCGGGGCCTGGTGGCTGGCGTCGTAGGACCGGTAGCCGACGTTGATGCCCTCGGAGTACTGCACCTGCCCGCCGGTCCCGGGGAACTCGGCCGGGCTGGAGGCGGGCACCTGGGACAGGTCGGCGGGGAAGGTGACGGGCAGGTGGCCGCCCGGGTCGACCCGGCCGAACAGCACCGCGGCGAGCGCGGTGCCGTTGCTCTCGCCGGGGTACCACGCGTCGACCACCGAGGCCACCTGGCTCAGCCAGGGCATGACCACCGGGGCGCCCGCGTCGATGACCACCACCGTGTGCGGGTTGGCCGCGGCCACCGCGGAGATCAGCTCGTTCTGCGCGGACGGCAGGTTCAGGCTGGCCCGGTCGGCGGCCTCGGACTCGGTGTCGTCGGACACCACGACCACCGCGGTGGCCGCCGACTTGGCGGCGGCGACCGCCTGGCTGATCCCCGGCGCCAGCTCCGACGGGGTGGCCCAGCTCAGGTGGGCCGACGGGCCGCCGCCGGACAGCTGCAGCCGGTAGGCCTGGCCGGCCTGCAGGTTCACGCCCACCGAGTACGTCGACACCGGCGGGGTGCCCGGGTTGGCCAGGATCTCCCTCCCGTCCAGGGACAGGCTGGTGGCGGTGTAACTGCCCGGGTTCTTGAACGCGAGCACGTACGTGCCGGTCTCCGGCGCGGTGAGCGTACCGGTGTAGGTCTGCCCGTAGTTGGTGCCCTTGTAGGCCGGGGTCAGCGCCGAGCTCGGGATCGGCGACAGGGACGTGTCCGTGGGCAGGCCCTGGGCGTACTGCACCGTGGTGCCCGGCCCGGCCGCGGCCTGGATGCCCTGCAGCGGGGTCACGTTGAACGTGGAGGTGACGTAGGCGCTGCCGCCGCCGGTGTCGGCCGGGGCGGCCGAGGCCGCCGGGCCGATCACCGCCACCGTGCCCCCGCCGTCCGCCGGCAGCGGCAGGGTGCCGCCGGTGTTCTTCAGCAGCACCGTCCCCGACTCGGCCACCGCGGCCGACACCGCCTGGTGGGCCGGCGTGGTGACGGTGGCGCTCGTCGACCCGGTCGGCGGGTTGTTGAACTCGTTGAACCGGAACATCTCGGTCAGGATCCGGCTCACCATCTCGTTCAGGGTGGCCACGGCGACCTGGCCGGACTGCACGGCCGCCTGCAGCGCGGAGCCGTAGTACCGGGGAGCGGGCATCTCCTGGTCCAAGCCCGCGTCCGCGGACTGCACCGTCGAGTGGGTGGACTGGTAGTCCGAGGTCACGAACCCCGGGAACGCCCACCGCTGGTCGAGGGTGGTCTGCATCAGGTACCGGTTCTGGCACGCGAACTGGCCGTTGACCGTGCTGTAGGCGCACATGACCGAGGACGCCCTGGCCTGCTGGGTCGCGGCCCAGAACGCCGGCAGGTAGATCTCGTGCAGCGCCCGCGCGCTCACGATCGCGTTGTCGGCCGGGGTGTTGCGGCTGGTCTCCTGGTTGTAGACCGCGAGGTGCTTGACCTGCGCCATCTCGCCCTGGCTCTGCACCCCGCCGATGTCGGCCGTGGCCATCGCCGCGTTCAGGAACGGATCCTCGGTGTAGGCCTCGAACGACCGGCCCCAGCGCGGGTCCCGGTCGATGTTGACCGTCGGCCCCAGGTCGACCATGGCCCCCTTGCCGCGCTCTTCCGACCCGACGACCTGCCCGTACTGGGTGGCCAGCGACGAGTCGAAGGTGGCCGCCAGGGAGACGGCGGCCGGCATTTGCGTCACGCCGGCGAGACCGTCGCCCACGCCGACCGGGCCGTCTTCCTGGCCCATGGCCGGGATGCACAGGCTCGGGATCGCCGAGATGTAGAACACATACGGCTCGCTGAACCCGGCGCCGGTCACCATGTTGATCTTGTCGGCGAGGGTCATGCTGGACAGCAGCATCTCCACCCGCTGGCCTATGGGCAGTGACTGGTCGAGCCAAGGACAGGAGGACGTCGGCGCTGTGCCTGATCCCCGGGCAGCCGAGGCAGGATGGCCCGGCACCGCCAGGGCGAGAGGCAGGATGATGGCCAGAGACCCGGCGACCGAGGCCATTCTCCGGAAGTGACGCCTGCCGGGCCGACTGCTGGCAGCTGGGATCAGCTTCATGAACAGCCTCCGATGCCTGGACAACGGATAACGCTGGGCGTTACGGGGAGCGTCCTGCTCATTCCGCGCTGATTAGTCAAGCCCCCGTCCGCCGCGATGCCAATAGCGAGCGGCGGCCAGGGCCAGGAATATTCTGTTAAAAAACCATCAACGCATTCGCAACAAAGCGCCATGCCGCGTCGAGGCTCAGCCGACGGTCAGGGCCGCCTGGCCGCGGACGTGGCCGGTCTCAACTTCGCGGTGGGCAGCCGGTGCCTGGCCGGGGGGGACGGGGTCGGCACTACCGGGGAGCGACCGGGTTGACCCAGGTGAGATCGGGAAACCGGGCGAAGTCGGAGTCCGTTGAGCAGACGCCGACGCCGTGCTCGATGGCCAGGGCGGCCAGGTGAGCGTCGGTGACCAAGTTCCCGCGCAGATCGCCGTCGACGATCAGCCGGCGCAGTATCTCCGCGTGCCTGTCTCCGGGCATCGGCACCCACGTCGCATCGGCGCCGAGCCAGTCATCGACGTACGACCAGGCCTGCCCAGGACTCAGCGGGCTGGCCGAGGCCCGCGGGTGGGTGGAGATCCGCTGGAAGGCGAGCAATGATGCCCACGGCAGTCCGACCCGGGCAGGCCCGTTCAGAGTCTCCTCCAGCCAAGCCCGGGCGGCGTCGTGGAAGGTGCTTTCGGCGTCCACCGCGTAGAGCAGGACGTTCGCGTCGATGATCATTCAGGGGTGTTCCGGGCCGTCAAGGAACTCGAGGGCCTCCGCGACGTTGGACAGGTCCACCCGCAGGCCCAGCCTCGTAGTGCGTTGCTGAAACGTCCGCCGGACCGGATGGCCGGCGCGCAGCCCGGCGCGCGCCAGACTGTTCACCGCCTCGCTCAGCCCGATATGGCGCTCGCGCCGGAGCTGTTCGGCTGCGGCGGCCACGTCGTCATCGAGCCTGATCGTCGTCCGCACCAGACAATCGTAGCATCAGTGATGCTCCAGAACGAGCATCATCGATGCGCACCTGTCCGGTGTGGCACAGCTGCGGGACGGCGGCAGATAATCAGCCAGATGGGCCTCACGCGCGCCGCGACGCCGAAGCTGCTCGCCCTCAGTGACCTGCACGTGGGATTCCCGGAGAACCGGGAGATCGTCGCTGACCTGCGGCCTCAGACACCGGCGGACTGGCTCCTGGTAGCCGGTGACGTCGGCGAGTTCGCTACCGACATCGAGTGGGCGCTGCGCACGCTGAGCCAGCGCTTCGCCACCGTTGTGTGGGCACCGGGCAACCACGAGCTGTGGACGCACCGGCGAGACCCGGTGCAGCTGCGCGGTGAGCTGCGTTACGAGTACCTGGTGCAGCTGTGCCGGAGCCTGGGCGTGCTCACCCCCGAAGATCCCTACCCGGTGTGGGACGGCGCGGGCGGGCCGGTCACGATCGCGCCGCTGTTCCTGCTGTACGACTACACGTTCCTGCCCGACGGCGCGGCGACCAAGGCGGCGGCGCTGGCGATGGCGTACGACAGCGGCGTGGTGTGCTCCGACGAGCGGATGCTGCACCCCGACCCGTACCCGAGCCGCGAGGCATGGTGCCAGGCGAGGCTCGAGGTGACCGAGCGACGGCTGCAGGAGCGGGACCCGGATCTGCCGGCGATCCTGGTGAACCATTTCCCGCTCGTCCGGGACCCCACCCGCGTCCTGCGGTACCCGGCGTTCGCGCAGTGGTGCGGGACGACGGCGACGGCCGACTGGCACGTCCGGTTCAACGCCGCGGCGGTCGTCTACGGGCATCTCCATATCCCCCGGACGACCTGGCACGACGGCGTGCCCTTCGTGGAGGTCTCGTACGGCTACCCGCGGGAGTGGCGGCGGCGGGGGAAGACGCCCGGCCCGCCGCGCCAGATACTCCCGGGCCCGGTGGGCTGACATGCTGGCGGACATCGTGCCCCCCCAGGTTGCGGCCGACGAGGCGTTCGGGGATGCGGACGGCGTCGTGCTGTTCCCCGAGGAGGAGGCCGTCGTGGCCCGGGCGGTGGACAAGCGGCGCCGGGAGTTCACCACGGCCCGGGCATGCGCGCGGGCCGGGCTGGCCAGGCTCGGCGTGGGGCCGGTGCCGATCCTGCCCGGCCTGCGCGGCGCGCCGCAATGGCCGCCCGGCATCGTGGGCAGCATGACCCACTGTGCCGGCTACCGGGCCTCGGCGGTCGCGCGGGCCGAGGACATGCTCACCCTCGGGCTGGACGCGGAGCCCGACGACTCGCTGCCCGATGGCGTGCTGGGCGCGGTCGCCAGCGCCGATGAGCGCGCCGGGCTGGACGCCCTCGCCTCCGCGGGGCCGGCGCCGAGCTGGGACCGGCTGCTGTTCAGCGCCAAGGAGTCGGTCTACAAGGCGTGGTTTCCGCTGACCCGGCGCTGGCTGGGCTTCAAGGAGGCGGCAGTCACGATCAACCCGGCGGACGGCACGTTCGCCGCCCGGCTCCTGGTCGAAGGTCCCGTCCTGGACGGCCGCAAGCTGACCGGCTTCACCGGCCGGTGGCTGGCCCGCGACGGCCTCATCCTGACGGTGATCGCGGTGCCGCGGTGCTCCCCGTCCAGCCGCCGGAACGGGCCGCGATCCTGACGAGCCGCAGCGTCCGGGCGTGACCGCGAGGCCCGCGGCGTTGCGCTAGTCCTGAGGTGCGCGGCCGGGGAAGGCGGCCTGCGGGCGCGCTCAGCGGGGATGCGCCGGCGGCCCGCCAGTGAGTTTTGGCGATCGCCCGGATCTGCACTGGTGAACGCGTCACGTGAACGCGATTCGCTACCTACCCCAAGGAGTCAGGATGCCCGCGCAAGAACTCTCAGGAACAGCCGCACTCGTCACCGGCGCCAGCCGTGGATTCGGCCGCGGCATCGCCGCCGCGCTGTCCGGCGCCGGCGCCGAGGTCGTCGGGGTCGCCCGCGACCGCGGCCCGCTCGAGGAGGTACGCACGCAGCTCGGGAGCACGTTCACCCCGGTCGTCGCCGACGCGGCCGATCCCGTCGTCGCCGGCCAGCTTCTCGATACGTTCCGTCCCCGGACGCTGGTGCTCAACGCCGGGGCCAGCCCGCTCTCGCGGCCCCTGCACCAGCACACCTGGCAGACCTTCAGCCGCAACTGGGACGTCGACGTGCAGCAGGTGTTCCACTGGGCCCGCGAGGCGGTACTGCGTCCCCTCGAGCCGGGCAGCGTGGTCATCGCGTTCTCCAGCGGGGCCGCGGTCAACGGCTCGCCGCTCAGCGGCGGCTACGCCGGAGCCAAGGCCACCATCCGGTTCATCGCCGCCTACGCCGCCGCCGAGGCCGAGCGGGCCGGGCTCGGCGTCCGGTTCATCTCGGTGCTCCCGCAGCTCACGCCGGCCACCGAGCTCGGCGCGGCCGCGGTGGCCGCCTACGCTGCCCGCGAGGGCGTGAAGGTCGCTGACTTCCTCGAGGTCCGCGGTCCGGCGCTCACCCCGGAGCAGGTGGGCCAGGCCATCGTCGGCCTCGCCCGCGATCCCAGCCACGACCGCGGCGCCTACCTGCTCACCGCCGCCGGCCTCGCCCCGGTGTCGTAACGCCCGGCATCACCCGCCCGCGCTGCCGACTACCCCACGGCCACGGCCACGGATCCGGCCCGGCGCACTAAGCGCATTTCTCTGACTATAGTCAGAGAGTGGACCCGAACATGATCGGCCGGGTCCGGAGCTTCAACCGGATCATCACGCAGCGGATCGGCGCGCTCAACGACGCGTTCCTGTCCCGCGACCGCCCGCTCGGTCAGGCGCGCCTGCTGTGGGAGATCGGCCCGGACGGCGCCGACGTTCGGCGGCTGCGATCACGGCTCGGCCTCGACTCGGGCTATCTCAGCCGGCTGCTGCGATCACTGGAGAATGACGGGCTCGTGGTCGTCGAGCAGAGCCTGGCCGACGGGCGGGTCAGGACGGCGCGCCTGACCGTCGACGGCCTGGCCGAGCAGGCAGAGCTTGACCGGCGTTCCGATGACGTGGCCGCCTCCATCCTGCGGCCGCTCAGCGCACCGCAGCGCTCCCGGCTCATCACCGCGATGGCCGAGGTCGAGCGGCTCGTGGCGGCCTCGATGATCCAGGTCAGCACCTGCGATCCCCGGCACCCGGAGGCCCGCTGGTGCCTGCGGTCCTACTTCAGCGAACTGGCCGGCCGCTTCGACGGCGGCTTCGACCCCGCCCGCAGCATCTCCGCTGACGACGAGGAGCTGACCCCGCCTGCGGGCCTCCTGCTGGTCGCCACCCTCCACGGCGAGCCGGTCGGGTGCGGTGCGCTCAAGTTCCACGGCGACGAGCCGACCGAGATCAAGCGGATGTGGGTCGCCCCCGTGGCCCGCGGGCTGGGGCTCGGCCGCCGGCTCCTCACCGACCTGGAGGCGCGCGCGGCTGCCGGCCGGAGCCGCATCCTCCGGCTGGAAACCAACCGCTCCCTGACCGAGGCGATCGGCCTGTACCGGTCCGCGGGCTACCGCGAGGTCGCCGCGTTCAACGACGAGCCCTACGCCGACCACTGGTTCGAGAAGACACCAGCTTCTACTTCCACCGGAACATGTCGCTGACGTTCATGGACGACCCCCGGGAGTCGGCATGCGCCACGAACTGGGGTCCAGAACATCATGTGGTCGACCGACTTCCCGCACCCCGGCCACGACGTGGCCCTACTCGCAGTCCTACATCGAGCGCAACTTCGCCGGCGTCCCCGCGGACGAGACCGAGTTCATGGTCTGCGGCAATGCCGCCCGCGTGTACGGCCTGTAGCGTTCTGCGTGGTCCACATTGACCCGACGGTCATGATGTTGTCATGATGTGGTAATGGCCTTTTCAGCGATGCTCCAGAGCCTATGACCGCACCGGACGGCGTCGCCCGGCCGCTCCCCGTCGTCGACGACGACAATGCCCACTTCTGGCGGGGCGGCGCCGACGGGGTGCTCCGGTTCAAGCGGTGCAACGCCTGCGGCGCGCTGCTGCACCCGCCGCCTCCCGTGTGCCGCTACTGCCGCTCTCAGGACATCGGCGTGGCCGACGTGTCGGGCCGGGGGGTCGTGATCGGGGTCACGGTCAACCATCAGCTCTGGGACCCGCGCTTCCCGCCGCCATTCGTGATCGCGATCGTGGCGATCGAGGAGGACCCGCGAGTGCGCGTCCTCACCAACCTGGTCGGCGTGGCACCCGAGGCCGCACACGTCGGCATGCGGGTGCGCGTCCGGTTCGAGGCCAGCGAGGATGTCTGGCTGCCGCTGTTCGAACCCGACGGCGGCGACGCCGGCGAGCTCCCGTCGGATGAGACGCCGCCCGGGGAGCACCGGCGCTGGGTCCGGCCCGTGCTCCGGACGGACAAGTTCGAGGACCGGGTAGCGATCACCGGGATCGGGATGTCGCCGATCGGCCGCCGGCTGATGCTGCCGCCCCTCGCCCTGACCGTGGCGGCCGTCAAGGACGCCGTCGCGGACGCCGGGCTCACCCTCGACGACATCGACGGGCTGTCCACCTACCCCGGCGGAGGAGGGGACGGGGGCTTCGGGGAGGGCGGCGTCACCGCCCTGGAAGACGCCCTCGGCCTGCGGCCCACCTGGTACAACGGCGGCGCCGAGACCTTCGGCCCGTCGGGGTCGGTCATCGCGGCCATGCTGGCGGTCGCCGTCGGCCTGGCCCGTCACGTGGTCTGCTTCCGGACGGTGTGGCAGGCCACGTTCGCGGCCCGGCAGCGCGCCCGTGACTCGCGGGGCGGCAGCCCGCACGGCATGATGAGCGGGTCCGCGGGCGGCCGGGTGCCGGGCTACAGCGCGCCGTACGGGGTGGGCTCGGCCGCCAACTACCTGGCCATGTGTGCCTCCCACCACTTCCGCCGGTACGGGACGACGCGGGAGACGCTGGGCTGGATAGCGCTGAACCAGCGCGCCAACGCCGCGCTCAACCCCAGGGCGATCTACCGCGACCCGCTCACGATGGATGACTACCTGTCGGCGCGCATGATCAGCACGCCGTTCGGGCTCTACGACTGCGACGTGCCGGCCGACGCGAGCGTGGCGGTGATCGTCTCCGCCGTCGAGGCCGCCCGCGACCTGGCCAAGCCGCCGGTGCTGGTCGAGGCCGTCGGGACCCAGCTCACCGAGCGGGTGAGCTGGGAGCAGTCGACGATCACCCACGAGCCTCAGGTGCTGGGGCCTGCCGCCCATCTATGGTCACGCACCAGCCTGCGGCCGTCCGACGTCCAGGTCGCCGAGCTCTACGACGGTTTCAGCTTCAACTGCGTGTCCTGGCTCGAGGCCCTCGGCTTCTGCGGGATCGGTGAGGCGAAGGACTTCCTCGACGGCGGCAAGGCCATCGCCCGCGACGGCGGCGTGGTCGCCCTGAACACGCACGGCGGCCAGCTTTCCGCCGGGCGCACGCACGGCATGGGGCTGGTGCACGAGGCAGTCGTCCAGCTGCGCGGTGAAGGCGGCGATCGCCAGGTGGCGGGCGCGCGGGCCGCCGTCGTCAGCAGCGGCGGCCTCACGCCCGGGGGCGCGATGCTCTTGCGGCGTGACTCGTGACCGGCCGAGATGATCGCGGTGGCGCCGGCTCCGCGTGCCCGAGCCTGGAGGTGGAGCACGATGACCGTCCGAGCGGTTGACGCCGAGCCGGTTTACTACGACCCCTACGACTACCGGATCGACACGAATCCGCATCCGGTGTGGCAGCGGATGCGCGAGG
>Ga0209648_10003027_pt1 | contig 14044 bp, 13 predicted proteins | sample GraSoi2013_115cm_FD_185830 | JGI IMG/M metagenome (GOLD analysis project Ga0209648, IMG submission 185830) | Grasslands soil microbial communities from the Angelo Coastal Reserve, California, USA - Sample 9_17_2013_115cm (SPAdes) (version 2) | ecosystem: Environmental > Terrestrial > Soil >...
CTCCTTCCATTTTTGTGTGCCTGCCGGTTATTCTCTGAACCTGATGAAAGCTATTAGGATTGGAGTAATCGGCTGCGGCTACTGGGGGCCGAATCTGCTCCGCAACTTCTCGGAAAACGAAGGAGTGCAACTTCATTGGATTTGTGACACAGATAGCCAGCGTCTGGCGGCGATGGGCCGCCGGTATCCCGTCGCGCACACCACCATTGATTACCGAAAGCTATTCGCTGATCCCGGGCTTGATGCAGTGGCGGTAGTCACTCCGGTCGCCACTCATTATCAAATAGCTAAAGAGGCATTAAGCGCCGGCAAGCACGTGCTGGTGGAAAAACCCCTGACTGCGACCGTGCGTGAAGCAGAGGAATTAATTGAGCTCGCGCGAAGTAACGGCCGCATTCTGATGGTTGATCACACTTTTGTTTACACCGGTGCAGTGCGCAAAATGAAAGAGATCGTGGCCGGAGGCGAGTTGGGAGCGTTGCTCTACTTTGATTCAGTGCGCATCAACCTCGGTTTGTTTCAACGTGACATCAATGTGCTGTGGGATTTGGCGCCGCACGATCTTTCGATTATGGATTTTCTGATCGAGCGTCAGCCCGACTTCGTTAGCGCTATCGGCAGTTCTCATATCGAGAAGGGGATCGAAAATATCGCTTACCTTATGCTGCACTTTACAGACGAGTTTATTGCGCACTTTCATTTCAACTGGCTGGCGCCGGTAAAGATTCGCCGCACGCTGATTGCCGGCAGCCGCAAAATGATCCTTTATGACGACATCGAACCGACTGAGAAAGTACGCATCTATGACAAGGGCGTCACCAGGAACCGTATCGGCGATCGCGAAGCCGACTATCAGACGCTGATTAGCTATCGAACCGGAGATGTTTGGGCGCCGCAACTCGATCCGACCGAAGCCCTGCGTTATGTTGTGGCAGAGTTTCTGGACTCGATTCGCGGCGCGCGCAAGCCTTTGACTGACGGTGAAGCCGGGTTGCGCGTGGTGCGCGTGCTGGAAGCCGCGCAGCAATCGATGAAGAACGGCGGTCAAATCAAACTTGTGACCTCCGCAGTACAATCTGCGCCCGCCGCATGACGTTCAACCAGAATCGATCTGCCACTGAGGCACTGAACCACAGAGCCACAGAGGAAAACCTTCCAAAGAAAAAGAAAGTGCCAGGAAACCTGAGACGTCTTAATTCTCTTAAAGCTCCGTGACTAACGTTAATCTTTCGTCCCTCCGCCAATCATGAAAGTTCCGCAACTAGATCTTCAGGCACAATTCGCCACGATTCGCGACGAGGTGCGCGTGGCCGTCGATCGCGTCTTCGAATCGCAGCATTTTGTAATAGGCGCGGAAGTGCAAGCGCTGGAAGAGAAAATCGCTGAATACTCTCAGACAAAGTTTGCCATCGGCTGCGCCTCAGGATCGGACGCTTTATTGCTGGCGCTGATGTCCATCGGCGCCGGTGCGGGCGACGAAGTAATCACCACGCCGTTTACTTTTTTCGCTACGGCCAGCGCGATCGTGCGGCTCGGCGCGCGGCCGGTGTTCGTGGATATCGACGAGCGTAACTTCAATATCAATCCATCGCTGGTTGCCGAAAAGATCACAACGCGGACGAAAGCAATCGTGCCGGTGCATATGTACGGCCAGTGCGCCGAGATGGATCCGCTGACCGAGTTAAGCGCGCGTCATGGAATTCCGATAATTGAAGATGCCGCGCAAGCCATCGGTGCTGAGGACGCCGGGCGGCGCGCGGGCTCAATGGGGACGATCGGCTGTTTTAGTTTTTACCCGTCAAAGAACCTGGGCGGCGCCGGTGATGGCGGAATGCTGACGACAAATGATGTCGAACATGCGCAGCGCCTGCGCACGCTGCGCCTGCACGGCGAAGAACAGAAATACCATCACAAGATCGTCGGCATCAACAGCCGGCTCGATGCTCTTCAGGCCGCGGTGTTGCGGGTGAAGCTGCCTCATCTTGAGGAATGGACGAACGCCCGGCAGCGCAAAGCGCAGCAATACGAGTTAATGTTCGCTGACGCCGGATTAAGCGAACAGGTTGAGCCGCCTTTTGTGAGAGCGGGCGCGCGCCACATCTTTCATCAGTTTGTGATTCGCATCCGCGACGGGCGACGCGACGCTCTGCGCGAACATCTGCGCGAGCGTGGCGTGGGCACGGACATCTACTATCCCGTACCGCTTCATCTACAAGAGTGCTTTGCTTATCTGGGATATAGAGAAGGTGACTTTCCGGTAGCCGAAAAAGCAGCGAAAGAAACGCTGGCTTTACCAGTCTATCCGGAGCTAACTGACGAGCAACAGGATTACGTGGTGAGTGCGATTGGCGAGTTTTTTCGCTAGAAAGCGAGACTACGACTTATTATTTCATGTCGGATACATATCTATCTGAAAGGACACCTTCACGACTCTTCCAATATCAAAAGCACCCCAGATCATTACGTGTCGCGGGACGCCTATTTCTAGCTCGCTCCCCAACGGGCTTTGTTAGGTCCTGCTGACGGCTTGAGTTCGCGGGTGGCCGCCTCTTGCTTAGCCAGTTCGAGATCGTGATCCGTCATCAGCTTCACCAGTTGATTGAAAGAAACTTTTGGTTCCCAACCAAGTTTGCGGCGCGCCTTGCCGGCGTCGCCCAATAACAGATCGACTTCGGCGGGACGAAAGTAGCGGGGATCGATCTCGACGTACTCCTGCCAATCGAGGTCAAGATAACCGAAAGTCTTTTCCAGGAACTCGCGAACCGAGTGGGTCTCGCCGGTCGCAACGACATAATCGTCCGGCTCTGCGGCGTTCATGATCATCCACATCGCTTCTACATAGTCGCGCGCGTAACCCCAGTCGCGCTGCGCGTCCAGGTTGCCCATGAAGAGCTTATCCTGAAGACCCAGCTTGATGCGCGTCGCGGCGCGCGTGATTTTGCGCGAGACAAACGTTTCGCCGCGGCGCTCTGATTCGTGATTGAAGAGAATTCCGTTGCAGGCAAACAGGCCATACGACTCGCGATAGTTGACGGTGATGTGGTAGGCGTAAGCCTTGGCGCAGGCGTATGGCGAACGCGGATGGAAAGGGGTGGTTTCCGTCTGCGGCGTCTCAACAACTTTGCCGTAAAGTTCAGACGATGACGCCTGGTAAAATTTTGGCTTGATGCCTGTTTCCCGAATGGCTTCGAGAAAACGTACCGCGCCCAGGCCGGTGACTTCGCCGGTATACTCGGGAATGTCGAAACTAACGCGCACGTGCGACTGTGCGCCGAGGTTGTAAATCTCATCCGGCTGCACCTGGCGCAGAATCATGTTGAGCGAGCTGGAGTCGTTGAGATCGCCGTAGAGCAGACGCAGGCGCGTCCCTTGCTCGTGCGGATCCTGATAGAGATGATCGATGCGATCCGTGTTGAAGGAAGAAGAACGGCGAATGATGCCATAGACTTCATAGCCTTTTTCCAGCAGCAACTCAGTTAGAAACGAGCCGTCCTGCCCGGTGATTCCTGATATTAGAGCGGTCTTTGCCATGTTGGTTTGAGTTCAGTAGATTGATCCAGAGTACAGCCTTTGGGTTGCCGATTGTTGGGCGCAAGCCGAAGGCTCGAACTCTGAACTGCATTTCAGCGGCGCAAAAGTTTCTGATAACATAGCCAACCTCAGGAGTTAGGGCAAGCTGCCAACGGGTGACGAGCTAATTTGGACAACGAGTGTTCAGAGTACCGACTTCAGTCGGTACCTTGCCTGGTTAGAGAAAACCCAACTGAAGTTAGAACACTAAACAGTCTTAATTTTGAGCGACGCATTCCCTTACAAACGAGTTACGGTTACCGGCGGCGCGGGGTTTCTCGGGCGTTTCGTGATTGAGAAACTTAAGGCTTACGAAGGGGTCGAAGTATTTGTGCCCCGCCAGCACGACTATGACCTGACCGAGAAGCCGGACATCCTGCGCATGCTCAGCGACTCGCGCCCGGACCTGGTTATTCATCTGGCTGCTGTGGTCGGTGGCATTGGTCATAACCAGAAGAATCCGGGAAAGTTTTTCTACGACAACCTTATGATGGGTGTCCAGCTCATCGAAGAATCGCGATTGCACGGGGTGAAAAAGTTCCTGGCGACCGGCACCGTCTGCGCCTATCCAAAGTTCACACCCGTGCCTTTCAGGGAAGACGATCTTTGGAACGGCTATCCGGAAGAAACGAATGCGCCGTACGGACTGGCCAAAAAAATGATGCTGGTCCAGTCTCAGGCGTATCGTCAGCAGTATGGGTTTAATTCGATCTTCGTTTTGCCGGCGAACCTTTACGGTCCGGGCGATAACTTTGATCTGGAAACGTCGCACGTGATACCTGCGTTGATTCGCAAGTGCGTTGAAGGGCATCGACTTGGTGCTCCGTTTATCGAAGTATGGGGCTCGGGGAGTGCTTCGCGCGAGTTCTTATACGTCGAGGATTGCGCCGAGGGAATTGTCAAAGCGGCAGCCCTCTATGACGACGGGGATCCGGTGAATCTTGGGAACGGCCGCGAGATTACGATCAAAGATCTGGTTGAGCTCATCGCCCGGCTGGCGGGCTTCGAAGGCGAACTCCGATGGCAATCAGATAAGCCGGATGGCCAGCCGCGCCGATGGCTCGACACGACACGGGCTTTTGAAAGGTTTGGCTTTCGCGCACAGACATCGCTGGAGGAAGGCCTGCGCCAGACAATTGATTGGTACGAAACTGCTTTTATGGCCCGGGGAGCATGATTTCACAGTTATGACACTAAAGCTAAGCATCGTTACGCCGTCATTCAATCAGGGCCGCTTCCTGGAAGAGACGATTCTGTCGGTGCTCAACCAGAATTATCCCAATCTCGATTACATTATTATCGACGGCGGAAGTACCGATGAAACCCTTGGGGTCATTCGACGTTATGAAGATCGGCTCACTTTCTGGGTCAGTGAAAAGGATCGGGGACAGGTCCACGCTATCAACAAAGGTATAGAGAAGACGACCGGCGACATCTTCGGTTTTATTAACAGCGATGACATCTATTTGCCGGGCACGTTCGCCACTGTGATGAATCACTTTGAAAATCATCCGCACAGCGAATGGATTTGTGGCGACACGATCATGTTCGGTGAAGGACATGAGGAAGAACTGATCCGGGCCGTCGTTCCCAAATCCGCGGCGCACTGTCTGTCGTGGGCGTACAAGGCTCCGCAGCCGGGTCACTTCTGGAAACGCGAATTGGTCCAGGGCGGCTTTGACGAAGCCTGGCCATACGATTTCGATCACGATTTATACGTCCGGCTTTTGCTCGGCGGCCATCAATGCGAACACATCCCGCAATCTTTTGCTGCTTACCGTTTGCACGCAGCCAGCAAGACGGTCGCGGAAAACCGTCATCAGATTGCGGAGTTCGATCGCAGCGCCGAGGTTTACGAAAGCCGCCTTTATGGCGCTGACCGTCGTTGGTGCCGGGCGACGCGTTTCCTTCGCCAATCCTATGCAGCCAGCAAAGCAGGCCGAAGGGCCGAGAGCGCGCGCTGGCTGGTTCGTGCACTGGCAACGTATCCTGAAAGCGTGGCGCACAGACCCTTTTGGGGCTGCCTGCGAAAACTGGCCAGCAACGGTTCCTAAATGGCGGAAGTAGCAACCAAAAAATCCCGGCGAGCAGAGCGCGAGTTTGGTCTGATCGTTGGCGGCGTGCTGGTACTCCTCAGCTTCTGGTGGCTCTATCGGGGAAAGTTTCCTGCTCTGTCACATGTGACATTGCCGCTCGGCAGCTTTTTGATGTTGCTAGGTTTGATCTTTCCGGCGGCGCTGGTTTGGCCTAACAGAGCCTGGATGGCCCTGGCCGAAGTTCTTTCATTTGTGACCACGCGAATCATTCTGGCGTTTGTGTTTTTCGTCATAGTTACGCCGATCGGTTTCATTAAGCGTCTATTCGGATGGGACCCGCTGCATCGCCGCGCCGCCGCGAGTGATTCCTACTGGCTCCCGTATTCCGAGCGGCAGAAGGATCCACGTCATTACGAAAAGATGTTTTGAGGAATTCTGATGTCGAAAGTACAAGTGGTCAGTGAACTCTGGCAGTTCATGAAGCAGAACAAGAAGTATTGGCTGGCGCCGATTGTGATTACGCTGGTCTTGTTTGGCGTTCTGCTGGTGCTGGCCAAGAGTTCCGCCATCGCGCCGTTCATCTACACACTCTTCTAACTACGGCCTCACCAATGTCAGACGGGTCAAAAATCCTGGGCATCTCTGCCTTTTACCACGACTCTGCCGCCTGTCTGGTGGTTGATGGCGAAATTATCGCCGCGGCGCAGGAAGAACGCTTTACCCGCATCAAGCATGACTACAACTTTCCCGTTAACGCCGCTCGCTATTGCCTGAAAGAAGCGGGCATCACCGCCGAACAACTGGATTACGTCGGTTTCTATGACAAGCCTTTATTGAAATTCGATCGGCTGCTGGAAACTTATCTGGACTATGCGCCCGCGGGTTTTCGATCGTTTCTCAAGTCAATGCCGCTATGGATGAAGGAAAAGCTCTGGATGCCGGACCTGATTCGCACGGAGATGGCCAAAGCAAACGGCGTGGAAGACGAAAGGGCAGCTAAGAAAGCCGGAAAGAAATTTGAGTGGAAGCTCTTGTTCGGAGATCACCATGAAAGCCATGCGGCCAGCGCTTTCTAAGCTGCGCCGTTTGAAGAAGCTGCAATTCTAACCATCGACGGTGTCGGCGAATGGGCGACAAGTTCCATCGGCATCGGAAAGGGCAAAGAGATCACCCTGCTGAAGGAGCTTCGTTTTCCGGACAGTCTGGGTTTGCTCTACAGCGCGTTCACTTATTACACCGGATTCCGTGTCAACAGCGGCGAATACAAAGTTATGGGCCTGGCGCCGTATGGCGAACCGAAATATGTTTCCCTGATTAAGGACAAGCTGGCCGAAGTTCGCGACGACGGCAGCATTAGGATGAACCATGAGTTTTTTAGTTACTCGGTGGGGCTGCGGATGACCAATCGGGCGTTTGATCGAATTCTTGACGGTCGGCCCAGGCGACCTGAATCGAAAATTACTCAACGCGAAATGGATCTGGCCAGCAGCATCCAGACCATCACCGAAGAAGCGATGCTCAAGATGGTTGGGTACGTGCACAAGGAAACCGGGTTGACGAAATTGTGCATGGCCGGCGGAGTGGCGCTCAACTGTGTCGCCAACGGCCGCATCCTGCGCGAAGGACCCTTTGAAGACATCTGGATTCAACCGGCGGCGGGCGACGCGGGTGGAGCGATCGGCATCGCTCTGGCAATCTGGCACCGGTACCTGGAAAACGAACGCGTGAGTGCAGAGAAAGCGGGGACGTGGCGCTCGGCTCGCGATCAAAGCCGAAACGGCTTATCGCCTTACGTCGATGGCATGAAAGGATCGTACCTGGGCCCAAGGGATTCGGTCGCAGAGATCGAAGCGTTCTTGAAGTCCCGCAATCTGCCGTTCACGAAATACTCGCGCGAGCAGTTGCCCGAAGTGGTCGCTGATCTTTTAGCCACCGGGAAAATTATTGGTTTGCATCAGGGACGTATGGAATTCGGTCCGCGCGCGCTGGGGGCGCGCAGCATTATCGGGGACGCGCGATCGCCGGCGATGCAATCGGTAATGAATCTGAAGATCAAGTATCGCGAGAGTTTTCGGCCTTTCGCACCCAGCGTCCTGCGGGAGCATGTCGCCGACTGGTTCGAGCTGAATTACGACAGTCCCTACATGATGCTGGTCGCTCCGGTTGCCGAAGGCCACCGGCGCCGGATGACCGAAGAAGAAAAGGGACTCTGGGGAATCGAGAAGCTGAACATCAAACGCTCTGAGATTCCCGCCGTCACGCATGTCGACTACTCGGCGAGAATTCAAACCGTGCGCCACGAAACCAACCCGCTCTACTGGGAAATCATCGAGGCCTTTCGCCAACGGACCGGCTGCCCCGTAATCGTGAATACCAGCTTTAATGTGCGCGGCGAGCCAATAGTCTGCACGCCGGAAGACAGCTATCGCTGCTTCATGCGGACCGAGATGGATTATCTGGTGCTGGAAACCTGCATCCTCGACAAGAAAGATCAGCCAGAGTTTGCAGAGAAGACGGATTGGCGCAGCGAATTCAGGCTTGACTGACCGAGCGAGTCTAACCCGGATCGTTCTCTCGGCCCAGAGTATAGTCCGGCTGCTGGTGCAGCTTGCCCGCACCGATCTCATTAGCACCGTCGCTTTAGCGCGGTGAAATTAGTGCCCGACCTCCCTCGTTTGCTTTTCTGCCGCCCTCCGGCTTAAATTACTCTGCAAACATCGCCTTATTCACTGGGGAAAGAACAACATTATGGCAAAACAAGTTAGGGTACTGGTTACCGGCGCCGGTGGCTTCATCGGTCATCACTTAACGAAGTATCTGGTCAATCGTGGCTACTGGGTGCGTGGCGTGGATATCAAAGAACCGGAATACGAGTCGACCTGCGCGCATGAATTTGAATTGCTGGATTTGACGAAGTGGGAAAACTGCCTCGCGGCGACGCGCGGCGTCGACCAGGTCTATGGCCTGGCCGCGAACATGGGTGGCATCGGGTTTATCGAAACTCATAAGGCCGAGATTGTGCGCGACAGCTCGCTGATGAATCTGCATTCGATCGAAGCCGCGCGGCAAAACGGAGTGAAGCGTTATTTCTACACTTCCAGCGCCTGCATCTATCCCGGCTTCAAACAGCAGGACGCCGACGTCACTCCTTTAAAAGAAGAGGATGCCTATCCCGCCGACGCTGAAGACGGTTATGGTTGGGAGAAACTCTACATGGAGCGTGTCTGTCGTCATTACACCGAAGATTACGGTCTGGACACCCGGGTGGTGCGCTTTCATAACATCTTTGGCCCGCTGGGAACTTACGATGGCGGCCGCGAGAAATCACCGGCGGCAATCTGTCGCAAGATTGCTTTGGCAAATGATGGCGACGACATCGAGGTCTGGGGAGACGGCGGACAGACGCGCTCGTATTGCTACATCGATGACTGTGTCGAAGGAATTTACCGGCTGATGCAAAGCGATCATCGCGAGCCGATCAATCTGGGGCAGGACCGCATGATCTCGATCAATGAATTGGTGGACATCGTTGCCCAGATTGCCGGCAAGCGGATTGGAAAACGTTACGACACCAGCAAGCCGCAGGGCGTCCGCGGCCGCAACAGCGATAACACCCGGCTGCGCAAAGTGCTGCAATGGGAACCGCAGATCTCTCTGGAAGACGGACTGGCGCGCACCTATCACTGGATCGCCGGACAGTTGAAGCAGCACGAGGTCCCAGTGGCCGTTACCGCCTGAGGATTCACACTTCAGTTTATCGTCAAGCCCAAAAGCGGTTCGCAAACGCAGAAAGACATTCACGTCTCTCTGCGTTTGTAATTTTCGGCCCAGTTTCTGTTAGCATCTCGGAACAGTGAAGGAACCTGTTACGTCGCCTCGCTCAAGCGCTCCTGAAATCAGCGTCGTGGTCCCGGTGCGGAACGAAGAGGCGTCAATTCGAATCTTGCTCGAAGCTTTGCTGACTCAAACTCTGCCGCCAAACGAAATCGTCATCACCGACGGAGGTTCGGTCGACGCCACCAGGGACATCATCGAAGAGTTCATCAAAGACGGCGCCCCACTGAGACTGATCCGCGAAACAAATTCCCTGCCGGGCCGCGCGCGCAATGTGGCTGCCAAGCATTCTCGATGCGAATGGATTGCTTTCATCGACGCCGGCAATCGGCCGGCGCCGGATTGGCTGGCGTCTTTGGCCGAGCCACTCGGCGACAGACCGATGGTCGATGTCGTCTATGGATCATACGAGCCGGTAGTCGACAGCTTTTTCAAGGAATGCGCGGCGATTGCTTATGTGCCACCGCGGTTTGAAACTGACGGTGGATTTGTGCGCCCGCGTTCGATTGTGTCGGCGCTGATGCGGCGCAAAGCGTGGGAAGCGGTGGGCGGCTTTCCGGAACATCTGCGTTCGGCGGAAGACCTGTTGTTTATGAACAAGCTCGAGCAAGCGGGGTTTCGCACCGTCCGGGCGCCGCAGGCGGTAGTCTACTGGACCATTCAACCTGGTCTCGGGAGCACGTTCGGGCGCTTTTCCGTCTATGCACGTAACAACATTCGCGCCGGTTTGTGGCGTCAATGGCAAGCAGCTATTTTCCGGCGCTACGCGGTAATCATACTGATCGCTTTACCGGCGATTTTTCTTGGCGTGAAATGGTTGATTGTTCCGCTATTGCTGTGGCTAGCGCTGCTGATTGCGCGCGCTGTCCGGGCGCTGAGGCAAAATCGACACTCGTATCCAGCCGGTATTTTTCGTAATAGTCTGCGCCTGTTGCTGCTCGTGCCAATCATCGCCATGCTGGACGCGGCGGCCTTCATCGGCTCAATCAACTGGTTGCTTCGCGATAAGTTTCGCGTTACAGGATCGAGAGGTGACGATGACTCTCTCGAATAGACGGGTTCTTTATATTTCGTATAACGGAATGCTAGACCCGCTGGGACAAAGCCAGGTGATTCCATATTTGAAAGAGCTGAGCGGCGAGGGTGTGCAGTTTACTTTACTGAGTTTTGAGAGGCCGAACGCTTACACGTCCGAAGGACGCGAGCGATGCGAGCAGTTGCGCGAAGAGTTAGCAAAGAGCGAAATCGATTGGCACTGGCTGCGTTATCACAAGCGTCTTTCATTGCCGGCCACGTCGTACGATGTGCTCTCCGGAATAAAGTACGGCAGCCGGCTGGTGAGGAATAAAAAGATCGAGATGGTTCACGCGCGCAGTCATATTCCAGCCACGATCGCGCTCCGGCTCAAGCAGCGCTTCGGTCTAAAAATGATTTTTGACCTCCGGGGTTTGATGGCCGAAGAATACGTGGACGCCGACCATTGGAAAAAAGGAAGCGTTCCCTATCGACTGACAAAGACGATGGAAAGCCGCGCCCTGCAAGCGTCCGACGGAGTCGTCACGCTGACTGAGAAGATTTGGCCGGCGATCAAAGGCTGGAAAGGCCTGCGAGGCCGTGAAGTGATTCATGAAGTCATACCCTGTTGCGCGGATCTTGATCTGTTTCGTTTTAGTCAGAGCGATCGCGACCGGTTACGCGCCGAGTTACATCTGCAAGATCGATTCGTGCTGGTTTACTCTGGTTCAATAGGCGGCTGGTATCTCACGGATAGAACGGCGGACTTTTTTGTCGCGCTGTTAAAGCGAAAGCCACAGGGCCATTTCCTCTGGCTCACCGGAGGCGATAAAGGTCTAATCGAAAGACTTATGTCGGACCGCGGGGTCAACTCGAGCCAGTTTACTGTTCGGAGGGTGGCGCCGTCCGAAGTTCCCGGGTACTTATCTGCATCAGATGTCGGAATAGCATTCTACAAACCAACTTTTTCCAGACTGGCCACCTCGCCCGTGAAAGTCTCGGAGTATTTGGCCTGTGGCCTGCCCGTGATCGTAAATGCCGGGGTCGGCGATTCCGATACATTCGTCACTGCCCAAAAAGTAGGCAGTGTGGTTAAGGATTTCGAAGAAGGCGACTACGAAAAAACTTTAATAACGATCGAAAATCTTTTGGCCGGCGACGTACACGAACGCGCCCGGACCGTGGCTGAGAATTTTTTTGACGTGCGGCGCCTCGGTCTCGAGCGTTACGCGCGCTTGTATGAGAAAATTTTCAATCTCCCGAACTGAAGCAATGTCTATCTTCGCACCAGAACTCACGGAAACTCTTCGTTGCCCTGCCTGTGTTGGTCAACTAAGTCCGGCGCGCGCGGCTGACCAGAGTTCGCTGGTTTGCTCGAATTGTGGGGAAGAATTTCCCGTGATTCGATCCATTCCGCGACTACTGCTGTCACCTTTTCGTGAAGCACTTTTAGGAAACGGGACGGCGGCGGGAACTGACGAACGGCAATTGAAAACGGCGTTGAGTTTTGGTTTCGAGTGGACGCGATTCCCGGAGATGTATGACGAATGGGGTCGAAGTTTCCTCGAATATATGCAGCCGCACCCGGCCGAGTTTTTTCGCGGCAAGAAGGTCCTGGATGCCGGCTGCGGCAATGGCCGCTTCGCTCATTATGCGGCAAAGTACGGCGCCGAGGTGTGGGCCATGGACCTGGGATCCGCGGTGGAAGTAGCGCAACGAAATACCGAAGCGGCCGGCAAAGCACAGGTAATTCAGGCCGACCTGCATCGACCGCCGTTTGCTCCAGAGAGTTTCGACTTTGTGTATTCGATCGGCGTGCTTCACCATCTGCCTGACCCTGAGCCGGCCTTTCAAAATCTGTTGCGCTATTTGAAACCGGGCGGCGAGATCCAAATCTATCTTTACTGGCAGCCGGAAGGACAACCGATCAAGCGCGCTTTGCTGGCGATAGTCACAGCCGCGCGCCAAATCACGACCCGTCTTCCGCACAGTCTCAACTATGCGCTGGCGTTTCCGGCCGCCGTGGCTGCTTTTGCTTTTTTCGTCTGGCCGTATCGGCTTTTGAAAAAGATTTCCGGCCTAAGGTCTTTGGCGGAAAAATTGCCGATGAAGCAATACGGCAGTTTTCCTTTCCGAGTTTGCGTCAACGATCAATTGGATCGTTTCTCAGCGCCGATCGAGAATCGCTACACCCGCAGGGACGTTGAAGACTGGCTGCGGCGCGGCCAACTGGAAGAAATCAAGGTCAATCCGTGCTACGGCTGGGTGGCCACCGGACGGAAGCCTCGCGACGGCTGAGGCCGGTTGGACGGCCCCGGGTCAGTCCCATATACTGAATTATTAACGCAGCCTCGTAAGCGAAACTTCAGCAAGTTATGCGCATTCTGGCAATAGTACCCAGCATATACGACACGTCACCGGGCCAACGGTACCGAATTGAGCAATGGGAACCGCTGCTGCGCCAGCGGGGCGTTGAAATTACTTATGCGCCGTTCGAAAACGAACTTCTGCACGAATTGCTTTATCAAACCGGAAACATGGGCGGCAAACTTGCGCACGTTTGGCGCGGCTTCGCAAGACGGTTGTCGTCGATCAATTCGGTGCGGCAATATGACGCGGTTTACATTTTTCGTGAGGCCGCCCTGCTTGGCCCGGCCGTTTTCGAGCGGATGATCAAGCGAAGACGCGTACCGATTGTCTTTGACTTTGACGACGCGGTTTTTGTTTCATACCGAAGTCCCTCGAACGGCTATCTCAGCTATCTGAAGTTTGCCGCCAAGACAAAGACGATCTGTCGGCTTGCGTCTCATGTGATGGTGGGAAATTCATACTTGGCGGAGTACGCGCGCCGGTTTAATCCGCACGTCACGATCATTCCCACAACAATCGACACTGAAAAATATTCAGTCCGGCAAGCCAACCGGTCCGACATCCCGGTAATCGGTTGGACGGGCAGCTTTAGCACAGTCCAGCACCTTGATACCCTGCAGGGTGCGTTGCAGAAATTAGCCCAGCGCGAAAGATTTCGATTGAGAGTAATCGGCACACCAGAGTACCACCTCGAAGGCGTTACGGTAGAAGCGATCCGCTGGCGTTCGGAATCTGAGTTGGACAATCTGCGCCCCATTGATATCGGCGTAATGCCGCTGCCAGATGATGCTTGGAGCAAAGGCAAGTGTGGTTTGAAGGCGCTACAGTTTATGGCCCTGGGAATCCCGACTATCTGTTCACCGGTTGGCGTCAATACAGAAATTATTAAGGACGGCCAGAATGGTTTCATCGCCGACACTGAGCCAGAGTGGGTCGACAAGATGAGCCGATTGTTACGCTCGTCCGAATTGCGAAACCAACTGGGCCTCGCGGGCCGAGCAACCGTAGAACAGAAGTATTCGGCAATCGCTCAGGCTCCTCGCGTTTACGAAGTGCTCAAGTCGATTGCCTGTGGCGCTCACGGGCTAACACCCGCCCATCTGGTAGGACCTCCGCCGGCACGATCAGGCTACAACTCAGTTTAAGACATCAAAGGAAAAGGCAAATCAGTTGGAAAAGTTACACGTACTTGTTACCGGCGGCGCCGGTTTTATCGGCTC
>Ga0209648_10003028_pt1 | contig 14040 bp, 9 predicted proteins | sample GraSoi2013_115cm_FD_185830 | JGI IMG/M metagenome (GOLD analysis project Ga0209648, IMG submission 185830) | Grasslands soil microbial communities from the Angelo Coastal Reserve, California, USA - Sample 9_17_2013_115cm (SPAdes) (version 2) | ecosystem: Environmental > Terrestrial > Soil >...
CGAATGACGGCATCAAACGCTTGCAGTGTAGCTTGGCTCGAATACTCCGGCTTGTGCAGAATGCGCGTGGTCATTTGCGTCGGCCCGTTGTAACCGAAGATGTCGTCGATTCCACCGCTGGCCTCGACAACAATCTGCTTTTCGATCACCAATTCGCGGTGCGTTCGTCCCGCGCGTCCGCCGTGCAGCGCTTGATCCAGCAGCGCCATCGCGCACCAATCGGCCGTGCGCCTTTTCGGCATGAGGTATCCGATGGCCATCGCGGGGAGCGTCCCGAATTTCTCCTCGACGTTTCCGCGCCGCTCCTCTGCTTGTTCGGGCTCGCTGGGATCGGCGAACGGCGGCGGCGCTCCCGCCGGAATCTCGCCAAAATGTTTCCTAGCCAACGCGATGCCTTCTTCCGCCTTCACATCGCCCAGCATCAGCAACACGGCGTTATTCGGCACGTAGTACGTTTTGAAAAATGCCTGGACGTCAGCCAAATCCGCGGCATCGAGATCGGCAAAATCACCGTAAAAATTGTGCGCGTTCGCCCAATTACGAAAAGCCACCGGCGGCATGTCCAGCCACGGGAAACCGCCGTAAGGCTGGTTCATCACGTTGACGCGAACTTCTTCCTTCACGACGTCGCGCTGGTTTTTCAGATTTTCGTCATCGACTTTCAACGCGCGCATGCGGTCCGCTTCGAGCCACAAAACGCGCTCCAGCGCATTCGAAGGGACAGCTTCGTAGTAGTTCGTCACGTCGTAACTCGTCGAGCCGTTCAGCGTGCCACCACTGGAATTGACCAGCTTGATGTGTTGCATCTTCGGCGCATTCGCGGAGCCCTGAAACATCATGTGTTCGAACAGGTGCGCAAACCCGCTGCGCCCCTGCGGTTCGAGGCGGAATCCGATTTTGTAGTACACGCCCACGGTGACCACCGGCGCCGTGGTATCCGGCGCGACCACAACATTTAATCCGTTTGCCAGTTTCGTACTTTCCATCGCAATCTGCAGTCGTTTCACCCGTTGCCCCCTATCGCCTTTGCTGTTGGTTTCTTTTCCACGGAAATCTTCTCCAATTCGGCCAGCACTCCGGCAGGATTTTTTGCGAGCACACGCGCCGCCAGATGACTTAGCGCCTCGTAAGTTTGAGCAAATTCCTCCGGCGATTCCTGCAGTGCTTCCAAATGCGCCCGCACCACTTTGTAATCGCCCCGAGAGAGCGGCCCAGTCCACGCCGCGCGTGGCCCTAGCGTTTCGAAATTCTCCAGAACCTGGCGCGTCAGGGGCAACAACGCGCGCAGGGCTTCGCTCCGGCTCATCCCAAGCGAGAGGAGCAAGTGCGTGGCGGCTTCCTCCACCGCGAGCACATGACCAGCGGCCATCGCGGCTGCGGCGTGGTACAAGATTTTCTTGCTTCCCGCGATGTGCACGGGCGATCCTCCAAGCGATCGCGCGATCTGCCGCGCCACCCGGACCGCCTGCGTTTCGCCTTCAATCGTAAAAACCTTGCCTTCCAGCGAAGGCACCGAGACTCCGCTGAACGATTGCAGCGGATGCATCGATCCGACCATCGCGCCCCGCTCGTGGACGGCATCGAGTACAGCAGAGTCCATCGCTCCGCTGGTGTGCAGCACCACTCTCCCGCGCAACTCTTCTTCGCCAATCCGCGCCAGTTCCCGCGCAACAACTGCGATTTCGTCATCGGGTGTAGCGATCAGGATCACCCGCGACGCCAGGATCTGCCGCGTCATTCCGGTGCAAGCTTTCCCAGCTCCAATGAACCGGACAGCCCGCCGCGCGCTTGGCTCGCTGCGGGTAACGACCGCGTCAATCCTCCAGCCCAGTTCGCGCAAGCGGCGTCCCAGCGCTCGTCCCACGCGTCCCGCCCCGATGATGGCCAGGCTATTTGGCATCCCGTGTTAGGATAACCCGAGGGCAACGCTGACACCAATTTCCATGCATCTTTTTGGACTGGTTCTCTTTGGTTTCATTGCGTTCTTCTGGCTCACCCACGGCCTCCGCGTTGCCTATGGCGCCATCCGCCTCCCCTGGATCAAGGATTTCGCACCTGCACCCGACACGGATTGTCCGCGCATCTCGGTGCTCTTCGCGGCGCGTGACGAGGAAGAAAAACTGCCCGCCGCACTCGCCACGCTGATGGAAATCGATTACCCGGATCTGGAGGTCATCGCTGTGGACGACCGGTCGCAGGACGCGACCGGCCGCATCCTGGACGAGTTCGCGGCCGCGCATCCGCGGCTTCGCGTTGTCCACATCACGCAATTACCTTCCGGCTGGCTCGGCAAACCTCATGCCCTCCAGAAAGCCTACGAAGCCTCCACCGGCGATTGGCTGCTCTTCACGGATGCCGATGTGCGTTTCAAACCTGATGTCCTGCGCCGCGCCATCGCTCTCGCGAAAGCGCGCAACCTGGAGCACCTCACGCTCATGGGCGATGTCGAAATGGTTGGCTTCTGGGAGACCGTGCTTATCACTTTTTTTGGAATGGCGTTTAACATTGCTACCGACCCTTATCGCGTGGCTAAACCGAATTCGCGCGCCTATATCGGGGTTGGTGCGTTCCAACTTCTCCGGCGCGCCGCCTACGAAGCCAGCGGCACGCACCGCCGCCTGGCGATGGAAGTTGTGGATGACATGAAATTGGGAAAAATCGTCAAGCAATCGGGTTTTCGTTCCGGCGCGGGTATTGCGCAGGATTTTGTCGTTGTCCGGTGGCACGCCGGCCTCGGCAATCTGGTTCGCGGGGTGACGAAAAATTTCTTTGCGAGCGTGGGCTACAGCGTGGCGCTCGTGGCGATTGCCGTCACCGGCCTTCTGCTGATGAACGTCGCGCCGGTTTTCGGCATTTTGTTCGGCCATGGTTGGATTCGCATTTTCGCCGCAATCGCCCTGGTCATTGCGCTCTGCTTCCATGCCGGCGTGGACATCGGCATGCGCGTCTCGCCTTTTTATGCATTCACGCACCCTCTCGGCGCGCTTCTCTTCAGCTACATGCTTCTTCGCTCGACCGTCGTTACGCTCAAGCAGGGCGGCATTATTTGGCGTGACACCTTCTACCCGCTGGACGACCTGAAACGCGGCGTTGTTTAATTGGCCGACTCTGCCGCTGCGGGAGTGGCTGCCGTTGAAAAAAGTCCCGCCACATCCCTTTGCTTTAATGAACGGATGCGATCGCGGAGCTGGGCGGCCTTTTCAAATTCAAACTTCTTGGCGGCCTCGCGCATCTGCGTTTCCAGTTGCTGCAGCATCTCCGCGAGTTGCTGTTCGCTTTTGATGTTCGCCGTGGCCGCATCGAGGCTGGCATCGTCTACCGGCACGGTCACGTAATCCGCCTCGACGATTCTCGCCAGCTCCATATCCACAGACTTAATGATGGACATCGGGGTGATGTTGTTTTCTTTGTTGTACGCCACTTGCTTCGCGCGACGGCGGTTGGTTTCGTCGATGGCTTGATTCATCGAATCCGTGCGCCGGTCCGCGTATAAAATAGCGCGGCCCTCGATGTGCCTGGCGCAGCGTCCAATCGTCTGGATGAGCGACGTCGTGCTGCGCAAGAATCCCTCTTTATCCGCATCCAAAATGGCCACCAGCGAAACTTCCGGCAAATCCAAACCTTCGCGCAACAAATTGATTCCGATGAGCACGTCAAATTCCCCGCGTCGCAAGTCGCGCAAGATTTTGATGCGGTCCAGCGTTTCCACTTCCGAGTGCAGATAGCGGCACCTGACGCCAATCTCCGTAAAATACTCGGACAAATCCTCCGCCATGCGCTTCGTCAGCGTGGTCACCAGCACGCGCTCGTTTTTCTCCGCGCGCACGCGAATCTCTTCCAGCAGGTCATCCACCTGGCCTTTCACGGGACGAATTTCCACCTGGGGGTCCACGAGGCCCGTTGGCCGAATCACCTGCTCGACGATCACTCCTCCCGCCTTGGTCAGTTCATACGGGCCGGGCGTTGCTGACACGTACACCACCTGATTGATGCGGTGCTCGAATTCTTCAAACGTCAGCGGCCTATTGTCCAGAGCCGAAGGCATTCGAAAGCCGTAATCCACGAGCGTCTGCTTGCGCGCGCGGTCACCGTTGAACATTCCGCGCACCTGCCCGACCGTCTGGTGCGATTCATCAATGAACAACAGGTAGTCCTGCGGCACGTAATCCAACAGCGTCGGCGGCGCTTCCCCCGGCAAACGCCCGCTCAAATGCCGCGAATAATTCTCGATGCCGTGGCAGTAGCCGATGGTGCGCATCATCTCGATGTCAAACATCGTCCGCTGCACCACGCGCTGCGCTTCCACGAATTTTCCCTGTTTCTCCATTTCTTTCTTCCACCACCAAAGCTCTTCCTGAATGCTCACGATCGCGCGGTCCCGCTGTTCCTGCGGCATCACGTAATGGGTCTTCGGGTAAATCGGAACGCGCGACAAATCCTCCTGCCCCGCACGCACCTCCCCTGTCAACGGATCAATCTGCCGCAGCGCATCGATCTGGTCGCCCCACATTTCGATGCGGTAACCCTGATCCTCATACGTGGGGTAGATTTCGATCATGTCGCCGCGGACGCGGAACGTGCCGCGCCGCAAGTCCTCACTGCGCTCGTACTGAATATCGACGAACTTGCGCAACAGCGCCTCGCGCGAGGTCTGCTGCCCCTTTTCCAGCATGACCAGCATGCCGTAATAGGCTTCCGGCGAGCCGAGGCCGTAAATGCAGGACACCGAGGCGACGATCACAACGTCGCGGCGTTCGAAAAGGGAACGCGTCGCGCTCATGCGCAGCTTGTCCAGCTCGTCGTTGATGGTCGCTTCCTTGTCGATGTAGATATCCGCGGAAGGCACATACGCTTCGGGCTGGTAAAAATCGTAGTAGCTGACGAAATACTCGACGGCGTTCTCCGGAAAAAATCCTTTGAACTCGTGATACAGCTGCGCAGCAAGAGTTTTGTTGTGCGCCAGAACAAGTGCGGGACGATCAGCCTGTTCAATCAGCTTGGCCATGGTAAAGGTCTTGCCCGACCCGGTGACGCCAAGAAGCACCTGCTGCTTCTCGCCGGCATCGAGACCGCGATAGAGCTGGTCAATCGCCGCGGGTTGGTCGCCGCGGGGCTGATAATTGCTGTGCAGCTTGAATTTCATGGGAAGGGTCTCCTGCAGTCCCACCGGCCTCTGGCGAAACTTTCATTATACTCCGGCACGCAAACTCTGGCTTTCGATACGGAAAAATACCGGCAGTTTCGAATCAGGGCTGATTCAGCAGTGTCTCCGTCACCAGCAAAACTTCCGAGTGGCTCTTCGCATCAACGTTGTAGTGCACGCGGTTCGAGGCGTCGGCCTTGGCCACCATGACGTCCATGAATTGGCTGGTCTCCTCCGTGGCGCGCACGACGAGGCCGCTCTTCAAGGAAATATAGGTGATGATTTCGCCGGCGCCTTTCGCCGTTCCCATGGTCCGCAACTCGTGAAGTTTAAAATCTTCAGGGGTCGCATCCTTCGATGACGATTTCTGTTTGAGCGTTGCCGTCGTGAGCAGCACCGCACAAGTATCGGGAGGGCCACTGGAGGCGGAGACATCTCCCATGATCGAAACCTGGCTTGCCTGGCATGGCTCATCTCTTACGTAGCTCGACTCACGCGCCCAATGCAATCCGGCGATCGGCGCTCCCGCCTGTTCCGCTTGCTCCGACTTCCATTTTTCGCCGAGCTTCATTCTGTCTGCAGGAAGCGTCCACGCCAGCGCAAAACGCGCCACCCACTGCTGCCAGGCCTGCTGCTGCTCGGGAAAAAGAGTATCCAGACCTTTTACTTCGTTCACCGAGCCGTCTGGAGAAATCGTGAAGTCGATGCTCTTGCCACTGGGGTCCACACGCTGTTTATCCCAGTTAGGCTTTTTGTCACCCGGCTTCTTCAACCAGACACCGGAATCCAAAGTCAGAAACCGGCCCCGGGCGTGAATCGCCGTCTTGCTGCCCGCCTGTTGTACGTCGAGGATCTCAACCCGCAGCAAACCGTGCGCATCGATCTGAGCCGCGTTCGGCGCCATAGGCGCGACAACTTTGCTTTCGGTCTTGACGGTCTTGTCGCTCTGAAAGCGGATGAGGTAGGTGATGGTTTGGCCTGGCTGCAATCTGGGCAGGAGATTGATGCGTTTGTCGCCCGCGCCGAGAGTGGCAACGGCAAGAAGCAACAACCCGGAAATCCGTTGTAGTTGGCGTCTCATGGCCTCTGCTAGTGCTCCGCGAGTCTTCGGAGATCTCTGTGCGCGCGATCACCGGAAACAAATGGATTTTCAAGTTCCGGGGGTCTTGAAGCGCCGATCGAAGAAATCGCTCGCCGCGTGATACGCCGCGAGCCAAGTCCGGTGCAGAAGAAAATCATGAATCTCGTCAGGGAAAACCAACTGATCGAAGGACACGCCTTGTTTGCGCAGCGCCTGGGCCAGGTCAACCATCTCGGCGAAGGGGACGTTGCGATCATCGTCGCCTTGAATCAAAAGCACCGGGGAGCGCCAAGTGCTAACGGAGGAAAGAGGTGAGGACTCCCAGGCCAACCGCGCGGCGTCCGTGCGCTCGTTGGGCTTGTAAGAGGCCATGAAGTTAGGGATCTCCGTGTTCCAGTCGTGCACGCCGTGAATGTCCACGCCAGCAGCAAACAGATCCGAGGCGCGGGCAAGCCCAAGCGCGGTGAGGTAGCCGCCGTAGCTACCGCCCCAGAGCCCGATGCGGCGGGGGTCCACGTCCGAGCGGGCGCGAAGATAAACGCCTGCGCCCTGGACGTCGTTGAACTCGCTGGCGCCCATCGCGCCGTAGTTGAGGGCTTCGCGAAAATCGAGGCCGTAGCCAATTCCGCTGCGATAGTTCACGGAGAGCACAACATAGCCGCGGCTCGCAAGGTATTGATTCAGGGCGTAAGCATTACTGTAGTAGAACATGTAGTGCCAGCCGAGGAGCATCTGGCGGCGCGACCCACCGTGGAAGAACACGATCGCGGGATGGCGCGCAGCTTCGCTTGCATTCGACGGCAGGAAGAGCTGGCCGTGGATCTGCAGGCCGTCAGCGGCGGAGAAAATCACCTGCTGAGGAGTGACCAGCGCGTGGGAAGGAAAATCCGAAGGAGCAGTTTCGAGGGCGAGGCCGCGGAGTTCACCTTTGCCCGTAAGGATCGCCGGACGCATGGGAGTTTGGGCGTCGGAATGGAGCACGAGGACAGTGCGATTGTCGCTCGTAATCACCGGTTCGGTTTCGATGCCGCTGCCGGTGGTCACTGCTGCCGGACGTTCCCCTGAGGGCGAAACCCGCCAGACGTGACGGCGGTCAATGTCATCCTGGTTCGAGGAGAAAATAATCTCTTCGCGGTTCGCGCTCATCGAGACGCATTCCACTTCGAAATTTCCCGGCGTGAGCAGCTTGGCCGTTGCTCTGCTTGCGGAGACGGAGTATAGATGCAACCAGCCATCGCGTTCCCAGGGGAAGACGATCTGGCCTCGCGCGTCCCATAGCAACTGATTGTTCGAGACGACCTCGTGAAAAGCGCTGCCTCGGCCCGTTTCCGCGCGCCAGATTTCGCGCCCCTTGCCGGTCACGGCATCGGCAATTCGAATGGACCACGGCTGTCCATCGCGCCGCGGGCTAAATGGCAGGCGGCCTGTCGAAGCCGGAATGCGAAGGAAGGCGATCTGCCGGCTGTCGGGCGACCATGCCGGCTCCCGGTCCGTGTCCACACTTGGATCCAGATAAATAAGCGACTTGGCGGCAAGGTCGTAAACACCGATGAAAGCGTGGTCGCCGCGGCGGCTGACGAACGCCAGTTTCGAACTATCGGGCGACCAGCGCAGATCGCTGGACTCGCCGTTCGCATGAATCAATTGCTCCGACTTGGCACCGCCGTTGAGCTTGGCGAGCCAGACTTGACTCTTCAAAATAAAGGCGACATCGTCTCGCTTGGGGGAGACAGCGGGCGAGTGGCCTTCACCGAGGAGCTTCGTTTCGCCGGTCTCGATAGAGAGCGCCCAGATGCCCTGTTCGACTCCCTGCGGGGAACTTTGCGCATTGGGATTCGGCCGGTTTAGAAATTCGAGGTCGCCTCCGCGCGTGTAAACGATCGTCGCCGCATTAGCGGACCAGCTCAATTGACCGAGGTCCTGACCATCGTCTTCTTTGTAGGAAGTGGCTTGCCGCACTTTGTAATTTCCATCCGCCGCCGGCTCGGCAACCCAGAGATTGCGGCGGCCTTGCGCGTTGAACACCCACGCCACGCGTCCCTTAGCGGGCGCAGCGGTAAGCTCCGTCGGGAACGGCGCGCTCATCACCTGCTCCAGCGTGAACGGCTTCTGCGCTTTCGCCCGCGGCATCACAATCAGCAGAACTGCTGCACACAACAGCGCATGACGCTTCATCGATCGTTTCCCTCCCAGCCTAAAGAATCCCTTTTCATTCACAAGTCCGACGGTCAATCCGCCGGCTGCCGGACGCCCGCCTTTTCCACCGAGATTTTTGGGCCATCGAGCGGCCCTGAAATCTTGAGCACGTGTCCACCTCCGAAATCACTCGCGCCGCGGTCTTTACTTTTTCGCGCACTCGCGGTTTCGATCGACAAGTCGGCGTTTCGCCCGAAGCTGAGTGTTCCATTCACCAGCGTCAACTGCTTCCCGCCATTGAGACGGAAATCCTCCAGCAGGATGCTGCTGTCCTGCAAACGAAGTGAGACTTCTCCCGCGGCCCAGCGCGAGACGCCCGTGTGTACGGCTCCGTCCGCGACGCTCGCGTTTACGTCCCACCCGCGAAACTCCACCTGGTTCAAATGAAACTCGCCGCGACCGGCCAGCTTTCCCAGAAGCTCTTCGCGGCCCACGCCTTCGGTTTTCACGTGCAAAGTCCCCGAGGCTATGCCACCCAAGCGCTCCGCAATTCGCCCCGTCCCCGGCAGTTGCGCCAGGTTCACGCGTTCCAATTCCGCGGCGATCTCATAGACGGGCCGCGGCAAGAACTTCGCATTGATTTTAGCGCGCACTTTGCCGCCCGCCCATTCTGCCTGCGCTTCACGCACATCGAGTTGGAGATCATGGAGGGACCCCTTGGCCAGCACTTGTTCCAGCTTCAACTTTTCGATCGTCAATTGCGCGATGCCCAGCTCGCCTTCCGCATTCACGCGGCGGACCAGTTCACTCGCCGGGATGCTGGGCGCTGATCCTCCAAGCAGCGGGGGCAAAAGCCGCTGCAACCAGCTTGGCCGCGCTCTCGGCCCGACCCACCGATCCAGGTCGGCGGCGTTCAACTGGTCCGCGTACAAATGAAATTTCCAGTTCGTGCCATTTTCTCCCTCGGTCCTTGCCGTTTCCTCGATGTTGCCCGTCCATGTCCCGCCAAAGCCTTCGACTTTCATTAGGCGCGCGATGCGCCGCCCGTCGATCCAACTCAACTCACTTTCGGAAATTTTAAGCGGCTGGTTCAACCCTGCCACCGTCAAATTTGCTTTGGTAAAGCCGATCCTGCCATTCCACCGGCCGGTAAGTGGCTGCTTCCACTCCCACTTCGCGATTGCAGTCGCCTGGCCGTTCAATTCCCAGCCATGATTCAGCTGGCGGCCAAACGCCGCAGATAATTTCAGAAAATCTTCTACCTTGTTGAAGTTTCCTTCGACACTGATGCTGCCTGCCTGAGTGTTCAGATCGTGCGCGAACGTCAATTCTGCGGCGTTTTCCATAGCCAGCGCCACGCGGCGCCGCTTCGGCGCCACTACGTCGTGAATTTCGCCTCCAAGAGCAACGCTCACCGGCCCAATCGTCAGCATGCCCCACTCGCGGCCTCCGCTCAGGGGAGCGATTCGAACGGGCTCCACAAAACCCGGCACTTTCACGATTCCTCCACTGCTCGAAAGCGCCATCGACTCCAGCGCGAGTGGCCACCCGCGCACGATCATCCCGCCCGTAAAATACTGTTCCGCCGTCACACCCTCCGCCACGTCCGGATGAAACGCGCGATACCAGGCCAACAAGTCCGACGCCTGAACCCCCATCGAATCCAGCCGCAATTCCACCGAGGGTGCAGTCCCGCCGACAAGACGGAACATACCGCGGAGATTCGATCTCGCTCCCTCCACGGCAATTTCCTCTCCGACCACGGTCCCCGCGCCAACGTTCCAGCGGCCTTGCACGTTCACATTCAGACTGGGATTATCGGAACGTTCCGTCAAATCCCATCGATGCATCTGCACGGCGCGTGCTTGCACCGTGAACCTCCAGTCTCCGGGCCCATCTTCCTTAGCGAGCCCACTTTTCGCTGTGGCATCCAGCGCAAACACGCCGCGTAAACCGTAATCCTGCCCGCGGAACAGCCGGAAGACGTCCGCCATGGACGCCTCGCTCCAGTGCAAAGTGATTTCTGCAGGCTGAAGGCGTGTCGAAGTCCCCGCCACGTCGCCGAGCACCTTGATCGATCCCACAGATTGCAGCAAAACTCCGCTCCGCCATGGTTGGGCCTCCAACTGCAGTTGCCAGCGCCCGGGGGAGACCTGCTCCACGCTCCCCGAAACAGCCGTGAACGCAAAAGGCAATTTGTCATCCCCGGTCTTAAAGTTGATTCGACCTTCATCAAATTCGATTTTTTCCAGCCGATTCACCGGAGCGACCGGCGAGGGCGGTCCATAGGAGCGTCCGCTTTGCGCGGGATTGGCCTTTGCCGGCGGCAGCCACCTCTCCAGATTCCAGCGGCCTTCCGAATTCCGGACCAGAATCAGGCTCGGCTGGTTGAGCGACATGGTTCCAAATTCAAAATGGCCTCTCAACAGGCCCATCCACCGCAGACCGGCGCTCAGGTGCTCCGCACGGAGAAAGTATTCGTGGCCGAACGCGAGGTCCTCACCCACGGTCACACGGTGGGCATCCAGCCGCGGACTCGGCAGAATCCGCACGTCGAAACTGGCGACCTCAACGGGCCGTCCGAATGCTCTTTCCAGGTGTGTTACAAGGTACGCATGCACGCGGTGGGTCCGCGCGAGAAGAGACGCCCCGGCCTGCAAGACGATGATGAGAACTACGATCACCAGGGCCGGTTTCCACCACTTTTGCAGCTTGCTAATCCCGCTCGGAAGTTTCGCAGACTCATGCGCAAAAAGGTAGGGGCGTGCCGGTGTTCTGATTGAAGCGAAGAGATTTGTTCGCTCCCTGGTTTCTTTATCTAGGAATGAAATCCTAATGCACCGTATGGAGCATCCGGCCCCATCGCGTTCGAGACGGCAGATGAACCAGCGTTTGAAAAATGCCGGTCAATCGTGACCAAAACGTGGTATCGCCGCCATAGTCGCTGCTTTTCGCTTCCACCGACCAGTAAATCAAGAAGGGCCGCCCCATGATGGCATCACGATCAACGAATCCCCAGTAGCGGCTGTCCTGACTGTGATCGCGGTTGTCACCCATGGCGAAATACCTCCCGGGCGGAACGACAATCTCGTCACCCTGAACATACTTGCGAATCTCAGGGCGCCATTCAGGAATTGCATTGAGCGAAATCATCTGGCCTCTGATTGAAGGGAAGGAATAGTTGAACGGATCGTACGATGCCGACGAATCATGAACCGCATACGGTTCATACAAGCGCTTCCCGTTAATGAACACATCCCCGTCGACCAGTTTCAACCGATCTCCAGGCAAGCCGATGACGCGCTTCACGAAATGCTGGTGATCCGCGTAGGGATATTTGAAAACGATAATGTCGCCGCGTTCCAGTTGCCGGTACGGAAGCAGTTTTTCATACCAGGCGCCGGTGCCGCCGAAAATAAACTTATTCACCAGCAAGTGGTCGCCGATCAGCAGCGTGCCCTCCATCGATGCCGACGGAATCTTGAAGGCCTGTACGATGAAACTTGTGCCGAAGAGGGCCAGAATCACCGTCACCAGCAGCGATTCCAGGTATTCGGAAATCGTGGTCTGGTCCGCGTGGCGCTCCTGTTTTTTTTCCGGCGCCTGTTCTTCGATTTCTGTCACTGTCTCTTCCGGCATTCCGCCTCAGCCTTTCGCTTCCGTACGTTCGAGGTGTTCCAAAGCCCTCCGGGCTGCACGTTGCTCCGCCTCTTTTTTCGTGCTGCCTTCGCCTGTTGCCATGCACTCCCCGTCAATCCAAACTTCGATTTGGAAAACCTTTTGGTGGTCGGGACCGCTTTCTCCGACCACGCGATATTCCGCCGTTGCTTGCCCTCGTCCCTGCAAGAGTTCCTGCAATGCGGATTTGCGATCGGACTCCGAGATGCGCTCACCGCGCTCTTCGAGCGCCTGCTGGAATAGCGCCTTTCGCAACACCTCGCGCACGGCACCCAGTCCGCCATCGAGGTAAACCGCAGCCACTACCGCTTCGAACGCATCGGCCAGCAGCGTCTGCTTGTCCCGCCCGCCGGTTTTCTCCTCCCCGCGCCCTACCCGCAAGTGCTCCCCAAGGCGGAGCCGGCGCGCAGCCGCCTCCAGGGAGCCTGCATTTACGATCCGCGCACGGCTTTTGGAAAGCTGCCCTTCGCTCCACTCCGGAAAAGTCGCCAGGAGATATTCGCTCGCAAGCAGCTCGAGGACGGCATCTCCGAGGAACTCCAGTCGCTCATTGTCCCGGGGAAGCAAGGCAGAGACAGGCTCTTCGGCGCCTGTTGCGCGCAATTCGGGGACTGCTGAACTGTGCGTCAGTGCCCTCTCGAGGAGTTCTCTTGTTGAAAACTTATATCCCAGACATTCCTCAAACGCTCCGTCCGCGATCCGGATATCTTCTTGCATAAATTCCGCCGTGCCGGCGATCTGGCTCACTTCGGCGCGCTCAGTTGCGTCGCGCCAAGCTTCTTCGCATCGTCCGCCTGGGTCTTGCAGGTCCCCTGCATGGGCCCGGTCATGGCCGCGCATTTGTTGAAGGCCGCCACCGCATCATCGAAGTGTGAAGTAATCTTGTTGGTTATACCTAAGAGATAGTAATTCACGGGGTCCGGATTCGGATCAATCTTCACGGCTTGCTCGAGCTCCGGAATCGCTTCTGCATGCTTCCCTCGCCGCACGTAGACCAATCCCAAACCGCTATGGGCCATTGCCAGCGCTTGATTCTTCGCTGACGCAAAAGCTTCCTCGGTCATGTTCTCTGGCCTGGGGAGCGTCGGCGCAATCTCGATGGCTTGTTTGGAATACTGTTCCGCTTTGGCCAGCACTTGCATGGCATCGGGAGCGCTCGACTTCCAGCTCCGAGGTAGTGTCTGCCCCATGAGCGCTAGCGTCGATACGTCATTCGGAGTCAACGCAATCTCTTTTTCTCCAACTTCCTGCATCTTTTGCATGTTTCCAACTTGCACGTACGCGAAAGTCAAGGCGCCGTAAACGGGCGACCTGTACCGGCTCTCGGGATATTTCTGGAGAAATGCTTCACCGGTCTCAATCTTCTTCGCAGCATCATTCGGATTCACGACTTGAAAAGCCTTGTATGCGACATCTTCTTCCGCATTCACCGGCGCCGGCGCATCCAGCGTCTGAGGTTTAACCTCCGGGGTCTTCGGTTTGTCGCTCTGCTGGGCCGGAGGCTGGCTCTGGCTTCCCTGCCCCTGCAGCGAACCCTGCCCCGCTGCAACTCCACTCGCGCATACCAGCAATCCCGCGACGGTTGCCACTCCCAACCAGATATTCCACGTCTTTCTCATCCTTTTTCTCCTCGTTCCTTCTTCCTTCACTGGATCTTCTTAAGGGGAGCCACCTCGGCTCATCAGCCAACTCCGCTGGGCAAGAATCGACCTTTGTTCACGGTCGCGCTATGGGTTTATCTCCGGCAAACACCGCGAGCCCCTTTTGCGCCGCTTGCTTGGCCTGCTCCGGTCCGCCTTCCACGCTCAGCACAGACTGATACTCCATCTTCGCTACTTCCGGATTCCCCTCATCATCGTAAATCCGGGCCAGGTAGACGTGCGACCACGCCAGCACCATGGGATCTTGAGTCGCCGCATGTTCACCGGCGGTCAGGCGCCCGAATACCTGCTTGGCTCTTGCCGCATCGTGATCCAGGAGCGCCACCAATCCAATTCCGTAC
>Ga0209648_10003030_pt1 | contig 14033 bp, 7 predicted proteins | sample GraSoi2013_115cm_FD_185830 | JGI IMG/M metagenome (GOLD analysis project Ga0209648, IMG submission 185830) | Grasslands soil microbial communities from the Angelo Coastal Reserve, California, USA - Sample 9_17_2013_115cm (SPAdes) (version 2) | ecosystem: Environmental > Terrestrial > Soil >...
CGCGTTCGAAGCCCGCATGCGCCACGGCAGCCTCACCCCCCGCGCCGACGGCGGGGCCACAGACCCCGAGGCGCGCAAGACGGCGCAGAACCACGCCCGCTTCGTGGCCAACCAGTTCGGCCCGCTCAACCCACGCCTATATGAGGCTGTCGCGTAACTCGTGATCTTGTCTTGTCAAGGTTAGCGTTGCGCGCGTGTCGTGGCCGCGGCGTGTCGGTTCTGGCATGTCTTATCCGTGTATGGGATAGTTGGTTATGCCTCAGAATTTCATCCGCGGTGACGATCCGGGCCAGGGGTACCTGCTGCCGCCGGACGCCCGGGAGTGGCTGCCGCCGCGGCACCTGGCCTGGGAGCTGCTGGCGCTGGCGAAGGAGATGGACCTGGCGTCGTTCACCTCCTGGTACCGGGCCGACGGGCAGGGCCGCCCGGCGTATCACCCGGCGATGATGGTGACGCTGGCCGGCTACTGCTTCTGCAAGGGGATCCGGTCGTCACGGGCGATCGAGATGGCCACCTTCGACGATGTGGGCGCCCGGGTGATCTGCGCGAACCTGCACCCCGACCACTCCACCATCCACCGGTTCGTCACCCGGCACGAGCAGCCGGTGAAGGGGCTGCTGGTCCAGTCGGTGGTCGCGTGCGCGCGGGAGGGCCTGGTCAGCGTGGACGTGGTGGCCGGGGACGGGACGAAGGTGCGGGCCAGCGCGTCGATGGCGGCGAACGTGACCCTGGGGGAGCTGGACCTGCAGATCGGGGAGCTGGAGCGGCTGGTCGCCGCCGAGGTGGACGCCTGGATCGCGCAGGCCCGGGCCGAGGACGCCGCCCAGGACGCCCTGACCGGTGACGGCGGCGGTGCTGGCCGTCCCGGCGGGCCCGCCGGGGGCGGGCCGGGGACGCTGGCCCGCGCCGCGGGCACGCTGGCCCGCCGGCAGCGGGCACGGGCCCGGCTGGCCGCCGCGGAGGAGCAGCGGCAGCAGGACGCCGAGGCGGAGCGGGCGGCGAAGATCACCGGGCTGCGGGACCGGGCGGCCCGCTGCCAGGCCAGCGCCGGGGCCGAGGCGGCCGCCGCGGACGCGAAGGCCGCGGACTACCAGCGCCGCGCCGCGGCCAAGGCCGCGGCCGGGTCGGGCAAGCGCCCCGACGGGCGCGCCCCGGCGGGCGCCGCTCACAGCTCGCATGTGGCCAGGGCCCGGCGGGCCGCCGAGCGGGCCGCCGCCGCGCTGGCCGAGGCGGTCGCCGGGCCGGCCCCGGCGGCCGCGGGCAAGCCGCTGAAGATCAACACCACCGACCCGTCCAGCAAGGTGATGCAGGCCAAGAACGGCGGGTTCGGCCAGCTGCACAACATCCAGGCCCTCGCCGGGAAGCACCAGGTCATCTACGCCATCGGCGCCCACCCCAGCCCGGCGGACGTGGCCGCCCTGCACCCGCTGCTGGGCAAGGGCCGCGCCACCCTGGACGCCGCCGGCATCGGCGACCCGATCGGCACGGCGCTGTTTGACGCCGGGTACGCCAGCGACGCCAACTTCACCGCAGACTGCCAGGCCGAGCTGTATGTCGCGGTCACCCGGGAGGCCCGCCAGACCGGGCGGCTGGACGACGGCAAGAAACCCAAGACCAGGAAAGACTCCTGGCAGCAGATGGCCGCCCGGCTGGACACCCCCGAAGGCAAGGCCCTCTACCGGCAGCGCGCCGCGATCATCGAGCCGGTCTTCGCCCAGCTGTTCGCCCGCCTCGGCACCCACCTCAGCTACCGCGACGAGAAGGTCGACCTCGAACTGCACCTGTGGGCCGCCAGCCACAACCTGCTCAAGGCCATCCGCGCCCGGCGGCGCCGCGCCCGCCAGCAGCGCACCGACCAAGCCGCCGTCCCGGCCCTGGCCACCTGAGCCAGGGCCGGGACAGGGCCGCCGGACAAGCCCCCGCAGACCGGACCGCCCGCACAGCGCCCCAGGGCCCGCCCAAAACCGGCCACAGCGGCCGGCCGGCAGCCCAGGCCCGGTCACGACACCCCAGGCGCAAACCCAGTCCCCCGGCCGCGGCAAGACCACAACCGGCACCGCCCGTCTCCAGAGTTACGCGACAGTCTCCTATGCTGCTCTACCTGGCCCGGTCCTCCCTTCTTGACCCGCTCACCCGCGACCAAAGCGCTGAGTGTTGGCACAGATTCGATGGCAGGACTCCAGACACGTGCACATCTCACCGTCGTGAACGACGAAATGATCAAGGTTGCCGTTGCCACTCAAGGAGGCCCGCGCAGTTCAGACCGGATCTCCCGGGCCGACTTATTCGGCACAGGACATTCTGCGCGTCCATGGGTCTGTTGTCCGCAGGAAGGGGCGGCTTCCCCACCCTTGCGTGCGCCGGTTTCCGCGGCGATGTGTGCAAGCCTCCGGCCGCGGCCGGGGACGGCAGATGGGGAGTGGGACGCACGCCTGTGCTGGCGCGATGCCAGCGCTCCCCAACCCTCGGCGTGCTGCCGGCCAGCGCCGCGAACGAGCCCGCATCCGCACGAACGCCAGCGACGCTGGGCTGGCACGGAACCTGAGCGGCAGGTGCGTGACTGACTTCGCGGGTGCTCGTGGTCCGCGCGCTGGCTGCTCGCGTTCTTCTTCGGCGGAGTAGGCGAGGAAGTCATCGACCATGCGGTGCAGCAGCGTGGCGAGTTGGTGCAGCTCCTGCGGGGGCCGGTCCGCGAGAGCAGCCTGCATGCTGCTTGTGCCCGCCTCGCGGATACGGTCGGATGCTGCCCTCCCGGAGGGGGTGAGCTGGATGAGCTGCGCGCGGCGGTCGTCCGGGTCCGGCACGCGGTCCACGTAGCCGGCGTGCTGCAGCCGCTGCACCTGCCGGGTGACATGCGGCGCCTCCACCTCCAGCCGGGCCGCCAGCTCGCCGGAGCGCACTGGGCCCGGCCTCGGCGAGCTGCCGCAGGACCACCACGGCGGCACGGTCCAGCGGCACCGCGCTGCTCGGGCTGCTGTTTGTCATCCGCGAGTCCCGTGCCCGGCAGCCGCTGCTGCCCCTTAAGCTGTTCCGCTCGGCGTCCCTGTCGGCCGGCACGGTGCTGGTCATCCTGCTCATGTTCGCCCTGTACGGCGCCATGTTCTTCATGACCTTCTACCTGGAAAACGTGCACGGCCTCGACCTCATCGCCGCCAGCGTGCATCTGCTGCCCATGACCGCTATGCTCATCATCGGCTCCCCCTCGCCGGCACGCTCATCAGCAGAACCGGCCCGCGCACCCCATCGTGGCCGGCGCGCCATCGCCCTGTTCGGCCTGTCCCACCTGGCCGCCACCGCCAGCCCGAACGACACCATCGTCTGGTTCGTGATGCTGGGCCTCGGCCTGAGCCCGGTGTTGGTCGGCGCCACCGACGTCATCGTCGGCAACGCCCCGGCACAGCTGGCCGGCGTGGTCGGCGGGCTGCAGTCCACCGCCATGCAGGTCGGCGGCACGCTCGGCACCGCCGTGCTCGGCGCGGTCATGTCCGCGAAGATCAGCAGCATGCTGCCGGCCAGCTGGCACGCCGCCCACCTGCCTGCCTCACCACCACCCAGCTGGCCCAGGTCAAAAGCGCGGTCTCAGTCGGCATAGCCGCAGTGACCCACCGCACCCTGGCCCCAGGCCGCCAGCGCCATCACCCACCTCAGCCATGCCACGTTCACCGCCGCAATGCACAACGCCTTCCTGGCCGCCGCCGCCGCACTCGCCGGGCCGCCATCGCCCTGATCACCAAGCGAGTCAACGGCACCGCCGCGGCGCTCGCCGGCATCTGACCCCAGCCAGCCCGCAATCAACAGCATTCACAGCTCCCCAATTCGAAAGGACACTCCCCATGAAGCCGCTGTTCCCCTCCAGGCAGGTGCTCTGGTTCCTGTTCCTGTTCAACCTCGCCGCCGCCGTGGCCGCCGGCTTCGCCCTCCACGGCACACAGCAGCTCCTGACCAGCGCCGCAATGGGTGCCGTCTCGCTCGGGGCAGCGAGCGCAGCAGGTCCGGCGAGGCGGACGCCAACTGCTCTTCCAACAGCCGGGCAGGATCGATGCTGGGCTTGGCGGCCATCGCGTAGTTCTCCCTCGAGTCGACTTGGCAGTTCGCTCGAAGGATCACGCGGTGGCCGCCTCACACCCCTACGCCACGCCCATCAGCGGGCCGGTCGGTACACCACTCCGTTGGACGCAACTCCAACTCCATGGAGCCTGAAAGTGGCGAGTTGGCGGTTTACGATTGCTTTGCCAGACTGATGACACGCCGCAGGTGGTCTGGCGGTCAGCGAGCAAGCAGGAAAGGCGATGGCGTACCGACGGCCGTATCTGGGCGTCCTCGGTGGGAAACGTGAGCTATCGCTGATTGGCCGTTACTAGCTGACACGCCCAGTGCCACCGGGAGGTCCTGACGCGAGCCGCAATGTGTGCGATCTGCCACGCGCGGTGATGGGGGAGGGAACGATGATCGGTGCGAGGAGGCGGCTGCCACCACGTAGGCGGATGGTTATACCAGGGCTCACGCGAATGTTCGGCGACCCTCATCCTCGCCGTCGTGACCGGAGCGGCGTTGACGAGCCTCAAACCTGGCGGCCGGGGCTGCTGATCTGGGCGCTGACCTTACTGACCGGCTTTGCGGTGCTCCTCTTCCTTGTCTGGCTGAGCTGGTCCATTTATGTGATTGTGCACGGGGAGCCGTCGGCTTTGCCGTACGACCCCGACCGCAGGTGCGCACCGCTCGGCTTCACCTGCGGCGCTATTTCTAATGTCCTGACGTCAGTTTTGCTGCTCGCCGTGGCGTCGTTCTTCGTGCTCTGGCGGCTATTCGGGTTGCTGCGGCGGTACCGGGCCAGGGCACGAACCGAATCGCGCGAGCTGGTTCCGACGGCGGGGACAATCCTCGATGAGGTCGTAGGACGCGACGAACTGTGCAAGGTGGTGATGGCGGACCTGCATGAGCGCCGGACGCGTCCGCATGTCCTGGTCGGCGGCGTTGGAGCGGGAAAGACCGCGGTGCTGGTCAGGCTGACCGAATTGCTGGCCGACAAGCGCGCCGTCCCGGTACCGGTCCGGCTGCGGGACGCCACCGAGATCCTGGACTTCGAGAGCCTGGCGCGGGAGCGCTTCCTCAGCGAGGTGAACCAGAACCAGCGCCTGATCTTTTCCTCCGAGGGGGAGACCATCTGGCGCCGACTGCGCAATGACGGAAGGATCGTCGTGCTCGCGGACGGCCTGGAAGAGGCTCTCGTCGGGACCACTGCCGAGCAGGAGCGGGATAACATCATCCGCGCTTCCATCCGGAAGGCGCACCAGCAGCACCTGCCGCTTGTCATCGCCTCCCGCCCGCACGATCCGCTCCGGGCCACCGATGCCGCGATCCTCGCGCTGGAACCGCTGAGCTATGAGGCGGCGCTGGCCTACATCGCAAGCGAGGGGACAAGCGAGGACGAGCGCAGGCTCGCCTGGATCGTGGAAACCGCCGACGTGGTGGAGGCGCCGCTGTACCTGCAGATCACCCGCGAGCTGCAGCTCAAGGGCCTGCTGGATCCCAGCTCGGGGGGCCAGGACGGGGTGGCGGACACCCGTGGCGTGGATCGCTCGAAACTGCGGCTGGCACTACTGGAGACATGGCAGAGGGCGCTCATTTCTGGTTACCTCCGGGAAGATGTTCCGCTGAATAAGGCCGAACGCGTCGCCGCGATCGAACATCTCTCCGCGCTCGCCTGCGTGGGCCTGCGGCACGACCGGCTTGAGGTCGAGTTCGATGACCTCAAGCCGGCCACGAGAATCTCCGCGGAAGTGCAGGCCAGGCTCGCTAGATTCGACCAGGACACGCGGCACACGGCCGGGGTCTCGAACATCGATGTGCGCCTGGCCGCGGCTTGGGCCAGCCAGCTGGACCTTGTCGAGGTGCGCGGCAACAGCGTCCGGTTCCCGCACAGCCTCATGCAGGCATATCTCGGATCGCGGCTGCTGGACGTCGCCCTGCAGGAGCCCGCCTACTGGGAGGAGGCCCTCCAGCATCCGGGACCTGGCCGGGAGTTCCTGATCGCGCTGGTACTGCGCTCCCGGACGACGGAAGGCACGGGTCGCCGGCCGGGCACGAGTGGCCACCCGTCCGTCACCAGCGCGAAGCGACACCGCCACCTGGGCATTCCCCCTGCCCAGGCCCAGCAAAGGCTGGTCGCGCCGCTGCGGGAGGCCGCCGCTCAACGCGACGACAACAAGGTCCTGGACATGTACGCAGCCGCGCTTGAGATCGACTGCGACGCAGCCGAGCCTGCCCACCACGCCATCGCCAAGGAGATCAGGAACCGGTGGCCCCGGATCCACGCTCAGGATCCGAGAACGCTGGAGGAGGGCAAGATCGCGCTGGTGCGCCGCCTTGGAGAGGCGGCGCGCAGGCTTGATGACCGGTGGCGCGAAGACCCGCGGCTCGACAGGCCTGCCTACCAGCAGCTGTATGAGATCGGCTGCAGTGAGCGGTCCTACCCGGTCCAGCTTGCGGCGGCGCAGGAGATCGGGCCCGGAGGCGACGCGGCTTACCAGGCGGTGACCGGAGTGCTCGTCGCGCCGTGCCCGATCTGTGCAACCGAGCGGGCAGCCGCGAACGGTAAGCGGGCTAACCGCGCACCGTCTGGGCTCGCGAGCGTCAGCGGCCATTGGCAGGCATCGGTCATCAGCGCCTGGCTGGCGCCGATGCTGGTCGGCTCCGTCGGCGCGACAGGCAGCAGTGACGCTGGCAGGAGCCTGGCTGAGCAGGTGCAGGCGGACCTCGACCGATGGCTACGGCATATCGGAAAGTACGGGCGGCGACCCGGCGAAGAAGATCTGTCCATCGCACTGGAGATCGCGGTCGCGCAGGGATTCAAGTACGCCGCCAACCGGCGGCCCGCCCATCCCGACGCACGGTATGAGGTGCGCATGCGCCTGGCTGAGCAGGCCCTGGACATGCTGAAAGGAACCGAATACTGGTTCTCCCAGCTGACCCTCATCCAGGCGCTGTGCCTGCTGAGCCTGTCAGAGCAGTCGGAACATCCCGCCGCTAAGCAGGACGCCAACCCCGAAGCCATCGTTAAGCATTGGCTTGACGTCGCCGGCCGTGAGAGTACGGACCGCAATCCGCATACTGGCGTGCCTGGCGAACCGCATCCGTTCGTCCGCGAGGCAGCCCAGCTCGCCGTCCTGGCACTGAAGACCGGGCACCCGCAGCGGTATATGTGGATCGACGAGAGCGGCGTGGTCGGGCAGGTAGGTTCCCGCAAGACAAGCGAGGGGGCGACCTACCGCAAGCACCGGCTGTGGATCCCGCCATCCGCCGGGTGGACCGCGCTGAACGGGCGCGCCCAGCAACTGGTCGCCGACGTGCTCCTGCTGCTGAACCTCGCGGACCGGGGTGACCAGCCGCGCGACAGCGAACGGCGCCTGAACCGCTCGAACCGGCACGACCTGCCGCCGTGCATCACCCGGTACCGCCCGGCCCTCGGCTCCGGGCTCACCGTTGGCACCGCGGCATCCTCCGCTCCGGGAATCGGTTGCGTGGACGGCTGCGCCTTCGAGCTCTGCCCGTACCCGCCGAAGGGAACGTGGCCCGGGTGGGAGATGAGCGAGGCGTTCTGCCGCAGGCAGCAGACCCTACTGACCAGGACATCCCTCAGCCGCCGCAAGGCGCCGTGGCAGGAAATGCGGCGCGGGCAGCTTATCGACTTTTGGGCGGCTATGGCCGATCGCGCACGAGGCCCGCGTCCCCGGTCCAGCGAACGGCGTCGCAGTCGCCAGCGGACTGGAGGGTAGGGATGTCATCCGTCCAGCCTCGGGATGTCTGGATGAGATCCTAGTGAAGACCATAGAGGTCTTCCAATACCGCGACGGCGCTCTCAAGCCGACGACGAGGACTCTCCGCGCACCGGCCACCCCAGCGCTTCATATACGTCGGTGGCCCGCATACCGGCTGGGTGGCCCAGGAATCGCTGCACTTCCTCCTCCGGGACGGTCCAACCACACCCTTCGGCAAGGTCGTCGCGAGCCCTCGGGTACGCGCCCGGGCGGCGGTAGATGTGTGCGTTTCGTGGAAGGCTGGCGCCGAATCGCTCGCGGCGTCACGTGGCTGCGCTGGCCTTGGTGGCCGTCGCGGTGGCCACGTGCCAGGCGACGGCCGCGGGGGCAGCCACCGCCGGGCGCAACGCGGCTTCGGGAAACACGGCCGGCCGCGCACTGCGCCCGTTGCGCACGATCACCGCCGCCGCCCAGCGGATCTCCGCCAGCAGCCTGAACGAGCGCCTCGCCCTTGACGGGCCCGACGACGAGATCAAGGAACTCGGCGACACCTTCGACGGGCTTCTCGCCCGGCTGGAGGCGTCGTTCCGCTCCCAGCGCCAGTTCGTCGCCAACGCCTCGCACGAACTGCGCACGCCGCTGGGCCGGCAGCGGCTGGTCAGCCAGCTCGCCCTGAACGACCCCGCCGCCACCATCGAGTCCCTCCGCCGAGCGCACGAGCGCGTGCTTGCCTCAGGAGCGGAGCAGGAACAGCTCATCGAGGCGCTGCTCACCCTGGCCCGCGGGCAGGCAGGCCTGGACCGGCAGGAACCCTTCGACCTGGCCGGGGTGAGCGGCCAGGTCCTGCACGGCCGCCGCGCGGAAGCCTCCTACCTGGGCCTGGACCTCCGCACGGCGGCCTGCCCGGCACCGCTGACCGGCGACCCGCGGCTGGCCGAGCGAATGGTGGCCAACCTCGTGGACAACGCGCTGCGCCACAACCAGGCCGGCGGCTGGATCGAGGTGACAACCGGGACCGGGGCCGGGCACGCCTTCCTGACCGTGGCCAACACCGGGCCGCAGATACCACCGACCGAAGCCGACCGGCCCCTGCAGCCCTTCCGGCGGCTCGGTGCCGACCGCACCGGACAGGGGCGGGGCCTCGGTCTCGGCCTGTCCATCGTCCAGGCCATCGCCGACGCTCACGGCGCCGCCCTGACCGCCCTGCCCCGGCCAGGCGGCGGCCTCCGGGTCGAGGTAACCTTCCCGGCCCTGGCCCCGAGCCGCCTGAACAGAACAGAGCGAGCGGGCCTGACACCCGTCAGCAACGGCTCGGTTCCGTGACCGCATTATCTCCACGGAAAGCCGGGCCACCGCGCCGCGCATAGCATGGTGCTGGCCAGGATCTGCAGCCGTGGACGATTCGGGATACGAGACTAGCCGATGGCAGACCAGACCGACGATAGCGCGCACCTAGGCGAGCGGAACTCGCTGGATCTCGACGCGCTCGCTGTCAGCGACCGGTTCCGGCTGTTCAACTTCACCCGGCGTGATGATCACGTGGCCTATCTGTGGGTGCTGCGGGCGCTGGACCGGCTCCGCGGCGTGCATCAGGTCCAGGCGCACACCGACGACGTGGCGACCGCCCTGGCCGAGCTGGCCGCCGTCTACGACGAGGCTCCCCGGCTGGACGGCAGCCTCAGGGAGAAGCTGGACGCTCTGGCCGAGGACGGCATGGTGCACCGGCTCGAGGACGCCTCCCGGGCGGGCAGCCTGGCTAGGTACCGGAACCGGCAGTCCGTCTACCAGTTCAGCGAGCTGGGTTACCGCGCGTTCGCCGCCGTGGAGGACGTGCTCAGCGCACGGATCCGGGACGCGAACCTGTCCCGGCTGGTGTTCTCCGACATCCTCGACGACCTGAAGGCGCTCGCGGCGGCCACCGGGGCTCACGACAAGGAGCAGGTCTACCGGAGGCTCTCCCGCCTGGACACGGTCCTGGACGACATGTCCCGTCGCGCCGCGCAGTTCCACCTGACGCTCGGCGAGATCATCCGGTCCACCGACACCTCGCCGGACACGTTTCTGCGGTACAAGAACGCCCTGCTCACCCACATGACGGACTTCATGGCCGAGCTCGATCGCTACCTGCCGCGGCTGTCCGCGGCGGTCGGCGAGGCCGAGGCGGCGGCGGGCGCACCGGACGCCATGCTGCGTCTGGCCGCCGAGGCCGACGAGCGCCCCTTCCTCGGCCGCGACGAGCTGCTCGACGACTGGCGCCGCCGCTGGGCCGCGCTACGAGCCTGGTTCGCCGACGACGCCGTTACGGAGTCCAAGGCGGCGGGCCTGCGCACCGCCACCCGCGCCGCCGTCTCCGGCGTGATCGCGCTGCTCCGCCAGGTCACCGAAGCGCAACGCGGCGGGGTGAACCGCTCCTCGCAGCTCCGCCACCTCGCCGAGTGGGTGTTCAACACGCCCGACGAGGGCGCCGCCTACGCGCTCATGTCGGGGGCGTTCAACATCAGGTCCGCGCGGCACCTCGGCGGCGCGCACGACGACGACGAGCAGATCTCCAGCCGCGCGACCTGGTGGGACGCGCCTGGCGTGGAGATCTCGGTCACGCTGTTCCGCCGGGGGAAGGCGCCGACCCCGGGCGTTCCCCAGCCGACCCGCTCCAACCCGGCGGTCAGGGCGGAGCTGCGCCGCCGCCAGGCGGCCGAGCGCCACGCCGAACGCGAGGCCGCCGGGCGGCTGCTGCAGTCAGGCGCGCACGTCAGGGTCCTCGACGACGCGGAGATGAAGGTCCTGCTGCGCCTGCTCACGCTCGCCACCGAGGCCCGCACGGTCGTCGCCGGACGGCTGGCCGCCGCGTCCGGCGGCAACGACGTGCTCACCATGCGCCTGATCCCGAACGATGAGGGCAGCGCCGTGCAGACCAAGAACGGCGTCCTGCACCTGCCGGGCTTCGAGCTCCAGCTCGAGCCCGCGGGGAGGCGATGACGCACGTGGCTCTGCCCAAAGCCGCCACTGCGGAGGGTTCCGGGGGGTCGGCCGCCCGGGTCGGCACTGGCGTGGCGCTCAGCGACCTCGGCTCCTATCAGCACGCGGTCCGGCTGGTGCTCACCCACGATGTGATCACCGCGACCCGGCCGCGCCCGGGCACCCTCGAGCAGGTGCTGCGCTGGGCCGACCAGATGACCGCGGACTTCCGCGAACTGCTCGGCTACTCGCTGATCGCGACGACCCGCCAGGTACGCCTCAGCCGCCGCCTCGATGCGCTCGACCCCACCCAGTCGGCGATCTTCTCCTCCCGCTACGGCAAGCCGTTCGACCGGCGCCGGCTGGCCTACCTGTGCCTGGTGCTGGCCTCGTTTCAGCGATCCCGGGTGGAGATCAGCCTCGCCGACCTGGTGCGCGCGTTCACCCCGGCGGCGAACGCCATCGACGGCCTCGGCTTCGACCCGACGGTGACCGCCCACAAGGCCGCGGTCGTGGACGTACTCGACTGGCTGGTGAATCGCGGCGCGCTCAGGCTCTCCGACGGGTCCCTGGAGTCCTGGGCCAGCGACACCGAACGCGGCGACGCGCTCTACGACATCGACCACGACATCTGCGCCGCGCTGTTCCGCCCGGCCCGCCCGGTGCAGCACCTGACCAGTGCCGCCGGCCTGCTGGACAGCACGTTCGTCAGCGCCAAGCGGGGCGCGCAGCGCGAGGCCGCGGCCCAGCGCGCCGCCCGCGCGCTGATCGAGTACCCCGCTGTCTACTACGCGCAGGCCGAGCCAGAGATCGCCGAGGCCCTCCGCCAGTCCGGCGTGGCCGAGAACCTGGCCCGGCTCACCGGCCTGGCCGTGGAGCGGCGCGCCGAGGGAATCATGCTGGCCGACGCCGGCGGCCGGTTCACCGACCGGCCCTTCCCCGGCCGCGGCGGCGCCGTCAACCGCGCCGCGGGCCTGCTGCTGGCGAAGATCGCCGACGTTATCGAGGACCCGGATGAGACGCTGACCAGCCTCGAGCCGCCGGCGGAGGCCGAGGACCAGCGCGACCTGCTCGCCCGCATCGACTCGGCGCTGCCGGTGGCCGGCGTCGTGCACGAGCTCGCGTGGTCCGCCCCGCCCGGCGAGCATTTTGATCCCGAACGGCCCGCTCCGTCGGCCCAGGCCGCGCCGCTGGTCGTTCCGTTCGTCGAATACAGCAGGCTCCGCGTCATGATCGACGAGCTCTACGACGAGCTTGGCGCCGCCTCGTTCACCATCACCTGGCAGCACGACCCACGCGGGCTGCTGGCCGCGGCGGCCGCGTTCCTCGCCGACCTGCGGCTGCTGCGCCCGGTGCCCGGCGGCGTGCTGGTGTTCCCGGCGGCCGCCCGGTACCGCAACATCAAGCTGGCGCTCCCGGTGCGGCACGCGGTCGGGCAGCTCGGCCTGGACTTTGGTATGAGAGAACCCGATGAGTGACCGGTTCCAGCCCACCCGCGCGGGCGTGATCAACGTGTGGGACTACGTTGACGAGGAGTGGGTGTTCGCCGACGGCCGGCTGGCGCTCCGTGGCCACAACGGGTCGGGCAAGACCAAGGCGCTGGAGGTGCTGTTCCCGTTCGTGCTCGACGGAGTGGCGGACTCGCGGCGGCTGGACCCGTTCAGCGGCGAGAACCGAACGATGAAGTCCAACCTGCTGTACCGCGGCCAGGAGTCCGAGTACGGCTACGTGTGGATGGAGTTCGCGCGCTCCACTAGCGCGGAAACCGGCAGTCCCGAGACCGTCACGTTAATCATCGGGATGCGCGCGCACCGCAACACCGACGGCGTGCGGATGTCGTTCTACGTCACCAGCAAGCGGCTCGGCGTGGACTTCGGCCTGCTGTCGGCGGACTCCCGCCCGCTGACCGACAGGCAGCTCAAGGCCCTCCTGGAACCGGACACCTGGCGCAGGACCGCGACCGAGTACCGGGACCTGGTGGACTTCCGGCTGTTCGGCCTCGGCCGGGACCGGTACGCGCAGCTGCTCGACCTGCTGCTCGCGCTGCGCCGCCCGCTGCTGGCCAAGGACCTCGACCCGGCCAAGGTGTCGGACACGCTGTCCTCGGGGCTGAGCCCCGTCGACGAGGACCTGGTGCAGCAGGCCGCGCGCGATTTCGAGAACCTTGCCGCGGTGCAGAAGCTCTTCGACGACTTCACCGCGGCGAACGCGGCCGTGCAGGACTTCCTCACCCACTACGGCGCCTACCTGCGGGCACACGTGAAGTTCCGGCTGGACCGGCTGCAGGCGCGGGCCGGCGCGGCGGCCGAGCACGCGGAGAAGATCACCGTGGCCGCCGTGACCTACCGCCGCGCGGTCGAGACCGAGCGGCAAGCCGAGAAGGAGCGCGACGCCCGGCGCGACGAAGGCGGGACGCTGCAGGGCCGCCTGGCCGGGCTGAAGAACTCCGACGAGTACAAGGCGCAGGGCCGGATCGAGGACAAGCGCCGCGAGATGCTGGCCGGCGCGCGCGAGGTGGCAGGCCAGCTCGGCCGGCTGGAACGGGACCGTCGCCAGCTCGCCGAGGCCCAGCAAGCGGCGGGCAAGCTCAGCCGGCGCGCCACCGCGGCGAGGACCGCGGAAGCCAAGTTCTCCGCGGAGCTGGCCTACGCCGCCCAGCGATCCGGCATCGCTGACGACGGCTTCGGCCCCGTCGATAGCGGCGACGAGCTGCTGGTCACGGCCCGGGCGCGGGTGGCGGCCCGCCGCGACGACGTGGGACAGATCCGCAGGCTGCTCGAGGCCATCCGCGACGCCAAGGCGAAACGGGCGTACGCCGAGCAGGACCTCGCCGTCAAGGCGACAGCTGAGCGCGAGCAGGAACAGGCCTGCGCGGTCGCGGCGGCCCGCCTTGCGCAAGCCCGCCAGGCGGCCGCTGACGAGCTAGCCGCCTGGGCCGGCCGCTGGACTGGCCCCGCTGGCGCTCTGCCTGATGACGCCGCCCCGCCGGACGCCTCCGCTTCGCCGGACGCCGCCGCGCTGCTGGCCACTTACATCATCGCCCGGCCCGACGCCGAGGCGCTGGCCGAGGCGCTGGACCATATCGGCGAGCCGGGCGCCACCAGCATCACCGAGGTGTTCGACAGCCGCACCGCGCAGCGCCAGGCCGCGACCATCGCCGCCCGCGCGAACCTGGAAACGGGTCTGCGGGAGGTCCGCGAGCGTCTTGCGGCCATGCGCGCGCAGCGCGATGCGATCGCCGCGGAGCAGGACGACGCGCCGCCCGCCAGCGACCTGCGCCCCGCCAGCAGGGAAGGGCGGCTGGGCGCCCCGCTCTGGCAG
>Ga0209648_10003032_pt1 | contig 14030 bp, 9 predicted proteins | sample GraSoi2013_115cm_FD_185830 | JGI IMG/M metagenome (GOLD analysis project Ga0209648, IMG submission 185830) | Grasslands soil microbial communities from the Angelo Coastal Reserve, California, USA - Sample 9_17_2013_115cm (SPAdes) (version 2) | ecosystem: Environmental > Terrestrial > Soil >...
CGAAAGTTTGGCGGTTAAGGTCGGTGACCTCTCCATCTCCGATTTTACGGCCTTGGCCCTGAGCGATGCCCGCCCCGCGGCCGATCGCGTTCGCAATGGACTTACGCTGCGGCAACGCAAAGTCGCCGGACGCCCTCTCGCCGAAATCGCCGAGCGCCTGGATTTTTTGCTCGCTGTGGGCCTGGGCTATCTGAGTCTCGACCGTTCTGCCGCCACGCTCTCCGGCGGAGAGGCGCAGCGTATTCGCCTGGCCACCCAGATCGGCTCGCGGCTCCGGGGAGTGCTTTACGTGCTCGACGAGCCTTCCATTGGACTACACGCGCGCGACAATCATCGCTTGCTCGCTTCCCTGGAGCAGCTTCGCAATCTCGGCAATACGGTGCTCGTCGTCGAACACGATGAGGAAACCATCCGGCGTGCTGATTTTGTCGTGGATCTTGGTCCGGGAGCCGGCAACTCCGGAGGCCACTTGGTTGCCGTGGGGCCCCCCGCGGCCATCGCCGCGAGCAATGATTCGCTTACTGGCCAGTATCTTTCGGGCAAGCTGCGGATTCCCGTGCCTTCCGCGCGACGCACGCCAGGCGCCAAGACGCTTTCGCTCCTGGGCTGCCAGGCCAATAACCTCAAAAACATCGACGTTAATTTCTCCTTGGGTTCTCTGATCGTCGTTACCGGCGTTTCAGGTTCAGGCAAGTCCACTCTGGTCAATGACATCCTTTATCGCGCTTTAGCTCAGAAGCTATACCGCTCCGCGGAGCGTCCGGGAGAATTCCGCGAAATCCGCGGTGCCGAGCACATCGACAAGGTCATCGAAATCGATCAGGCCCCCATCGGGCGCTCGCCGCGGTCCAATCCCGCTACCTACACTGGCGTCTTTGCCCCCGTTCGTGAATTGTTCGCGATGTTGCCCGAATCGCGCGAGCGCGGTTATCGCCCTGGCCGCTTCAGCTTCAATGTCAAAGGCGGCCGTTGCGAGGCCTGCCAGGGTGATGGTCTCAAGCGAATTGAAATGAATTTTCTGCCCGACGTCTACGTTACCTGTGATGTTTGCCGTGGCCGACGCTACAACTCCGAAACTTTGGCCGTGCGATATAAGAACTACTCCATCTCCGACCTGCTGGATATGCCGATCGAGGAAGCCCTCAAGGTGCTGGAAAATATCCCGCAGGTGAGCCAAAAGCTGCAAACCTTGGTCGATGTGGGGCTCGGCTACGTCGAGTTGGGCCAGTCATCTACGACGCTTTCCGGCGGCGAGGCCCAACGAATCAAGCTGGCCCGTGAATTATCGCGGCGTCAAACTGGCCGCACTCTTTATATCCTGGACGAGCCCACCACTGGCCTGCATTTTGACGACGTAAAAAAGCTCCTTCACGTCCTTAATCGCCTCGTGGACCTTGGCAATACCGTGCTCATCATCGAGCACCATCTCGACGTAATTAAACAGGCCGATTGGATTATCGATCTTGGCCCTGAAGGCGGCGAAGCCGGAGGCCGCATTGTTGCTCAGGGCACGCCCGAGCAAGTGGCCCGCAGCAAGAAATCGTATACAGGGCAGGCTCTTGCCGCAGTTCTCAATATGAATGGTCGGGTTAAGCAGTTGGCCTCGCCGGAGGTGCCCGGTGATTCGCCTGCTAATTCGGCTGTCGCAAATGGCCTCGATTCCGCCGCCAAGTAGCCTACGGGACCGACCAGCCCTGAGAGGCTTGCGCGGGAAGCTCGACTCCATTTACAGTTCTATAGAGGCAGCGTGCACCCCGCGCACCGGGCCGGTCATCGAATCGCAATCAGCCAAGGAATTGTGAAGCCGAATGAGCTATCTTCCTCCCGATAACCTACCGGCGCCCCAGCCAGGGCAATCCGAAGGACTCTCTCCAACCCCCCCGCCCCCGGCCGGCCCCTCCGAGCCTGCCCCCGAATTTAGACTCGGGCTCCAGTTCGATCCTCAGCCCATACCAGACCGCCCTTCGCGCGTAGACTCGCGTACCCCATTCCATTGGATGGACTTAGTCTACCTCATGCTTTTCTATTTCGTTTCCGGCGGCGTCCTCACTCTGATCGTCGCGGCTGGCGCTTTTGTTTTTTTTGGGATCTCTCCTTCGCAGCTGAAAACCTCCACCGCCGCATGGGCTTCCGTCATGATTATTAGCCAAGCCCTGCTCTCCGCAGCCACATTGGCCTTTCTTTATGCCGTGGTTCGCGGACGCAGCGCCGCGCCATTTTGGCAAGTTATGGGCTGGCGCGGCTTTAGGAACATGGCCTTGAGCGCTTCGGTTGTGTTGCGCTATGTTTTTGGCGGTTTCGCTTTGGCCGTCGTGGTCGGCTGGCTGGGAAATTTTGTCGGACGGGAATCCGGCATTCCCATGGAAGAGCTCTTCCGCAGCCGCCAAAGCGTTTTGATGCTGATGGCGCTGGGCATACTGGTGGCTCCCCTGGTCGAGGAAACCATTTTCCGCGGCTGCATTTATCCGGTGATCGCCCGCAAATTTGGCATCACCACAGGCATTGTGGCTACGGGCGCGCTTTTCGGACTTGCCCATGCACAGCAGCTCGGCGGCGCCTGGGGACAGATCGGTCTGCTGATCTGCGTCGGAATTGTTCTCACTTACATCCGAGCCCGAGCTGGCACCGTGGCGGCGAGCTATTTTGTGCATCTTGGCTACAACACCATACTTTTCGTCGGCTTTTTCATCGCTACAGGTGGTCTCCGCCATCTGCCCACCACGTGAGCTCGTTGGAACCTCTGACAGATCTGTCCGGCCTGTCGACCGGAGCCGCCCCCTAATGCGCGTTGTGCAGCCCATCGAGTGGACTCCCGCCGGCGTGGTCATGATTGACCAGCGCCGCCTGCCGGCCGAACTCGTTCGCCATACCTACACCGATTATCGCGAAGTCGCTGCCGCCATTCGCGACATGGTCATTCGCGGCGCCCCGGCCATTGGCGTCGCAGCGGCCATGGGCATCGCGCTTGGCGTGCTCCATTCGAAAGCTCGCTCCGTTGCCGAGTTGCGCGCCGAATTTCCGCTTATCTGCGAGACCATCGCGCGCACGCGGCCCACCGCCGTCGACCTCTTTTGGGCCATCGATCGCATGAAGCGCCGCTTCGAGGAACTTGCCTCCGATTCAGACCTGCAGCTCATTCGGAACGGGCTCGTCGCCGAAGCCCGCCGCATTCACGAAGAAAAGCGCGCCATCGACGAAGCCATCGGCCGCTTCGGCGCTGCCCTGATGCCCGAAAGCGGTCAGGTGATGACGCAATGCAATGCAGGAGCATTGGCCACCGCCGGCATTGGCACTGCCCTCGGCATCATTCGAGTCGCCGTAGAGCAGGGAAGAAAACTGCGCGTGTTCGTTCCTGAGACACGCCCTTATCTCCAAGGCGCCCGTCTCACCGCCTGGGAGCTTGCCGAAGGCGGAATTCCCCTCACCCTGATTACCGATAACATGGTGGGACATTTCCTGAAGACCGGGAAGATCGGCGCCGTCGTCGTCGGCGCGGACCGCATCGCCGCTAACGGCGATACGGCAAACAAGATCGGCACCTACCAGATCGCCGTACTGGCGCGCGAAAATAGCGTGCCCTTCTACGTCGCCGCGCCCATTTCCACTCTCGACCTTGCAATTCCTACCGGTGAAAACATACCCATCGAGGAGCGCCCGGCAGAAGAAGTAACGCACATTCGAGGCATTCAGATCGCCCCCGACGTCGAAGCGGCGAATCCCGCTTTCGACGTCACGCCCGAGCGGCTGATCACCGCGATCGTCACCGAACGCGGCGTGGCCTTGCCGCCTTACCGCGAGTCGCTCGCCCGTCTTTTTTCGGAATCCTCTTTGGGGAAGCCTTCGCCGCCCGCCCTCAAGCGCCCTGCGCCTGCGCGCTAAGCGCCAATGCTTTTTGCATCTGGAAGTGCTCGAGGGCTTCGATGGATGGTCGCCTCGAAATTGTGCTGAGCGAAGCCCGAATTTATTGGGGTTGCTTGAAATTGACTTCGTCGAAGACGCGCTTGGCGAATTTGAAGATGGCCGGACTGGAGTCGTTCCGGCCGTAAATGGAATCGCCCGTAATGCCGGAAAAAACGAGCTGCGATTTTTTGCCCTTCTTGTCGGTAATAGTGATCTCCACCGCGGGCTTGGCCAGCTCTTTGGCTATAGATGCAGGCGGATTGTCGTAGACTTCGTCGGCCTGATCTTCGCCGAGCTCGCCGACCAAATCGGGGCAGGAAGGCGGCGCGGCGGCCGCTTTGCCGTCCGCGGTTTTGCTGGCGGGTTGCTCGAGAACCAGACCGCTGACCGTGCCTTTGACGCAGGCAAACGTGCCATTGAGGTTGTGGACCTCGGCGCGGGTGACGTCATCGGGCATGATGTGGATGATCTGCTTATCGCGCAGGTCGATGTATTTATCGCTCAGAATTGAGTTCAGATTGTCGTTGATTTCGAAAACGCCGGGCCGCGAAGGATCGCGGGCGTAATAATCTGACCCTTCCTTTTTTCCTACCGCCAATTGAACGGATTTGCCGTCGGCCAGCTTGGCCTGGAAGCGAACCGCCGGATTATCGAGGCCGTATTTGGCCAGCCCGGCGTTGGTATCGCTGACGAACTTCGTGATCTGGCCGGTGCCGACGGCGCCGAGCAGCGCGTCGATTTTGCTGCGATCTCCAGCAACGGCTCGGGGCTTGCTCAGTGTCCAGTTATTGTTTTTTTTGGTGCCAGAGACTTCGCCGGAGGAGTTCACAAGCTCAAAGAAGTTGGCATCGGCGGCCGCGACGCTGGTCAGCGATTTGTCGCGGAAGTCGTCAGGGGCTTTATTCGCATTGTTGTAGAGGGAATCCGCCATCAGTGAAATCTGCTTCCCGTCGTCGATTAAGGCATACACCGAGGATGCGGAAAAATCCTTGGCACCGAAGCGCACGTCGTGACTTGTGCCGTTATTCAGCGTGAAATCCAGCGTGACGCTGGGGTCCTTCAAGCCGAAAGAACTGAGATTATCCGCCGTATTCGGAAAAGTGCGGTCGACGGTAACGAACGAAAGCGTGCTGGCGAGGCCATCGAGCGCCGAACCTTCCGCGCGCTGCGAACGCGGCTGGGTCATGTACCAGCCGTCGCTTTTGCGTTCGAAACTCATACTCGCGCCGGCGCGCTGGATTTTGATTTGCTTCACGTCGCTCGAGGTAAGCGTGAATGCGGGCTTCGCGGGTTCCGAGGAAGCTTCGCTCGCCGGCTTATGCTTCAGGTCGTAGAAATAGACAAACGCCGCCAGAGCCAGGGCCAGCAGGAAAACGATTCCCGTGCTTCGCTTCATGGTCTCTTCCCGCTTTAACGCCGCCGGAACCAGATGACGGCGCCGGAAATGATCACCAGACCGGGCAAAAAGATCAGGCTGGCGAAGAACAGTTCGCGCTGCTGCGTTTCGGTTAGGATGACCCGCCGGGCGGTCACACTCTTGGGCCGCACGGAGATGAGGTCTTCATCCTGCGCCAGCCAGTTGACGGTGTTCACGAAGAGATCGCCATTGCGCTGTAGGCCCGACCACTGATTGGTGGCGAAAGCGGAATTGCCGATGACCACCAGACGGGCGTTCTTGGCGGTGTCGCCCGGACCCGCGCCACTGGCGCGTCGCTCCGCGGCGACGCCCAGAGATAGCGGGCCGGCCTGATCCTTGGCGGGATCGTAGCGAACTTCTTTCGTGTTCAGATTGGGCACGGTGAAGCTGCGCGGCGAAGTCTTGAGCAACTCAATGGCCTGCGGGTCGCTCTTGCCCTTATCTTTCAGCGACACCGTCCGGGCCAGATTAAAAAATGTCATCGTGCCGGCGAAATTTTGTACGATCGGGCTGGGACCGTAATCCACGACCAGGGGAACGGCGGGGCCGGTGCCAAAAAGGCGTCCGACGCCGCTAGCGTCGATGACCACGTTGCTGCCGAGAGCAATATTCCAGGCGTCGAGGACGCTATCCACTTTAGGATCCATCTCAGGATCGAGCAGCAGCAAAACCCTGCCGCCGCCATCGAGATACTTGGAGATCAAACCAGCTTCTTGCGGGAAGAGCGACTGCTTGGGGCCGGCATCCACCAGGACGCTGCAATCCGACGGCACTGCTCCTGACGAAACCAGGTTCACGGTCTTGGTCTGGTAGCCTTCGTTCTTGAGCGCTTTATCGCCGCCTTCCAGGCCCTCCTGCTCGCCCGAAGCGATGGATTTCTCCCCATGGCCTTCGACGAAGCAGATCGTCTTCACGGTGTCGCGGGTGACTTTGATAATCGCGTTGGTGACGTCCTGCTCGCTCGTACCGCTGAGGGTTTCGTTGTGAGAGCCCGACGAAACGACAATGTCGTTCATATGCGTGACGTTATATTGGCGCGCGACTTCGGGTTTTGCCTGTGGGTCCACCTCGCGATAGTGCACGTGCGCCCCGGCATTGGCATATTCGGTGGCCAAATCCTTGAAGCCGGTGTCGGGCTGCTTGGCAAAGCGAATGATCTCCACGTCGTTCTTGAGATCGCCGGCGGCGCGCTTGGACTGATCGGAAAGCGTATAGAGTTTTTCGGTGGTGAGATCCAAGCGCTTGTGATGACGAAAACCGAGAAAATTGAGCAGGCCGAGGACGACGAGCACCAACACCGTTATCGTTAGCGCATTAGCCCCCAGCCGCGACGAGCGCACGCTGAAAAACGCCACGAACTCGCGGTAGCTCAGGGCCAGGCCGGCAAGGAACAAAACACCGCCGCCAATCAACAGAATTTCGCTCAAACGGGTGAGCTCGCCCTGGGTGTTATAGCGGACCAACCCGGCCGCCGCCAAGGCGAGACCGAAGAACGCGAGCCAATGGCGCTCTCGTTTCCAGTCCAGCTTTATTGGCATTTTTCCTCCTTATCCTTAACGCAAATTTTCAAGCACGCCGCCAGCGCATCGAGTCCACACTGCGAATCGTCAAAAACACGCCAAGGAAAATAAAACTGAGATAGAAAATTACGTTCGAAGTGTCGATTACCCCACGCGTGAAATCGTCGTAGTGGCGAAACACCGAGAGATATTCCAGCGTCGAAGCCCAGGCGCTGGTCGCGGTCTGCGTGCCGAAATCCAGCACCCAGAGCAGCAAAATCGCGCCGAAACTCAGCATCGCGGCAATCAACTGGCTTTCCGTGAGTGACGAAAAGAACGATCCCAGCGCCAGCAGTGTGCCCCCCAGGAGTAACACGCCGAGATATTCGCTGCCCAGGATGCGCCAGGGCGCAGCCGGCTCGCTATGGTGAAGCATATAGGCGAAGCCGATGGCCGTGGGAAGGAGCATGATAACGAGCAGAGTGAGGGACGCAAAAAATTTGCCGAGGACGATCTCGAGGTCCGTGACCGGCGAAGTCATCAGCAATTCCATGGTGCCGCGGCGGCGCTCTTCAGCGTAGACGCTCATGGTCAGCATGGGTGTGAGAAACAGCAGGAGCGTGGACAGCACTCCGAAGAAGCTCCGCATGACCAGGGAGGGAACATCGAAGGCCGCGCCCCCTCCGAACTGCCCTTCTTCAAAACTCGCTTCGAAGGCTCGCTGCATATACACAGCCAGAAGCTGGGTGAAGAAATATGCGGTGAGGATCAGAAAAACGCCCACGATGATGTAGGCCACTGGCGAAACGAAGTAGTGGCCCATCTCCTTGCGGTAAACGGCGTACATTCCTTTCATCGTTTCAACCTCAGTTTGGATTCGCGGCGGCGTGCTCGGAATCTTCGGTGGTGAGTTGGAGGAAAATATCCTCCAGGCTCAAATTCACGCCGCGCAATTCGTAAAGCGGCCAGCCCTTCCCGACGACTTTGGCGGCAATCTGGCTGCGTACATCCTGTCCCGGCGTGGCTTCTACCATAAGCGCAATGCGGCCGTCGCCGCCGGCGGGCTCCGCGGTTACTCTGCGAACTCCTGAAATTTCGCGAATCGCCGCGGACGCGGCATTCTGGTCCGCGGCCACTTCCAGACGCACGTTCTGCCCTCCCTTGAGCTGCGTAGTCAGATTGGCCGGCGTATCCACGGCGGCAATGCGGCCTCGGTTGATGATTACCACCCGATCGCAGGTCATGCTGACTTCGGGCAAGATGTGCGTGGAAAGAATGATGGTATGGCTTCCCGCGAGGCTTTTGATCAGATGGCGCACTTCGATGATCTGCTTGGGATCGAGGCCCACGGTAGGCTCATCGAGGATAATGACCTCGGGGTCGTGCACCAGCGCCTGGGCCAGGCCGACCCGCTGCTTGTATCCGCGCGAAAGACGCTTGATCAATTCGAAGCGCTTATCGGTGATGTTTGTTTTTTCCATGGCGTCCGTGACGCGAGCTTTACGCTTTTCCGCGGGAACGTTCTTGATGCGCGCGACGAATTCGAGATAAACGCTAACCGTCATGTCCAGGTAGATCGGGGGATTTTCGGGCAGGTAGCCGATCCGCTTGCGAACTTCGAGCGAGTCGTCGAATACATCGAAGCCGGCCACCTGTGCGGTTCCGCTGGTGGCCGGCAGGAAACCCGTCAAGATGCGCATGGTGGTGGTCTTGCCGGCTCCGTTGGGGCCGAGGAATCCGAGAATCTCGCCTTTGTTCACCACGAAAGAAACGTGATCGACCGCGGTGTGTTCAGCGAACCTCTTGGTCAAATCCTTCACTTCAATCAACGGTGTCCTCCAACGTAAAGGGGCAAAACAAACGGGCGCGGACTACTGCGCGCGCTGCTCCCTAATGTCGCCATAACTCCCCTTATTGTAAAGAAGCTAAACGAAAATGGAAGATTTTCGCCTGAATTCACATCAAGAGCACGTGCATTTGACCATAGATGCAAGGTAAAGGCAGTTGGTTTCTCCGATTTGCGTGAGACCGGCAGCAGACTTTTGGCCGGCGGCCCAATTCCATTCGGCTTTGATTTCGAGGCTCGCGCGGGCTGTGGAAAAAGGTGTGAATAAGCTTTTGAATAAAAAGGTACAGGTGTCCAATTCCTGCCCCTTCGTACAGGCTGCCTTGGAATCGAAATTGGCCGAGAATAGAGGTGCATAGGGAATTTCATATGGACTCATTCGAGAGAAATGATAAACGCGAGCACAAAGAGCAACCTACGAATCTTTTCGGCTGGCGTGGCGCTTTCCGGCTGCGTCATTGTGATCGGCCATTTTCTGCGTCAACTCGGCCTCACCTTTAATCCGGTCCTGTGGGCCAGCACCGCGATCATCGCGGCGCTGCTGGGCTTCACCATTGCGGCAAACATCCTGGTGCGTTACCACGGAACCGGAGACCGCTTCTCCTTATTTCTGGGCGCCGCCTTCGGCCTGGACGGCCTGATCCAGCTTAGCGGGATCGTGGAGCTGCACGGTCAATCATTGAGCGCGGCTAACACCATGCGTGTTCCGCTCTACTGGATGGCGGGCGGGACACTGCTGGGCGTGCTTTTGTTGGCGGCCATTGGACTCGATAAGTGGCTGCCCTGGCCACGCGAGTTCAAAAGAACCATTTTCGCGGTGTTGAGCGTGGTGGCGGCCATTGCCGGGATGACCGGCATCCTGTTCATCGTGGTAAGCCGCGGGCCTTTGATTCGGGAAGCCAAGCTGCTGGCTCGCCCGTGGGACCTTCTGCCGGCCGCAATGTTCGTGGCCGGTACCATGCTTATGTATCGCAGTCATTACCGCGTCAGTTCCGCCCTGGGGATCTCATTGCCCTGGGTGACGGGAATGAATGCGGCGTGTCATCTTATGGCCACGCAGTCGGCGCAGTTGCTGGATACGCCGGCAATTGCCGCGCAACTCCTGACTTCCGGCAGCTACGTGATTCTGCTCGGAGCGACGCTGGTGGATAACGTGCGCCTCTTCGGGCAGGTGCGCCACCGGGCCATAAGCGACAGCTTGACCGGATTGGCCAATTACCGCCGCTTTATCGACTCGCTCCAAGCTGAATTGGAGAGATCAGGCCGGACGAACCGCCCCTTCTCGGTTTTGCTGATGGACCTTGACAAGCTGAAGCAGATCAACGACCGCTACGGGCACGAAACGGGCACACGCGCCATCTGCCGCGTGGCGGATGTTTTGCGTCAGCATAGCCGCGCCATCGATACAGCCGCGCGTTACGGCGGCGACGAATTTTCTCTCCTGCTGCCCGAAACCAGCGAGGATTCCGCGCGACGCGTGGCCTCCAGAATCAAGCGGCATCTCGAAAACAGCACGGAAGAACCTAAGCTCACCGTGAGCATCGGAGTGGCTACGCATCCGCCCAGTGGAACGTCTGTGCAACAACTCCTCGAATCTGCCGACCAGGAACTTTACGCACAAAAGGCGGGGCGCAACCGCAAAGTTACTGCCAGGGCTCGCTAAGGAGGCCTAGCTACCCGCGTCTCTCCCACCCCAGCCTGCGCACCCCGCGTCTTGTGCACTCTTTGCGCACGGACTCTTGACGACTCCGTTTGCATCGAATGGGCGATGTCGTAGATTTAGACAGGTCCAATTCTTAACCGTCTTAACTCCAAAGCTTTTCGCTTCAAACATAGGGTAGCTGCAAGGACAAGAAAAAGGGGCTCGTCGGGATCGACGATGGGGTTGGCCTGCAAGGGCAGGTGCGCCCTCTCCGCCATGATGCCACACCCACTTACACCTGAGCCGCGACCCCATGCAGATCTAGCGAACTCTTTCCCGCGACGCCAAGCCATTCGGCTCACCCAGGCAATTCTTTTTCTTACCCTTGCCCTCATTTTTTGTGCCAGCGGCAACGCGCAAGACCCCGCCTGCAAGATCATTCCCGCGGGCCAGGAATTTTGGATCCGCCTGACCGCGCCAGTTTCAACTTACAGTTCGAAACGCGGCGCCGCCGTCGCGGCGATCCTCATCGAGTCGCCGCGCTGCCATGAGGCTCCCGTTTTTCCTACAGGAATTCCAGTTAAAGGCCGCATTACTTATCTGCGCAGAGTGGGCATGGGGTTGTGGCACGAGTCCTCCGCAGTGACCGTCGATTTTGACGAGGTTTTCGCGGGTCCACAGGCCCTCGCGGTAACCACACGCGTTGAGGAAGTCGCCAACGGCCGCGAAAGTGTTAAGAAAGGCGTCATCCAAGGGGTAGGCGGGCGAAACACACCACAGACCATTATGACCACGCGCCTGCTTCATCTTCCTTTCTGGAGTCCCGAGTCCTATTGGATTTTCCTGCTCCAGCGCGCCCTTTTCCCGTACTCGCCTGAACCGGAAATCTATTTGCCCTCGGGAACCGATTTGCGTTTGCGTTTGACGGCGCCGCTCGAACTGCCGAGCGGCCTGCCAGATGTGACCGAGACGGAAGTGGCGGCAGATGACCCGCCTGTCGACCCGCGAGTAACCGGGACGCTGCTGGCTCTTCCCGAGCGCAGTGTGACTCGCAAGGGCCAGCCTTCCGACATGGTGAACCTCGCCTTCCTGGGTTCCCAGGACCAGATTGAACGGGCCTTCCGGGCTGCCGGCTGGACTTATGGTGATTCGGTCTCGACGCTTTCCGTCCTGCGCGAAATGCGCGCCCTCAGCCGTTTGAATAGCTATTCTCACCTGCCGATTTCAAATCAGTGGCTCAGCGGCCAGGTTTCCGATTTCACATTGCAGAAGAGCTTTGACAGCTACCAAAAACGCGAGCACATCCGATTCTGGAATGAGGATGCCCTGGAGCCAGGGCTTTGGGTCAGCGGGGCGGTCCGCGAGACCAGCGCTGCCTGGTCATTTCGCAGGCGAAGGTTTATCCATCATGTGGACGCCGATTTAGCCGCGGAGCGCGAAAAGGTGGTGCGCGACTTGAAACTTGCTGGGTGCGTGGACAACGTCTACAGCGTGCAGCGCCCGGAAGCGCCTGGCCCGCTGAAGAACGCAGGCGGCGACACGCTTTGGTCGGATGGGAGTATCGCCGTCATACTGCTGAATGACTGCGAAACCCCGGGAGCATTCCTTACGCCCAGCATCGACCTGCCCTCACGGCCCCGCTCCCGATTGACGCGTTTTATGCGCGCCCAGATCCTTTCCATTCACGATCTGTGGCGGTCCAACGTGATTTACGCTTCGTTTGACCTCAGCCGAATCTTTATTCAATCCTTGCGCGATAGGTCGCGGCAAAATCGGCGCCTCCGCGAATTCGAAGCTAAGCAGGGAAATACTCTTGCTGCCCTCCCGTCCCCTCCCCCAACTGTTACCCTTCCATCCCCTGGCTTTAATTGAGAAGAAGCTTTCGTAGACAAGGCCGCTGGCAAATGCGGAGAAAAGCTCAGGTGTCCCGCCGGGAAAGCAATCGGTGAGACGACCTGAGCCAAAGGCTTCGGAAAGAAGAGACCACAGAGATGCTCGCCGCTTTGCTAACAACGATAAGCAGGAGAACCGCCGAAGCGTCTATTGATCGACGGTATCAAAGCCCGCGCCCTCCACAAGGCCATTTGGGGGCACTTGCTTAGCGCCGCTCAGATTTCCCGGATTGAAGATGATCTTTTCAAAGTTTGTGAAAGCATTGTCCAGGAAGTTGAAATAGCGGTCGACCTTCCCGTTGTTAACAGTGATATTCACTCCCTGAAACTGAATGTTGCCGAGCCGCATGTTGGCCTGACTGCCCTTACGCATCAACGCAACCGCCGCGCTATCTTGATAGGTGGGATCGGGACCGTTCTGATGAGGATTGCTAATCGAAAGGTTTTGGAAAATGAGCGTGGTCCCGTTCGCCTCCCACCAATGTGCGAAAGCGCCGTAATCGCCGTCATTCGTACTGAAAGAATCCTGAATCAGCGCCTTACCCTGAACATTTGAGCTGACGTCGTTGTTGTTGGCATCGTAGCCGGACTGCCCATTAGAACTCGAATGGTGGCGCAGCACGGTGAGGTCCACGGGTTCGGATGTACCATCCATCTTCCAAAAAGCCAACTTGACCCCGGGGCCGTTATTCCCGGTTGTGAAACTATCCTCGATGTGCACATCGGCGACCACGCCGGACGCCTGATTCGGTTCGATATCGATGCCCGACTCAGGATTCGTGCCGCTGGTATGGGTGAAATAACAGCGATAAACAAAGATGTGCCGCCCGCTGATGAGGCTGAAGCCCTGACGGAAATTCTGGTCGAAGATGGAGTCACTGACGGTGACATTCTGGCTCGGCTGGTTTTGGGCCCCGTAACCGATGTAAAGGCCATCGCCGCCGGATTGATTGCAGGAGATGCCGCTGACCGTCACATTGCTCGCGCCTTCGATATCCAAGCAGTGGCGATATTCGCTGCCATCGCTGGCATGCTCGGCGGCGTATTCTGATTTGCGCATCTTGAAAATGACGCTGGTGGCTCCCGCGCCCTGAATAATGACGTTTTGTGATTTTATGTTGAGCATTTTATCGAGCGGCCCGAAGCCTGAGTTTGCCGTGATGGTCACGCCGGAATCCAATACAACTTTGGAATTGTCGGGAAATGAGATGGGGCTGATGTTGTAATTACCCGCGGGTATGCGCAGCACCTGGCCGTTCGCCGCAGTCGTGTTCAAGGCGCTCTGTATGGCGTTGGTATCGTCTCCCCCGAAGCCGGCGCTCCCAAGACTCAGCAGATTCACCGACGGTGAGTTCGAGATGGATGTTGGCGAGGCTCCGGGCGATGACGAGCCCGGCGTCGAGGAGCCCGGCGCTGAGCCTGCGGCCAATGAACCGAACGCGTTAGGTTTTAGCGATGCCCCCGGACCTCCACCGCAAGCGTAGGCACCGAACACCACAACGAGAAAGAGACCCAGTAAGAAAGGAGACCGAACTAGAGAATTACGGCAGCGGTTGGAATGGGCGCCGCGATGATTTGGTTTGGATTGTCCCTGTTTGTTTTGTTTTGCCTGTCTGTTTTGTTTTGATCGTTTATTGGTGTGGGAAAAGCTCAGCCAATGCACGTAAACCTCAAGAGGAAAATTTTGGGCGGGTAGAGGTTAGTGAATGACGGGACGTGCGGTGAACTGGTGATGCGGACAATAAAAGAGCAATGCTACGGGCGGGCAGTTCAGGTCAGGGGCAATGGCCGGTTGCATGGTCGTACAGGGGTGAGGGAGTCCTTCATAGGAAGT